>QWCN01003282.1_pt1 | contig 25655 bp, 22 predicted proteins | sample 1972711 | NCBI WGS metagenome assembly QWCN01 (sample SAMN09866707, study PRJNA288562) | Human gut metagenome isolate term1_stool, whole genome shotgun sequencing... | isolation source: gut | host: Homo sapiens | place: USA: California
CTATAATTTTTGAAAATTCATGTATAGAATAATATTTACTCAAAGCATCACTTCCTTTCAATATTATTCTATACTAATAACCTATAAAATTCAACAGTTGTTTATATACTTTTATAAGTTTTATTTAGCTGTTCTTTACCTCCTAATAATCACACCTGAAATCTTTTTTTCACTGCCGGGCAGACAGCAATTTTTTTCAATCACTGTCCATACCTTCACAGTGCCCCTTGCTTTTCTGTTTTCCGTGTAGTATGATGCTGAACAAAGCCAGCAGATTTTCTGTCAAACCATTTTTTCCGGTCTAAAATCTCTGCCTGACTTTGACCTGATCCTAACATAACATCTGAGAAAAATCGGTGGTTATAACCACTGAATCACAATCAAAATACCGTTAAATATCAACAGTACTATTTTTCCGCATACTGTTGTTTTGACCTGACAGGAGACTTTATGAACTTTTTAGAACTGCCTCTGTTTCAGAGCCTTTCCGATCAGGAACTGGAACAAATGAAGACTTCCGGCTGTCTGCGGACGGCTTCTTACAAAAAGAATGATATTATATTTTCTACCGGTTCCACTGTTTCTGAAATCGGCATTGTTTTATCCGGAAGCGTAAATGTAGAAAACATTGATTTCTGGGGAAATAAGAGCATTCTAGGAAATATGAACGAAGGACATATTTTTGCAGAAACCTATGCCCTGTGCCGGGAACCGATGATGGTAGATGCCGTTGCCGCCAGCAACTGCGAAATTCTTTTTTTGAATCTGAAAATTTTACAGGAAAAAAACTGCACTTCTTCCTGGTATTCGAAAATACAACGCAGCCTTCTTGCAATGTGCAGCCGCAAAAATCTGATGCTCTCAGAACGGATTTTCTGCACTTCTTCAAAAACAGTTCGCAGCCGACTGCTGACCTATCTGTCCGCACAGTCCCGGAAACACGGCAACCATCGTTTTCAGATTCCGTTCGACCGACAGCAAATGGCAGACTACCTGAATCTGGATCGCAGTGCCCTGTCAAAAGAACTTTCCCGTATGAAAAAAGAAGGGATCTTAGATTTTCACAAAAACGAATTTGTTTTAAAAAATGAGATGCTCTGAATTTTTCACACATCAAAATGTATCATATTGGGGCAAAAGTCCCCAACTATATTGGAGGAATTGAATATGTGTACCGCAGCAACTTATAAAACAAAAGATTTTTATTTCGGACGTACTTTAGACTATGAATTTTCCTATGGTGATGAGATCATCATTACACCACGAAACTATCCTTTCGTTTTCCGCCACACAAAAACACTGGAAAATCACTATGCACTGATTGGCATGGCATGCTGTGCCGACAATTATCCGCTCTATTACGATGCCATCAACGAAAAAGGACTTGGCATGGCAGGACTGAATTTTGTCGGAAATGCTCATTACCAGCCGCTTTCTGATTCAGAAGAAAATATCGCATCTTTTGAATTTATTCCATGGATTTTAGGACAGTGTGCCACCGTAAAAGAAGTAAGGAGCTTTCTTGGCCGCATGAATTTATGTGACACACCGTTCAGCGATCAGTTTCCATCATCCAGCTTGCACTGGCTGATCGCTGACCGCAGCGAAAGCATCACCGTAGAATGTGTTGCAGATGGCATGAAAATTTATGACAACCCGGTCGGTGTACTGACCAACAATCCACCGTTTGACATGCAGCTGTTTCAGCTCAACAATTATATGCAGCTTTCCGCCAAATCACCGGAGAATCATTTTTCCGATAAATTAAACCTGAACACTTACAGCCGCGGCATGGGGGCACTCGGACTTCCGGGAGACCTCTCCTCTCAGTCGCGTTTCATCCGCGTGGCGTTCACCAAAATGCACGCTATTTCTGATGAAAGCGAAGCTTCCAGTGTAAGCCAGTTTTTCCATATTTTAGGTTCCGTGGAACAGAGCAGAGGCTGCTGCGAAGTTGCCGAAGGAAAATATGAAATCACGATCTACACCTCCTGCTGCAATGCCGATAAAGGGATTTATTATTACACGACGTATGATAATCATCAGATCAGTGCCGTTGATATGCATAAAGAAAACCTGGAAGCAAAAGAACTGATTCGCTATTCCCCGATAAAAGAAGAGCAGATATATTTTCAGAACGGCAAATAAAATTTACGGTAGAGATTTTCTTAATGTGCACCTCTGCAATCCGCCGGAGGCTATTTCTTCTTTCAATACAGTAAAAAAGAAAAGATATGAAATGTAGATTGTGCCAGACAGCAAAAAAGACAGAGGTACAGTGACGGTAGCAAGTTTCCGTCGTGAGATTTGTGTCTAGTTTCCGCCGCCGAGCGGTGTCTGAGCAGCGAAGCTGCGAGTTCCAGCGAACGGCGGATCATAGACGGCACAAATCGAACAGGAAACGATGCGTGTCACGTGCCCTGTCTTTTTGCGTCCGGCACTCTATAACATTTTCCTTTCATTTTCTGCACTGAAAAAGAAAAACCTATAACTTTCAGCTCAGCTCAAACATTCCATGATAAAGCTGATAATATTTCCCTTTCTGTTCCAACAGTTCTGCATGATCCCCTCTCTCGACGATCTTCCCCTGCTCCAGTACCATGATCGCATTGGCATTTCGCACGGTACTTAATCGATGTGCGATGACAAACACGGTCCTTCCTTCCATCAGCTGATCCATGCCTTTTTCGATCAGTTCTTCGGTTCGTGTATCAACAGAGGATGTCGCCTCATCAAGAATCAGAACCGGCGGATCGGCTACTGCTGCCCTTGCGATCGCCAGAAGCTGCCGCTGTCCCTGGGAAAGATTTGCCCCATCTGCCGTCACCATGGTATCGTAACCATCTGGCAGTCGTCTGATAAAAGAGTGTGCATTTGCAATGCGTGCCGCCTTCTCGATCTCTTCCTGCGTTGCATCCAGTTTTCCAAAGCGGATGTTATCCGCTACGGTTCCGGTAAACAGATGCGTATCCTGAAGCACGATGCCAAGAGAGTGTCGCAGTGCATCTTTCTTTATCTTTCGCACATCAATTCCATCGTAAACCACCGTTCCTCCCTGCACATCATAAAAGCGGTTGATCAGGTTGGTGATCGTGGTTTTTCCGGCTCCGGTTGATCCGACAAAAGCAATTTTCTGTCCCGGTTTTGCATACAGGCTGATATTCTTCAGGATCATATGCTCTTTCGTATAACCAAAATCAACATTTTCAAAACGGACATCACCGCGAAGCATTGTCAGTTCTCCATCTTTTGAACGCCATGCCCATTTTCCGGTCTTTTCCTGACATTCTTTCAGGATGCCATTTTCTTTTCTGACATTGACAAGCGTTACATCCCCTTCGTCCACTTCCGGCTCCAGATTCATCACATCAAACACCCGCTCTGCTCCGGCAAGTGCAGAGAGCAGGAAATTGCTCTGCTGTGTAAACTGATTGATCGGGAGTGCCGCCTGACGCACAAACACCAGATAACTTGCAAGACTTCCGACATCCGCCATTCCACGCATCGCCAGAATTCCTCCGAGAACTGCCACGATTGCATAATTAATATAAGATATACTTACGACTACCGGAACCATCGTTGCCGCATAAGACTGTGCACCGGTTCCTTCTTTTCGCAGTTTTTCATTTTTCTCCAGAAATTCCTGAAGACTTGCCTGTTCATGATTAAAGACTTTGACTACTTTCTGACCGCTGACCATTTCTTCAATATAGCCGTCCAGCTCACCAAGGCTCTGCTGCTGTTTCGCATAAAAAACCTTACTTTTTGCTCCGCTGAATTTCATATACCAGAACATGATACCATAGCAGACCGTCACGATCAGCGACAGTTTCCAGTTCAGGATATACAGGATCACAAGGGTTCCGATCATCTGGATAAAACTCTGGATTGCCATCGCAAAACTGTTATTGAGAGCATCTGCGATCGTATCAATATCGTTTGTGAACAGACTCATGATATCGCCGTGTCGCTTCTGGTCAAAAAAGCGAAGCGGCAATGTCTGCATATGTGCAAACAAATCTCTTCGAATATCAAAAACAACCTGCTGGGCAGCTTTTACCATCGTCTGAGAATAGCCCCAGGCTGCCAGTGCTCCGATGGCAAAAATGCCGGCTGCCACAAGCACTCCGATGGCAAGTGAATGCAGATCCCCGTTTGCAAGATTATTGACAACCGGACGTATCATGTAAGTTCCAAGAAGGTTTGCAAGAGCACTTACCGTTACCAGAATACTGACGATCAGAAGCATAAATTTATGCCGTCCAAGATAAGAAACAAAAATCCGCAGTGTGTGCTGCATATTTTCCGGCCGTTTAACATTCTTCGTTTTCGATGCCATCGCTGTTTCCTCCTTTCATCTGAGAAGCATAAATTTCCTGATAAATTGCATCCTCCTTAAGAAGCTGTTCATGCGTTCCGATATTATGGATCTTACCGTCATCCAGGATCACGATCCGATCCGTATGGATCACAGAAGAAATTCTCTGTGCAATGATGATTTTTGTCACATCGCCAAGTTTTTCCAGCTCTTTGCGGATCTTCTTTTCCGTCGCCGTATCGACTGCACTGGTAGAATCATCAAAGATCAGGATCTTCGCATTGGCAAGAAGTGCTCTTGCGATACAGAGTCTCTGTTTCTGCCCGCCGGACAGGTTATTTCCTCCCTGCACAAGCATGGTGTCCAGTCCGTCCGGAAAACGCTCCAGGAACTCATCCGCACATGCCACACGGCATGCATGCCAGATTTTTTCGTCATCTGCATCCGGATTGCCCCATTTCAGGTTATCACGTATCGTTCCGGAAAAAAGCTCATTTTTCTGCAGAATAATTCCGACTGCCGCCCGCAGTGCATGAAGATCATATGCTTTTATATCCACACCGCCAACTCTCACCGTGCCGCAGGTCGCATCATAAAGCCTCGGGATCAGCTGCACGAGCGTCGTTTTGGCGGCTCCGGTTCCACCGACCACACCGATCGTCTGCCCGGCCTTGATGTGCAGATCAACATCTGACAGTGCATACGCTTTCGCATCTTTGTGATATTTAAAAGATACCTGTTCAAAATCCACGCTTCCATCTTTGACCTTCTGTACCCCGTTTTCCGGAGACTTCAGAACAATCCTCTCATCCAGCACTTCTGCGATACGATGTGCACTGGCAAGAGATCTCGTCAGCAGCAGAAAAACATTTGCGATCATCATCAGAGCGTTGACAACCTGCATGACATAACTTAAAAATCCGGTCAGATCACCAACCTTAAGACTACCGCTTAAGATCATATTTCCGCCAAACCACATGATCAGTACGATTGCACTGTACATGACAACCTGAAATGCCGGAAGATTCAGCACCGCATAGTGAAAAGTCTGTTCACTTGAAACACTCAGATCTGTATTTACTGCATCAAATTTTTCTTCTTCGTACTCTCCGCGGACAAACGCCTTGACCGCACGGATCGCTGTCACACCCTCCTGCACAACATGGTTCAGACGGTCAACGATTGTCTGAAGCTTTGTATACATAGGAGCCACTTTCCGGACGATCAGAAATAAAACAATGCCAAGAACCGGCGTACACACCAGAAAAACAATGGCAAGTTTCGGATTCATCCAGAAAGAAAGACCGATGCCGAGGATCAGAAGCGACGGACCTCTCGTCACCGGACGGAAGCCGGAATTAATCAGATTCTGCAGAACCGTGACATCCGTGGTCATTCGCGTGATCAGAGACGAGGTATCAAAATGATCCAGATTTGAGAAAGAATACTGCATCACTTTTGCATATTCTGCCTCCCTGATCTTCGCTCCCCATCCATAAGAAGCCCTCGCTGCAAACCGTGCATACAGAAGCCCCGTCACCAGAGCCAGAAGTGCACAGATCCCCATTTGAAAGCCCTTGGAATAAATATAGGCAAGATCGTGGTTTGCCACCCCGACATCGATCAGATCCGCGATCATGATCGGAATGACAAGCTCAAACGCTGTCTCGATCATTACCATCAAAGCACCAAGCATCATATCTTTTTTATATGACCCGATATATCCTGCCAGCCGCTTTATATCATTCATATTTTATTTTCACTCCTTTTTCAGAAACCCTGAGCAATCTCAGTCTTTGATGCAAAGCGGACATTCACAATCCTCTTTCGCACTCTGTCAGTTGGTCAGTTCCTTCAAAAGCTCCAGATCCTCTGCCTTTATTCTCAGATTCGTCTCAATCTTTTCGCCATCCGGTGTGGTAACCGTGATCGCCATGATGCTGCCCTCCTTTAAAGCCCGTTTGGAAACTGCATTGCAGAATGCCGGGAATTTCGGGTGGTTTCTTTTAAATATATTCCATGCATTCATAATCTTCATCATATTTCCTATATTATTCAGTGCCATTTGTTTTACCTCCTAATATTCATTTTTACATCTGCTAAGTTTAAAGTACTTTCTCAAACTGTGCAAGACACAATTACCACAAATTGAGCCACATAATCACTCCCGTACAGGCAGGAACGACATTTTGACCTTTTGACCCTGGCATCATTATATGATGTGGGTGTCAAAAGTCCCCAACTATGATGCCTACGGATTGTTCCGTGCGTTGCACTCCCACAATCCTCCCCAGTATTCGCATATCGTGGGATTATCATCCCACCTGACTAAACGTTCAAAACTGAGCAACTCTCGTGCATAATCTGGCGTTTCTTCCCCGCTTTTTTTGCTGTTATTCGTTCAAACTCATTCAGAAACAGCAGATTTCATACATTTTCAGCAAAAAGTTCAGAAAGTTTTTATTGATTTTGCCGGGTAAATATGTATAATGATGATAGAGAAGTGGGCATCATTTCTTTAACTTTAAGTATAAAAGAAAAGAGGTTAATCAGATGGCAAAAATTGATTTAAGCAAGTATGGCATCACTGGAACTACTGAGATCGTGTACAATCCATCTTATGAGATGTTGTTCGAAGAAGAGACAAAACCTACTCTGGAAGGCTTTGAAAAAGGCCAGGAAAGTGAACTGGGTGCTGTCAACGTTATGACTGGTATCTACACAGGTCGTTCTCCGAAAGACAAATTTATCGTAAAAGATGAGAATTCCAAAGACACTGTATGGTGGACAACAGATGAATATAAAAACGACAACCATCCGGCTACTCAGGAAGCATGGGATGCTGTAAAAGCACTGGCTATCAAAGAACTGTCTAACAAGAGACTGTTCGTAGTAGATGCTTTCTGCGGTGCCAACAAAGACACCCGTATGGCAATCCGTTTCATCGTTGAGGTTGCTTGGCAGGCTCACTTTGTAACAAACATGTTCATCAAACCGACTGCTGAAGAACTGGAAAACTTCGAGCCGGATTTCGTTGTATACAACGCTTCCAAAGCAAAAGTTGAGAACTACAAAGAGCTGGGTCTGAACTCTGAAACAGCTGTTATGTTCAACATCACAAGCAAAGAACAGGTTATCGTAAATACATGGTACGGCGGAGAAATGAAAAAAGGTATGTTCTCTATGATGAACTACTTCCTGCCGCTGAAAGGCATGGCTTCCATGCACTGCTCTGCAAACACTGACATGAACGGTGAAAACACAGCAATCTTCTTCGGTCTGTCCGGAACAGGTAAAACAACTCTTTCTACAGACCCGAAACGTCTGCTGATCGGTGATGACGAGCACGGCTGGGATGACAACGGCGTATTCAACTTCGAAGGCGGATGCTACGCAAAAGTTATCAACCTGGACAAAGAATCCGAACCGGATATCTACAATGCAATCAAACGTAACGCTCTGCTTGAGAACGTTACTCTGGACGAAAACGGCAAGATCGACTTCGCTGACAAGAGCGTAACAGAAAATACTCGTGTATCTTACCCGATCAACCATATCCAGAACATCGTTCGCCCAATCTCTTCTGCACCGGCTGCTAAAAACGTAATCTTCCTGTCCGCAGATGCATTCGGCGTACTGCCTCCAGTATCTATCCTGACAGAAGCTCAGACACAGTACTACTTCCTGTCTGGTTTCACAGCTAAACTGGCTGGTACAGAACGTGGTATCACAGAACCGACTCCGACATTTTCAGCTTGCTTCGGCCAGGCATTCCTGGAGCTGCATCCTACAAAATATGCAGAAGAACTGGTTAAGAAAATGGAGAAGAGCGGTGCAAAAGCATACCTGGTAAATACAGGATGGAACGGAACAGGCAAACGTATCTCCATCAAAGATACTCGTGGTATCATCGATGCTATCCTGAACGGAGATATCAAGAATGCTCCTACAAAGACCATTCCATACTTCAACTTCGAAGTTCCTACAGAACTGCCAGGCGTTGATCCAGCTATCCTGGACCCACGTGACACATACGCTGATGCTTCCGAATGGGAAACAAAAGCAAAAGATCTGGCTGACAGATTCATCAAGAACTTTGCTAAATACGAAGGAAATGCTGCCGGTAAAGCTCTGGTTTCCGCTGGTCCTCAGAAATAAGAATAAGACTGCCGAAATCAAACTTTTCAAAAGCTTATACAAAAGGACACCGCAAAATTGCGGTGTCCTTTTTTTATGCCGAAATGCCTCCGCATGGCAGTCCAGATGGAGCACATTGCGTCCATTGCCCTGCGGCGGGGAATTTGTCGTGAGCAGATACATTTTACATTTATCATACCTGAAAATAAGACTATTATAAACGCAAAACAGTCGCCTCACACGTTTTTTGACGCTGCTGCTTCATACGCCTGCTGATAGAAGGTTTCCTGAGAATCCACCGGACGCTCAATCGTCATCGGGATTCTGTAATTTCCTTCCGAATCCTCATGACGGGCCTTCTGATTATCATTTAACATGATCCGGAACATCTCAAGCAGACGTTCCTTGATTGCCGGATCGCAGACAGGAGCTGCGACTTCCACACGTCTTAAGGTATTTCGCGTCATATAATCGGCTGACGCAATATAAACTTTCTCTCTTCCCTTACTTCCGAAAATATAAATTCTCGAATGTTCCAGAAATCTTCCTACAATGCTGATCACACGAATATTTTCCGTTGCATCTTTTACGCCCGGGATCAGACAGCAGATACCGCGGATGATCAGATCAATCTTTACTCCGGCACAGGAAGCTTCGATCAGCCTGTCTATGATCTTTTTGTCAGTAAGAGCGTTCATTTTCAGCCCAATATAAGCATCTTTTCCGGCAAGTGCAGCTGCAATCTCATCATCAATCATCGCCAGCACTTTATTTTGCAGACAGAGCGGTGCTACCAGCAATTTGTCTGTGTGTTCTACGACTTCTCCCATCGCCAGTGCCTGGAAAACTCTTCTCGCCTCTTTTGCGATCTCTGTATCGGCTGTCATCAGGGAAAGGTCTGTGTAAAGACACGCCGTTTTTTCGTTATAATTTCCTGTTCCGATCTGCGTGATATACTGCACTTCATCGCCGGATTTTCTGGTGATCTGACACAGTTTGGAATGTACTTTAAATCCATCCAGCCCATAGATCACATGACATCCGGCACGCTCCAGCCTTCTTGACCACTCGATGTTATTTTCCTCGTCAAATCTTGCCTTTAATTCTACAAGTGCCAGCACTTCCTTGCCATTTTCCGCTGCCTCGATCAGAGCTTCCACCACTTTACTCTGTTTTGCCACACGGTAGAGCGTCATTTTTACGGAAAGGACATCTTTGTCGTTTGCAGCTTCATGCAGCATCGTAAGAAACGATTTCATGCTGTCATACGGATAAGATAAAAATTTGTCCCCCTCCAGAATCTGATCCAGAATCGGTCTGCCTTCTTCAAACTGCACAGATTTCTGCGGAATCCGTTTTTGATAGAACAGTTCCGGCACGTAACGCAGTTTATCCTGGATTTCATAGACAAATGACAGATCCAGCGGTCCCTCATTATAGAAAACATAGTCACGGTCAAGATCCAGATAATGACACAGAGTACTGATCACTTCACCATCCATTTCCCGTGACAATTCCAGACGGATCGGAGCCAGTTTTTTCCTCTGTTTGATCACTTCCACCATAAAATCACGATAATCCAGATCTTCGTCATACAGTGCATCTGCGTCAATATCTGCATTTCTGGTGATGCGGATCAGTGATTTTGCTTTTACACGATAACCCTTAAAAATTTCCGGCATATAATGGAGAATCACTTCTTCTGCCAGAATATAAGTGCCGCGTTTGCCGGGAAGTTCTATCAGACGTTTGAACATACCACTGCTGCATGGAATGATACCCAGCTTCTCTTTTCCGCTCTTTGTCTCCAGCACTACGACTGCATAGATTTCTTTATTTCGCAGAAATGGAAACGGCTGTCTTTTTGCCACGATCGTCGGGAAAATGATCGGTGCGATTTCACCCTGAAAATAGCGTTTAACGTATTCGCTTTCTTTTTCATTCATCTTCTTGAAATCCGTGATGCAGATATCATATTCTTCCAGTTCTTCCATGATTTCATCGTAAACGACGTTTCTGCGACGGTTCAGTTTTCCGACTTCCGCAAGGATCTTTTTGATCTGCTCCCCCGGTGTAAGATTTGTTTTATTATCACGGATATCTTTCTTCAAAAGCATCTGATCTACGAGCGATCCCACACGCACCATAAAAAATTCATCAAGATTGCTCTGATAGATTGCTGCAAAATTCAGTCTTTCACAGAGCGGCACTTTTTTATTTTCCGCCTCTTCCAAAACACGTTCATTAAATTTCAGCCACGACAGTTCCCGGTTCATATATACTTTTCTCATTTATTATTCTGTCCTCCTCAATAAAATGTGATGCCCTTAACAGCTTTTTCGTTGCGTGCATTTAAGCCAGACACACGTGAGACCTGGGCTAAATCCCATAAAAATGGCATTCTACCTTTAACCATAAATTTATTTTACTGCCACAAGATCAAATCCTCTGCAATGCCATGTAAAATCCATGTAAAGAATCTTACTATTCGAAAATGAAACCCCACTCAGACAAATCTGTTGCCACCACTTATAAAAGTTTGAATCTTTTCCAATTAACGTAAAAAGGACAACAGATTTTCTCTGCTGTCCTTTTTACATTCTGCATGATTACATGATGTGCGTCTCTGCACTTTTCTGTTTTTAGTATGGATAGAAGTTTCCGTTTGCATCGGTTACGCCATCGTTACCGAATGTATACTGCATTCCGCCGCTGTCTACCCAGTTTCCGTTTGCATCCTGTGTCACGGAAATATAATTGCCCTGGTCATCATAAAAACCGTTGGTGCTGCCGCCGGTATTGCCATTGTTTCCATTATTTCCATTGTTTCCATTATTTCCGTTGTTGCCGTTATTATTTCCGTTGTTGCCGTTATTATTTCCGCTGTTGCCGTTATTATTTCCGCTGTTGCTATATGGATAATAATTGCCGTAATTATCGGTTACACCATACTGACCAAAGGTGTAAACAATGCCGTTTCCATCTACCCAGTTTCCGTTGCTGTTTTTATAAACTGTGATCAGATTTCCCTGATTGTCATAGAAACTGCTGGTCTGAGTAGCTCCGCCGTTGTTATTGTTGTTATCACCGCCGTTATTGTCATTTCCGCCGTTGTTGTTATTATTGTCGCTGTTTCCACCCTGCGGATTGTAGGTAAAGCTTGCACCGTTGCTGTTTGTGATACCGTTTGCATTAAAATAATAAATCGCTCCGCTGCTGTCTACCCAGTTTCCGTCGCTGTCCTGATAGATATAAACTGCGTTGCCGTTGCTGTCATAAACATACTGACCGTTCTGATTGGAATCAGAATTGCCATCGGTAGAAGCTGTGCTTCCGGACTCGGACTGTGTTGTACTGTTCGACTCGGAAGATGTTGTATTATTCTTTTTAGTCTCAGATGTTGTTGTGCTCGATGTTTTCAGCAGTTTCAGACTCTCCACAGAAGTACGGATCGCTTCCATTGCCGTTGCATCATCCTGCATAACCTGACCATTGACCGAATAAATATCCTCATCTCCTACCAGGTTATACGCTACCGAGTACGCATACTTACTGTTTGTACTCTTACATTTGATGGTTGTGTGATATGCCTCGTAAGAACCCATGGTATTTTTCTTGTATTCTACAACTGCATAATCGGTTTTGGATTTTCCGGCTTTCTCCAGATTATTCAGTACTTCTTCTTCAGAGGACGGGAAAACAAGTCCGTTCGTCTCATCTCCGGAATAATGTACGATCGTGATCGTTCCCTGGTTCGGTGACTCAAAGGTCCATTCTTTTGTGCCTTCTTTTTTCATTGTCCAGGTGTCATCCGGAAGTTTGATAGAAATACTGCCATCTTTTGATTTAAATGTTGTGGATGTATTTGTAGCTTTCTTTGCTGTTTCGCTCTCTGTCTGTTTCTCTGTAACACGAATCGTTTCGCTGCTCGTCTCAGTTTCCTGTGCTTTCTTTTTACAGCCGGTAGCCAGACAGGAAATGGACAGAGCGAGTACCAGACAAGTTACGATTTTTGATCTCATTTTCATCTATACTCCTCCATTCTGGTTGTTACCTTCTTTGACTTCCATATTCTACGCTTTCGCAGATATAATGTCAATCAAAAACCGGTTTAATATGGATAGAAAACGCCATTCTGATCGGTTACGCCATCATCGCCAAACTGGTAGGTCATACCGCTTTCATCAACCCACTGTCCCTGGCTGTTTTTGTGAACGGTGATCCAGGTTCCGCCATCATCATAGAAGCCATTGGTATCGCCTTTACCATTATCGGCTGCCGGATTATCGATGTTATTCTCGGTATCCGGTGCCTGTGTTTCCGGCTGCTGCACTACCTCTGTTTCCACTCTTGTCTCCAGATCCAGATGTGTTTCCGGTGTCTGCGTATCCTGGCTCTGATTCTGGTCATCCGATGCCTGATTCTGATCCTCTGCGGCTGAAGTCTGGGCAGAATCCTGACCTGCTCCCCGCTGTGTCTGATCCTGGGTCTGTTTTGTACTGCTGTTCGTATCCCCACTGTGGCTGCCGCATCCTGTCATCAGAAGAGCCGATGAGAGGACTGCTGCTGCCATAAAATGTAATGCCTTATTTTTCATAATAATATTTACACTCCTTTATATCCTGTTTTACCATTTGCTGAAATTGCCGTCGCTGTCTGTTGCCCCTTTTTCATCGAAAGTGTAGGTTTTTCCATCACTGCCGATCCAGTTTCCGTTTGCATCCTGTGTCGCTGTCTGATAGTTTCCATTGATATCATAGAAACCAATGACCATGCCATTATCTGAAGAATTGCCGGAACCTGTCAAAGAATCCGACTCTGATCCGGAACCTGTTGTTCCCTGAGGCGGATCATAATAATACTGTGTGCCGTTGGAATCTTCTACGCCGTTTTCCAGGAAAATATAAGAAGTTCCGTTATCATCACGCCAGCTGCCGTCCTCAGACGGATAAGCGTAGATCGTATTTCCGTTTGCATCAAAGAAATAGCGGTATTCCTCATCGGTCGATGCACCGGAAGAATCGCCTGTACTTTCACCGGAAGTATTGTCTGAAGCAGTATCACCTGTATTTTCCGGATCAGAACTGTTACCGGCATTATCCGAAGATGTACTGCCGTCTGCCGAAGATCCGGAGTTTGCACCAGAATCTGTCTTTTTACTGTCATCATTTAAAACTTTGAAGCTGGTAACGGCACTTTTCACTGCCTGCTGCACCGTACTGTCACTGGATGTCAGTTTTGCCGTGATCGTATAACTCTCGGTGTCCGTATTGATCAGATACTTGATCAAATAAACGTAACCAAGATCTGCGTCCTGCGTGGATGCAGCATAATAATAAAGCTCTGTACCATTGGTGCTGTCTTTTTTATATTCTACCTGAGAAAATGCATTCTCCTGGATATCGTTTAAAAGAGCAATCGCATCTTCCTGAGACTGCGGCAGATTCTTCTCCTTGATCTTTGACTTTTTGTGCGTGATCCGGATCGTGCCGACGCCTTCTTTCATAAATGCCCATTTATTCTCAATGCCTTCCTTTGTCGCCACCCATGCAGAATCCGGAAGATCAAAAGAAAATGAATTGCTCTCTGAGGTATATGTTGTGGCTGCTTCGGTCTGTGCAGTACTTTCGCTCTGAGCTGTCGTCTGTTTCGTCGTCTCCGTCTCAGATGCCTTTTTCTGGCAGCCGTTCATCATAAACATTGCGGCCATTCCGATTACCAGTAATGTCGCAATTTTCTTTTTATTATACATGAAAAATCCCCCTTTTCTCTCTGATTTTCAGTGTGTTTCAAGTCCACTCCCTTTTTCATTGTACAATGAAGATGCGGTTAATGTCAACTTTTCTTAACACTTCTTAACAAAATCTACATATTTGGAACACCCTGTGCCCTTCTCTGTTTCAGCTTTCGGATCACATGACAGTACGCCGGAATCAGGAAACAGTCTGCCATGATCCATGCCAGAGGACTGGCAAAACATACGCTTGCGAATCCCAGATACGGAACCATAATCACGCCGATAATGGCTCTTGCGATCATTTCCATGACACCTGCAAGGATTGCCAGACCGCTGAATCCCGCTCCCTGAATGGTAAAGCGAACCGCATTGACAAAAACAAGTGCAATGTAAAATCCGCTGTTTGCAAGAATAAACAGCACTGCATTATGTATGATCTCCGTTTCGGATGCATTTATGAACAGAAGCATCCAGTATTTTGCAGAAAAAAGCATGACCAGGAAAATCAGGATCGAGTATGTGATACCGATCAGAACGGACGCCTTTAATCCCTGACCGATACGCTCGATCTTGCCTGCCCCGACATTCTGTCCGGTGTAAGTTGCCATGGCCGAACCGATCGCATCAAACGGACACGCCAGGAACATCGAAAGCTTCGATGCCGCCGAAACCGAGGCAACGGCTGCCGAACCAAGTGTATTGATACCAGTCTGAAGCACGACACTGCCGATCGCTGTGATCGAATACTGAAGTCCCATCGGAATACCCATTTTACAGAGGATACCGATGTGTTTGCCATGCAATTTCCATTCTCCCGGCTCCATTTTCAGGATCGGGAACTTTGTCTTTATACACCACAGAGACAGTACCACGGAAAATGCCTGTGCAAGCAGTGTCGCAAAAGCCGGTCCACGAACGCCGAGTTTCAAAACCGTTACTGACAGGATATCAAATCCGATATTTGCCACTGCTGCCATCAGCAGAAAGATCAGCGGCGATTTGGAATCCCCAAGAGAACGGATGATCCCGGTCAGGAGATTGTAGGCAAGTGTGATCGGTATCCCTGCAAAAATAATAAAAATATAATCATATGCAAGATCCAGGATATCTGCCGGTGTCTTCATGGCGATCAGCACGCTGCGGCATAAAATACAGACTGTGATGCTCATGATCGCCGCAAAAAAAACAGTCAGCCAGATGCTGTTTGCCACAAACCTTCTCATATCTTTATAATCTTTTGCCCCGTAACGCTGTGCGACCGGAATGACAAAACCATTGGCAAGTCCCATACAGAATCCGATGATCATAAAATTGATCGCCCCGGTAGAACCAACGCCCGCCAGTGCATCTTTTCCAAGGAACTGGCCTACAACGATCGTATCTACCATGTTATAAAACTGCTGCAGTAAAAACGTAAAAAACAATGGAATCGAAAATCGCATGATAATCTTCCAAGGTGTACCTTCTGTCAGATCTGTTTCCGCGTTTCTCATTTCCTTAATTACCTCCATATTTTAAATTCCATTTTTTGCACAGATATCCGCCAGGCAGCATCTGTCACAGTAAGGCTTTGTTCTCGCTGTACAGACCTCTCTGCCATGATAAACGAGTCTGTGGCAGAAATCACTACCTTCTTCCGGTGGAATGATCTTCCAAAGTGCCATTTCGACTTTTTTCGGATCTTTGATCCCATCTACCAGACCGATACGGTTTGTCAGACGAATGCAGTGCGTATCCGTGACGATCGCAGGCTTTTTGAAAACATCGCCCATGATCAGGTTTGCACTCTTTCTTCCCACGCCCGGAAGCTTTAAAATCGCATCAAAATCACACGGCACTTTGCCGTCGTACTCATCACGCAGCATTTTCATGCATGCACTGATATCACGTGCCTTGCTTTTTCCAAGACCGCATGGCCTTACGATCGCCTCGATCTCTTCCGGTGTCGCTTCCGCAAGAGCATCTACATCCGGATATTTCGCATAGAGATCCTGAACCACAACATTTACCCTGGCATCCGTACACTGTGCCGCAAGCCGGACACTGACCAGCAGTTTCCATGCCGCATCATAATCAAGCGTACAGTCTGCCAGAGGATATTCCTTCTTTAAACGCTCGATCACTTCCAGCGCAAGCTGTTTTTTTGTCATATGCTCCTCCTTATATATTTTCAAAAATCTTTTTGTACCCGTTATTTTATCACAAGAATCGCAGTAAGGATATTCCTTTTTTTTCGATTGTGCAACCCCTTTCTTTTATGGTAAGATAATAAGATGCCAGGATCAAAAGATCTAAATCCACATGAGCTTGCTCATAAGTGGATGAAAGACCTTGAAACCCGCCCCGACCGAAGCGGAGCGTAGAAAGAATTGTGAAAGTACGAAGTACGAAACAATTCATATGGCATCTCATAACTTTCATAACTTCACAAAATTTGACAGGAGTAATTATGATCTTAAATGTAAAAAATCTGACGCATGGTTTTGGTGACCGTGCGATTTTCGACAATGTTTCTTTTCGTCTCCTCAAAGGCGAACATATAGGCCTGATCGGTGCAAACGGAGAAGGCAAGTCCACGTTTATGAATATCATCACCGGAAAACTGACACCGGATGAGGGAACGGTCGAATGGGCAAAAAATGTCCGTGTCGGCTATCTGGATCAGCATTCTGTCCTGGAAAAGGGCATGACGATCGGTGATGTCTTGCGTTCTGCTTTTCAGTTTTTATTTGCAATGGAAGCGGAAATGAACCGTATGTATGAACAGATGGGCGATGCCACACCGGAAGAAATGGAACGTCTGCTCGCCGAGACCGGCACATATCAGGAGCTTTTAGAGCAGCACGATTTCTATATGATCGACACAAAAGTAGACGAGATCGCCCGTGCACTCGGTCTGGAAGAGCTTGGGCTTGACCGTGATGTAACCGATCTCTCCGGCGGACAGCGTACTCGTGTACTGATGGCAAAGCTTCTGCTGGAAAAACCAGACATCCTGCTTCTGGACGAGCCGACCAACTATCTGGATGAGCAGCACATTGAATGGCTGAAACGCTATCTCCAGGATTATGAAAATGCCTTTATTCTGATCTCCCATGATATTCCGTTCCTGAACAGCATCATCAACCTGATCTATCATATGGAAAACTGCAGACTTGACCGCTATCCGGGCGATTACGATAAATTCCAGGAAGTCTACGCCATGAAGAAAGCCCAGCTTGAGGCTGCCTACAACCGCCAGCAGCAGGAGATCAGCGACCTTAAGGATTTCGTTGCCCGCAACAAAGCCCGCGTCGCTACAAGGAATATGGCGATGGCACGCCAGAAAAAACTGGACAAAATGGACATCATCGAACTGGATCGTGAAAAACCAAAGCCGGAGTTTCACTTTAAAACGGCCCGTACTTCCGGAAAGATGATCTTCGAGACAAACGATCTGGTGATCGGTTACGACGAACCGCTGACAAAACCGTTAAATATCCGCATGGAACGCGGCGAACGCATTGCCCTGACCGGTGCAAACGGTATCGGTAAGACCACGCTTCTGAAAAGCATTCTGCAGCTGATCAAACCGTATTCCGGCGAAGTGCATCTTGGCGATTATCAGCATATCGGTTATTTTGAGCAGGAGTCCGATACGCAGAACACTTCGACCTGTATCGAAGAGATCTGGAGCGAATTTCCGGCAATGACACAGTACGAGATCCGTTCCATGCTGGCAAAATGCGGTCTGACCACCAAACACATCGAGAGTCAGGTGCGTGTACTGAGCGGCGGCGAGCAGGCAAAAGTACGTCTCTGCAAGATTTTGAACCGTGAGAGCAATATTCTGCTGCTGGACGAGCCGACCAACCACCTCGATGTTGACGCAAAAGCAGAACTGAAAAAAGCTCTTCAGGAATATAAGGGAAGTATTCTGCTGATCTGCCATGAGCCGGAATTCTATCAGGATATCGTGACAACCGTCTGGAACTGCCAGGAATGGTCCTTAAAGCTGTAGAAAATTTCCAAGGAAAAAGCTGGCGGCAATCCCGGCAAAAACAGAAAGCAGTGCACCTGCCAGCGTATACCGTGTTTTTGTCACTTTTGCTGCCATAAAATAAACGCTCATCGTATAAAATACCGTTTCCGTGCAGCTGAGCATCAGTGATGCGATGATTCCGATCTTGGAATCCGGCCCGAATTCTTTAAAAATATCCAGAAGAAATCCGGTCGCCGCACTGGCGGAAAACAGACGCACCACTGCAAGCGGCACAAGCTGCACCGGAAATCCGATTCCGGCAAAAAGCCTGCCAAGGATATCCGAGAGCCATTTAAGGAAACCCGATGCCCGCAGGATCCCTACGGCTGTCATCAGCCCGACAAGTGTCGGCAGGATCGCAAATGCCGTGTGGATTCCTTCCCCGGCACCACGCACAAAATCACCGTATGCATCTCTCTTTTTCAAAAAGGCATAACCGACAACGTAAAGCAGAACAAACGGTATCATATACATCGACAAAAAGAGCAGAAATGACAGAAAAATCCCTCCATAAGTCCGTCCGTTTACTGTATCTTATGAAGGGATTTTTGTAACTATTCAGGTAAAGCGGACATTCACAATTCGCTCCGCTACTTGCTCATCTCTGCTGCCAGAAACACAAAAACATGCTTCAGGATTTTTCCACAGCAGCTTCCGCTTCCATGGTTTCAAGCGTTTCTTTGATTTCTCTTTCTTTTTCAACTTCTGCCACTTCTTCGACCACATCGGTTTCCTCTGTGCCTGTCTGTGTCTCATTTTCCTGTGCAGTCTCCGCTTTTTCTTCCTGTGGTTTCACAACCTTTTTTGTTTCGTTTTCTTTGCGAAGTTCTACTTTTGCTTTTTCTGCGGTTTCCTGTGCAGCTGCAGCTTCTTCCACAACCGTTTCTCTGACCGGCTCCTGCTCCGGATGCTGCATTCTCTGCGGATCACTCCACACACGCTCCCATGGATTTGGCATACGCTCACCGTTCATATGGATCCCCATGCTCTGTGCATACGGATACGGCATTCCACGATAGAATCTTTTTTCTTCATCAGAAGCACTCTTCATCAGTTTGCGGCCTGCCCATAAAACAAATACAGCAACAACAGCAACCGGAATCTTTGCGATCACAGCACCCGGCAGACTGGTCGGCCCGTAGATGATGTCCGCAAAATATTTGACAACACTCCAGATCATGCACGCCGCCACGATATACAGAACCGTTCCCATGGCCTTTTTACCATCCCGTCTGCTGATGCTGTCCTTTAAGCCTTCGCTCCAGTCCATCCAGTCATCGCCCCAGAGATAATGATCCTCCAATTTTTTAAACGCTTCTGCATCCATCGAATTCTTGTTGGTTGCATCGAAAAAGCTGTACAGCAGAATGATCGGTGCAAAGAAAAGCAGCGGCTTGATATCCAGCCAGATACCCACTGCACATAACGTTGCAAAGATTGTCATTAAAGACAATCCCTGCTTCATAAATCCCATATACATCTGTCCTGCTCCCGGGATCAGAGAAAACAAAAACATCAATATTTTATTCTTTTGTCTCGCCATTTTCTTTTCCTTTCATAATGTTTTCGCATCACCACATCTGCATGCGAAACGGTATTTCCATCGAAAGCATTTTTAAATCTCATTGCAAAATTCAGAAACACTGCTTCAGCAGCTGTAACGCCTCTGAAAACTTCTCCACCGGAACTGCTGCACAGGAAAGAGCAAGACGGATCCCTTGCTCACTTTCATCCGCAGATAAAAAAGCAAAACCTTTTTCTTCTGCTCTGTACAGAACTTCCCGCAGATTTCCTGCTCCGAAAATTTCCAGAAGGCTTACAAATCCAGTCTCCCCGGCCGTAACTTTTGCCTCTTCTACAAAAATCCTTTTCGCTTCACTGCACAAAATTTTTGTTTTCGCCAAATAGTGTTTCCTGGATTTGCGAATCTGACTTTCCAGATGACCATCCCGGATAAACTGACACAATGCGATCTGTTCCGTTTTGGATGCCGTCTGATTATAAAAATCTCTGCGTCTCTGATATTTTTCCAGAAGATCCGGCGGAAGCACCATAAAACTTAAGCGGATCGACGGCAGCAAAAGCCTGGAAAATGTTCCGAGATAAATGACTCCGTTTCCGCCCGCCAGACCCTGAATGGACGGCGATGGATGATGATAATAACAGAATTCACTGTTGTAGTCATCCTCGATCAGCAAAATATTTTTTTCAGATGCTTCACGCAGTATCTTCATCCGCTCTCCGACCGAAAGAACATCGCCCCAGGCAGTCGCCTGCGAAGGTGACACATAGCAGACATCCGGCTGCTCCTGTTTTCGATCGCACAGTTCAAAACCATGATCCTCAAAAACGGCACGCCCCTGCCGAAATCCCGGATTATAAAACGCAATTTTTTTACGTCCCTCAATCAACGGACACAGAATATGAAGCAGGCTCTGAACACCCGCTCCGATCACAATATGTTCCGGCGTACAAACCACATTTCGGTTGTTTTGCAAATATCTGCACAGAACCTCCCGCAGATCGTATTCTCCCTGCGGTTCTCCATAAGAGAGCAGACGCTCATCCTGCCGCAGTGCACTTTTGATATACCGCCTCCACAGTTCAAACCGGAAGGTTTCTCTGTCAACACTTGCAGACGCAAAATTGTAAAGCACCGGCTTCTTTTCTTTTTGAGCGGCACTTTTCTGAAATTCTGCCGTTTTTCGCGTCCTGCCGATGTCCGTCACATAAAATCCGCTCTGCGGCCTGGAAATAATATAGCCCTCTGCCGCAAGCACCATGTATGCCGTCTCCACCGTTGTCCGGCTCATCTGCAATTCTGCCGCACACCGCCGGATCGACGGCAGCCTGCTTCCAGGTGCAAGCTGTTGCGACAGAATAAGTTGTTTGTAATAATTATATACCCGCATATAGCGGTGAACAGACTGATTGTCAAGTTCCGGTTTCATAGACCACACTCCTGGAATTTCAAAAATGTCAAAGTTAAATGTCTTTTCTTACAAGAAAAAACCGACTTTTGAACCTTTTTACCCTGACATCTTACAAAACGATAAGCAAAAATAACAAATCCAGTGCCCCGTCGATCAGCAGGCAGGCTCCGAAGAATACCATCGTCATCTTCACAGCCCCGAATGGGTTGAAAAGCAAAGCCACACCAACGATCATCAAAAGAATCCCGATCGTCAGAAGCTTGCCCCAGCCGATTGCATCCAACACACGCAGATCCAGTGCTCTCTGGATTTTGCTGATACCATCCAGCATCAGTACCACACCAAGCAGAAACGGCAAAAACGATACCACCGTCTGCGGCGTGATCAGACAGAACACGCCAAGTGCAATAAAGATCACACCGAGGATCAGTTCGCCCTTTGCCTTACCTTTCCGGCACTGGAGCACATGCAGAAGTCCGTATGCCGCCGCAATCACGCCGCAGCCATAACAGATCGCCCGCACACTGGTATCAGGCTTCAGCACCAGAAACAGTCCCAGAAGGATATAGCCTGCTGCCTGAAGAATCTGTATTGCTTTTATCTTACTTCCCATAAAAACACTCCTTCCCTTTTTTCATAAAAATCACTATGAAAACAGTCTACCACGAAGCGGAGCCGGATACAATGTACCATTTGGAAGATTTGTCCAGGTTCTTATTGTTTATGTTAACTTTAATTGTATTTTAAAAATATATTAAAATAATGAGAGTTATGCGTTAATATTATTTTCAAGCATATCTTTCTGAATTTCTTCGTGCAAATAAATCGGAGGTGATCTCGATGAGTATATTCGAATACGACAAAGAAGAGGAAGAACGAAAACTCAGAAAAGCAGAATATGAGTCTGGTGTTGCCGATGGATTTAACGACGGCATCAATACTGCAAAAAAAGATACCGTTCGTTTGCACATTGCCAAAAGCTCCTGTGCCATTCTGGAAAACCTCAAATAAAGATCCATGCGAGGCGGTACAAAAATTATTTCCGGGCAAACTTGCCTTGCCTGCCACAATGCCATACCTGTTTTTACTCCGGCTCGCTTTGCAATATAATTCGCAGTCAGCACAATTCCATGTCTTGCCTCCGGATCACCACCGACTGCCATTGGCTTTCCGGCAAGTTCCGGATGATGCAGTTTGTCATTCGGAAAAGTGCATTTTTTCATATAATACTCTCTGATTGCCTGAAATATCCATTCCGCAATCTTTTCTTTCTGCTGTTCTGTATTACACACATTGTTTTTGAAAGTTTACCGTCGTTTTCTTGTGATCCATAAAAATGTACAGGTAAAAATAATTCCCTTTACAATTGAGGTTGAAGAAATAGACCACCATATTCCATCCAGACCCATAATACCTCCAAGAATGATCGACAGCGGAATTCTTGCACTGGTAAAAGCTATACTGATGATACTGCAAAGTCGGGTTCTGCCGAGCCCTGATAATGCACCGACTGTCGTCAGTTCCACACACATAAAAGCTTCACTGAAACCTATGATGATCAGATATTCAACTGATGTTGCGATCGCTTTGGGTTCATGAAAAAAGATTCTGGCAATCGGTTCCGGAATACATATAAATACAGCTGAAATCAACAATCCCCAGATACCAACCGTCCACAAAGAAGCCTTATATCCTTTTTTGACACGGTCATTTTTGCCCGCACCATAGTTCTGTGCGATAAAGGCATTTAATGCCGCTGCAAAACCGTCTGCAGTATTCCATGATATCGATTCAATCTGACCTCCGACTCTCTGCGTTGCAACAGCTTCTGCACCATACCCGGAAATCATACGTGTCAGCACCATGGAGATTGCACAATATGCCATTCCCTGTATTGCTGTCGGAATTCCGATCTTACAGATTCCCTGCAGATATTCCCGCGGGATTTTTGCCAAAAGCCTAGTTCCTTTTAGTACATTTTCTTTCTTTTGTATGACAATTCCGACTATCATGATACTCATAACGATCGCCTGTGCTGTCACTGTCGCAATTGCAGCTCCGACAACACCAAGCTTCGGAAACATCCCCACTCCAAGAATCAACACAGGATCCAGAACCATATTTGTGGCCAGGCCGACAAGATTCGCTATAAAAGGTGTCTTTGAATCTCCCTGTGCCGTATAAAGTCCAGTCAATGTCAGCGTCATAAAAGAAAATACGATCAGCCCACAGGCAATCTTCGTATATGACATTGCCGCCGCATGAGCCTGTGCATCTGCAAGCTGAAAAAATCCTACCATCTGTCTGGTAAAAAGCAGCGAAAGAATTCCATATGCCATTCCCATAAATGCAGCAAGCTGTACTGCCGCCTGTGCAAATCCGTGTGCCTTTTCTCTGTCTCCACGTCCGATACACTGTGCCACATGCACCTGTCCACCCATTCTAGCCATAGCTGCAAGTCCCTGCGAAAGCCAGGTAAACATACCTCCAACACCTACACCTGCAACTGCCTTCGAACCAAGCAGACCAATCCAGGCCATGTCCGTGATGTTGTACAAAGTCCCCAGAAACGATGACGCCATGATCGGAACCGCAAGTTTCGTCAGCGTTTTTAGAATAGGATCTTTTGTTAAATTTCCCTCCATTTTCATTCCTCATCCATTTTTATTTTTTATTATCCACAAATCCTATTATACATGGTTTAACAAAGATTTTCATCAGGAATTATCCATATATATCAAAAACCTAAAATGAAATTTTAGGATGCCTGAAAATATCATAAAAACATTTCCCATATACATTAAATTATGATATAATTTTTTTATTAAATGTATACGTGGGGGAATTATATGAAACAAATTTTACAGCAGCGACAAATAGATACGCTCTATCATTTCACACAAGCAGAGAATTTACAAAATATATTTAAGCATGGGCTCTTACCAAGAAATATTTTGGAAAAAAACAGCATTCCTAGCCATTTTAATGATGAATATAGATATGATAATTGCATAGACGCTGTTTGTATGTCCATAGAATTTCCCAATTATAAAATGTTTTATAAACTGCGTCAAGAAGACCCCTCCGTAGATTGGGTTGTCTTAAAGCTAAATGCACAAATTTTATGTGACTATTCATGTGCATACTGTTGGACAAATGCTGGTGATACTTCTATGTATAATACTCCTCTTGAAGAACGAATGGGAACTGCTGCTTTTTTGGAATTATTTGAAGACCGCCCACTTTTTCCAAAGAGAAATGCTCTAAACATACCTGACTGGTTCCCCACTAACCCTCAAGCGGAGGTTCTTGTTTTTGGTTCTATTTCTATTAACTATATTGAAAACGTATATTTTGAAAATTATAATTCCTTATTTAAACACAAAAATATTATTCCCACTGGCATAAGTTATAATATTAAAACAGAGGTTTTTAAATATCGAAAAGATTGGTCTTTTTGGTAATCTAAGGAGGTTTTTATGGCAAACAGACCCGTATTTGTTGTTTCACTTAATCAGCAATATTATATTAGAGAAAATATAGATTTTCAATTTTTTAGCGGCTTTTCTGATAAACAAAAAAAAAGAAGCATAAATAGTTTACATGAAGCATATTTAAAGAAAAATTCAAATAAAAAAATCTTAGAAATCTCTAGTAAATCAGATAATGAGTTAGGAATAAAACTAAGTGCTTTTAATTTAATGATAAAAACAAAAAATGGGAATACGTTCTCTGTTGAATCAGCATTTCAAGCGAGTAAAGTATTTGAAAAGGGAGGTCCTTACAAAGATTTACTGGAGGTTTCCTCAAGAGCCGCAAAAAAAGATGAGCGTTTAAAAAATAGCGGCAAAATTATTGCTTTTTCAATTGATGGAAAAACATTTTCATCTGAACCTAAAACATATTTTTACAACTGGTTATATATAAATACATTACATTTATATACTGAATTAACAGAACAGATAATAGAATATGATGCTTTCACGGATATTGCTTTTAATCCTCTGAAATCTATAAATTGTCAAGCAGAAGCCGCAGCAATTTATGTTTCATTACAAAAACAGGGGTTGCTTAAAGAAGCACTAAAAAGTAAAGATACCTTTTTGGATATAGTTTACCCAACAGATAATAAAAACAAATTTTTAAAAAGCACAAATATACAATTAAGTTTTTTTGATTGATTTTTGGCAATAGAATTATCAACTTGGTATATTTACAAACTCTATCATTTTATATGCCCTCATAAAATTTTAATAATATCTTTTATAGACGTTCAAAACTGAGCGTCTATTTTTTTACCCAAAAATCAGAAAGGATGTGATACTACGAAGAAATCACCACCGCCGGAGCGTTCCCCTCCGCTTCCAGACCAGAACCCGAAACCGACTAAACACAACATTCAGAAAGGATAGGTACATCTATATGGAATTAAAATTCGTTATCCCCAACATGGAAAAGACATTCGGCAACTTGGAGTTTGCCGGAGAAGACAAAACAGAACAGAGAAGA
>QWCN01003241.1_pt1 | contig 25639 bp, 23 predicted proteins | sample 1972711 | NCBI WGS metagenome assembly QWCN01 (sample SAMN09866707, study PRJNA288562) | Human gut metagenome isolate term1_stool, whole genome shotgun sequencing... | isolation source: gut | host: Homo sapiens | place: USA: California
AGCCTCGCCGCCGCCGAAGCTGAACTCCAGGCTGTTAGCCTGAACGAAACGCTCGTAGTTGAAGGGCTGCAGACGGACCATCAGTTCGCCAAAAGTAACGACTTTCATTGGTTATTCTCCTTTATATCAGGTGTTTCATTCATCCCGCCGCAGGGCATACCCGCTGCGGCGGGGCTTTTACGGGTAAAAGGGGGACAGGCGCTTATGCCTGCACCAGATGGAAGGCAAAGCCGGCGATCTCGTCTGCCATGTAGCAGGCAACGGTCTTGCCGTTCTTCACGTTCTTGCTGTCCAGATCGAACTTCACGCCGCGCTGAGACAGGTGGTAGATGGCGCGGTCCACGTTGTTGCAGCCGATGGCGATGTGGCCATTGGTGCCGCGGCCGGGCTTCTTCATGATCTCGAACTCCTTGTTGCCGACAAAGATGCTGGAGTTGCCGGGAGCGACCTTCATGTTCAGCATAGCGCCGATCAGGTTAGCCACCTTCATGGCCTCTTCCTCGTTGCCGGTGTTGATGCCAACGTGCAGCAGCTTCAGGCCCAGCATGGTGTCAACAGCTTCCTTGCTCTGTGCGGTGATCTTTGCCCAGTCGCCGGCCTTGATCACGTCGCTCTTGCACATCCAGGTGCCGCCAACAGCGAAGATCTGGTCGTAGCCCAGATAATCATTGACGTTCTTGGCGTTGACGCCGCCGGTGCACATCCAGCGAGCGCCCTTCAGGGCAGCGCCGATGTTCTTCAGCATACCCACGCCGCCGTTTGCCTCGGCGGGGAAGAACTTCAGAGCCTCGCAGCCCATGTTCATGGCCTGCTGCATCTCGCCTGCGGAGCAGGTGCCGGGCATCATGATGCCGCCCTTGTCGATGACGTGCTTGCAGACCTCGGGGTCGAAGCCGGGAGCAACGATGAAGGAAGCACCGGCAGCCATAGCACGGTCAGCCTGCTCGCAGGTCAGAACGGTGCCGGCGCCCAGCAGCATCTCGGGCATCTCCTCGTGGATCTTGCGGATGCACTCTTCAGCACAGGCAGTGCGGAAGGTGACCTCGGCTGCGGGCAGACCGCCCTCAGCCAGAGCCTTGCACAGGGGCAGGGCCTCATCAACGCTGTTAAAAGCGATAACAGGGATAATGCCGATCTGATAGACCTTTTCTACGATGGGATTCATAACGCATTTCTCCTTTTATATTTGAACTCTCTCGGTGCGTCGGGCTTGCTCCTGTGGGCGCAATACCCCCCTACGCGCTTATGATACTAGTATAAACGAACAGCCCGTCTTTGGTAATACTCAACAAGCACAATGTTTGGCATAATAGCTTGTATACATTGCACAAAAATGACGAACGACCCGAAAAATCGGGGCAAAACCCGGTGAAAATGCTGTGAAATTGCTGTAAAAACTGGCTCAGATGCCAAGTGTTTCCAGTATCTCTGCCACGCCGTCGTGGTCGCAGTCGGCCTTGCTGACAAGGCGCGCCAGCGCCCGGATCTCCGGCATTCCGTTGGCCATTACAGCGGCGACCCCTGCCTTTTGCAGCATGGCGCGGTCGTTCTCACTGTCGCCCACCGCAAGGGTACTTTCGTGGGGGACGCCCAGCCGGTCTGCCAGCGCGCGCAGCGCTTCGCCCTTGTCCACACCGGCGGCGGTCACCTCCACATTTTTCGGCGACCCCTGCACGACCTCCACGCCCGGGACGGCGCGGAAGCGGGGCAGCGCAGCCGCAGCCTGCTGCGGGTTTTCAAAAAACACGCAGAGCTTTTCAATGGCAAAGGCGTTGCGGCTCATCCACTCGGCTGCGTCCCGCAGAATGGTAAAGCGGCCATCGTTGGGCTGGCACGCTTCGGTGCTGTCCTTCTTTGCTGCCCGGGCAGTGGCCAGCGCAATGCTGTGGGCATCGGTGCAGGCGTATCCGTCCGAGAAAATGCGCAGGTCGGCGTGGAAGCTCTCGCAGACGGCAAAGGCTTCGCGGGCAGTCTCCACCGGCATCAGGCTGTGCAGCAGGCAGACCGGGGTGCTGGTGCGGTGCTCTTTCGCGTTGGAATAGCGGCTGTACACTGCGCCCACGGGGTCTGCGCCCAAGTCCCACACGGCGGCACCGTTGCAGGTGATGACGTAGCGGATGCCGGGCAGCTGCGCCACCTCCGGCGGCAGGCTGGCCAGCGGACGGCCGGTGGCGGGCACGATGTACACGCCCTTGTCCACGGCGGCCTGCAATGCGGCGCGGGTGCGGGGAGTGACGTGTCCCTCGCGGTTCAGCAGAGTGCCGTCCAGATCCAGTGCGACCAGACGGATGGCGGGAAATTGTTGTGGCATAGGGTACTCCTTTTATAATAAGATCCAGCTTGTTTTTATTGTATCGCAGGGGCGGCAATTGCGCAAGTGGACGGAATGTGCTATAATAGCACGTCAATTCACATAAAAAATAGGAGAAACGACATGAAGCTTGACCAACTGCGCAGCCGGTGCCGCCCGCACCTGTGGTACCAGCTGTACTGGGTGGTGTACCTGATCTGGTTCTTCTGGCTGGATCTCACCGTTACCGCCCCGAAATATATCCTGCACAGTCCGCTGGACGATCTGATCCCCTTCAACGAGTGGTTCGTGCTCCCCTATTGCAGCTGGTTTTTGCTGCTGGCGGGGGTGACGGCGGCACTGTGGTGGTGCGATACCGCCACCTACGATAAGCTTTGCCTGACCATGTTTTCCGGCATGACCTTCTGCCTGATCGTGTACATGATCCTGCCCAACGGGCTGGAACTGCGTCCTGCCGTGGAGACTCTTGGCCGGGATAACCCGGCGCTGCGGATCATGCAGCTGCTGTGGAAGGCGGACGCCGCCGTGAACGTCTGCCCCTCCATCCACTGCCAGAGCTCTGCCTGCATGGCAATGGCCTTCAGCCACAGCAAGCTGACAGAGGGCAAGCCTCTGCGCAAGGTGCTGGCGTGGGTGTGGGCGGCGCTGATCTGCCTGTCCACCGTGTTCACCAAGCAGCACTCGGTCATTGATGTGGCCTGCGGCTTGGCGGTGGCTTTTGTGTGGCTACCGGTGGTGTACCGCCCGGTGCGGGCACTTCATTGAACAAAATAGCAAAAAATTGCCCTTGATTTTCGGTTGCTCCTGCTATTGACAGTTGCCCGGCAGTTGGGTAATATGGTCATATACTAGTATATCACCAACTGACCCCGAAGGGAGAACACTGCAATGGCATCTTTGAGTGCGAGGGAACAGGCGTATCAGACCATCCGCAGCCGGATCATCACCATGGAGCTGAAGCCCGGCGACCCCCTGAACGACAGGGAGCTTGCGGAGCAGATGGGCATCAGCCGCACCCCCATGCGGGAGGCGCTGATCATGCTCAACATTGCCCACATGGTGGACATCAAGCCGCAAAGCGGTACCCATGTGGCACCCATTGACCTGAAGCGGATGGAGCTGGAGCAGTTTGCCCGCTTCACCCTTGAAAAAGAGATCCTGAACCGCATCCGCGGCCGCCTGACAGACCAGCAGGAGCAGGAATACCGGCAGATCATTGAGAATTACCGCCTGCTGGAGGCTGACCTGACCCAGCCCAACCGTGAGACCCGCCTGCTGGAGCTGGACAACCAGTTCCACCGCAAGGCCTTTGAGATCACCGGCATGGAGGCGCATTTTGACCACATGCTGGGTGAGCTGCAACATGTGGAACGTATCCGCAAGTTCAGTCTGCAGACCAACGAGAACAAGTCCGTCTGCGCCGCCCACACCCGCATTTTGGAAATGGTGCTGCACGGCACCGCCGATGAACTGGGCGAAGCGCTGGAAAGCCACCTGAACCGCTATAAGCTTTCGGTGGAGCAGGCCCGCAGTGTCCACCCGGAGTATTTCACCGAGGGGTGAAAAGAAACTGTTTAAATGTGGCTCCAAAACACCTGCAGGTGTTTTGGAGCCACATTTATTTATACAATATAAAAGCCCGTCGGCAGAGCAGTGCATCGCTGTCTGTCGGCGGGCTTTCTGTTAAGCAGCGGGGGAAAAGGTTAGTTCTGCTTGCCGGTCTCGGCTTTCATGGCGTTGTAGCCGATGAGCACGGTCCAGACGTAGGCGCAGGTTTTGGGAATCATCAGCATACCAATCATGGGGTTGACGTCTGCCCACAGCACCACGGGGATATAGAAGCTGAAGCTCAGCACGATGGTCAGCCACATCCAGCGGAAAGCCTTGTCGTTGTTCTGCTTGGCGCTGCGGTAGAACAGCACGATGATCAGCAGACCCAGCAGGGCAAAGGGCACATTGCGCAGGATGCCCCATGCCAAGGGGGTGTGGTTGGTGAGCCACTGGTTCTGCGGCATCATGCACAGCACGATGCGCACAGCGGACAGGGCGTACACGGCGGCGGTCACGTTCTTCTGTCCTTCGATCTGGTAGCGCTTGCGCCAGACGTAGTACAGCAGCACATAGAACACGGTCATGGTCACAGAGGTGATCCACTTGCCCAGACCCAGCGGCACAGCGTAGCTTTCCAGACCGGTGGTGCACAGTGCCAGTGCGCGGGGCACCAGATGGAAGGAGTCGCCAGCGCCCAGCACAACGGCCATCAGGCCGAACAGGCGGAACTGGGTGCCAGCCTTGCTGCCGCGGATCATGCGGATGCCCACCGTGAGCACGGTGACCAGATAAAAGATGTCGAAAACAGTTTCAATAACAGCTCTCATACGTTTTTCTCCTTTATTTGTTTTGATTGCATTTTTTTTGATTTTATAGCGAACCGCGCGGCAGAGCCGTACCGGAAGCATCATAGGGAAAAGGGCTTGCAGTAGTATAGTCTGCGGGGCGCAGAAACCAAATTGAACTATGTTCACATTCGGGCTAAAAAACTCCCACAAGGCTTGTGGGATGTTTTTTTGCTTAATAAATGGTTCTGCGCACGATCTCCAGCACCGCAGAGGGGTCGAAGCTCTGCTGCACCACCGCAGACAGCATCAGGGAGAACAGGATGCCCGCAAACTGTTCCGGGGTGAACTGCTCGGTAAAGGCGTCCGGACGGATCTTGGTATCGTGGCGCAGCACGTTGCACAAAGCATCCAGAATGTGCTGCCATGTCTGCCGCATCTGCTGCTTGCCGTCGGCAGTGTCCTGCTGCACAAAGCCCAGCGCGTGGTGGGTGAAGAAGCCGGGATACTGCTGGCAGCCGTATTCCATCTGCCGGTACATCCACCGGATGCAGGACAGGGTGTCCTGAAACACGGCTTTGTCCTCCGGGTGGTGGAAGATGTCGTTCCAGATGCTTTCCACGGCCGCGCTTACCAGCTCGGTCTTGGAGCCGAAGTAGTTGTAGATGCAGCCCACAGAGACCCCGCAGGCGGCCGCGACCGCACGGATGTTGACCGCTGCCCAGCCGTTCTGCTGGATCAGCTCCCGGCTGGTTTTCAGGATGTCCGCCTTGGATGTTGCCATTGGATTCATACACTCACCCTCCAACATGAACAACGTTCACGATGCACAGTATACAGCGGCGGTGGGCTGTTGTCAAGGGGAAAATAAAATTTTTTGCAGCTCTATTTCGCCGTCTGCACAGCGGCAGGAAACGAAAGCTGCATATATGCAACCTGTTTCATGTTTCTGCCACCTAAAATGTGCCAAATTCATGTCAAAATGGTAACAGTTCTTGTTTCATCGTTGATTTTTCACGAAAAAAGCTTGCTTTTTTTGTCAATGTGCGTATAATAAGAGAACATCAGCCCAACCAAGGCGGTTGGTATGCTGCCGGGGGCTGACACCAACAAAAGACGAAAAAGGAGATAATCCCTATGAAGCTCAAGACTGTTGCAATTGCCGCTGCCGCTCTGGCACTGGCTGTCGGCATGACCGCCTGCGGCGGTGCTGCCTCTACCGCTGCATCCTCCACCGCATCCTCCACCGCATCCTCTGCTGCTGCCTCTTCCGAGGCTGCTTCCTCCGAGGTTGCTTCCTCTGAGGCTGAGGCCACTTCTGCCGAGTACACCGTGTACAACACCACCGGCAGCAAGGTGACCGAGCTGTACCTGTACGATGCAGGCTCTGAGGACAAGGGCGAGAACCTGGCAGGCGAGGGTCTGGCTGACGGCGAGAGCATCGTCATCACCCGCGATGTCGAGGCTGACAAGCAGGATGACGTTGTCTACGTTCTGGAGTTCACCACCGAGGACGGCAATACCCAGAGCTTTGACACCCTGCACTATGAGGTGGCTCCCATCTCTCTGAAGAGCGTGGACGCCGCTGCCGGTGCTACCGCTATTGCTTTCGAGGCTCCCCAGAAGTAAGAGCAAACCCTTACATCCGCAAACAGAAAAAGGCTGCTGCACCGTGCGTGCAGCAGCCTTTTTTGTATAAAATCATATCACATCCGGAACCCACGGAAGCCCCAGCCGCCGCAGCAGCAGTTGCACAGCAGGTTCAGCAAAATCATGCTCCAGCACCAGCGCAAAAGCCCGCCGGGCTGGGCGTACACGGCGCGGCGGGCGTCCTGCAAAGCGTCCACGCTTTTGCCAAGCCCCTGATTGGCCAGCGAAGAGAGATAGTACCACCGCGCATTGCGGCCGGTCATGCCGTCCAGCACCCGGCGCGCTTCGGCGTAGCGGCCATTGGCCACAAAATTGCGGGCAGCCTGCATCTCCGGGGTGTCGGTGCCGGAGGCACTGGGCCCGGCCTGCTGGTAGCCGCCAAAGCCAAAACCGAAGCCAAAGGGGTCGAAGCCTTCAAACCCGTCAAAGCCATCAAAGCCGGTGTAGCCGTAGTTCTGCTGGCCGTAACCTTGCTGACCATAGCCTTGCCGGTTGTAGCCCTGCTGCTGGTAACCGCCGTAGGGGTTGCCGCCCATCTGGGGGCCGGTATCGCCCTTGGTAATGGCATCGTAGGCGGCCTGCACCTCCTTGAAGTGCTCCTCGGCCGTGGGGTCGTTGGGGTTCAAATCCGGGTGCCAGCGTTTGCACTTGGCGCGGTATGCTTTTTTGATCTCGTCGTCGCTTGCGCCGCGCTGAACGCCCAGCACCTCATAGGGATCTCTCATGCTCGGTATACTTCCTCACTCATTATACTGACGGTACAGCACCGCTGCACCGCATCCGTTTTATTTTACCGGAACATCGGCACAAAATCAAGATGCATCGGGCTTTCCGGTGCGTTTTGCGTTTTTACAGTTGTATTTCAGCCATACGCCGGAATACAGGATGTTGCGCAGCAGATCTGCGTCCTCCACGCAGGGCAGACGCTCAAAGTTCTGCGCGCAGCGTGCCAGCAGCAGCTCAAAGATGTCCAGCATCTCTTCCTCATAGTCCGGGTGGGTGCTCAGCTCTCGCAGGGGGTTGTATGCGCCCCGGCGCTTGTCGCGGGGCAGGTCGTCGTAGGCGTCCAGCAGGTAGATGAACTTGCCCAGATGGAAGCCGATGCTGCGCAGCTCCGGTGCCCAGCGGTCCTGCCGGTAGTCGAACAGCTCTGCCATCAGGGTGCCGAAGCAGCCGGACACCGCGTCAAGGTCGGTGCTGCCGGCGGCCTCGTACTCGGCAAGCTTTGCAAGACACGAGCGGATGGCATTGCACTGCCGCGGCCAGCGCAGGGCGGCTTCGGCGGTGCTGTTGTCCAGCAGGGTGCTGTACCCCAGTGCCAGCAGATTATGGTCATCCTGCCATTTGTCCTGCGCGTTGTAGTAATGCAGCGCTACGCTCAGGTCGGCGCAGTAGTCGGTGGGGTCGGCACTGCGCCAGAGCACACCGTGTACCGGGTGGATGGGGCAGCGGCTGATACCGCTGTCTGCGGGGGTCTCGCCCTCGTACAGGCTGCACAGCAGAATGTTTAAAAAGGTCAGGTCATAGCTCAGGCTGAACCGTCCCCGCAGCCCGTGCAGAGCATCGATGCGGCGGCACAGCCCGCAGTAGGCTGAGCGGTAGCGGCTCTGCGCCTCGGGGCTGAGGCCGGCCCGATCCGGGATCACATATCCGAACATGGCGGCTCAGCTCTTTTTGATGAACTGGGTGCCGCAGCGGGGGCAGGAGATCTGGATGCGGCCGCGTCCCCGGGGCACCCGCAGCTTCTGACGGCACTGGGGGCAGCGGTAGTAGTGGTACAGCTTGCGGTTGGCCCACTGCTCCTTCAGGCTGCGGAACTTGTTATTGAACCGGTCCTTCAGGCTGTAAAAGCGGTAGTTCTCCTCGGTGCGCTTGGAGATGTTGCGGCTCAGGCTACGGTAGTAGCACAAAATCAGCAGCGCCGCGCCCAGCCATGTGAACAGGGAAACGCGGGTGAGCAGCGATACCAGCAGCATCACGATGGAGCTCATGCTCAAAAACTGGTTCAGGCCATCGGTGCCGTAGCGCCCGATCATGAATTGACGGAACTTTTCTCTCATAGGTTTTCGCATCCTCTTCTCTGGGGCTTTACACACGGAAACGCAGGGCAGCAGCGCCGCCCTGCGGAATACTTTGTGCTTCTAGGATATCAGCCAACCATGATAAAATTTTGAACAGACTGCAAATCTATCATGAAAGGACGAAAATTAAACGTTTTGCTCCTCCCGGCTGCGCACGGTGAGCACCGCCTCCGTGTCCAGTGCACCCTCCATGCGGCAGTGCAGCACGGCGCGTCCGGCCTCGCCGGTGGTGGCAAGGTAGGTGCCTGCCATGCCGCCCCGCAGGGGCACCACGCTGGGGCCCAGAATTTTCAGCGGCCCCTCCACGGACAGGCAGACGGCCTCGCCGCAGTAGGGCAGCAGGTTGCCGTTCTGGTCGATGGCGCGCAGGCTGACCGCGGCACAGTCCCATGTGGGGCCGTCGGTCAGCAGGGGATTGTGCACGGTGCATTCCAGTCGGACGCTCTGCACCGGCTCCCGCACCACGGTGCGCACGGCGCGGCCATGCCACACCGCCTCGAACCGGTACACCGGCGCGGAACTGCCCAGCACACCGATGTATTTGTAGTACATCCGCAGCAGCTCGTTCCAGCTCAGCCGCAGCGAGAGCATCCGCGCCTTGGAAAGGGGCGAAAGCGCCATGGCGTCTCGCCGCAGCTCGTTGAGGATGGCGGCGACCTGTGCGCCGGTGGCGTGATCCATGCCCTCATACTTTTCCAGCAGCGAGCCCACAAAATCGTTGATCTCGATGGGCGGGTGGGGCAGGGCGGCAAAGCGTCCCCGGCGGTCGGGGCCAAACTCGGCCACAAAGTCATTGCCGCGGTACAGCCGCACGCTCTCGGCGTTGGTGAACACCCAGCAGGCGGCTGCTGCGCCGCCGGGCAGGTCGCCCAGCGTCATGGCGGAGGAGACCTCCAGTACGATGTCGGAGGGTGCGCGGGGCGTTTTCTGGCTGGCGTAGACGGCGGCAGAAAGTTTCGGGTTGCGGAACAGGTCCATCACGCCGTGGTAGCAGATGCGGTCGCCGCTGCCGAATTCCCGGTGGGTGTTGTAGTCGGCCATGCACCAGCCAAAGCTGCCCGCCACGCCCGGCTGGGCGATGCTGTCGTTCAGCACAGCGGCGTGGTGCAGCGCCTGCACCAGACGGTGAGGTTCATCGTCAAAGGGCTTGGCGGGGAAGTTCTGGCCGCCGAATTCGCTGATGAGGTAGCCCTTGCGGGTGTCAGGGGTCACGGCGGCGCGGTTCTCGCAGCCCGCGCCGCGCCCGGCGTAGGAATAATCGTTGTAGGCGTAAACGTCCTCCAGCAGCTGGCTCTTGCGGGTGCTGCGGGTGCCCGCCGTGGGGCGGGTGGGGTCCAGCCGGTGGATGGCCTCGTTGGTACGCTTATAAAAGGCCTCGTTGTCGGGGCTGCCGCTGATGCGTGCACCCCACAAAAAGATGCTGGGATGGTTGCGGTACTGGCACACCATCTCCCGGCAGTTTTGCAGCGCCTGCGCCTGCCATACTTCATCGCCGATGTGCTGCCAGCCGGGCATTTCGGGGAATACCAGCAGACCCAGCTCGTCGCAGGCGTCCAGAAACGCCGGGCTGGGGGGCGCATAGCAGGTGCGCACGGCGTTGCAGCCCAGTTCCTTTTTCAGCAGCTGGGCGTCCAGCCGCTGGATGCTGTCCGGCATGGCGTAGCCCTGATACGGGTAGCTCTGGTGCCGGTCAAGGCCGCGCAGCTCCACCCGCTGTCCGTTCAGGTACAGTCCGCCTGCCACGAACTGCACGGTGCGGAAGCCGAACCGCACGGTTTTTTCGTCCAGCACCCGGTCGGGCAGACCGCCGGTGCCGGGGCGGATGAGCCGCATGGTCAGGGTGTACAGGGTGGGGTGCTCTAAGCTCCACGGGTGCACGTTGTTCAGTGTGCCGGTGATGGGCAGGGAAAGCTCGCCGCTGTACACTGCCCGGCTCCCGGCGGGGCTGCGGATCTCGGCCTGCAGCGTGCAGCCGACCGTCTCGCCCACGGTGGCGGTGTAGATGCGGAAATCGCCCTCGGCCTTTGCCTCGATGAACACGTCCCGCAGGTAGGCGGGCTCCTTGATATCCAGACTGACGGCGCGGTAGATGCCGCCGTAGGTCAGCGCATCCAGCTGCCCGCCGAAGGGCGGGACGTTCAGATCCTCCCGGCAGTCGCAGCGCACAGCCACCACGTTTTTCTGTCCCAGACGCAGCGCGCCGGTCAGGTCTACCGTAAAGGCGGTGTAGCCGCAGCCATGGTGGAACACCCGCCGCCCGTTGCAGAACACGGTGGCGTCGTGCGCCACCGCCCCGAAGGTAAGCAGCACGGTGCGGCCCAGCCACTCCTTGGGCGCAAAAAACTCCCGCCGGTAGCCGCACAGGCGCTGGTAGTCGTTTTCATTGCAATAATTATAGGGCAGAGGCTTGACCGTGTGCGGCAACCGCACCGGGGTAAGGGAAAGCTCCGGGCACTCCGGGCGCACCAGCGCCGGGTCAAAGGTGGGGGCAAACAGCCAGCCCTCGTTCCAATCGTAGTGTTCCATAGCAGGATCTCCGTCTGAGTGATATGCTTATAGAGGTATGGTATCACAAAGTTATGAACGAAAAAAGCATTCACGCCCCTTTTGTGCCGGAACAGCAGAAATTTTGTAGTGCGCGGAAGCTGCCGGTGGCAGGTTGCCCAAGAAATGCTTGGAAAAATTGTATAAAATCGCCCATAGAAATGGAGCCCCGGAACGCCAGCGGCGTTCCGGGGCTCCAAATTTATTCATACCTCAGCGGATAAAGTTGGTCATGGGGCGGGGCGGGTTCTGCGGGTGGTCGATGCCTGCGGCCTTACCGGCCTCGATGCAGCGCAGCAGCCATGCCATGTTGCGGCCCAGTTCCTGCATCACGGCGCAGCCCTCGGCGTCCTGCAGCACCTGCTCGGGGTTGGAGCCGTGCACCATGGCCCAGTAGGAGCCGTTGACCAGCGGCATGTGGAAGAACTGGGGGTATTTGACCAGCTGGTCAAGGGTGGAGGTGGTACCGGCGCGGCGGGCAGAGCAGCAGACGGCGGCGGGCTTGTAGGCCAGATACTTGCCGCCCGCGTAGGCCAGACGATCCATAAAGCTGGCCATGTTGCCCGCAGCGGAGGCGTAGTGCACCGGGCTGCCGAACACAAAGGCGTCGGCGGTTTTGGCCTTCTCAATGGCCTCGTTGACCACGCCGCCGAACACGCATCCATTGCCGCTGCGGCAGCCGCCGCAGCCGATGCAGCCGCCTACGGGCTGACCGCCGACGTGCAGGATCTCGGTCTCGATGCCCTGTGCCTTCAGCTCCCCGGCAATAAGGGAAAGGGCGGTGTAGGTGCAGCCCTTCTCGTGGGGGCTGCCGTTGATGAGCAGAACTTTCATGCTGTATACTCTCCTTTGCTGAAATGCGCCGTAAAATGCGCAATATTGCTGCTATGATTGTAGCACAAAGCCGCCCGCAGCGCAATGCGGGCTCTTGACAATGCTATGCAGTTGGGAGATAATAAAGGATACGAAAGAGTTCAAACCGGCTGCCGCGGGGGCGGCAGCTACGGCAAGGAGGTAACATCATGCGCGTGATCGCAGGAGAAGCCCGGGGCCGCAGGCTGGAAGCACTGCCCGGCACCGATGTCACCCGCCCCACCCTCTCGCAGGTGAAGGAGGCGATGTTCAGCATCGTACAGTTCGACCTGCCCGGGGCCCGGGTGCTGGATCTGTATGCCGGCAGCGGCCAGCTGGGCATCGAAGCGCTCAGCCGGGGTGCGGCCCGGTGCGTCTTTCTGGACGAGAGCCGGGAGGCCGTAAGCATCGTGATGCGCAACTGCAAGGCCTGCGGCGTGTTCGACCGCAGCCGGGTGAATATCGGCGAGGCTGCGCGGTTCTTATCGGCCTGCCGGGAGCAGTTCGATCTGGTGCTGCTGGACCCGCCCTTCCGTGGCGGTACGCTGGAAAAGATTCTGCCTGCCGTGGAAAAGTGCGTTGCTCCGGGCGGCATCGTGCTGTGCGAGAGCGAAACAGGCATCGTGCTGCCCGCGCAGACGGGCAGTCTGACCCTGCAGAAACAGTATAAATACGGCAAGGTGCTGCTGTGGAAGTATACAAAGCCCATGCAGTCCGCCGCTGAGCAGGAGGGAGAAGCCTTATGAACGTGAACGAGCTTTTGGATACCATTGAGGATGCACTGGAAGAGAGCGCAAACGTGCCCCTTTCCGGCGGCAAGCGCATCGTGGATGTGGAGCAGATCCGGGATTATCTGGACGAGGTGCGGGCGGCATTGCCCGGCGAGCTGCGGCAGGCGCAGCAGATCGTGAACGACCGGGCGCAGATCGTGGACAGCGCCAACGCACAGGCACAGGCCATCGTGAAAAAGGCCGAGGAGCGCGCCCGCATTCTGGTCAGTGACGCCGAGATCGTCAAGGCCGCCCAGCAGCGCGCTTCTGAGATCACCTCCGCAGCCCAGACCGAGGCGCGCACCCTGCGCCAGACCGTGACCGACTACTGCGAGAATATGCTGCGCACCACCGAGGACACCATGGTGGAAAACGCCGCACAGGTCAAAAATATCCGTGCCAGCCTGCGCCAGAACGCCAAGAAAAACGGCTGATAACGGTCAACTTTCCACACAAATTCCACAGATTGCGGAAAACGAAGTCCCTGCGAGCAAAAATGACGGCTCACAGGGACTTTTTTTGTGGATTTTTGCGGCAAAAAGCCGCCCGAAAACCCTTGCATTCACGAACTTGATTTGCTACAATAAAGATGTGTCAGTGGGGCAAAGTGGGTAAAAGTAGGGCGCATGCCCTGAAAACGCCCCTGAAAGGGGGAACAGCGCGTGTTTTTTGGCCGTTATGATTACACTATCGACGCCAAGGGGCGGCTGAACTTCCCCGCAAAATTCCGCGACGCCATGGGCGAGAGTTTCGTGGTGCTGGAATGGGTGGACAGCTGCCTGTTCGCACTGCCCATGGAAGAAGTGGAGCGGCTGGCGGACAAGCTGGAAAGCGATGAACTGATGGACAGCTGGGCTATCTCCGGCGACCTGTTCAGCACCGCCTGCGAGGTGGCGCCGGACAAGCAGGGACGCATCCTGCTGCCCGCAGAGCTGCGCGCCTATGCCGGACTGGAAAAGGACGTGACCATCATCGGCAACCGCAACCATGCTGAGATCTGGGCCACCGAAGTCTGGAACGCCCGCCGCGCCGCCGTGACCAACGACCAGCGCGCCGAGCGGCTGCGCAAGCTGCACCTCTGATGCAAAAAAACTAAAACCGAGAAAGGAGGCCGTGCCAATGGCCTTTGAAGAACAGCAGCCCTTTGACCCGGCCTCGTTTGAGCATATCCCCGTTTTGCTGAACGAGTGCCTGACGGGGCTTGCCATTGATCCGGCGGGCACCTATCTGGACGGCACCGCCGGCGGCGCGGGACATTCCCGCCAGATCGCCCTGCGGCTGGACGCCGCCAAGGGCGGCAGACTCATCTCGCTGGATCAGGACCCGGACGCGGTGCAGACCGCGCGTTCCCGTCTGGCCGGGCTGCCTGCCACCGTGGTGCAGATCAATTTCCGCTATGCGGGACAGGCGCTGGAGCAGCTGGGCATTGAAAAGATCAACGGCGCACTGCTGGATCTTGGCGTTTCCAGCCATCAGCTGGACGATGCCGCCCGGGGCTTTTCCTACCGGGCGGACGCGCCGCTGGATATGCGCATGAGCCAACAGGGCGAGACCGCCGCTGACCTTGTGAATACCGAGAGCCGCGAGGAACTGGCCCGCATCCTGCGGGATTACGGCGAGGAACCCTATGCGTGGCAGATCGCAGGAAAGATCGTGGAGGCGCGGGAAACTGCTCCCATCCTGACCACCCTGCAGCTGGCAGATATCGTGGCAAGCGCCATGCCCCCGGCAGAGCGCCGCAAGAACAAGAACCCCTCCCGCCGCACCTTTCAGGCACTGCGCATTGCAGTGAACCACGAGTTGGATGCGCTGGAGGAGGGCTTGGATACCATTTTCGATCACCTTGCACCGGGCGGCCGGTTGTGCGTGATCACCTTCCATTCTCTGGAGGACCGGCTGGTCAAGAACAAATTCCGCCGCTGGTCCACAGCCTGTACCTGCCCGCCGGAGTTTCCGGTGTGTGTATGCGGCGGCAAGGCAAAGGCAAAGCTTATCACCCGCAAACCCATTGAAGCTGATACGCAGGAGCTGGAGGAGAACCGGCGCAGCCGTTCCGCCCACCTGCGTGTGCTGGAAAAATGCTGAGATGCCGGAAGCACCGGCATTGTGAGGAGGAGAGAAACCATGGGTCAGCCAGCATATGATCGTAATGCGGTGCGCCGCCGCAGGGCACCGCAGCCGCAGCGCAAAGCAAACCTGCGGGTAGCAAAGGGCGGCAAGCGGCGGTTGAACCCGCTGCAGGCCGCCGTACATAACGCCATGAATCTGGTGGCGGCAGCACTGCTGGTGGGCTTTGCCATCAGTCTGCTGTGGAGCGAGGCACAGCTGGTGGAGCTGAACGACCAGATCCAAGCCACTAAGGCGCAGCTGGTCAGCGAGCAGAGCCAGTATACCTACTACAACAGCACCCTGAACAGCAAGACCAACATTGCCAGCGTGGAGGAGACCGCAGGGCGGCTGGGTCTGATGAAAGTAGACCCCAGCCAGATCACCTACATCCGCCTGGGCGAAAGCGGCGCACTGGTGCGCCGGGAGTCCACCGTGCGGCAATGGACCGACTTTTTGTACACCGGCGCGGTGAACATTCTGGGCACCGTGAGATAAACGAAGAAAGCGTGCGGCAGCGCACGCTTTTTTCGGTTTATGGACACCGCAGTCTGAATAAATAACAGCGCAGGGCGCGCGGAATGCAGTGCACGCCCCGCAGGAGAGAACCAATGCAAGAACCTTTCCGTAACAAAAAAAACAGGGGCTACCGCCTGCGTCCGGCCTCCGGCCGGGATCGGCTGGACAGCCGGGTGCGGCGGCTTTGCAGCCGTCTGGGCATCCTTGCGGTGGTGGTGGCAGCCGCCATCGTCATCCGCAGCCTGTATAATATCCAGATCCTCCACGGGGCAGAGTACCGCCAGTACGCCGCCCAGCAGCAGCTGCTGGATACCACCATCAAGGCCACCCGCGGCGAGATCTACGATGCCTCCGGCATCACCCTTGCCTCCACCAGCGTGGTGTGGACCATCTGGGCAGACCCCAGTTACAGCAGCATCCTTTATACCAGCAAGACCAACGATGACGACACCGTGACCAAAACGCTGGACCCCGCCATGTGCGCCGAGGTGAGCCGGGAGCTGACGTTGCGTCTGCTCTCCGGGGACGGCGAGAGCTTGGACAGCGTGGACACCTCCTCGGCAGAGTACCAGCAGCAGTACCAGACCGTTTACGATGCACTTTCCCGGCTGGATTCTGCCTACGTTACCCTTGCCACCAAGGTGAACAACGCGGTGAAGCTTTCCATTGAAAAATACGTCACCAGCTTCAACAAGGCGCACAAAAAGGCCACCGATACCTCCCGCAAGGGGCGCATCTCGGTGTCCTCGGAAAAAAGCTTCCAGCGCAACTACCCCTACGGCGCCTTTGCCGCAGCGGTGCTGGGCTTTACGGATGCGGACGGCGTCGGCACCTACGGACTGGAAAAATCCTACCAGTCCACCTTGGCCGGTGTGGATGGCCGCACCATCACCCAGCGCAACGCGGTGGGCAACGCCATTGCAGACGCCAACGCCACCACCTTTGCCGCCAAGGACGGCTCCAATCTGGTGCTGTCGCTGGATGTGAACGTGCAGGAGATCGCGGAGCGGTACCTGAACGAAGCCATTGCAGCCAATACGGTAGAAAACCGTGGCTGCGCCATTGTGATGGACGTCAAGACCGGCGCCATCCTTGCCATGGCCTCCAAGCCGGACTTTGACCCCAACGACCCGCTGAACTACACCGCCAACGAGGCTTACCTCAACGAGCTGGTGCACGCAGAGCCGGAGCTTTACGGCATCTATAAAAAGGACGCCGACGGCAACTACATCACCGACGAACTGGGCAACAAAATTCTGGACGAAGAAGCGGACTATTCCGGCTACTACCGGGATATCCTGTGGAAGAACAAGACCATCACCGAGCTGTACTACCCCGGCTCTGTGTTCAAGGTCATCACCTCCGCTATGGGCATCGACTCCGGTGTGGCGACCATGAACACTACCTTTACCTGCTCCGGCGCTTACGGTGTTGCCAAGGAGACCTACCACTGCGCAGGGCGCAAGGCGCACGGCCTGCTCAATATGGCCGAGGCGCTGCGCAAGAGCTGCAACATCTACTACATCCAGCTGGGGCAGCGCGTCGGCTCGCAGCAGTTCTATAACTACTTCGATGCCTTCGGTTTTACCGCCCGCACCGGCGTGGACCTGCCCAGCGAGACCAACTTTATGCAGTACTACCGCGCCGACCAGCTGGGCGAGGTGCAGTTGGCGTCCTCCTCCTTCGGTCAGGCCATGGCCATCACCCCGCTGCAGATGTGCACCGCCATTGCGGCCACTGTCAACGGCGGGTATCTGGTCACCCCCCATGTGGTGGATAAGATCACCGATGCCAACGGCAACGTCATTCAGGAGATCGGCGCAAACGTGCGCCGTCAGGTCATCAGCCAGAGCGCCAGCGAGGTCATCCGCCAGATGATGGAGTACGAGGTGGGCAACGGCACCGGCGGCGGCAAAAACGCCTATGTGTCCGGCTACCGCATCGGCGGCAAGTCCGGTACCTCCGAGCAGCTGAATATGCACCGCCGCGCCGACGGCGACTATAAAAAGGTGGCTTCCTTCGTGGCAGTGCTGCCCGCCAACGACCCGGAAATTCTGGTCTACGTCATGCTGGACGACCCCAACAACGCCCGGACGGACTATTCCTCCATCCTTGCAGCCCCTGTGGCGGGCAATATCATCAGCGAGGTGGCCCCTTATCTTGGCATCGCCACCGACGGCGAGGACCGCAGCGGTACCATCGTTACGGTGCCGAACCTTGTGGGCACCGAGTGGAGCAACGCACAGGTGAGCCTGAACATTCAGGGCTTAAAGCATCAGCTGCAGGAGAGCCAGAGCAGCCAGTCCGCTGCCCCGGTCACCTACCAGTACCCCCATGCGGGCGCAAAGGTGCCCTACGGCACCACCATCTACCTGTATACCGATACCTACGAGGGCAGCCGCACCGAGGTGCCGGATGTGACCGGCAAGAGCCCGGATTTTGCCCGCCAGATGCTGAGCGCCGCCGGGCTGAACTGCGTGGTGGAGGGCAGCGGCACGGTGCAGGCGCAAAGCGCCGAGCCCGGCTCCAGCGTGCAGCGCGGCACCATCATCACCCTGACCTGTGGGTAAAACAGCTTTTTCGGCATCCTCGCCCAAGGCTTTCAGCATAAAGCACTGCCGCAAGGCGGTGACGGATGAGGGTGCAGCATTCAATAGAACGAGAGGGGATAGAACAATGGAAAAGATCCATGCAAGCAAGCTTCTGGCAGGGCTGGTGCCTGCCGGAAAACTGACCAGTGACCCGGAGGTGGAACTGGTCACCACCGACAGCCGTGAGGTAAAGCCCGGCTGCATTTTTGTGGCCTTCCCCGGCGAGCGGTTCGACGGCCATGATTTCGCCGCCCGTGCGCTGGAGCAGGGCGCGGAGTATGTGGTGGTCAACCACCCCGTGCCCGGTGTGCCGGAGGAAAAGGCCATCCTTTGCCCGGACAGCTACCACGCCATGATGGTGATGGGCGCAAACTACCGCAGCCAGTACCACCCCAAGATGGTGGGCGTGACCGGCAGTGTGGGCAAGACCACCACCAAGCAGATGACCTACGCCGCCCTGAGCGGCTTTGGCGAGACCATCAAGACCGAGGGCAACCAGAACAATGAACTGGGCATGCCCCGCACCCTGATGCGGCTGGAAAGCAGCACCGAGTACGCGGTCATCGAGATGGGCATGAGCCACGCCGGTGAAATTGACCGTCTGGCGCGGGCAGCACGGCCGGATGTGGGCATCATTACCTGCATCGGCGTGTCTCACATCGGCAATCTGGGCAGTCAGGAGAACATCTGCAAGGCAAAGCTGGAGATCTGCAACGGTCTGCCGGAGGGCGCGCCGCTGGTGCTGAACTACGACGACCCCTTCCTGCGCAAGGCAGTGCTCCCCGCCCATGTGCGCCCGGTGTGGTTCAGCCTGAGCGATGAAAACGCAGACGTCTGCGCCCTGTCCATCCGGCAGGAGACGGACGGCATGAGTTTTGTGCTGGAGGATCAGGAGCACGGCACCTTTGTGGTGAACATCCCCGCCATGGGACGCCACAATGTGGCGAACGCCTTGGCTGCCTACTGCGCCGCTACCCGTCTGGGCTGCGACGCCAAGAGGGTCATCCGGGGCCTTTCCAACTTTGAGCAGACCGGCCGCCGCCAGAAGGTGGTGGACAGCGAGGGCGTGACCGTCATCGAGGACTGCTACAACGCAAACCCGGACAGCATGAAGGCCGCGCTGGCGATGTTCAAGGATTTCCCCTGCAAGCGCCGCTTTGCCCTGCTGGGCGATATGCTGGAGCTGGGCGAGCTGAGCCGCGAAGCACATGAGGAGCTGGGACGTCTTGCCGCCGAGAGCGGGCTGTATTGCCTGATCACCTACGGCGAGCAGGCCAAGCGCACCGCCGTGGTGGCTGCCGCCAAGGGGGTAGAGACCCTGCACGCAGAAAATTACCGCGAGGCCGCCGATGCCCTGCTGGACCGGGTGCAGCCCGGCGATGCTGTTCTGGTAAAGGCCAGCCACGGCATGGCACTGGAAAAAGTGCTGGATATCTTCTACGAAGAGCGTAAAGAAGCAGAAGTATAACTATTTGGCGAAATGGAGTGTCTGAGTTATGGAGCGTTTCGCCTTGGCAGCGGCGGTGGTGCTGGGCTTTGCCCTTACGGCAGCCCTGTGCAGCCTGTTTGTGCCGCTGCGGCGGGTGCTGGAACGCCGCGAACAAAACCAGCAGCCGGTACAGTCTGAGCAGCCCCGGCCTGCACCCCTGCGCGCCCCGCTGTGGGGCGGACTGTGTGCGGCGGCGGGCACGGTGGCTGCGGTGGGCGTGGGCTGGCTTGCTGCCTGCGTGGGTCAGCCGGAGCTGCTGGGCAGCGAGGGCCGGTTGATGACACGGCTGCTCACGGCGCTGGCCGGAAGCCTTGCCTTTGGGGCAGTGGGTCTTGCAGAGGATCTTGCCCGGATGCGCAGCCCGGCGGCGCTGGGGCTGCGGCGGGACGTGCGGCTTTTGCTGGAGGCACTGGCCGCGGCATTCGTTCTTTTGCTGCTGCAGGCAGCGGGCTGTCTGCCCCGGGGACTGGACGTGCCCGGGGCGGGGTATGTGCTGCTGGGCAGCGCCGTGCCCTTTTTGTGGGCGGTGCTCATGGTGGCGCTGGCTGAGTGTGCCCGCATCGCCGAGCGGGACGAAGGCACGGTGTGTGGCGCGGCCTTTGTGGCTATGCTGGCGCTGATGATGGCAGAGGCCGGCTTGGGCGTGCCCGGGCTGGCGGTGCTGCCCGCCGCGCTTGCCGGGGCACTGGTGGCACTGGGGCTGTGGGCGTTCCCCCCGGCAAGGCTGGGGGTGGGCTGCTGCGGCAGCCTGCTGGCGGCGGGTGCCATCGGCTGCATCCCGCTCAGTCTGGATATGACCAGCCTGACTGTGCCGCTGGCGCTGCCCTTCTGGGCGGCAGGCGGTCTTTTGGCAGCGCAGCTGCTGGGTGCAAAACGCACCGGCAAGCCCTTGCGCTGCTGGGTAAAAAAGCATAAAATGAGCCCGGAGACGGTGTTCCTGTGCAGCTTTGCGCTGAGCGCTGTCGGCTATGTACTGGCGCTGGCGCTGCTGCGCTGGTGCTGACCGGGCACAGAGAGGGAAGGGAGCGCAGATGGCGACTATCCGCAAAAAACACAGAGCGCCGGTGCCGGTGTTCCAGCGAGACCCGGGCCCGTGGTCCCGGCTGCTGATCGACTGGCTGGCCACGCTGGCTGTTATTATGATCTTTGGGCTGGTGATGCTGTTCAGCGCCAGCTACACCACCGGTTACCTGCGCATGGGCGACAGCTTCCACTACATCAAGCAGCAGGCGCTGTGCATGATACTGGGGCTGGGCTGTATGTTCCTGATAAGCTATGTGGATCACCGTTTTCTGCGCAAGATGGTGGTGCCGGGGTACATCATCGTGCTGGCCATGCTGGCCGTCACCCTGACCATGGCACCCCTGAACGGCTGCCGCCGCTGGATCCGCTTTGCAGGCCTTACGCTGCAATCCTCGGAGGTGGCAAAGTTTGAGATGATCCTGTTCAGTTCCCATCTTGCAGCCAAGGCACCGCAGGTGGAGCGGCTGGACCCGGAGCGCCGCATCCTGCTTACCCCCCGGGAGTGGCTGCGGGTGCGGGTATGGAAGCAGCTGGTGGTGCCGGTGCTGCCCCTTATACCGGTGGTCATTCTGCTGGCGATGGAGCCGCACATGTCCGGCATCGTGCTGACGGTGGCGGTGGTGGGCACCATCCTGCTGCTGTCCGGCAGCGGCGGTGTGCTGACATGGGCGGGTGCCATCACGGCGGGCACCCTGCTGGAGACCCTGCTCTCCCATGTGGACTCTATCCCCTACCTGCAAAAGCGTCTGGACGGCTGGACGCAGGATCTGAGCCAGATGACCGACCAGACCGTGCAGAGCCTTTATGCTATCGGCTCCGGCGGACTGAAGGGGCTGGGGCTGGGCAACAGCGTGGAAAAGCAGCTCTGGCTGCCGGAAAGCACCAACGACTTCATTTTCAGCGTGGTGTGCGAGGAACTGGGCTTCATTGGCGCGGTGCTCATCATCGTGCTGTTCGTGCTGTTCATCGTGCAGGGGCTGCTCATCGCCTATAAAGCGGAAAATCTGTACTGCACCATGGTAGGCATCGGCATCATGGCGCAGATCGCGTGGCAGGTGTTCTGCAACATCGCCGTGGTCACCAATACCCTGCCCAACACCGGCATCAGCCTGCCCTTCTTCTCCTCCGGCGGTACCAGCCTGATCCTGCTGCTGGCAGAGATGGGCGTAATGGTGAACATCGGCCGCAACGGCGAGCGGGCGGCGCAGCAGCGGGAGCAGATGCGTGCCCAGCGGGAGGCCGCCCGCGCCGAGCGGGAAGCAGAGCTTGCACGCAAGACCATTGACTTGGCTTCTGCCCGCGCAGCCCGTACAGAACAGTAAAACAAACCGCAAGCCCGCCCGGCCGCAGGCCGGGCGTTTATAAGGAGGAATCACCATGCGCGTTCTCATCGCAGCCGGCGGCACCGCCGGACATATCAACCCCGCACTGGCCATTGCCGGTGCTTTGAAAAAAGCCGACCCTACCGCCGAGATCCACTTTGCAGGCCGTAAGGAGGGCATGGAGTACCGTTTGGTCACACAGGCGGGCTACCCCTTCCACCACATCGAGATCACCGGGTTTCAGCGCAAGCTCAGCCTGCACAACATCAAACGCAACATCATTACCCTGTGGAATCTGGCGCTTTCCGGCCCCAAGGCCAAGGCCATGATGAAGGAAGTAAAGCCGGATCTCGTCATCGGCTGCGGCGGCTATGTGTCCGGCCCGGTGGTGCGCTGCGCCGCCAAAATGGGCATCCACACCGCCCTGCACGAGCAGAACGCCTTCCCCGGTGTGACCAACAAGCTGCTGGCCCCGGATGTGGATATCGTGTTTGCCGCCGTGCCCGCCGCTGTGGAAAAGCTGGGCGCACCGGACAAGACCCTTGTGGTGGGCAACCCCGTGCGGCCGGAGGTGTTTGCACAGGCCGCCAACCGCGAGGCCATCCGCGCACAGCTGGGTGCGGGCGACCGCACGGTCATCCTGTCCTTCGGCGGCAGCCTGGGCGCACGCCGGGTCAACGAGGTGGTGGCAGACCTGTGCGCCTGGGAACAGCACGAGCACAAGCCGGTGCTGCACCTGCACGCCACCGGCCAGTACGGCGTACAGCTGTTTGAGCAGCTGCAAAAGCAGAAGGATTTTGCCCCCGGCGACAGCCTTGTGGTAAAGGAATACATCAACAATATGCCGGAGCTGTTGGCAGTGGCAGACCTCGTCATCAGCCGCGCCGGTGCGCTGACGCTGGCCGAACTGGAAGCCGTGGGACGCGCCGCTGTGCTGATCCCCAGCCCCAATGTGGCGGAGAACCACCAGTACTACAATGCCATGGAACTGCAGAAGGCCGGGGCGGCTGTGGTCATTGAAGAAAAAGACCTGACCGGTGAAAAGCTGGTGCAGACTGTTTCTGCCATGCTGGCACAGCCCGGCAAGCTGGCCGAGATGGGCAAAAACGCCCGCAGCCTGTCTGTGGACGACAGTCTGGACCGCATCACTGCGGCGCTGCTCAAGCTGGTAAAGACCCCGTGATGCAGCCCCGGAATAAACAGGAAAGAAGGTGCGAATGATGCAGCAGAACCGTGACCGCAACGGCAGACCCCGGAACACCAGACCCTATGATCTGAACCGGGATGTGGCGCGCACCTCCGTGCCTTCGCAGGATCATACGCCCCGGAGCACCGGCAGCAGCCGCTACGGCTACAACGGCGAGCCGCTCAGCCGCCCGCCCTCCCGCAGCGCCAACGGCAGTGTGCGCTCCTCCCGGGCAGATAACAGCATCCAGTTCCCCACCCAAACCCAATCTCAGCCCCGCCGCCCGGCGCAGGGGCAGGGGAGCAATACCACCCAGTACCCCGCCGGTAACCGCCCGGCGGGCAGCAGACCCCAAAACGCGAAGTCCGGCGGCAAACAGCGCCGCCCGGCAAACAATGCCCGCAGCGGGCAGAGCAGCCGGAAAAACCAGAACGCGCAAAACCGCCCGAACCGGCAGCACCCGGCGGGCAACGGTCAGCGCCTGCGCCCGGCGCAGGACGCCCCGCAGCAAAGCCCTGCCCGGCGGGAAATGCGCAAAAAGCGCAAGGTGACCCGCGCCACCCTGCGCCGCCGACGGATACTACGCCGTCTGACCGCCTTTGCCATGCTGCTGTGCGTCATTGGCGCGGGCATCTACCTGACTATGACCATGCTGTTCCGCATCAACTCCATTCAGGTGCAGACCCCGGACGGCAAGCAGGTGACCGAAATCGCTGGCTACTCCGCAGACAGCATTTTGCAGCAGATGGGCGTGCAGCTGGAGGAAAACATCTTCAGCTTTGATCCCGGCGAAAAGGCCGCGGTGCTGGAGCAGAACTTCCCGCTGCTGGGCTCCATCAAGGTGATCCGGGACTACCCCAACACCGTGGTGGTGCAGGTGACCGAGGCCGTGCCCGCCTACGCGGTGCAAAACGGCAATAAATGGCTTGTGATCTCGGACAAATGGAAGATTCTGTCCGAGGAAAGCACCCAGCCTGAGGGGCTTTGCACCCTGTACGGCGGCAAGCTGCAGGACACCACCCCGGGACAGGGCTTCTGGTTCGTGGAGGACGCGGACGCGGCAAGCGCCTCCGGGTCGGAAATCGCCGAAAGTGAAAGCACGGTGAGCACAGAGAACGACCGTATGGAAGCGCTGCGCACACTGCGCAGCAAGCTGGAGGAATACGGCCTGTCGCAGGACGTGACACGGCTGGAAGTGGCAGACACCGAGCAGCTCGCATTTTTGTATCAGGACCGCATCAGCGTGCTGCTGGGCACGCTGAACGATCTGGATTATAAGCTGGACCGCGCCCGCTATGTACTGACCAACGCCGACGGCAAGGGCTGCGGCCCCACCGACACCGGGCGGCTGGATTTCAGCCATACCAGCGCCAGCAGCACACGCAAGATCTATTTTGCACAGGGCGAGCCCACCCTGCCCTCCGGCTATGTGGTGCCGCCCAAGGCTGAGGAACCCGCCCCGGCCGAGGACACGGCCGACAGCACCGACAGTGCAGAAAGCACGGATACTGCCGACACCACCGAACCGGCGGCTGAAACGGACACCGAGCAGCTGCCCCTGACCCACCCTGACCGCATGACGGCCAACGAAGAAGAAAACCCTATGTAAAGAAGCTCTTTGGAGGAGACTGTATGAAGCTGGAACAACTGATGGAAGGCGTGCCCTTTACCCTTGTGCAGGGCAGTCTGGATACTGAGATCGCAGATATCATCTACGACAGCCGCAAGGCTGCCCCGGGGCTTTTGTTCGTGTGTATCGTGGGCACCCAACGGGACAGCCACGCGTTTGCCGCTGACTGCGCCGCCAAGGGAATCAGCGCGCTGGTCATCCAGCACGACATCGACCTTTCTACCCTGCCCGGGGTGACCGTGGTCAAGGTGGAGAGCAGCCGCTATGCCATGGCGTTGATGAGCGCCAACCTCTTCGGCAACCCTGCCCGCCAGATGACCATGATCGGCGTCACCGGCACCAAGGGCAAGACCACTACCACCCACATGATCAAAAGCGTGCTGGAGGCCGCAGGCCGCAAGGTGGGCATGATCGGCACCAACGGCATCTACTATATGGGACGCCACAAGGACACCGCCAACACCACCCCGGAAAGCTACGAGCTGCAAAAGACCTTCCGGGAGTTTCTGGATGCCGGCTGCGATACCGCGCTGATGGAGGTATCCAGTCAGGGCCTGATGATGGACCGCGTGGCGGGCGTGCACTACGATGTGGGTGTGTTCACCAACCTTTCGCCGGATCACATCGGCCCCGGTGAGCACAAGACCTTTGAGGAGTACCGCAGCTGGAAGGGACAGCTGTTCAAGCGCTGCGATGTGGGCGTGGTGAACATTGACGACGAGAACACCGCCGCCCTGCTGGAAGGCCATACCTGCAAGCTGGTGACCTATGGCCGCGATGAAAAGGCCGACTACCGCGAGACCGGCTACGAGCTGCTGCGCACCCACGATTTTCTGGGCGTTGCCTTCCACGTTACCGGCAAGGACGAGATGGACGTCAAGGTGAATATGCCCGGCGAGTTCAGCGTGTACAACGCGCTGGCAGCGCTGGCCGTGGGTAAGGTGCTGGGTCTGCCGGATGCCGCCATCCACGATGGTCTGGGCAAGTGCGTGGTGAAGGGCCGTGTGGAGCTGGTGCCCATCAGCAAAAAGTTCACCATCCTGCTGGACTACGCCCATAACGAGGTATCCACCGAGAGCCTGCTTACCACCCTGCGCGCCTACAAGCCCCACCGTCTGGTGGTGGTGTTTGGCTGCGGCGGCAACCGCTCCAAGCTGCGCCGCTACGGCATGGGCGAGATCTGCGCCAAGATGGCCGATTTCTCCATCCTCACCGAGGACAACAACCGC
>QWCN01002289.1_pt1 | contig 25593 bp, 19 predicted proteins | sample 1972711 | NCBI WGS metagenome assembly QWCN01 (sample SAMN09866707, study PRJNA288562) | Human gut metagenome isolate term1_stool, whole genome shotgun sequencing... | isolation source: gut | host: Homo sapiens | place: USA: California
TTCCCCCGCCGATATAGACGCTGCGCAGATTTCCGATCAAAGGCGCCGAGGCGAGAATTTCTTTTTCAAGACAGGCGAGATATTCGGGCAGAAAAGAGCGCGTTTTGTCGATGGGCGCGGTGATGAAAGAGCAATAGGAACACTTGGTGGGGCAAAAGGGAACGGAAACGAAAAAGTCTGTGTTGCCGTCCTTTTTCTCATAGATGCCCTCCTGCGTTTTCAAGACCTCTTTGACGAGGGAAATATTTTCTTCGCTCACCCGCATTTTTTTAAAGAGCGGAACGAAATCTCTGCCCGCCTCCGTTTCGGCGTACGCGAGCTTGGTGGGACGAATGCCCGTCAGGGCGCCCCATGGCATTTTTTCGCCGTACAGATCGCTCAAAATCGCGTAAAGCCCGAGTTTTGCGAATCGCCTTTCCAGCCGCTTATATTCTATCTCGTCGCTTACCTGCCCCTCGTCTTTAAAAGAGTATGCTTGTCCGTCCACGGCGAAATCGTTATAAAAAGCTCCGTTTTCAAAACGGAAGGAATGCTTCACGCAAAGAGGGCGGCTCTTAAAAAGCCGCACCACGTCCATCAATTCGTTTTCCAAAAAAATACAATCGGTCGTCAGCATTTCTTTTCCGTCCTTTTCCTCGGCAGTTCCCGCCTAAAAACGGCGGGCGCGCCCCTTTATAATCGATAAGGCGTTCCATGGGGTAAATCGGTATTTTTCGTAAAGTTCCTTTTTCGCGGAAGGGAGATAGAAGCGGGAAATCCTTTCCTCCGCGGCGTATTCCGCTTCTTTTTCCATCCGTTTTCCGCATATCCCCGACTCAGATTTTACCCGCGCCTATGCGTTGCCGCGTCGTAATCGCGCTTTTTTCTCCTTTCCCGTCCGGTCGGATACGTTGCGCAGCCTTTTAAGCGTCGCGAAGGTAGGGATTGGTCTTTCGTTCCGTTTCCAGCGTCGTATCTTCGTCGTGACCGGGATATACGGGCATATCGCCTTCTATCGCCGCCAATTTTTTAAGGCTTCGACGGAGCGCCGCCGTGTCCCCCGTCGGAAAATCGGTGCGCCCTACGCAGCCTTCAAAGAGCGTATCGCCCGTGAACAAAGCCCTGTCCCCGTCTTTTTCCGTTTTCGACGCCTCCGAAACGAGATAGCACATTCCTCCCGCGGTATGCCCGGGCGTCGAAATCGCCGTCACCTTTAAGCCGCAAAGGGACTTGGTTTCGCCGTCCGAAAACGTTTCGTCCGAGTGAAAATCGGAGGGCGGCGCGCCGAATTCCTCGCAAAGATCCGCCTGCGTACCGATAAGTCGCGCTTCTTCTTCCGAACAGAGAACTTTTGCGCCCGCCCTTTGCAGCGCGGATACGCCCCCGACGTGGTCGAAATGAGCGTGCGTCAAAAGCACGTAGGCGGGGGCAAGCGCCCGCTCCGCCAGAAGAGAAAAAATCCGCGGCTGCGCAGGATCGACGACGACCGCGTTTTTCCCGTCCGCCGTGACGAAATAAGTATTGGCGGCAAATCCTTTCGGATAAATTTTTTCTATTTTCATAAAGATTCCCTTTGAACGATTCTTTCCCGCTTACGCTCGGGTACGAGTTCCGCCTACAGCGCCTCGCCTTGTGTTCGTCCGCCGCTAACCGACGGAGAGATGACCTTGCGGGCACACTTTTGTATATAGCGACGCGCCCTATCCTAAGAAGCGTGTATAGATGGCGCATAGCCTCCCAAGCGCTTCCGAAAACGGCTCCTTCGCGGACTGCCGACGACGAACAAGGCACCCTCGCACGCAAAAAAATACGGCTAACGGCAAGGAGGCGCTCCGCATCGAAAATCAGGAAAGCGACGTGATGCGATGCACCTCGTAAATGCGTTTGTCTGCGCGCAGCTTTTTGAGCAGCATATCCACGTCGGCAATATCCGTCAGACTGACGGAGGCTTCCAAAACGGCGTCACGGTTTTTATCGATGCGCCCGTTGACGGCGGTGATCGACAGCTTCATATCCGAAACGACCAGCGAAAGCACAGACAGCGCGGCGCCCTGATCGGTGGCGCGTATCTGGATATTGGCGTTATAACGGTGCTTGTCGTGCGTTTCCTTATTCCATGCGGCGGGCAGGAGTCGTTCCTCATCCACGCCCTGTATGTTCGGGCAGTCGGCGCGGTGAATGACGACGCCCCGCCCGCGCGAGGTGAAGCCGACGATTCTGTCCCCGGGCACCGGCGAGCAACAGCCCGCAAAGCGGACCAAAAGCCCCGATTGACCGTTGACGAGGACGCCGCCCGGCGTCCTGCCCCCGCCGTCCCCCGCGTGCACTTCGAAGGGCTTGGGCATCTCCTTTTTATAAAAGTCGATGAGTTTGAAAAGCACCTGATTGACGGACACAGAGCCGTACCCTACGGCGGCGTACATTTCCTCGGGAGCGCCGAACGAATAGCGGTCGGAAATGCGCTTGAAGCTTTCGTCTGTCAACAGAGCGGAAAGAGCATAGCCCTTTTTCTTAGCTTCTTCTTCGAGCCGCGCCTGACCGATGCGAATATTGTCCTCTTTCAGTTCGTTTTTATAAAATTGTTTTATTTTCGCCTTGGCGCTGGAAGACTTGATAAATTTCAGCCAGTCCCTGGACGGTCCTTTGGAGTTAGGGGAAGTGATGATCTCCACCACATCTCCGACTTCCAAAGCCGTCGAAAGGGGCACGATCTTGGAATTGACCCGCGCGCCCGTGCAGCGGTTGCCCACCTCCGAGTGAATGGCGTAGGCAAAGTCCACCGGCGTCGCTCCGGGCGGCAGGGAAATGACTTTTCCCCGCGGCGTGAATACCAATAATTCGTCGCTGTAAAGCTCGGTTTTGAGGGCGTCCAAGAACTCCTGAGAATCCTTCAAGGTACCCTGCCACTCCATGACTTCCCGAAGCCAGGTGAGCTTATTTTCGAAATTGGTGTTCTCCTCCTCCGTCCTGCCTTCCTTGTACTTCCAGTGCGCCGCGATACCGAACTCCGCGATGCGGTGCATTTCTTCCGTACGGATCTGAATTTCGAACGGCTGACCGTACATAGTCATGACCGTGGTATGCAGGGATTGATATTTATTCGGCTTAGGATTGGCGATATAATCCTTGATCCGCCCGGGGAGTGGCTTCCATTTTTCGTGTATTTCGCCCAAAAGGGTGTAGCATTCCCTGACGTCCTTGACGATGACGCGAAGGGCGGTCAGATCGTAGATCTGGTCGAGGGACTTCCCCTTGTTCTTCATCTTTTTATAGATGGAATAGAAGTGCTTGGGCCGCCCGAATACTTCGCCTACAATCCCGTCCGCCGCCATCATCTCCTTGATTTCTTTGACGATGTTGTTGACGAATTCCTTGCGCTCCGACAGTTTTTCGTTGATGTGCACGACGAGAGATTCGTAAGCCTCGGGATCGAGATATTTAAGGCATAAATCTTCCAGCTCGCACTTGATTTGGGAAATACCCAGCCTGCCCGCAAGCGGCGCGTAAATGTCCAGGGTTTCCCGCGACATTTTCTGCTGCCGTTCTATCGAAAGAAAGTTGAGGGAGCGCATATTGTGCAGGCGATCGGCGAGTTTGATGATGATGACGCGGATATCCTTCGCCATCGCCACGAAAATCTTGCGGAAGTTTTCCGCTTCTTCCTGCTCCTGCGATTTAAAGACGATTTTGTCGAGCTTGGTGACGCCGCTGACGAGTTCGAGGATCTCGTCCCCGAATTCCCGCTTGATGTCCTCCTCGGTGGCGGGCGTGTCTTCGATGACATCGTGCAAAAGCGCGGCCGCAACCGTCGCCGCGTCCAACCCGAGTTCCATTAAGATTTTCGCAACGGCGCAGGGATGAATAAAATAAGGATCGCCCGACGCACGCTTTTGATTGGCGTGCGCATCCTTGGCGTAATTATACGCCTTTAACAAAAGCGCCCTGTCCTTGTCGCCGTATAGCTCGTAAATTTTATCCAACGTGGCGTCCATAGCCCGATTATGCTCCTTCTTTTTTTAAAACGCCGTATCGACTTAAAACAGCGCCGCACCGTCGCGCCGGAAAAGAAAAGATCAGGTGCCTTTCGGAATTGTCAGCGTTGCGCCGTTCGGGCGTCAAGCTCTTTTCTCCTATCTTTTTAAATCTTTTCTTTCGTTCGGCGGCGTTTGCGGGGTTCCCTTAAACGGCTCTACTCTTCCTGCAAAATGCAGATTTTTCTGTAAATGGCGGAATCGTTTAAGTCCGCTTTGATTCCCCGATAGACGATGAGTCTTCCCTCGGAAAAGGCGACCAGTCCCAACTCTTCGAAAATATTTAGAGCGAAAATAAATTCCCGTTTATCAAAACCCAGCGCGTCGCAGGCAAGGGCAAGTTCTTCCGCGGTTTCTCCGCTCAACGCGTTGACGTCCCGACGAAGCGCGGCAAAGATGTCTAATAGGCTTTCCCTTCGGGTATCCAATCCCGCAAACATTTTATATCCGCAAACTTCTTTATTGACATACACCTTTTTTCCTTCCAGCGCCGCGATATTGAAATCGGAAGGGGTATCGAGAAAAATAAAATCGCGGAATCCTTCCAGCCCCGCATCCGCCGCGGGGGAAACGATCAGGTTATTGGCGAGATTCTTCGTGGAGGGATAGAAAAGGTCGCAGCCTAAGTTCTCCAATCCTTCGTAAAATTTCAGGGTGCGGCGGTCGGACGCGATCAGGCAAAGCCCGTAAGCGCATTGCGAACGCTTTTCCTCTATCAGTTTTTTGATCTCCTCCGTCGTCAGAGCCACGGCGTTCACCCCCACGGGCGACGCATACGAGCGCGTCACGGAATTGGCAAAAATGCTTTCGGTCACCCGTCTGCCCGTTCTGCCGTCGTATACGAGATCCCGAATAAAGCCCTTGATATACTCCCTGCCGCGGAAATGGGAGATATTGATCTCAAAGACGAATTTCTTTTCGACGTCGCTTTCCACCAGTTTGAGATTTTTTGCTCCCGAAAAATACATAAGCTCGATATAGTCGCTTTTCACCGACAGGTGAGGGGACATATATTTGACGGGCCGCGCCGAACACGCGCCCGCGCGGATACAGAATAAGGGGCGGCGGTGTCCCACGCCGTAAGGCTCCATGGCGTCCAATTCGTGCGCGAACTTTTCGGAAAAGGGCTCGGCAATTTCCTCGCTGATATAAATGCGCTGCTCGAAGTCCTCTTCCGTGTACGTCTTCCCGATCTCTTCGTTGAGCGCGGCTTCCAATTTATCGAAGTTTTCCTCTTTGAGATTGATCCCCGCCGCTTGCGCATGACCGCCGAATTCCGAGATATACTCCGAACAATTTTTCAACGCCGCGAAAATGTTGACGTTTTCGATGCTCCTCGCGCTCCCTTTCAACATATCGCCGTTATGGACGAACAAGAGAGTAGGGCGATTGTATTCCTCGGCGATTCTCGCCGCCACGATGCCCACGAATCCCGTATTCCAGCTCTCGTCCGACAGCATGATGACGTATCCGTAAGCGCCCTTCTTTTTGAGTTTTTCCTTTGCGGAGGCATACAGTTCGTCGCAGCATTTCTGCCGTTCGGTATTATAGGCGCAAAGCTGCGCCGCAAGATTCAAAATTTCGTTTTCGTCCTCGGAAACAAACAGGTTGAAAGCCGCCCTCGCGTCCCCCATCCGCCCCGCCGCGTTGATGCGCGGCGCGATCGTAAAGGCCAGATTCTGCGCCGTCACGCCTTCGGCGGCTTTGCCCAGCAGCGCGGAAAAACAGCTTCTCGGACGGGCGTTGATCAGCTTTAACCCCTCCGTCACGATGTCGCGGTTTTCCCCCAGCAGGGGCACGCTGTCCGCCACGGTGGCGAGCGCCGCGAAATCGAGATATTTATACGCTTCTTCGCCGATGAGCGCGCACGCCAATTTGAAAGCCACGCCCGCGCCGCAGAGGTTGTCGTACGGATAGTCGTCCGCAAGCTTGGGATTGACGACGACGCACTCGGGCAATTTTTCGGGCAGTTCGTGATGGTCGGTGACGATGACGTCGGCGCCCAATTCATAAATATACTGCGCTTCTTTTGCGCAGGAGATACCGCAGTCCACCGTGATGAACAGTTCGGGCTGACATTCCTCGAAAATTTTGTCCACCGCCTCTTCGGAAAGCCCGTACCCGTCGGCGCGTTCGGGAACATAGATCGTCGCTTCGATTCCGTATTCCTTCAAGGCGTGATACATGATCGACGAGGCGCAGATGCCATCCGCGTCGTAATCGCCGAACACGGCGACCGTTTTCCCCTCTTCCCGAGCCGCGGCGATCATCTCCACCGCTTCCTTCATACCTTTCATCAAAAAAGGAGAGAGAAAATTTTTCTTCGAAGGGTGCATAAAACGGCGTATTTTGTCCGCCGTATCTACCCCGCGCGCATATAAAATACGCGCAACGTGCTGGGTAAGCCCCGTTTCCGCGGCGAGATTGGAAATCGTATTCAGTTGTTCCTCGGAAAATGCGTATTCGGGAACTATTTTTTTCATGTTTTTTCCTTATGAACGCGGCATTCAAAGCCGCGCGGCGAAACCGACTCCGCCGCTTTTTTTCGCCCTCTCCGGCTCACGCGCGTTTTCGCGGCGAAAAATGCGACGGCGATTCTTTTTAAAGAAAAGAGCGGGCGGGAATACAACCCCTCCCGCCCCCTTTCGGTCTTTATTAAAGCATTCAGATCCTGTTTTTCACCTTTGTCTTTTGCGGAATATCCGGGAAGTTCCCTTTTAGTCCGCAGCCTTCGCATCCGACGGAGCATCCGTTTTTGCGGTTTCTTTGCCCTCTTTCTTGGAGGCGCCTTTCTTATAATCGTATCTTGCGCGCTCCGCCTCTTTTTTATCCGAAATTTTCTTCAAGGGAAGATACATGGCGGGCATAAAGAGCAAGGAAGCATAAGTGCCCGACGCAAGCGCAGTAAGCGCCGCAAGGGCAAACCATCTCACACTGGCTACGGCTACGGCGCCGACGAGAACGAGAGCCGCCGCACTGACGACGGCGAACAGAAGAATGACTTTTGCGGGTATGGAAGACGCGATCGCCTGATCGGCGGGCATCCCCTTGTATTCGTCCGTCTTGAAGTTTTCGCGCATCCGATTGAAGGAGAGCATACACAGGAACGCCGAATAGAGCATCGCAAACGCCGCGACATATATCACGGAAGCGGTGACGGGAATACGGGCGAGCGCAACGATCGCCAGCGTCAAAAGTACGCTTAAAAGCGAGGTTGCCGCCGCAGTCGCACCCATGTTCAGCTTATAGCGGACGGCGATATATACGAATTCGATGACGAGGATCACCGCCGCCGCGAGAGCGCCGCGCCAAAGGTATCCCGAAGCCAGCACCGTTTCCACTTTTTCCTCGTGCAGAGAAACGTAGAAGAAAGCGCCTTTGAGTACGTTCCCGTCCGCCTCCGCAGCTGCGTCGAGGCTATTTTGAATGGCGGTCTGCGCGGTTTCGAGTTTAGAGGCGTCCGTATTTTCGGAGAAGACATAGACAACCTCGTTGCCCAATCCGGAAACCTCGCCTTTAAAGGTATACGTATCTTTAAGTCCCGCTTTGTCCAGCTCAGACTCGCAGATGTTTCTGACGGCTTCCGTCCTCGCTTCGTTGTCGTAGGCTTCCAATTTTACGTTGATTGTCTTTACATTGGAGAGAGTGGGGTCGGCATGGAATCCGAAAACGGCGCCGATCAGAATCCCCGCGGCTATGACGAGGACGCCGAGGATTGTCCACAGTTTAAATTTACCGACCGTTTTCATAAGCTTACTCATCGTCGTCATCCTCCCTCACCAAGCGGAAATATTTATATTTATTTTTCGACGCGGAAAGCATCATATGACTGATGAAGCGAGTCCACAAAAGATTGCAGAACGCGCCCGTGACGAAACAGATGAGCGCTTGCAGCGCCATGGTGTGCAGCCCCGCCGCCCCGATGAGGAGAGCCAAAGCCGCGCCGATAAGCACCACATAGACGTCCACCACGCCCGCAAGGGTCTTTTTATAGCCCGCCTTGACGGAAGATTCTACGGTCTTTCCCGTTTCAAACTCCGATTTAACGGCGCCGTAGATGTACGCGTTTAAGAGGATGGTCATAAACAGACCGAACAGGAAGATGAGCACGGAACCGAGCATAAATTCGAAAATACCGCTCGTGATGAACGCGAAGCAAAGCGCCGTGACGATGAAATAGGAAAGCGTGGAATACGCCATTGCGCCGCCGAAGCCGCGATATTTGATAATGGGAAGTACGATTGCCGCCAGGAGCACGATCGCGAGGGCGATATAGAGAAGGGTCAAAGCATTGGAGCCGTATACGGGCTCAAAGGTCTTTGCCTCGTCCGTTTTGAAGGTGATGCCGAGATCGCCCGCGTGCACCGCGGAATCGAGGAGTACGGACACCGTTTTCGCCGTTTCGTAATCGTAGGAACTGCCGCCGATATACATGGTGGTGTCGTCGATCGCGGACGTCACGGACAGCTGGATCACGGTTTCCTCTCCCACTTTGAAAGAAAGAGCCGGGGAGGAACTGGAATCGGAGGAAGCGGAAGCCGCGAGCGTCGTCGTAATTTCCTTGATGAGCCTTCTGCCCTTGTTCGTAAGTTTGACCTTGACGTAGGAACTGCCCTGCTTCTCTTCGGCGGAAAAGCTCTTGAAATAGTCGGCGGGAACGACGTTCTTGCCCTCTTCAAACAGCGTGCTCGTGCCGTCGCTGAGCGTAAATTCCCCCGTATAGGAGAAATACGTGATAACGCTGCCGGCGCTCGTGCTCGGCTCGGAAGCGGGAAGCTCCACGCGAAGCGCGTAATCGTCCACGACGGAAACGCGGAAGGAGGAATATCCCTTTTTCTCGTAACGACTGCCGATCTCTTTGGCAGCGGCTTTAAAATGATTGCGGAATTCTTCTTTTACGACGTAATTGCCGCTCGAATCCTTGTCGTCCTCGACGATGCCGTCGTCGGGATCGGTGCTCAAATAGAGTCCGCCGTGCTTAAAATAAGAATCCTGGTACTTTTGAAGCTTGTCCGCGTCTTCCTCTTTGGATTCGCATTCCCTTTTATATTCGGTTTCGGAAATAACGCCCTCGGGGAAATAATAGGTATAATATCCCCCGCCGAGGTCCGCGCCGAAATCGTACGTCTTGACGACGGGATTCCTATCGCTCACCGCCCCTTTGAAAAGAAAGGGAAGAGTGAAAGTAGGAACCACAATCATCGCGCACAATACGACGATTACGATGGTAAGCAAAGTCATCAATACCACCGATTTCTTCTTGCCCATTGAATAGCCTCCTGATAATTTTCGGATAAACGTCCGACGCGCCCGCAAATCCTCGCGCCGAGATTGATACCGTTTTATTATATCTTATCTTCCGCCGCCCGTCAAGTCATAACGGCGGCATTCTATGAATTTTTTAGCGGTTTTCACAAAAATAAACGGTTTTCGCTGCGCGGAAGGGAGATTGTCCCGCCGATGAAACGCCGCGGGGAAACGCAAAGGCTCAGACTTCGGCGCTTTCCCTTCCCGCCTTCTTTTCCGCGAGAATGTGCATCGCGCATTCGATGCGTTTTTTCATCATCGCGCACGTCATTTCATACGGCTCGTCGATATCGCCGTTGAAATGATAGTTATTGGCGTTGCACCCGCCCGAACAAATGAATTTTGCAAAGCAGTCCCCGCATTTTTTGCGCGTGAACAGACAGGAATTTTTAAATTTTTCCCGGATGTCGGGACGGGTGATCCCCTCCCGCACGTTCCCCATGTAAAAATCCTTATCCCCCGCGAACTGATGACAGGGATAAAGGTCGCCGCTGGGGACGACGGAGAAATATTCGTTGCCCGCGCCGCACGCGGAAACCCGCTTGGAAAGGCAGGGTCCGCCTTCCAGATCGATATTGAAATGGAAGAAGTTGAATCCCTTTCCTTCCGCGTAGCGCTTCAAATATTCGTCGCAGAGGTTTTCGTATTCCTTCTCAATCTCGGGCAGATGCTCTTCTTTGATCTGCAAATCGGGAAGATCGGTCACGACGGGCTCCATGGAAATGGAATCGAGTCCCTGATCCGCGATGAAGAGCACGTCCTTTGAAAAATCGAGATTTTTCGCCGTAAACGTGCCGCGCACATAATAGCTCTTTTCCCCGCGGAGGGAAACGAACTTTTTAATGTTGCCGATGACGTAGTCGAAGCTCCCTTTTCCGTTCACCGTCTTGCGGATGGCGTCGTGCACCTCTTTCCTTCCGTCCAGGGACAAAACGACGTTCTCCATTTCCTCGTTGAAAAAGCGTATCGTTTCGTCGTTTAAAAGCAGGGCATTGGTGGTGGTCGTGAACAGGAATTTCTTGCCCGCTTTCGCCGCTTCCTCTTTGGCGTAATAGACCGTCTTTTTAATCACGGGGAGATTCATCAGCGGCTCGCCGCCGAAAAAATCCATTTCGAGGACTTTTCTCCCGCCGCTGTTTTTGATGAGAAAATCCACCGCCGCTTTCGCGGTTTCCTCGCTCATGAACTCGCGGGCGGAATGATACGCGCCCTCGTCCGCGAAGCAGTAGCGGCAGCGAAAATTGCAGTCGTGGCAGATATGAATGCAAAGCGCCTTGACCTCGTCGCTCTTCATGGGATACGTCTTAACCTCGTCCTTGAAAAGCAGGCCCTGCGCTTTCAGTCCCTCGACGTCGGAGAGGATATTTTTTATCTCCTCGTCGGTGATGTACGTGATATCGACGGGCTCGCCCTCTTCTTTGGCTTTGAGGTAGTCGGCGGTGGTTTTATCGCACTCGTGCAGCGAACCGCTGCCCACGTCGTAAATGTAGTTTTTTTCCCGATAGCTGAAAACGTGTATCATAACTTATGACCGTGACCTCCGTCACAAAACTCGTTTGAAAAACAGGTGCGAAACGCGGAGGACCAATCCCCCCGAGCACTGCGCCCGAGCACTGTGCCCGAACGCGATACGAACGGAAAAGAAGCCGCTTTCCACGGGGCGCCGCACGAAATTTTCCAAACTTTCCTTTTTACGCAAAATCAAGGGGAGTATGTTCACTCCCCCGGACGCGATTCCTATGTTTTCGTCGTTATCTATCCTTGCGGCGGCGCACACGGCAAAAAGCGGCGCTGCGGATAAAGCCGCGCGCCTCTTGCGCCTGCCGAATCAGGCAAAGATTACTTGCGTTCGATTTTCTCTTCGCGCGTGATTCTTTCGCAGGACTGATTTCCCACCGTACAGCTGGTTTTGCAAGCGGACTGGCAGGTGCTTCTGCATTCGCCGCATCCCGTCACTTTTCTCTCGGCAGGTTTCGCAATCGTCTTAATCATACTATCATCCTCCTTCAAAAACTTGGATTTATATCACTATTATAATACACACGCGCATAAATTGCAAGCGGTTTGCGAGCGTCTTTCGCAATTTTTTATCCGATGAAGGCAGGAACTTTTCCGCTCTTTTCTTTCCCGTACGGGAGCGTTTCAGCGCCTTTTATTTCGGATCAAAAGTTTGTCCGTCGTTTCTGTATTCGAGAATATCCCCGGGCTGACAGGAGAGTGCCTTGCAGATGGCGTCCAGCGTCGAAAAACGGATGGCGCTGATCTTCCCCGTTTTGATCTTGGAGAGATTGACGTTGGCGATCCCCACCTTCTCCGCCAATTCGTTCAAAGACATCTTTCGGTCCGCCATTACGCGGTCGAGTCGTAAAATGATCATAACTTCCGTAACCCCGCTTTTATCCTCTTTTGTCGCGCCTTTATCGGAACGATTTATCACGATAAACCAAATCGAAGCGGGAAGATTCTCTCTTTTTCCCGCAAAAAACAACATTTTTTACAGCGTTTCGTCCGATTCTTTCTGCAATTTCGCGCCGTATTGAAAAATATAGACCACCATCAAAAACGCGAGCGCCAAAAGCAGCATTCCGAAATCAATCGAATATCCCAAAATGAACCTTCCGGTCAGCCAGCCGCGCGATACCATGCCGACGATGCCGCCGACGATCGACCACACCAACAGGACATAGGCGACGATTTTCAGGCATTTGATGCACCTGGGCGAAAAAGGCGTTTCGCTCGTTTGCAACACCTTGCCGAAACGGGAGATAAAGATGAGGATGACGGAATAAATCGTCATCTGCACCGCGCCCAAAAACAAGGCGAGCGCGATCAATTTCGTCAGCGGCAGATCGCCCAAAAGCGGCAGCGTAAGAGTGCCGCTCAAAACTTCTTCGCCCGCAATGAGGCTGCCGTAATCAAAATCGAAAGAGCCGCCTTTGTCACGGATCGCTTGCAGGACTTTATCCCAAATTCCAAGCGAGCTGCCGATCTCCACCGTAGCCTCTCCTTTCACGCTGATCTGCAACCAGCTTTCGGGGATACAGGCGCTGAACAAGGCCCCGACGCTCATGACGCCGACCGCTACAAAGCCCAGGATCGCCAATATCAGCCCCACTATCCGCGTGACTTTTCCGGCAGTCTGTATCTTTTTAATCGTATCGTCCCGTGCTTCCATAAAAAACCTCCACAACTTTGTTTTTGCAGATTAAGTATAGCACGCTTATTTATGTATGTCAACTATTTTTTAATGTTTTTCGTTAATTTTTTTATGTTCAAATTAATTCCTATCGAAACAGAACGTCAAAAACAGACGAAAATAAAAAGACGGACAAACGCGAATCGATAAAAATATAAATTTTATTAATTGGAAATTTTCAACTTACAACTTACAATTTACAAATCAATTAGATACCGCGGAAACGCGGACGGCAGGAAATCGGGCAAACTGTAAGGATATAACGCAAAAAAAGGCTCTTTCAAATTTCCCCGCATTTTATTACAAACGATAAAAACAGGAAAAGCGGAAGGCCTCTTTTAATCATAGGATCCGATTTTGTTCGAAAGTATAAACGCCGGGCTTTTTCGATAAAGCTTACTTTAAAAGCAAGCGGCTTCCTCTTTTTGAGGGAATCTTTTTATGTAAAAGAGGTTTATAGGCAGGATATGCACCTATGGAAAGCGTATTTCGCGGTTTTTCCGCGATTAAAATTTTATCCTTGAAAGATTGGCGGAGCGTTCGGCAGCGCCGTTCTTAAAATTCGGCTCGCGTTTTTGCATAAGGGATTCTAAAAGCCATCTCGCAAACAAACAGCCTTTTCGTTCGTTAAAAAGTTCCTTTTTCCTATTTTGTAAAAAGTCCCCCGAAGCGTTCCCGATAAAATCGAAAAATGCGTCTTTTGTTGCGCACTTTCACGCGGACGCGCTTTGCCAAAGACTTATTCTCCGAAAAAACTCCGCCGGGATTTTCTATTGAGTTTATAGACGAAAATCGTCTTATAACTTCTTATAGGTGTTTACAGGAACAGCGAGAAAGCCTTTGTTTTCAAGAGGGTTGCCGTTTCTCCTTATATTCTGTTATAACTCCGCATAAATTCATTTTGTAAGCTCGGACGGCAAAAAAGCGTCAAGGAGCTTTTCAAGCATTTGAAATCATCGTTGCATACATCAAAAAAAACAAGTGCTTATATAGGAAAATATAATACTATTTTCTATCTTAAATCTATCGAAAAGCTTTGATACCAAGCGCCTTTCCTTATTCGGGACGGACGTTGACGGCAATGATGCCGCTCAGAAGTCCGGCGACCGCACCGAAAGCGAGCTCCGCGACAATCAGCCAGGACATGGAAAAATCCCCTCCGACCATGGCAAAGACGAGATACGTGAGCATGACGGTGAGAAGTCCGACGGCGATGCCTTTGAGCCAGCCCTTTTCGCCGCGGAGGGCAAAGAAACAGCCGAAGAGAATGGCAAACACCTTAATGAATTGATTGACGGGTTTAATAACCGAATCGGACAGGGATGCAAATTTCAAAACGAGAGAAAAAATAAGAACGGCGACCAGGCAAAAGAGCACCGCGAGCACGACGGCTTTCACGATCTGCAAAAGATGCGCGGCAAAGGAATTTTCCGACTGCATAAACGTACCTCCGTAAGGATTTTTAGCTTTACTATCCTATGCGGGAGCACACCCTTTTTAGAATAAATTTAGGCGTTCCATCCGCCGCATTTTTCAAAAAAGGACGTTTCCGAGGAGGAAACGCCCTTTCCGCGCCCAAACGGCACGCATTTTCAAGAGATAAAAACTCAGTCCTTATTTTCCCCGTCGTTTTCCTTTTCCGAAGCGTCCTGCGCATTCTCCGGCTTTTCTTCTGCGTCGTCGGAGGCGTTTTCCTCGGGAAGTTCCGCTTTTTCCGTCTTTTTCGCGGCGGCGTCCGTCTGATAGATCGCCTGTTTATCGAATTTCAAATAGGATTTTCCGCTGGCTTCGGTGCCCGTTTCGAGGACGAAGGTATTTTCGTCGGGATTCACCTCTACGACGATACCGCAGATACCGCCGATCGTCTTCACCTTATTGCCGGGCTGAATCGCGTCCAGCATCTGCTGCGTTTCCTTCTGTCTTTTTTTGTTGGAACGGCTGCTGAGCACGAAAAATACGACGAGCACGAGCACAAGTCCGATGATGAGCACCCACGACATCCACCCGCTGCCGGAAGCAGGCGTACTCGACGAGGAACCGGAAGTAGTTTCCGATGCCAATAAATTGAAAAACATAATTTCTTTCTCCTTGCGATTGTTTTCTGAATTTTTATAATTCAATGATACCCTTTTTTTGTTTTTTTGGCAAGTATTTCTCTGTCGGATTATGACATTTTTTCATTTTTCACCCATTTTTCATTTGTTAAGCGCAAAAAAGCAAAAGACGAACCGTGCAAAACACCTGAAAAAAGGCGACCCGTTCCCTACTCAAAACGTTTTTCGACACACCCGCCTCTTCTTTAAATAAGGTTTCTTTTTTCAGATGCGAAAATCCGCCGCAAAGCGCTCACCATTTTCCCTCGCCGCCGTATTTGAGATAAAAGTCTTTGGCAAACTCCCGCACATAGCCGCCGAGAATGGCGCCGCGCAATCCTTTCATGAGTTTGTGCAGGAAGGTGATGTTGTGCAGACTGAGCAGCATCGCGCCGTACATTTCCCCCACGTTCACGAGGTGACGAAGATATGCTTTCGTGTAATGCTTGCAACAATAACAGTCGCACTCCTCGTCTAAAGGCGTGAAATCTTCTTTATACCTGCCGTTCCTCACCACTACGCGGCCGTGCGACGTGAGCGCCGTTCCGTTGCGCGCGATACGCGTCGCCAAAACGCAGTCAAACATATCCACGCCGCGCATGGTCCCCTCGATAAGGCAATCGGGCGATCCTACGCCCATCAAATACCTGGGTACGTCGTTCGGCATTTTATCCTGTAAAAAATCGAGAATTTCGTACATCATCGGCTTGGGTTCCCCGACGGATAAGCCGCCGATGGCGATGCCGTGTCTGACGAAGGGCAGACAGCGCTTCAGGCTTTCGCCGCGCAAATCCTTGTAGACGTTGCCCTGAATGATGGGAAAGAGCGCCTGCTGCGGTCTGCGCTGATTTTCATGGTATCGATAGCAGCGTTCCAGCCACGCGCCCGTACGGCGCATCGCGGCGTCCGCCTGCGCGTGATCGAAACCGTACTCGCTGCATTCGTCGAAAGCCATAATGATATCGGCGCCGAGATTTTCTTCCACTTCCATCGCTTTTTCGGGCGTGAAGAAATGCTTGCTCCCGTCGATGTTCGAGGAAAATTCCACGCCCGCATCGGTGATTTTATTCAGTTTGGCGAGCGAAAAAACCTGAAAACCGCCGCTGTCCGTGAGGATAGGCCTGTCCCAGTTCATAAAGGAATGTAAGCCGCCCGCCCTTTTTACAAGCTCGTCGCCGGGGCGCATATAGAGGTGATAGGTATTGGCGAGGATAATCTGCGATCCCGCCTCCTTCAAATCACGCGGAAATACCCCCTTCACCGTCGCCTGCGTGCCGACGGGCATATAAACGGGAGTTTCGATGTCGCCGTGCGGCGTGTGGAGAATCCCTGCGCGCGCGCCCGTTTCGGGGTCTGTTTTGATGAGTTCAAAAGAAAAAAATTCGTTGTTCATGCAACTAACTCGCTTCCATGTCGATTCCTGTAAATTATAACATATCCCCGCGGGAAAAGCAACTTTTTCGACAATGTCTTTTCGGACGGACGCATAAAATAAAGGAACGCATCCTGAAAGCCTTTGATTTTGGATTTATAGAAAATAATCAAGATGACCCGCATAAATTTTTCCGAAAAGAAGGAATCGAAAAAGGATCCTCTCGGTTTCATCGTTCGCAGACGCCGAACGGCTTTTTGAGTTCGGAAGGTTTTTCAAACCACCATTTTCAATCTTTCCATCCGCAAATTTCGTTGGGGGTTATTTCCAGCACGTAACACAATTTAACGATCGTTTGGCAATTCGGTTCGTTGACTCCATTTATCCATTGTGAAACGGTATTTTGCTTTACTTCCAGTAATTTTGCTAATTCCGTTTGAGTGATTCCCTTTACTTTCATTGATTCCAAAATATTTTTTCCTATATTTACCGCCATGATAACTCCCTGCCCATATTTTTCTTTTATATTTTATCATAAGTTAAGATAAAATGCTTGACTTGTCTTAGTTCAAGATATATAACATTATTATCTTATTAAAAGATAAATCCATAAAAAATCGGAGGTAAAAAACTATGCCCCCTATTCCGTTATCGAAAAATCAACAAAAACGATGGGAGGAGCTTTTCGAAAAAAACGCGGAATCTGATTCGGAATACGTACCCTATGTATTGAAATTAAGCTTTACGGCAGCGTTGAAAGCCCGTCGTTCCTATGAGGACGAATCGCTTTCCAAACGGAGCAGAAACTCTCTCAGCGCTCCCCTGCCCTATCCTTTTTCGAGGTGATAACGCTATGTCAAAAGACGATTTCAGTCAAATTCTCTCCGAGTTTTTGAGAGATAATCATTTATCCCAAGCCGATTTTGCCAAAAAAGTCGGCGTTAGATCCGGTCAAGTGAACGAATGGTTGAAAGGTAGAGCCAAGCCCGGCTATGACACCTTAAAGAAGTTCGTCTGCGCCTTTGAAGCTTCCGCGGAATATTTCCTGGGGGAAACGGAAGAATATTGACGACCGGTTCTTCCGTCCGCCGCGGCTCCCCTTTTTTTCAAAAAAGGACAACCGCACAAAGTCGGCTGTCCTTTCGGAATTTTTTTAAACGCCTTCGCCCGCAAACTGTGAATTGTAAAGTCCCGCATAAAAACCATTCTGCGAGATCAATTCGTCGTGCGTGCCCTGTTCGATGATATTTCCGTCCTTCATGACCAGGATCAAATCGGCGTTTCGAATCGTGGACAGGCGGTGCGCGATGACAAAGCTCGTTCTGCCCTCCACCAATTTATCCATACTCCTTTGGATAAGTTCCTCGGTACGGGTATCGACATTGGAAGTCGCTTCGTCCAGAATTAAAAGGGGCGCGTTTTCCGCCATTGCCCGCGCGATGGTGATCATCTGCCGCTGTCCGCCCGATACGCTCGATTCGTTTTCCAGCACGTAATCCAGTCCCCCGGGCAGCGTATGCACGTAATGATAGATGCCCGCTTCTTTGCAAATTTCATCCAGTCTGTCCTCGGAAACGCCCGTTTTGGAAAAGAGGATATTTTCCTTGATACTCCCTTCGAAAATCCAGGTATCTTGCAGCACCATACCGAAAATATCGTGTATCTCTTCGCGCGGCATATCCTTGATGGAAACGCCGTCGATGATAATGTCGCCGCCCGAAAGCTCGTAAAATCGCATCAGGAGATTGACGATGGTCGTTTTTCCCGCGCCCGTCGGACCGACAATGGCGACCTTCATTCCGGGCTTCACCTTCGCGGAGAAATTCGAAATGATCACCTTATCGGGCGTATAGCCGAAATGCACGTTCTTAAATTCCACTTCGCCGCGGATATGCTCCTTTCCGTCCGCACCGATAAGTTTGCGGGTTTTTCCGCTCTCGTCGGAAAGCTCCTCCTCTTCGAGGAAATCATAGACCCGCCCCGCGGACGCCGCCACCATTTGCAGACTGTTCATCGCCTGGGCGAGCTGGCTCATAGGGCTTTGAAAAAGATTGACGTAGACGAGGAACGCGGCTATCGTGCCGTAAGAGATAATCCCGCCCTCGTTCATCAAGAGGCCGCCGACGACGCACACCGCCGCATAGGCGAAATAGGAAACGAAATTCATCAGGGGCTGCATGACGCCTGAGATCGCCTGGGCTTTGAACATGGCGCCGCGCATATTCACGTTCGCCTTTTCAAATTCCGCGCCCTTGCGCTCGCCCGCGTCGAAAGCCTGGATCACCGTCTGCCCCGTGAAGTTTTCCTCCACTTTGCCGTTCAGCTCGCCCAGATATTGCTGACGTTTTCTGAACTGCGGCATGGCGAATTTGGTGAGAATGAGGAGCAGGATCATCATAAACGGCACAATGAGAAGCACCGTAAGCGCCATTTGCCAGCAGGTGACGAACATGGCGACGAGCACGCCGGCCAGCATGAAGATCGAGGAAATGAGCATCGACGCGGCTTGCTGCATGGACGAGCCGACCGTATCCACGTCATTGGTGATGATGGACAGAGTATCGCCGTATTGATGTCCGTCGTAATACTTCAAGGGGATACGATTGATTTTATAGGAAATCTGCCGACGGACGTCCTTTGTATATTTCTGCGTGACCGTCGTCATGATGAATCCCGAAAGATAGTTGAAAAGCGCGTTGCTTGCGTAAAATACGATGAGTACGATCGCGAGATCCGCGATCCTTTTCAGATTGATGGACTGCGTGGCGGCATTGTCCATAATCTCGTTCGTGAGTTTGGAGAGCCATTGCGGGGCGAGGATGGACAGCACGGTAGAAATGACGATAAATACCGCGGAAAGCGCAATTTTCCCGTAATAGGGCGACATGGCTTTGAAAAGGCTCTTGAAGTTTTTATTTTTTTCCGCCTTGCTCATTGTTTCGGCGGGTGCCATACGGTTTCTCATAAGCCGAGTTCCTCCTCCGACAGCTGCGAAAGAGCTATCTCGCGATAGACGGGGCAGGTTTGCAGTAATTCTTTATGCGTACCGATCCCCACGGCGTCGCCGTTTTCGAGGACGACGATGGTGTCCGCGTCCATGATAGTGCCGATTCTTTGGGCGACGATCAGTTTCGTGGCGCCTGCCGCCGCCGTTTTCAGATTTTCGCGCACTTTTTTATCCGTTTTATAGTCGAGCGCGGAAAAGCTGTCGTCGAAAATGAAAATTTCGGGTTTCATAGCGACGGCGCGCGCGATGGAAAGGCGCTGTTTCTGTCCGCCCGATACGTTTTTGCCGCCCTGGGAAATATCCGAATCGTATCCCTTTTCCATTTCGCGGACAAATCCGTCCGCCTCCGCCGCCTTCGCGGCTTCGACGATCTCTTCCTCAGAAATGTCGGGATTCCCGAAGGCGATGTTGTCTTTCACGGTCCCCGTGAACAGCACGCCCTTTTGCGGCACATAGCCGATGAGATGGCGCAAAGTCTTTTGTTTGATCTCCCGCACGTTTGCGCCGTCGATCAATACCTGCCCCTCCGTAACGTCGAAAAAGCGGGGCACGAGATTGATGAGAGTGGATTTTCCGCTGCCCGTGGAGCCGATGAATGCCACCGTATCCCCTTTGTTCGCCTTGAAGCTGATATTGCGTATCACCGCTTCGTCCGAATCGGGATAACGGAAAGTGACGTTTCTGAACTCGACCGTGCCCACTTCCGTGCGCACCGCGTCCGTTTCGGGCTCTTTTATCGATACCTCGGTGTCGAGCACCGCGTTGATACGCTCGGCGGAAACCTGCGCGCGGGGCAGCAGCACGAACATCATCAACAGCATCATGAACGCCATGATGATCTGCGAGGTAAGCGTCATGAAGGAAGTGACGGTGGGATAATCGGTGACGCCCTGATTGATGAGCGACGATCCTATCCAATAGAGAGCGAGCGTCAAGCCGTTCATGATCAGCATCATCACGGGGGACATCAACGCCATCACCCGCCCCGTAAACAGCTGGGTCTTCGTAATATTCGTATTCGCCGTGTCGAATTTGGCTTCCTGATACCCCTCGGCGTTATAAGCGCGCACGACGCGGATGCCCGTAAGGTTTTCACGGGAAACGCCGTTGAGTTTATCGGTGAGCTTTTGCATACTCTTAAATTTGGGCATCACGACGACCATGATGGAAATGATGCAGACGAGGAGGAGCACTACGGCGACGACGGTCGCCCAAGTGAGCTGCATACTCGTCGCGCGGATTTTCAGGATCGCCCACACGGCGGTGATGGGCGCCGCCACCGCCATTCTGAGCAGCATGATATTTGCCACCTGCACCTGTTGAATGTCGTTTGTGGAACGTGTGATTAAAGAGGGCGTGGAGAATTTATCCACTTCGGAGGCGGAAAAGCTGTCCACCTTCTTATAGACGGCGGAACGGATGTTCGTGGAAAGGCTCGCGGAAACATAGGAAGCGATCAGCCCCACGATCATCTGCGCGCCCGCGCAGCCGAGAGCCACCAGCAGCATCATGCCGCCGTTGTACTAGATCGCGCCCGTCGTAGCGCCCGCGATCGAGGTGAGTCTATCCACCGTACCCGCGTCCATGCCCATGCCTGCGAGGACTTCCGCAGATACGTAATCCCAGCCGCCCAAAGAATCGACGAGTTCCTTTAACGCCGCGCCGAGCTTGCCCGGATTGTTGTGATAATCGAGATAAGTAATCGCCTGTATGACCTCTTTCATAAAATCGACGAGAGTCATCGTGCAGTACACTTGTAAAAACGTCAGTCCGACCAGCACTGCCAGCAGCACCCAATCGATCGGCCGGAGTTTTTTATACAATTTGAACATAAGCATCTCCTGTTTGAGAGTGTAGTGAGAAGGCAATAGCGCCCTATTTTGTTCTTTTCCGAAAAACCGCCTCTTTCGTAACTCGAAGGAAGGAGCGGGCAAAGTCCGTCGAAAGAGGTAAATTTCATCCGCATCTTCTCCGCTTTTTAGCGGCAAAACAGAGAAATTTTCTTTTTACCCGTTCCGCAAACGACAAAGCGCCGCGGCTTTCTTCAAACGGATAAACTCCGCCTTCAAAGAGCACGCCTTTCTCTTTCTCAACGCCCCTCTTTTATTTCCTCATTGTTCTGTTCGATGATCTTCCGCAAAAGGCGCAGGATATTTTCCGTTTCCTCTTTCCCGAGGCGTTCGAGGGTACGACGCAGATTGCTGCGGATCCTGTTCCCGCGCTTTTCGCTCTCTCTTAGTCCGCTCGGCGTAATCGACACCAATACTTTTCGCCGATCCTCCTCCGACTTTTTGCGGACGATATAGCCCTTCGCTTCGGTATGTTTCAAAAGATTGGCGATCCGCCCCGAGCCTACGCGCAGAATTTCGCACAGCTCTCCCGCCGTCGTTTCCCCGCGCATACGGAGAATCCCCAGCAGGGCGCCCTCTCCCACCGCAAGATCCGATTCACGCCTGCGGATGCTCTGTCTGAAAAATTCTCCCGTCAATCGGAGAACTTCCGTTACCTGTTCGTCACTTATCATAAGCGCCTCGTTCTATTTACCTTTCACTGTGAGATAATTATATAGAATTATATTCCGAAAGTCAACGGGATTGTCAGCATCCTCCCGAATTTTCGCCAAAAAAACATGAATGTCACAAAATCGACTCAAAGCCGCCGTTGTCCCGCCCCGCGCCTTTCGCCTGCCTCCCGATAGGCGCCAAAATTCCCTTTGACAGCGTTTGACGAAGATCGATTCTTTTTAAAGAAATGCAATCCTTACAGTTTCCCTCTTTGCAATTTGCAAACCGCCCGCAAAAAAATAAGTTTTCCACCGAGTTTCAAAAATCAAAGAACGAGCAGACCGCCGCATAAAAACAATGCGGCGGTCTTTTCTCGTCTATTTTCCATATCGTTTTCCCTACGTTTTGTCCCCGAGGGAAAAACGCGGACCTTTCCCGAAAATCTTATTCCAGCTCGAAAGCGCCCGTATAAAGCTGATAATACATTCCTTTTTGCGCAATCAGCTGTTCGTGGGTGCCGCGCTCGATAATCCTGCCGTGATCGAGCACCATGATGGCGTCGGAGTTGCGGACGGTGGAAAGCCTGTGGGCGATGACAAATACCGTTCTGCCCTGCATGAGTTTATCCATGCCGTCCTGCACCAAAGCTTCGGTGCGGGTATCGATGGAGGAGGTCGCTTCGTCGAGGATCATGGCGGGCGCGTCCGCCACCGCCGCGCGGGCGATGGATAAAAGCTGCCGCTGTCCCTGCGACAAATTCGCGCCGTTGTTCGTCAGCATGGTGTTGTAGCCTTCGGGAAGCCTGCAAATGAAGTCGTCCGCATTGGCGAGCTTCGCCGCCGCGATACATTCTTCGTCCGTCGCGTCGAGCCGCCCGTAACGGATATTGTCCATCACAGTTCCCGTAAACAGATTGGTATCCTGCAAAACGATACCCAGCGATCTGCGCAGGTCCTTTTTGTTGATCTTGTTGATATTGATGCCGTCGTAGCGGATTTTCCCGTCCGCAATGTCGTAAAAACGGTTGATGAGATTGGTGATCGTGGTTTTGCCCGCGCCCGTGGCGCCGACAAAGGCGATCTTCTGCCCCGGCTTCGCGTACAGCGAAACGTCCGTCAGGACCTGCTTTTCGGGCGTATAGCCGAAGTCCACCTGTTCCATGACGATGTCGCCCTGCAATTCCGTATACGTGACGGTATCGTCCGCCTTGTGATAGTGCCGCCACGCCCAAAGCCCCGTATGCGCTTCCGACTGCGTTTCGACGATATTGCCGTTTGCGTCCTTCGTGGCGTTGACGAGCGTCACATAGCCGTCGTCGTGTTCGGGTTCCTCGTCCATCAAATCGAAGATACGCGACGCGCCCGCAAGCCCCATGGCGATCATGGAGATCTGCTGGGAGAACTGCGAAACGGTCTGCGAGAACTGCCTCGACATTCCGAGGAAGGAAATGATGATGCCGATCGTGATCTTTTCGATTCCGCCGAAGCTGCTCAGTCCGATGTTCGGCGTTTCCAGCGTGAATAAAAGTCCGCCGATAATGGCGATCAGCACATATAAGAAGTTGCCGATATTGCCCAATATGGGCATCAGAACGTTACCGAAAATATGCGCCTTTTCGCTGTCCTCGAAAAGCTGCGAGTTGAGCTTATCGAAATCCCGCTTCGCCGCCTCCTCGTGCGTAAACACTTTGACGACCTTTTGCCCCTTCATCATCTCTTCGACGAAGCCCTCTTCCACGGCGAGCGAGCGCTGCTGCGCCACCATGAATTTGGAGCTGTTGCCGCCGATTTTTTTGACGACTAAAAGCATGATCACCGAACATCCCGCCACCACGATCGTCAGCCAAAGGCTGTAATACAGCATGACGCAGATCGCCATCAGCAGTGCCAACGCGCTGGAAAAGAGGGTGGGCAAACTCTGTCCCACCAGCTGACGCGCCGCGTCCGTATCATTGGTGTAGGTACTCATGATATCGCCGTGCGCGTGCGTGTCGAAGTATTTGATGGGCAGGCTCTCCATCTTGTTGAACATATCCTCGCGGAAATGATTTAATACGCCCTGCGTCACCACCGCCATAATGCGGTTATAGATAAAGGAGGCGAGGAGCGCCACGACGTAGATAGAGCTCATCATGACGATCAGCCCGATGAGTTTCGACATGACGACTTTTAAGCCCTCGCTGCCGCCGCCCGCCTGTACGCCCGGCGTGATCACTTCGTCGACGAGCTGCTGCATAAACACCGTGGAAACGAGTCCGCCCACCGAGCTTAAAAGAATACAGATAAAGACCGCGATCAGCGAGCCTTTGTAGTATTTGAATACATATTTGATCAGACGGGACATCGTGCCCTTTTTGACGGCGCCGGCGGGCATTCCCATTCCCCTGCCGCCGCGCATTTTCATGCCGCGCATACCGCGGACAGCGGGAACGGGCGCCGGAGCGGCGGCCGTGTTCTTTTTTTCAGACATTACCTTTCACCTCCTTCTTCCTTTTCCCCCTCGCTCTCCTTGCGTGCGGCGGAGGCTTCCGCGCACTTCAACCGCGCCACGGCTTCGTCCTCCATAAACGCCATCTCTTCGGGAGGCACCGTTTTTCCCTTGGTTTGGGATTCGTATACTTCGCGATAGATCTCGCTGTTTTCCATCAATTCCTGGTGACTGCCGCTCGCAATGATTCTGCCGCCGTCCATGACGAGGATCTTATCCGCGTGTTCCACGGACGCCACCCGCTGCGCGATGATGATCTTCGTCGTGTCGGGGATCTCCTCCGCAAACGCCTTTCTGATGAGGGCGTCCGTCTTGGTATCGACAGCCGACGTCGAATCGTCGAGGATCAGCACTTTGGGTTTTCTCAACAGCGCGCGGGCAATGCAGAGGCGCTGCTTCTGCCCGCCCGAAACATTGGTGCCGCCCTGTTCGATATGAGTGTCGTAACCGTCGGGGAACTGCCGCACGAATTCGTCCGCCTGCGCAAGGCGGCACACCCGCTCGATTTCCTCGTCCGTCGCGTCGGGATTGCCCCAGCGGAGATTTTCTTTGATGGTGCCCGAAAACAGCACGTTCTTTTGCAGAACGACAGCCACCTCAGAACGCAGGGAATCGAGGTCGTATTCCTTAACGTCCCTGCCGCCCACGTAGACAGTGCCTTCCGTCGTATCGTAAAGGCGGGGAATCAACTGAATGAGGGACGTCTTCGACGAGCCGGTGCCGCCGAGGATACCGATGGTTTCGCCCGACTTAATATCGAGATTGATGTCCGCCAAAGCATACTTTTCCGCCGTCTTGGAGTATTTGAAGCTGACGTTATCGAATTTAACACTGCCGTTCTCCACTTCTTTGACGCCGTTTTCGGGACTGACGAGGTCGGATTTCTGTTCCAGGACCTCCGCGATACGGCGCGCGGACTCCGCGGACATGGTGATCATGACGAACACCATCGCCAGCATCATCAAGGAAGACAGGATCTGCACCCCGTAAGTGATGATGGCGGACAAATCGCCCGTACTGAATCCCTCGGCATTGGTGATAGCGCCCGTCGTGCTGTCGAAAATGCCCGTGTTTACGATCATTTTCGCACCGAAGAAGGAGATGAGAAGGGACGCCACATAGATACAGAACATCATGACGGGCGAAAGGATTGCCATGATTTTTTCCGCTTTGGTGAAGTCGTCCTTCACTTCGTTTGACACCTTGGAAAATTTCTCTTTTTCGTATTCTTCCCGCACGAAGGACTTGACGACGCGGATGCCGCTGACGTTTTCCTGTACGGAATTGTTCATCGCGTCGTACTTTTTGAAGATACGGCGGAAGAAGGGCATGACGAAACGCATAATGGCGATCATCACCACTAACAGAATGGGAATCATCACCACAAAGACGAGCGCCAGCTTGTGATTGAGATTGAAGCTCATGATAAACGAGAACAGGAACATCAACGGAACGCGCACGGCGATTCTTATGCACATCTGATAGGAGTTCTGTACGTTCGTGACGTCCGTCGTCAGCCTCGTGACGAGCGAGGACGAGGAAAACTTATCCACGTCCGCGAACGAGAAGCCCTGCACGGAATAAAACAAATCCTTTCGCAAATTTTTCGCAAAGCCG
>QWCN01002512.1_pt1 | contig 25498 bp, 43 predicted proteins | sample 1972711 | NCBI WGS metagenome assembly QWCN01 (sample SAMN09866707, study PRJNA288562) | Human gut metagenome isolate term1_stool, whole genome shotgun sequencing... | isolation source: gut | host: Homo sapiens | place: USA: California
GTAAGGGTGACACTGACACCACGCACACAACGGTGTGCCTGGCACGGGTGACGGTGGACGCACACGGCAGCTTCGTGGCGCTGAGTCTGAAGGACCTGAGCCGACTGGGCTACGAGGTGGCCTCCATCGAGATCGTGAACGACGGTAAGGGTGGCGAGCGGCGCTGACGGCAGAGAACGTGTACTCGTCGGTGTACTACGGCTTCTTCAAGGAGCTGATCCTCGTGTGGACCGTCGAGGCGCGACAGCCCGGGCATACCTTCGCGGTAAACTGCATCGTGCGTAGCAAAGTGGAGAATGAAGTGAGGAATGAGGGCTAGAAGGGAGACGAGGAGGCTTCCTTCTTCCTGCAGGTGATTCGCGCCGACCTCAGCGCCCTCTCGCCCTACGCGCAGCTCGCGCAGTTCCGCTACACACCCGACAGCGCCGCGCTCTCCGACCAAGCCGTGCTGCGCCACGCGGAGGACGCCGAGGTCTGCGCGCTCTGGGACGCCGCCCTACAGGCGCAGGAGGCGGTGCTTCTGCTGTCACCTGACGCCTCTGCCCTCTTCTTCCGTGCGTCCGACGCCACGGCGCGCTGCACGCTGGAGGGCGGCTGTCTTCCCGGCTCGCTTCCCCCTGCGCCGCCCGACGCCTACGAGGGTACCCTGCAGCAGCTCACAAGCACAACAGCAACAGAGACAGTGCTGACGACGCTGCGCGTGGGTACGAAGGAGGCGGTGGAGGAGGCGGTGCGACGATTGCCGCTGAACAAGCACTACCGACGCCTCTGCTTCGAGGGGTTCACGGAGCTGGCGGCGACGAGGGGTTTCATCCTGACCAACGAAACGGTCACGCGCACCATTCCGTTCGTGGTGGCATCCCCCCTTTTCGAGGACATGGGCTCGCTGGGGTGGCGGCTGCTGGAGAGCGAGGACGCGGAGTACTTCACGCCCTTCGAGCAGCTCGCGACGGGCCAGGCGAAGAATGACACGCGTCATTTCTTCGCGAGGCCGGTATGGCGCGACGTTCGCTGTACCGTCAACACCACCCTGTTCACGTCGAACCCGTACTACGCGCATCGCATGGCGAACCTGACCCGACCGGAGGGCGAGGCGCTGAAGGTGGAGGCGGCGGGCGTAAAGGAGCTGCGTTACGATATCGAGCTGGCAGACCGCCCCGCGGCGTCGCAGCTGCGCATCCACCTGCCGCGAGCGGCGCTGCTGTCGCGTCTGTCGCGCATCTGCCAGCAGGGTGCCGCGACGCTGCAAGCCACGCAAGAAGCCCTCGTGGCCAAGCCCACCTTCTTCTCGCTGCTCGAGCGCCATCCGGAGAGCGTGGACTTCGCCGCGCCCAGCACACAGCGGCTCCTGCGCGCGTACTTCAACATCACCACGTTGGAACAGCTACGTGCCTTCTTCAACACCACATCGCGTCGTCTGTCGGATGTGTCCACCGCCACGCTTCTTGCCACCAACTTCTTCTTCCGCGAGCACTACGGTAATGCAAACCGCAGGGTTCCTGCGGAAATCCCGCACTTTCTGAACCGCTCCGTTCTGGCGGCCATCGAGCAGGAGCTGGCGGAGCCGGTGCAGCGTACGGTGGCGCACCGGTTCACGCACGAGTCCGACTTGCACTTCGCCTTCACGTACTACTGGTTCGTGCAGAAGGAGGAGCGGCGGCGCAGCGAAGCCTACTACGACGGGTTGTGGGCGAAGTTCATCGACACGGACCACGACGGAATCCTGAGCGAGAACGAGGTGCGAACGCTGGCGGCGATCCTGCACAGCGACAACGTGAACGAGGAGTGGGCGAGGTGAGCGGGCCTGAGGCGTAGCAACACACGCGCGCTGCTGGACTGTCTGGTGCCGGAGGAGGAGTCGATGGAGGAATTCTCGTCGCCGCAGTACCAGTACACGCGCGTCACGCGGCGTCGCCCGCGGGTGACCTTCGCGCGGTACAAGGCGTGCGCGGAGGCGGTGGGCGGCGTGCAGAGCCGCTTCCCGTTCAGCGTGCGCTTCACGGAGGAGAAGGACCTGGCGGTGACGACGTACGTGGAGATGGCGACGGAGGCGGAGGCGGTGAGCGGGCTGAACAACGCGCGGCGGCGACAGACGAAGTTCATCGCCGTGAAGGACGAGAACGTGAACGCGACGCTGCGCGTGGAGAGGGAGAAGAGGCTGTTCTTCGAGGCGCTGTTCCCCACACCCTCGCTGTTCGAGCGGGAGGAAGAACGCGTGCCAGTGGAGCCCGCGCCCCGCCCGTTGTGGCTCGTGGCACTCGTCCTTTTACTGCTGGGTGGATTCATTGTAATCTGGTTCTGCCGTGTTTTCTGCAACAAACAGCCCGCGCGATGGTTACTGTCCCTCGATGCGGTCCGCGTTCACGCTCTTCAGGATGCGCAGCATCTCGTCGTGGATGTGGCCGTTCGTCGCCAGCGTGTCCAGCACGTACAGGTCGTACTCCTCGCCGCGCGTGCTGCCTGCGCGACCGCCCGCCTCCTGCACCAGCAGGCATCCTGCCGACACGTCCCACTACGCCTCAGCCTTCCTTTCGGCGCCTACCGGGTGCAGACCCAGCTCCCAGTAGCCCGTCAGACGGCCCGCGGCCACCCACGCCAGGTTCAGCGCGGCGGCGCCGATGTTGCGGATGCTGTGAGTGAAAACGGGAGAAAAAACGGACTTGAGGGCGTACTCGCCGACAGCGCCCACGCCGCGCATCATGGCCTTGCGGACGGGCTCCACGTAGTTGGTGGCGTAGCCCAGGAGACTCTCGTGCAGCGTGGGGTCGCTGCGGACGTGGATGGGCTCGTTGTTCATGAATGCGCCATGGCCCTTGATCGCGGTGAACATCTCGTTGCGGTAGGGGTCGAAGATCACGCCCACGGTGGGAATGCCCTGCGCAGTGAACGGAATATGACAATCCACACCTTGTGCGCCACGCAGATGGACACCACGCTAAGAGGGAGAGCGTACACGTAGTTCGTGGTTCCGTCGAGGGGATCCACGATCCACACCCACTCCTTGTCAATCACGTTCGCCACCGCCTAGCCATTACGAAACGAACGATGGAGCACCTCTCTATCTTTTCCCCACTCGACATCCTCCTCTCCCAGCAGCACATGCTCGGGATACTTCTCCTTCATATACCTAAGCCAATTAATTTCAGTAACCACTTCTTACTCCAGAATCATATTCTGGTTCGTCGTATCCACCTTGGTGACGAGATCCTGGAAATTGACCTTCGTCTTCTCCACTCTCACGTCTACGGCTCACTCAGCGCTAGCACAGCGCACGGCCGTAGTGATCGGTCATGTTCTTTCCACACTGTCTCGCAATGGACTGGATGTCCTCGCAGAGCTGCTTCAAAACTGCAGATTAGAACAGGAAAAGTGCAATCACAGTCTTCCATCGATTCAATGCCGTTCTGCTCAGAATCAATCAAAACGGCGAATTGGCTGCGTTGAGCGTTTCATGGAGAGAAGATTCCCTCGATTCTTTGTGAATCTCGAAAAGAGGACCATTCTTTCTTTTCCTCCACGTAGAATTGCGACTGCTATGGAAGCTGTGTTGAATAAGAACAGAAAACCCATCATTTACACATCGTGCGATGCATCCCGCCGCTTTCATTCATAGCGTTGCTTGTTTCCTGGTTGCCCTGTGCTGGCTCCTCGCAAACCCCTTCGTTTCCGTGTCTGCGGGATTCAAGCCGGTTCCTCTCGCCGAGGTTCAGGACAAGAACCTGCCGATGGGGCTGCAGAGTATTTTCGACGAGAATTCTGTTTCCCTCTCGCATTGGATTGACAAGTAGTTGGAATACGCGGAAGGCCTTCAGAACGAGCTTTGTCAGATTGACTCCGACGATATCGACGGAAAGGTCGCTGCGATCGAGTCTCTTTTCCGGAAAACGGGATTGAGCTTCGAGTCCTTCTCTGCCGACAAGGAGTTCCCTCTGAACAACCACATGACGAACCTGGACAACGCTCCGTCTCTTCTGTACGGCGTGTGGCATCCTTCCAACCGTTCCGTCACTCCTGTCGCTTCTTTTCATTCATCTCATTGTATAGACCTCCGTCATCCTCTCCACGGAGCTGAACCTGAACGCGACGGTGAATACGAAGGCTGACGGGTACGACAGCGACTGTGCCTACTCCATGCCGTCGCCTCTCGTGCTGCTGCTCAGCATCGTGAAGAGCATGCAGTCCTCTGCCCGTGTCAACCACGATGTGGTGATTGCTCTCCATATCAACAAGTACGGTGCCACGCAGAACGGCATCGTGAACAAGCTGAACATGGAGCACCTTCTCCACCAGATCGCCATGCCGCTCTTCGACATCCATCTTCAATTCCCCGGCATTACCATTCCTCTCTCGTCCACCTTCACTGGATTTGAGATGGATTCGATGGGTCTCAACGGCAGAGGTGCCAATCTGGACCTGGTCGCCATTCTCGCCGACAAGCTGCAGATTGCAGAATTGCCTGCGTTTACATCACTTCCTCCACTCACCACTAGCACCAACACTTTCCTTGCCTACCTCAAGAGTGTTGCTGCTCACGCGGTGCGTCGCTCGCTCTCCGTCCACGCCATTGCTCTTCAGTGGGAGTTTCATCAGGAGTTTCATCGTAGACATCAGATTCCCGCGGTGACTCTCAAGGCAGTCACGCGTCACGCCGCCCTGTCGGAGCGCACTCTCCAAGGTCGTCACACGGTGTGGCGGAAGTGCATGTCGTCCCTTCAGAATGCCATCGAGGTCGCAGCGGCAGCCGAAGAACGCATCCAGCGTAACGACAACGTGTACGTGCCGCTGACGTCGAATAACCGCGGTTATCGCTATGTCCGCAAGCTGGACCTGTACCTTCCCTCGCTGCTTCTGATTGTGTCTCTCGTTTTCGTGCTGCTCGGCACTGTGCGTTCAGTGGTTCATGATGATCCATAGGGCAGTTTCGTTCTGCCGAAGAAGGCGGGATTGTTGTACCTGGGCATGAGTCTGCTGTTCCAGGGCGGTTACACCGTGTTGTCTGGCATGGTGGGCGTGTCGGAGGAGCGCGGCGAGATGGCGGATGGCTTTGCGGTGTTCGTGGTGTATGTGATTGGTGGGTGTGATGGTGAGTGGTGACGGGCAGGGTACTCGAGCTGGTGTCTGTACCGCCTGTGCTACAACAACATGCTGATCACCTACGAGGTGTGCATGGAGGAGGAGTACAAGAAACAGGCCTTCTCGATGTGCGGCGCGACGACCGTCGTGTTGTCGCTCTTGTGTCTCGCCACGCACCCGCTGCTGGTGGTGCTGGTGGTGGCGGCGTTCACCACTCTGGTGTTCTGTGTGGTGTTCACCCATACGCAGAAGTGAGTGTGGAGTGTGGGAGTGAGCGGTAGTGCGCGGTACGTGCTGTTGATGGTGTATTCCGCACTGCTCTCTCTTCCCTTTATGTTGATGTTCTCTTCTTCCTGTGCATGTCCGTTGCTTTCTTCACGCGTAGTTGGCGAGTGGTGCGCGGGCGTGATGCTTCTGACGCGGGAGGATTTTCTCTACCCTCTCTACTTCCTGTTCGTCGTGGTGGCCGACCACGCGATCCTCCACTACATCAACGGAATGACGCTGGTGAAGCTGGACGACGAGGAGGTCAAGGAGAAGACCGATTAGTTGCTTTATTCTTTTGATGTGTTTCCACAAACACATATGAATCACGATTCTCAGGGGAGCTCCTTCGGCCTTCTCTGAACACACACTCCCGTCTCCAGCTTCACTCGGAAAATCTGCAGCGCCTGCTCGATGAACAGCCGTCCTTGTGCGTCGCAGCACTCCTTCATCTCCTCCAGCACGCTCTGCACGTCGAAGTCCACGCACAGCTGGCAGTTCTCCTCTGCGTCTCACACACTTCCTCCATACTCACCATTCACCACCAAGTGCCGGATGATTCCCGCGCCGTAGCCCAGGAACAGGGCGAGGTGTTGCAGCAGCTGCGGCGACACCTCCTCCATCTCCGAGTTGCAGCGCGACAGTGACATGTCCTCGCTGCTGTGACCGTCGTCGCTCAGACTTCCGCGCAGCGGCGGTGAGAACTGCCCGCTTTCTCTTCGTTCCCTCAAGCTCTCTCCAGAGAACCGTTCTGAGAACCGTTCTGGCAACCTATCAAACGACTTGTCAAACGACTTGTCAAACGACTTGTCAAACGACTTGTCAAACGACTTGTCAAACGACTTATCAAACGACTTGTCAAACACTTTATCACTCAGCTTATCACTCGAATCAGTCACAGGCGGCACGTTGTACGCCTTCGCAAAGAACATGAACTCGCGCAGGCGGTCCAGCGTCGCGCCCAGCAGCGGCGCCTGCAGGAAGATGGGCTGCCGCGTGTACATCAGACAGTTCAGCAGGTGGCCCAGCACCAGCCCGCTCAGCTCGTCGTGGTGCGCGCGCAGCAGCTGGTTCATTCGCGACAGCCCGCGCTGGTGCAGGAACTCGCCCACGACCGACGCGTCTGCGACTCACACCCACACCCCACACTCACTGCACAGCAGGTTGCTGAGCACCTTCGCGGCGGCGCAGGCGCACTTCTTCGACCAGTTCTCCTCGATCTGCATCAGCGCGTCCAGCCCGTTGGCGAGGCAGAACAGGTGGGTGTTGGCAGGATGGTTGCTCAGCGCCACGGACACCAAGCTGACGGCGGAGAGAACCACCCGGCTGCTCGACGACAAGAGACAGTTGATTAGGCGGATGATGCCTCCACATGTCCCCATTCTTGCCTATCGGGTCAGGCCCGCTCCAAACCCCCACCTTGCAGGACGCGTCCTGCTTGCAGCAGGCGCGCAAACACTCCAAACAGTACACGATTTGCTTCTCGCGGGACACACCGATCATTTGCACCAGCACCTCCACGCCTCCCAGCTGCCCGATCTCCACGCAGCTCGCCGCGTCCAGCCGGCTGATGTTCATCAGTACGCCCGTCAGGTAGAGCACCACTTTCCGCACGCCCGAGTCCGCGAGCCGCTGAGAGGACAGCGACAGCGGGTTGGGCGAGGCGGAGGTGCGCGCGAGGGAAGTGGAGAGCGAGCTGGGGTGTGTGGGCGAGGAGGGAGAAAGAGAAGTGCTGCTGGTGTGTGTGGGCGAGAAGGGAGAGATCGAAGCGCTGCTGGTGGAGCGGTCGGCGAAGGAGGTGGCGCGGAGCGTGCGGGCGTCGCCGATGCGTTCGTTGAGAAACTGGTTTTGGAGAAGCGAGATGATGGAGGTGATACCCTCGCTAGCGCGCAGCACGTCGCAGATGCGCAGCGAGGAGTGCGTGGTGTTCAGCAGACAGCCCGCCGCCAGCTGCAGTAGCTGTTGGATTTCGGGTGCCACAGCCTTCTAGAGATGACATACGAGCGACACGACCACGGAGCGCTTGATCTCGTTGTCACTGAACTGCAAACACTTGATCAGCAGCACCATCATCTCCTTCTTCTCCAACAATTCCAGCACCAGCAGGCTCTTCTTCACCGAGTCATTCTGCAGCTGACGCAGCGCCGCCACGCGCAGCGTAATCTACCCTTCACACCCACTTTGATGCCTACGAGTGGGTATTTTAGGAAGGATAAGGCGCACGCCAGGTTGCGAGGGACCACAACCGTTTCGATGAACGCCAGGCGCCAGCGACAGCCGTCGGTGCAGTACAGGGCGCCCACCTCGGTGTCCTCGTGCGCACGAGATATCTGTACGCTGAGTTGGAAACTGTCTTCGTTGGCTTCGCTGTGTTTGGAGGAGGACTGCTCGTTGGCAGAAATGTACTCGGCGAGGGAGGGGCGCGAGGGAAGAGTGCTGTCGTGGCAGTAGTGCCAGAAGGTGTTGTCGAAATCGCGCGATGTCATGATGCGGTGAAGCGACTTGCTGGCGCGACTCAGCGAGAGTGTAGAGGAGATGGGGAGGTAGGATGATAGGGTAACAAGGACGGAAAAGGGCAGAGAGGGAAGAGACAACGGCATCTCCCGATCCCTCTTCAGGCGCAACGCGCAGTCATGACACACTCGCTGTGCTTTCTGTTTCCTCATGGAGTAGCCGTACTCGCTCAAATCCTAGCCGTGAAACGCGCGTTAAAGCAGCCTACCACCCACTCAGAAGAGCATTCACCGCAGAAGATCGATCCGCACAAACGGCAGTGATGCCGCCGCTTGAACAGCGAAAATCGGCAGCCACACGCTTTGCAATTGGCCTTCATGCCGTCCGGCACCCACAAGGGAGTTATGTAGTAGTTTCCCACACTGTCATGCGTCTTTTGCATCTGGTTCGCGATTTCCCCAGGCTGAAGCGAGTGATTCTATTTCAATGAGGATTCGACATGCACATAATACGTATAGGTCTCCACAGCATCTCGACTGAGCAAATCGGGCGTATGAGGGAATCACCCTGTGGCACGCCGATTTCGATCCGATATAATTCTTTGTGTATTTTTCGTCACAGTTCGAGTAGCACAGGATACAATTCAAACAAACCCGCACCCTCTTGCACTTCCCCATCAGGGGAATCGGCGTGCTATAGCGACAACATTCTGTGCACACCGACTATACGTCATTCTTACGAAAAAAGGGAACCATCAAGCAAGACTCGCAGGAAACGATATGCTTCGTGTCCCCTTCTGGAGCCATACATACAGAGCAATACGGCTGTCTCTTATACGTATCCATCCGCCTCTACTCGACACCCCAGAAGGATGAAAGTGGAAAGGGAGTTTTCTTTCAATGAAACGCCTCTTTTGGGGGAGAGGGGTGTGCCTTTTCTATTTCAGGGATTGATGGGTATGTGAGGAATCCATGCGAAATAGAGGAGGACTTCCGGAAAGAGGTGGAGGGGATTAGGGCGAATACGACTTCCAGAAGGCATGACTGTAATGAGGTTCAATCGGTGATGCTGTTTTCCCTCTCGATCAGGATGGAATGAGTAAAACAGCCCCAATCCTTGTTACACCATGCTTGACTTATTCTATCGTTGTACATGCAGAAATCAGTTTGTTTGCTGGGAAAAGCAGCCCATTCACAATTCACTACAGTTTCTCTTCAAGTGTCTTTCTATCATGCGTGCCATGTTTTCTGTAACTGTATTAAATGAGAAATAGGCGATTGGTGATGTCCCTGCTGCTATGTGCCCTTTGCGTCTGCAGTGAGGCGATCTTCATTGACATCACATTGTAGAGTCCGTACAGCTGACAGACGAGAACTTCTACAAGGAGACGCTTCTTTCGGGAAAGAGAGGAAATTGGTTCATCAAATTCTATACAAACGTAATCGTATACATTATTATTTACGATAGTGGTGCACCCAGAGCAAGAAGCTGGCTCCCATCTGGATCGACCTTACAAATAAGAATGAGGGGAAGGTGAACTTCGGAGAGGTGCCACCTCGACTCCCTGTTAAGAATAGGTGAATGCTATGGAGAACAATGAATTGACCCAGCGTTTCGGCGTTACAAACTACCCCACGCTGATTTACATTGTCGGTGTATGCGTTTATAAAGTGCCATTCCTCGTAGAACAAGTACGTGAAGTATGAAGGTCCGAATCAGCTGGACGCGCTGCAGGAGTTCATATCGGAGACGTAGAATCCAAGGTAGCTATTAAAACACAGATACAAATACGGAGAGAAGAAGTCGATTCCCAAGGCTCCGAGTGCCCTCATCCTGTTCCTTGAAGTTGCTGTTTCAATGGCATTTAATGCTAGAATCTGGGAGAGATGATTCAGCACCAGATGAACACGCAGCCCCTGATTCTCTGCGCCATCCTCGTCGCCATTGGCATCTGCATGGGCGTGACGCTCGGAATGATTGCGCACGTTGTTTTGAAGGAGCCCGCGGTGGACACGAAGAAGGAGGAATGGCGTGTTTGTTGCAAACAGATCACACGGAATCCGTAATAACGCGCGTCTTCACCGCGGTGAACATGTTTTTGTAGTAGAAGACGTCGCGATTGTCGTTATCGCGGACGATCATTCCCTTCTTCTCCGCCTTCTACGCCTCACTTCCTCTCCCCTCCCTCACCCCAATCAAATCGTCGCACACGCCAATCGGCAGTGCCATCTGCCGAATCAGCGCATTCCGCGACACGCATCCGCCGTTCTTCTCGACGATCGCCATGATCTTCTCCTCGCCCTTCTCCTCGCTCAGCGACTCCGCGCAGATCATCTGCTTCCCCTTGATCCAGCCCAGGTAGCAGTGATGGCTCGCCATCTTCTCCTTCGTCAGCAGCTCGCATGCCTTCAAAAACTCCTCTAACCCTCACGCGCGCCTCTCTCCTCCACCAGGCGACTTCAGATCGCTCGCCGTCGCCTTGCCATAGAAGTAATACGCGTCCAGCAGCGGAATGGCTCCACTGTACTTCTTCATGTAGCTTCCCTTCGCCAAAAACGACGCGATCTGCGAGGCCAGCTGCCCGTAGTACGCCGCCTCGTCGCTGTCCTGCTGGATCACGTCCAGCACCTCGAAGTCCTCCACCGAGGTCGTACCCATGTTCGACTTCGCCCACTCGTTGGCCGCCGCGCGCAGCTGTCGTTTCACCAGCGGCAGCACCGAGTCCATCGACAGCAAAAAGGCGAACATCGCCTCGGGGTTGCTGCTGCAGGCGCTCAGCGCGTGGCTGAAGCGCGTCACGCGATCGCACTCTTCGCTGAAGACTGCCACAACGTTGCTTCGGTTCTTGATCGCCACGAAGCTGTACTCGCCGTAGGCGCGGTTCGCCTCGAACAGCGTCGCCAGCAGGCTGGCCGACTTGCGGTCCTTGAACTCCAGCACGTGCTCCTTCGAGTCCGCCACCATCGACTTGAAGAAGAACTTCCCGTTGCGCATCAGCCCACCCTCCTCGCACCGCGTCATCTGCGTCGTCTTCAGTGGCCAGTACACGCCGCCGCGCCGGTCCTCCGTGATCAGCAGCAGGCGTCGGTTGCTCACAACCGCCAGCGTCGGCACGCCGGGGAAGTAGTCCGTCTTGTACACCTCCAGCACCGGCTCCAGGATCTCGTTCTCCGCCAGGCGTTTCACCACTACGTTTGAAGGGTGGGAATTGTCGTACGGCCATTCTCGAACTCCACCTCGTAGAACTCCTTCTTCTCCGCCTTGCGGCGACTCGACGTCGGCGCGGGCGCGCCTGTTGTGCTGCGGCTCGTCATCGCGGCTCGCGCCATCGACTCTGCCGGCGTGGGCGTGAGAGGCACCGCGGGGTAGGGCGCTGGTGCAGAGATTGTAGACGGATACGCGGAGGGACCCGTACTGATGTAGGCGCCGGCCATCGACGGTACGGACGGCATCGTGGTTGTAGTGGGTGCAGATGGCATCGTGGGTGCAGTCGCCGGTACTGTGGACACGCTGCCGCCGCTGTATATCACTCCGGGCCGAATGGATGAATAGCCCGTAGGTGTCGGAAGACTGACGGAGACTCCACTTCCCGCATACGGGCTGTAACCCATTGTGGATGGCACCGTGGGTACAGTTCCAGCGGGTGCGGAGGTTGTGTAGGTCGGTGTCGACGTTATCATGGAAGGCCTTGTCGAATAGGCGGATGGTGCAGCCATGCCACCTCCAGGGCCAATCACACCCGCTGCGGGAGGAGCCGGCATGCCAGAACGCATCGCTGGCGTTGGAGGCGGCGGTGTGATATATCCCGGAGTGGGATACGGCGATGGGGCGGGAGGACGGGCCGGACCCATGACGTACCCAGTGCTCTAGAGAATGTGAGTCCCATTCATCATTACGGGAAGAAGCGTCCAATCCAAGTTATATTATACAGCATCACACTTACAGGAGGATATGGAGTTCCGTAGGCTGGAGGCGGAGGCGCGTAACCCATTCCGTAACCACCCATCTAACTGTGATACTGCACCACGCAACGGCGTACAGAGGGACCGAGACTTGATCCACCGTACATTTCCAAGAATACAAACTTCTACCTGAAAAAGAATGACCCAACAAACAACCGCAATTCCGCAAACATTAGCGAGACGCATACCAAAGGCAAAAACAGATGCACAACGCGATGACAACTGCAACGATGATACTACGATGAGAAACAACAAGGAATCCAAACTTATCTCGGTTCCTCCGGAAGTGGACGTTCCGTGTGAGTTGCTGGATGGCAGGGAAGCGCTGGGTCAAACCCTCCAGCACACCGCCGCTGCGCTGGAGTCTTCCTCGTTGCGACCGCAGCATTTCGTGTGATTGAAGCGCGCTTCTGCGGGTTAGGAAAGGGGAGGAATGCGACTCCAGGTAATTGTCGGCCATCCGAAGGGAGTTCTTGGTGGCAGTCATCTCCTTCAGCAGCAGCTGCGTTTCCGAATCATCGTCCTGCGTGTCCGTGCGAATGTTCGAGAAGAGCTGCGCTCGCGTCGATTTGATGGAAGCCGCTTCCTACCCATTCATTCGGCACACTTCACAAACCCGAGAGCGGTTAAATGACGCGGACAATTCCCTATACACTTCACGAAAACGCTATCTCAAAGGGAAAGGAAAGTGCTCACCATCCGAATGCTCTTCTTGCCGTCCGACCCCTCTTTGTGCACAAAGGACTCCATTTCCATCAACACCACCATATACTACCGTCACAATGAAATGCAATCATTACTTTTCGCAGGGACGACTCAATGCGCTGTTCCGTTTCCTTCATGGCTGCGAGTTGAGCTACAATGATAGCGCCTCTTCTATTCCCACCATCATTTGTGGCATCACTATCCACATCTCTGATTAGGTTATTGTACTTCTGGATATCGTCCTATCCCTCAAGCACTCCAAAAACACGGATACGTTGATGGAAGACTCTACCGCTGTGAGATCTCCGTAGATGCGTTCCCACTACGCATTATAGGCAAGGCAAATTGAGACCGAGGGCATTTGTTTCCAAGATTTAGCTGAGAGTGGGGAGTGCCAAAAGGGAAGCCGATTTCTGCTACCATTTGTTGCTTCTCCGGAAAAGGCGTAATCAAACCGATTCCCTCCTTTCTCGCATGTCCGTACAGTGGAAAGCAGAATGCCCGTACAGATTCGTCACTGCATCCAGTTCTTCGATGCCAAAAATCGGGCCGATTCTCATCTATCATTTTGCAAAACCCATTAAAACCTTCAAAGAAAGGATGAGTGATAGTCCAGCTACTGACGTGATCAAAATTGAACAGCAGAAGCTTCCGCACGGAGTGGATATGTACAAGGAGGATCTGGACGGAACGTACGAGTGGCTCCTAGATAACGATTATTTGTATCGCGGATACCGAACCAAATTGTCCTTCGTGGAAGCCTTCAAAAGGTAGTCTTCGTGGAAATCGCTGAGGGGTAGCATGTTCCGCAGTACGAATGAAACGATGAACGTGTGGACGCATTTTCTTGGAGCGCTGCTGTTCATCTTCCTGATTTATCTCACCTACGCCATTCCCATCGAAAATATGGACACCATGAGGCAGGAGGTCGCGAGAGTGAATGCTGTTGTGCAGTGCAGCCCCTCTCCGGACTTTTCGTCCACGCTCTTTGATGAAGCTCAAAGCAAGGCAGCCTGCATAGAGAGACTGTCGCACAACGTGAATGCGGCGGAGGACTTTTCTTCGCTCTACAACTACATCGCCTCCCGAAAGGGAACGAACGTGTGGAAGACGATGGCGACCTATTTTGTGAACTTTATAACAATGACGAAGGACGAAACGCACCAGGAGCAAGTCGCGCACTGGCCACTCATGGTTTTCATTGCCTGTGCTATTTGGTGCATGAGTGCGAGTTTCATTTTCCACCAGTACTACTGCCTCAGCTTCACGGCCAACAACGTCCTCCAAACGCTCGACTACTGCGGCATCTGCATCCTCATCTCCGGCTCGTATGTCCCAGTCATCTACTACAGCTTCTACTGCTACCCCACCTACATGAAGATGCACCTCATCATCGTGGTCGTGCTGAATGTGCTGAATGTGTGCGTAATGGCCACGCCCAAGTTCCGCTCTCCGGCCTACCGCTCCGTGCGCGCCCGCTCCTTCACTATCGTGGCCTGCTACGCCGTGATCGCCATTATCCACCTCTTTATTCTGGATGGTCTCAAGAATCCCCTGTTCACCGTCCTCTTCTGGTACATGATCGGCATGGGCGGCACCTACATTCTCGGTGCGGTGCTCTACGGAACGCGCTTCCCAGAGAAGTTCTGGCCGGGTCATTTCGATTACGTTGTACGTTGCTCCTTCTTTGCCTCACTTCTAGTTTGCCTCGCACCAGCTGTTCCATGTGTGCATCGTCATCGCCGCTCTGTTCCACTATGTCGGATGCTATCAGATCTTCGTGGATCGCTTCGATAAGGTATGTCTAGCTCATTAGTTTGTGTTTCTTTCCACACCCTGCTTGAAGTCCACTTCCATCCGTCCGTACAACATCCCCGCGATTCTCGCCGTGACTTGTCATTCCGCACAAATACGGTTAACGGAGGGTTCGAAGGATGGAAACGGACGCAAAGTCGACGCAAGACGCAACAGTGCAACACAAGGTACCGCACGGTTTCGATGTGTACAAGGAAGACCTGGAAGGGGAGTTGTGGTGGCTGAAGGATAACGACTGTCTGATTCGAGGCTACCGCACACAGCTGTCCTTCAAGGAAGCGCTCAAGAGGCTCGTTTTTCGCAATGAGACTGACGTGTAGCCTGTTCCGCAGTCACAACGAGACAATGAACGTGTGGACGCACATTATCGGTGCGCTGCTCTTCATTTTCATCATGTTCCTGCTTTACGCCATTCCGCACACGCAGTTCTTCGGCGATCACGCCGTTGCAAACTCCACGACGAGCGTTATGGATATCCTGAAGGACGAGGTGGAATCAACGATCCACATGTCGAAAACGGCCATTCCGCGGTGGCCCATTCTTCTGTTCCTGATGTGCGCGTACCGCTGTCTTCGCGGAAGCGCAATCTATCACAATTTCTACTGTGTGAGCTTCATCGTGGAGAACATCGTCCAGACCCTGGACTACTGCGGAGTCACGATCCTCGTCACCGGGTCCTACATCCCCATCATCTACTACAGCTTTTACTGCTATCCGACCTATCGGAAGATGCACCTCACCATCATCGCCATTCTGAACATCCTCAATCTGAGCGTGATGGCGACGCCCAAGTACCGCGCACCGGAAACCAGGCCCGTTCGCGCTGCTGCCTACATCGTGGTGGCCAGTTACGTCGTGATCGCCATGGCGCACCTCTACACGCTGGAGGGATTCACCAACCCCTTTTACAAGAACTGCTTTTGGTATCTCATTGCGATGGGTGTGACCTACCTCCTCGGCGCCATGTTCTACGTCTCCCGCATTCCGGAACGCTTCTGGCCTGGTGCGTTTGATTATGTTGTGGGTCCTCGTCGATGTGCTTTATTTTTAGTTCGCTTCTCATCAGCTCTTCCACGTGTGCATCGTGCTTGCTGCGCTATTCCATTTCATCGGCTGCTATGAGTTCTACATTGACAGAGTGAATACTCCGTGTCTGGATCATTTTGCTTAACGTGCTTTGTTGGTCACACTTCTATTCGTGCTTTTCTTAAAGAGTGGGATTCCCATCTGTATGACCCTATTAGTTAAGCGCCATTTGTCGTTTTCGGACCCTTGTTATCTTCTCGGCAAACAGAGAGAATGAGCGAGAAGCAAAAGCCGGATTTTGCAGAGAACGAAGACATGAAGAATTCGCACTCGATGGATGTGTACAAGGATGTCCTCACGGGTGACCTGTCATGGCTGAGGGACAATGACTACATTCTCCGTGGCTACCGCACTCCGCTCACCTTCTGGGAGTCCATCAAGAGGTCGGTTTCCTTCGCACGCATGAATCGTAGTCTTTTCCATTCTCACAACGAAACGATGAACGTCTGGACTCACCTGATCGGTACCATTCTGTTTTTCTTCCTTCTGTATTTGACGTACGCCATTCCGGTCTATCACTTCACAACCGCCGAGTCGGTGACGAGTAAAGTGGTGGGAGTGGACGCGATGGTCAAGGGGGAGATCCAATCCTTGAAAAGTGGAGGGGATGGCGCTGTGCCGCGTTGGCCCATCACGGTCTTCACTCTTTGCGCCATTCGCTGTCTGCTAGGAAGCACCGTGTTTCATAACTTCTTGAGCACCACCCGTAAGACGCGCGCCATTCTGCAGACGCTCGACTACTACGGCATTTGCATCCTCATCTCCGGCTCCTATGTCCCCGTCATCTACTACAGCTTCTACGACTATCCCGAGTATCTCCGGTTCCACCTCGCCATGGTGATCCTCATCAACGTCGTGAATGTGAGTGTGCTGGCCACACCCACCTTCCGGTGACCTCCTTTCTCTCCCTTCATCGTAGGCAGCCCAAGTATCGCGCCCTGCGAGCCACTCTCTTCACGATCGTCGCATGCTACGCGTTCTTCTTCTTCCCCCGCCTCTACCTGCTGGAGGGATTCTCCAACCCCCTCTTCTCCGTGATCTTCTGGTATATGATGGGAATGGGAGGAACCTACATCTTCGGTGCTGTCCTCTACGGAAGTCGATTCCCCGAGAAGTACTCTCCCGGACTATACGATTACGCTGTTCGTTTCGTTCTCCCCCTTCATTCTAGTTTTCTTCGCATCAGCTTTTCCACGTGTGTATCGTGATCGCCGCGCTCTTTCATTACGTCGGTTCGGTCCAAATCTTCATTTATCGCGTGAACCACCCCTGCCTCTCTTTGTAACAAACACGCCATTTTACACCGCCACCTTCTTCACAAACTCCCACACCGACTTCACGCCGCTGCTCGGAGGGTACTCGAACTGGAACTGGCCCACATTCACCAACACCGACTCGCCCTTCTCCAAACTCAGTGCAGGGAACACGCCTCCCAGTGCGTTCACATTCCTATGCCTTAATTGCTTTTGCTGCTGTTACGAAAAGGCAACGCCAAAATCCTTCCCATTTATGGAGTAGCTCACGGTCCGGCGATCCGCGTCCAGCAGACAGCCCACCACGTCTCCGGGCTGGCACACCGCACCGTACTCCTCGCTCTCGTCTCCATTCCACTTCTTCCCTCGCGCCGTGTCTAATCATCAGATGAATCGTGATTGCCCACCAAAGCCCCAACTATTTGGATCGTCGCCCACTCCATTCTCCTGCGCCTCGTCGCACTCGTTGTTCTTTCCGCACCAACCCAACTGAACCAGGCCCTCACTGACAATATGCACCTCAAAATAGTAGCTCCCGCACACCACGGCAATGTTGCCCAGACGCACCGTGGGGAATTCCGACGTGGCATACACGATGCCGTCGTCTTGAATCGTTGCGCTGCCACTCAGCAGCGACAGACGCTTGGAGAAGGGAATCGCCTCCGTGCTCACTTTCTTCGCCTTCTTCGCCGGCATCATGTCAAACTCGTCAAATGACAAGGGCGTCAAGTCACGCTTCGCCTTCGTCTTCGTCTTCTTCAGCTTCATCCCGGCGTCGATCGCGCTCACCGCGTCGTCCGCCATACTCTGGTAGTTCACGTAGCTCTCAATGCTACGCCTCACACATCTCCACTTCCAAGCACGCCTCCTGCTCCTTCTCCTTCTTCTGCTTCGCCAGCTCGCGCAGAAACTCCTCGCGACCCTCGCCCGTCAGCTCGTCCAGGCCGTGCGCGAAGTCGCACATGTCGCGGCGCGGACAGCCGTAGTGCTTGTCGGCGTCCGGCGGAACTTGGAATCAGGAGAGAGGGGAAGCATCACCATTACCGCTCTCGTGCGCCTTCCACCAGCGCATGCACATCTTCTGCTTCTTCTGCTCGTGGAGGTACTTTGTGCGAGAACGCTTCACGCCCTCCGCCCTGGATGTGAATCATACGGCACACACTCACCATTTGGGGACCTCGCAGTACCAGCCGTAGATGCCTGCCTTCGGTGCTTCCATGGGAACATCGGCCCTACGAATGAAGCAAGAGAAAAGAGACAACAGCGTCGCATCTGGATTGGTCGCCTTCAGCTCCTCCAACTTGTCTAGGCGCTCCTTCCACTTCTGAATCGCAACCGTCGCGTTCACTACGAGCATTCTAGCGGTAACTCGATGGGCAGAAAGAAAACCGTCTTCCGTTCAAATCCCTGCAGGCGCTGAAGTCGAGTGTTGCATTCGGGTTCGAGACTTTGGCCTTCTTCTTCAGCATGGCACCGAAACTACACGTAAGCAAGGCAGCTGCTTCCATTACCCTCCCTTTCCTCCGAGCAGTCGCATACTCACTTGCACATCGCAGAGATTCGGAATCGAATCCTCCTCATTCAGAAGTCGTCCATTACAGAACAAAACGAGCTCCGACTGTGGAATTTGCTCTCTCTCCTATAGTGTTATGATGGAGAACAGAAGGGATACCGAAATGGTGAACTTGACTTTGCTCACCAACGGAGACTGGGATTCTCCCACTTTGGTCCCATTTAGATGATAGAAGAACTGTACCATTGGAATCGCACTATCAAAGTCCAAAGTGAAAGAATGATTGTCAAAGAAACACAAGAAGAGAAGAACGATTCGAGAGCACCACAGTCTATTCGTGAAGAATGAAGAAAAGGGGTACCACTTATGATTACATTCTCCTTGAAGAAGAATGCAATCTCCTTGGAAAGAGTCACCGTCGTGAGGTTCGGAAGGTCTACAGGGGAAGTGGGTTCGGAAAAGGGACTGGTGAGACGGATACGACGAGGATTGCGGAATGACTTGCTCTTCGCATCCACTGTTGAAATGGAGCGGAGTTTTGGCAAATCTGTGTGTAAGGTGCAGAGAAATAGAGTACTTCGCAAAACGAGCGTGGTGTCCTCGTTGGCGTAATCAAAGCGAAGAGAATCCACACCCAATTCAATGCACGTCAGCTCGGGCAAGTCTATTCTTCATTCTCCTTCTTTGAACAGACTCTCAAACACGGCACGCTCACAGCTATCAAAGGCATGTCCGCCGAGTGTTATGGATTTCAACTTTGGCAAGTCTAGTCCTCAGAGCGGCGAAGCAAACACACTCCTCAGTTCCAAATCCGCCCAGTAGAAGCACCAGCTCTTGTCGTTCCAATCACCCACTTCAAGCACCTCCAGAGAAGGCAGATTCTCGACTCGAAAGCGCGAGTAATCAGAGAAGGAATAGTTGCCCATCTTCAATTCCGTTAAAGAAGGGCAGTCTTGAAGGCAGAAGTGACGACTCGGGTTGTTGCCGAAGCCATTCTTCCATTTGGTGAAACTCCTCTTCCCAATCACCACACTCTTCAATTCCTCCGCTCCAATCACCTTCACTTCCTCCACAAACCCAAAGCAGTCGTCACCGATCGCAATCCGATTCAGGTTCTTCCATTCCCTCACGTCAAACCGGGTCTCCAAAGGGTCATTTCTGCAATTCGATGGAACCAGGAGTTCCGTTGTTGTCTCCACACCATTCGCCGACTCACACTCGTCATGCTTTGACAGCCCCCAAGCGAACGGGTTTATATTATCTGTGTTCACATACCATCCGTTAACCAGATCCACACTGTCAACCAATTCGCCTCTCTCCCACCTCCCTTCTCGCACCGCCACACCCGTGCTCGCATCAATCTCACAACCCTCTCCATCTCTCACACACTCACATCGTTCTTCGTCAAACACATAGCCCCCTTCATACACGGGATAGCAATCCAATGCACTCCGGTTGCAGCCCCTCGTGATGTCATACTCGATCATCACATCTTCACTCTCAAACTCCTTCTCAATCCGGATCAGCGCATCCTTCTCCCACACTCCGCATCGCAATACCCGTCCACTCTCTTTATCAAATTCCATTCCCCTCCCTTCTCTCTTCATGGATTCTCTGTTATCAAAGCCACCTCTGTAAATCACCCCCTTTCCTTCAACCACTAATTGCAATCCATTCTTACAATTCTGAATGCAACGGACGTCTCCCGTATTCCTCAAAGGAGGCAAATGTCGATAGAAGCACACCTTTCCACGTTTATATTCAGTGCATTCACTTCCATTTATTCCATCATTACGCACTTCTGCTCTTTGAAGAATCCCCTTGCGATATAGCGAAACTCGCCCACTCTTCACCTCTCTCACCCGAACCTCATCACAATGCTCTCCCCGAAAGGTAGTAATTTCAGCAAGCACACCATTCACTTCTTTCGTATAATGCTCATCTTCGATGAATCCAAGAGAAGATAAATCCATCTCTCGTCGCAACGCTATTCATCAGTACAACAATGAAGTAACCACATCGTGATCCTCCTTTTCTACACAGACTTCCATAAATCTGCCAGTTTTCTGTGGCCACCCTCCTCTCACAAATTGCGATGAATAGGGATCGGCCCGTTGTCACATTTCCATTCAAAGCGGAAACGATAAGTAGGATGCTTCTTGTCATGGATTCCTCCCACTAGAAACTCTCCAATCAAATGGAATTACGAATTCTGCAGAACTCAGCGCGCTCTACCCATTAATAAACTCAGTATCGTTTCTTTCAACGGAGGAGAAGAATGAGATCTCTGCCTACTATATCGAGAAGGCAACGCATGAAGGGAATCTATCCGATGCCCTGCAGCAGCTCAAAGCGGTGCAATGCTACTGGAGAGACATTCCCTCCTTCTCCTCATCGATTAACACGGCGTTGCATGGAGGACTGAAGGAGGGAACCATCACGGAACTGTCGGGAAGAGGATCCACGGGAAAGACGCAGTTTGGCATGATGATGTGTGCCACGGTGCAGCTCCAAAACACGGCCTATGTTCAAAATCAGGCCATGTGGGGCATGCCAAATCCTCTCATTGGATAGTTTTATCGATCCGGAAAACACATTCAGCGCTCTTCGTCAAGACGAACTCCTGAAGAGGACGAAGAATCAGTACGCAAGCCTAGGTAATGTATTCGTGTGGAAGGTTCCCTCTCTTGAACTGTTTCTTCAATTGCTGGATTCTCTCCCTCTCTTCCTCTCCTCTCATCCCAACGTTTCCATATTCGCTGACCTGAATGCATAGATCCGGCTGATCGTCATCGACTCCATCGCCTATCCGTTTCGACAGTTCACAGACATGATCGAGCGATCGGTGAAGCTGTCCGCTGCCATCCGCGCTTTGACCTCCTTAGCCTCGCAGCATATGCTCGCCATTCTCGTGACCAACCACATCACCTCATTCACGCCTGATTCCGAATCGCCGCTCAACACAACCCAAATCATCCAGCCCTTGTTAGGCCCAGTGTGGTGGCACGCTGTGACCAACCAGCTACTCCTAACGATGAGTATGGACGGAAGGAGGGAATTGCGGGTCCAGAAATCGAGCTATCTTCCGTCCATACAAATCCCGTTCCGAAGTGAGAGAAGAGTGTATGCCTAAAGTGTAGTTACAAGCGGTGGTGTGGTGAATTGTGGATGGAGTGTTTGTTGAAGAAAGAGTCTCACCACGTATTCCTCTCACAGTGCCTCTTCTTGACGCCCTGTCGTAGTGAAACCACACTCCGCCACTCGGAAGAAGGCTCCGTGTCCAGTTGCGCCACATACTCCAGCGACTCGTGGATCACAAAGCACTTCCGGTACTTCACATCTGCACCTCAATCCTCGCTCCCTCGCCCACTCTGAACGCTCACCCTCCCAATGGCGTTCATGCAGCCCACACACATCAGCATCCGCACCTCCGGACAGTCCTCCAGTACCAACTCATTCGCATAGCACGCCTTTCCCTTCTTCTCCTCCACATTCTCCTCATCCCCGTTCAACGCGCCCTTGCCCACCACCAGATAGTGCAACGATGGCAACTCTACGCTTCACACCTCGTCCTCCGCCCACGTGAAACGACCACCCTCTTCACGTTCGTGAACGACTCGTCGCCAATGCGAACGCTCACCAACTTCGAGAAGCCTACGCTCCACACCCCACACACCCCAAACCCTCCAGACGCAGCGCCGACGCCTTCTGAAAGCAGCTGCCCTCCACCGTCAGCGTCGCCAGGCTCGGACACGCCTCGATCGCGCACTTCTTCCACTCCTCCATCGCGTGGCTGCCCACACACACCTCCGTCAGCGCCGGGCAGTCCTGGATCGTCAGCGACGTGCCGTTGCCTCGCTTGGCGAAACACCACTCGCCCACCACCACCGCCTCCAACACGGGCAGTTTCTTCACGACGAAGCTGCCCGCGTAGCAGAAGGAGTTGCCGCCAATCCGCACGACGCGGAGAAGCGGTGCGTCCACGAGTCTGAGAGTGGTCAACGTCGTTTCGTTGCAACTTTTCTCCCCGAAAATCACCACTTCCAACGTATTCAACAGAAGGGCCTTCACGGACGTGGAATAGGGGACAATGGCTCCGTGATGACCCATCCACTTCTCGAAGCACTCCGCATCTATGCCTCAAATCCGCCATGCACCTTCACTCTCAATCGTGCTGTCAATCACCTCCGAAAACGCCGATGCCTTCAGGCATAAGTTCTCAATTCGCCGCGGACCGCAATTCTTCACCACCACGTGCCCGAAGTTGCGGAACGTAACGCCCGTGGCATCCAGATAGTGTAACTGTGGGAGGTCTATGATGTGAAAAGGAAACGACGATGAAACACTCCAACACCACGCAATTGCTGTAATCGTAGGGTTGGACGCTGGATTTGATGCACGCCTTTTCCGTGCTGCCGATGAGACACTGGTCGCTCAGGTGCATCTGGACCAGTGCGGGCAAGTCTACGGAAAAAGGGCCGAAAAAGGGAATACCCTTCAGCATCACGGTATTGAGTCGCATGAAACAGTTCGTGCCCAGAAACAACTCCTCCAGTGCCGGCATGTCTATTCCTAACGCCACGACGGAATCTTCCACCCTCCAACACGAATTCAAAACAGTTGATGAAACAGCCAAAAGTGTCCGTGTTTTCGCCGATAGAGAGCGTCCGGAGCACGGGCAGCCCGCGCAGCTCGCAGACCGAGAATTCACAGAAGCAGTCCTTGCCGATCACGAGCGACTCCAGCGACTGCAGGTTGACGAAGAAGGCGTGCATGGAGTCGCAACGGTAGTTGAGATTGGAATGCCGACGCTGGAAGCAGTTCTCGCCAATCTCGACGGAACGCAACAGGGCGAAGCCAGAGAGTGTGAACTGCGCCACGTCGGTGCAACTGTCGTCCCCGATGGACAATTCCTCCAGAAGGGTGTGCATGCCCTCCAGCTCCGGCGTCTTCTCGGGGAAGGCGATGGAGCGCGCGTATTGCGTAGAGCCCCGGAAAAAGCCTCCCTCGTACACAATCTCGCCGGAGGGGGCGATGAGCTTTCCCACTCCATGGGCTGCCGACGCACAGATCGTTCCCTCGTAGTCCAGCTCCTTGTCGTAGCGGTTGATTCGTCCATAGCACACCGTTGACTGATCGATCATAAAGCCTTCATATAACACCTTTCTCTTCCTGCTAAGCAGCTTTCCCCAGCCGCAGGGCTTGCCGTCCAATATGTCGCCTTCCCAGGTAAAACAGCCACTCTGAATCATTTGGTTGCGCTGTGTGTTGGAAATGGGATAGGCACTCTCGACAACGTTGTTGCTGATGGTGTACACGCCAATCATCCTCTTCTCCCGAACGCTCACCGCAATGAATCTCCCATAGATGATTCCATTCCTCCACTCCGTCTCGATGAATACGCCATTCGGCTTTGTCAGAATACCCTTCCCATCTGGATGTTGCAATTCATCAAGTGTATAGAAGCCACCATCAACGCCCACAATTGCGACATCTCCCACGTGAAAAACGAACGTCTCCACGTCCTCCTCCACTTGATTGCCAATTCCCTCCTTGTCCACATTCCCTTCACTCGACGATGACGACTCTTCGCAATAGCACTCCATTCTCCCACGCGCCCTCAAACCAAAAGGAAGATTGAGCGCTAGTTCAATCTGCAAACCACTACTCAATGAATGGCGATTCCCCACTTATGTACAATCCACAAAGAAGTACTCCCAACAAACACCCAACTATGATACAACTACGCATGCTCGCTGGTCCACTTGCAGTGGAAGGCCTTTCCGTACTCCCAACAAACACCCAACTATGATACAACTACGCATGCTCGCTGGTCCACTTGCAGTGGAAGGCCTTTCCGCGCGGCTGGTCCACGCGCTCGAAGGTGTGCGAGCCGAAGAAGTCGCGCTGCGCCTGCAGCAGGTTCATGGGCAGGCGCTGCGACCGGAAGGAGTCGAAGTACTCCAGACTGGAGGTGAGCGCCGGAATGGACACGCCGCTGGCCACCGCCAGACCCACCACGCGCCGCCACGCCGTCTGCCGCGTCGCCAGCTCCTGCGCGAAGCCGGGGTCGAGCAGCAGGTGCGGCAGGTCGTCCTTGGCAAAGGCCTGCTTGATGCGGTCCAGGATCTTCGCGCGGATGATGCAGCCGCCCTTCCAGATGCGCGCGCACTCGCCCAGGTCGATGCCCCACTTGAACTGCTGCGACGCCGTCTGGATCAGCTGCAGCCCCTGCGCGTACGCCACCAGCTTCGAGCAGAACAGCGCGTCGCGCAGGTCCGCCACCAGCTGCTGCTTGTCCACGCCGCTCCAGTCGAACGCCGGCCCGGGCATCAGCCACGCCGCGCGCATGCGCAGGTCCTTCGCGTCCGACAGGTACCGCTCGAATAGCGCCGCGGCGATGGTGGGCGCCGCGACGCCGCGCTCCGCCGCCTCCTTCACCGTCATCATGCCCGTGCCCTTCGAGCCCGCCACGTCCAAAATCTTGTCCACCAGGAAGCCCTCCTGCGGCGGCAGACCCGCCACGTCCTCGTCGCGCTTCGCCAGGATCAGACTCGTGATCTCCACCAGGTACGAGCCCAGCTCGCCCTCGTTCCACTCGCGGAAGATGCCGCTCATCTCCTCGTTCGAGAAGCCCGCGCTCTTCAGCATGTGGTACACCTCGATGATCAGCTCCATGTCCCCGTACTCGATGCCGTTGTGCACCATCTTCACGTAGTTGCCAGACCCCGCACCGCCGATGTACGTCACGCACGCCTCGTCGTCCACCTGCGCTGCAATCTTCGTCAGGATGCCCTCCAGCGCGTCATACGCCTCCTTCCGTCCGCTCGGCATCAGCGACGGGCCGTGGCGTGCGCCGATCTCGCCGCCCGACACGCCCATGGATACGAAGTTGAAGCCGTTCTCCTCCAGGTACTTGGTGCGACGGATCGACTCCTCGAACCACTCGTTGCCGCCGTCCACGATGATGTCGCCCGCCTAGGCGTTATAAGGAGAAGGAGAAGCGACGTCCATGTACGGGAGCAGACTCTCGATCGTTTTGTCCACGGGAGCACCCGCCTTCACGAGAAGAATGATCTTGCGAGGACGGATCAGCGACTCGCAGAACTCCTTGGGCTATGCCGTGAGTCAAGAGCGCAGTGGTTACAGTATGAGCGCCGTAGACCTTGTCGCTGAGTTTTTCCTCCTCCGCGCGCTTTATGCATATTTCCACCTACCCGTGAGAGAGAGATGCATAAAAACTCTCTCGGGAGACCGGTTGGACACGGCCACATTGAATCCCTTTGAAGCAATGTTCAGGGCGAGGTTGCTGCCCATCACGCTCAGACCATAGACACCAATATCACAAGACATAATAAATAATGAAATGCAGA
>QWCN01004167.1_pt1 | contig 25486 bp, 29 predicted proteins | sample 1972711 | NCBI WGS metagenome assembly QWCN01 (sample SAMN09866707, study PRJNA288562) | Human gut metagenome isolate term1_stool, whole genome shotgun sequencing... | isolation source: gut | host: Homo sapiens | place: USA: California
TTGGACGATTTTGTTCCGGTTTATTAGCTGTGCGGCTACATAGCTGGAAAATCATTCGATTGGGGCAAATTGTTCTTGGTGCAGGAATTCTCTTGCTCTTTATGCCTTTCCTGACAACATCCGTTATAGGCTTTTTCTTGATCGGCTTTGGTAACGGGCCGTTATTTCCAAACTTAAACTATTTAACCCCTGAGAATTTTGGAGAAAATATTTCTCAAAACATTATGGGAATACAGATGGCAGCTTCGTATCTGGGGATTATGTTGGCACCAGCCGTGTTCGGTATTCTCGGACAATGGATTGGGGTATGGTTACTGCCACTCTTTCTCATCTGTTTTTATTTTGTTATGTTGGCTTCACATTCACGGGCAAAACATTTTCTTCAGTCAAATTCCTAGTACATATCCAATTCTGTATGGACAACTAAACAAAACGAACCAAAAGCCCCTGTCCGATGGTACGAATCTGTTGGACAGGGGCATCTTTGTAGTTATTCTGTGTAATATTGTGCCTGCGCATTCCAAAGTTCATAATACTTGCCGTTTTCGTCTGCTACCAGTTCGGCGTGTGTGCCTTGCTGGATCACAGCACCCTCGTGGAATACAGCGATTTCATCGCAGAATTTGCAAGAGGACAGACGGTGAGAGATATAGATAGCCGTTTTATCACCTGCGATCTCATCGAACTTTGAATAGATCTCCGCTTCCGCAATCGGGTCAAGTGCTGCGGTCGGCTCGTCGAGGATAATAAACGGTGCATCCTTATAAAGCGCACGGGCAATGGCGATTTTCTGTGCTTCACCGCCCGAAACGTCAACTCCATCTTCATATACTCCCTTATAGAGTGTTGTATCAAGTCCCTTTTCCATCGTAGCAAGTCTGTCACCGAAGCCTGCATCCAACAGCGCCTTGCGTACTCGCTCCCGGTCATAGTTCATACTTCCCGCAACATTGTTTCCCAAAGGCTGACTTATAAGCTGAAAGTCTTGGAACACCACGGAGAAGATGTTTATGTAATCGTCATAGCGATACTTGCGAATGTCGATGCCGTTAAGTAGAATTTGCCCCTCTTGTGGATCGTACAGGCGGCACAGCAATTTAATAAATGTGGTTTTGCCGCTGCCATTTTCGCCCACGACAGCAAGTCGCTTGCCAACCTTGAACTTCATATTCACGTGGCGAAGCGCCCAAATATCGCTGCCGGGATACTTGAAGGACACATCTTTAAATTCCACTTCGTATCTACGATCAGATCTTTTTTCGGTAGTGAGGCTACCTTGGTACATAGCGTTCGGAATGTCAAGAAACTCAAAGGTCTTATCCAAGTAACCGGTGTTTGTCTCCAATGTTCCAAGCAAACCTGTTAAAGAAAACACATTGGCAACCATTGCGGTAGCTGCGCCCACATACTGCGTAATGCTTCCGACATCAAATGCACCGCCCCAAGCTTTTAGACAAGTAAACACATAGATAGAGCCGGTGATGAGAGTAGTAATACACACACCCAAGCTGGCATATATCCCCATTTTTCCTTGTGCTTGTCTGCCGATAGGACCATTCACACCAAAAGTAGAATTGGTACTCCAATATGCACGAACAAGGTTTTGCTGATTGTTCATTCGGATGTCTACGCTACGTTCCTTATCCATTCCAATGAATCCGAAATGCCTAAACAAACGATTTCCAAAGGTAGCTTCTTCAGCGTAGTTGCTCCAACACTTTGTTGCAATTGCGCTGAGTTTACCGGCAAGGATACTGACACCAATCATAATAACCGCAAAGAAAAGTATAAACAAAGGATTATTTAATGTTGCAAGCCAACCGGAATCATTCGGCACAGGTGAGGAAAACAAGGTGATTGTCAATGCAATTCCGCTGAAAATACCAATCACACTTATCATAAAACTTTCATATACTTCTTGAACCATCATCAATCCCCAATCGGCCCAATTTTCGTTTTGCTGGATCTGTGCTCGAAGATCATGGTTCTCCTGTTTATCAAGTTCTGAAAAGTCGAGAGAAAACATTTTGTGAATAAACAAAATTTCTTTTCTTCCCCACAGATCATTAAGCAGAGTGTTATAACGACGTTGCAGAAAGGCTTTCAAGATAGATACAACGCCAACACATAAGACCCCTGCAATTACCCATTTCCATAGGATGTCTGCTCTGCGCAGGGTTGCGAGTTCTGTCAATATCTGTGCTGAAAAGAAAACCGAGATATAAGGGAAAATAGCGCTGAAGAAGCAATGCAATGTCAAAAGTGGAAAGAACTTAGGAGATACCTTGTGGAGTTCCTTGATGCCACGCAAATGAGAAGAAACTGCATGGCGTATTGTTACTTTTTCTTTCATATTCAGAACTCCTTTCCTTCCTGGTAATAGCGGCTCTGTACTTCAAATAGATTTGCATATTCGCCGCCCAAAGCAAGCAAACTCTCGTGTGTGCCTTCTTCTTTTACGCCACCGTCCGCAACAAAGATAATTCGGTCACAAAAGCGGGTAGATGCCAAACGGTGTGAAATGAACATAGATGTTTTTCCCTGCGTCATCTCGCTGTATTTCATATAAATATCGTTTTCCGCTATGGGATCAAGCGCCGCTGTAGGTTCATCCAAAAGCAGAATCGGTCCATCCTTGTAGAGCGCTCTTGCCAACATCAATCGCTGCGTCTGACCGCCGGAGAACAAGACGCCATCCAGGTACACCTCACGTCCCACATGAGTCTGCATACCTTTTGGCAGCTTCTCGATTGTAGTTGTTAAGCCCGCCTTTTCCACACAATCCGCAATTTTGTCATAATCGATACCTTCTGTGGTTTGAGCAATTTCTTCGGCTACCGTGACATCCAATACGGAGAACTCCTGGAACACCGCACTAAACAGATCATAGTAGCTTCTGCGGTTGAAGCCACGAACGTCCTTTCCGTTTAACAGAACAAGACCTTCTGTCGGGTCTAACAATCCGCACAGAAGCTTGACCAAGGTAGTCTTACCTGCACCGTTCAGACCAACGATTGCCAACCTTTCACCGGGATGTACCGTCAAAGTTAATCCGTGAATGGTATCCTTGTCTGCGCCGGGATAACGGTAAGACACATTTTCCAGTTTCAACTCGTATCCATCCGCAGCAGGAATTTCTTTGCCTTCCTCAAATTTGAACGGCTCAGGATATTCCAAAAATTCACGAACACAGGAAATATCAAGACTCTCCTTGTGGAGGGTGCTCATTTCCTGCATAATACCCATAACCCAAGTGGTGAACGTGGTAACAGCCGTAAAATACAGAAGAAATTCCGATACGCTCAACCCTTCATTCAGCGCCATGTTGATGAGATACACATAAGCAATACCGTTACGAGCCATCGTGAGTACCGATTCTGTAATATCAGCAAGAACTTCGACACGCTCACAGCGCAGAGTAAAGTCTAGGTAAAGATTATGAATCTGATCCAGAAGCTCATTCAGCCAATTCTGTAAGCCAAAGATTCGGATGTCCTTCGCCAGCTCCACAGATTCGGACTTAGTACGCAGATAATATTTCTTTTGAAAATAGTTTTCTTCTTCATCTCTATGGGCATAGCGCCAGTTATTAGTGTATCTGGAAACGAAGAATCCCGCAACGCAAGTAGCAATCACAACAAGAAGAAGCAAGAAATCTATACGGGAAAGAATTGTCAGATAAACGATCAACCCGCCAACATTTTTGAGCAGCATAGTGATTGTCTGCCAGATGTGTTCGGTGGCTTGACTATTTCCCTCACACGTCATATGTGCCTTTTCACGCAGCTTAACGAAATTTGCATCCAATGTATTTGGATACGAAGTAACATTACACTTCCATGCAATTTTAGCAATGACGGCAGAACGCACATCAACTCGTGGAAATAGTGTGTTTTGTCTTATATATTCTTTAAATCCGTGCACGATAAAAAGCGCCGCCGTAAATACTCCGATAGTCGTTAGGAGTTCCCACAAAGGAGTTTTCTGCTCAACTCGTGCCAGCACCTCCGGAGCAATGTATAACTGAACTAAATTGAACAGCACTTCCAAAATAGCGGTAAGGACGCAAAATAATAGAACACGCTTGCCGTTTTTCCAAGCTATTTTCACCATCCAGCCTACATTTTGGAGGGTGTTGTATTTTGGCTTTTTGGCCTTTTGAATTTTTTCCTTAACCATAAAACCATCATCCTTTCTGAGCATAGGATAACACAAAAATTCGTCCCCAGATGATTTTGGGGACGAATCGTCATTTCCAGGTGATGAATTGCAATTTTATACCTGCGGAAGCAGTATTTCCGTTGTAAACGCTCCGTCCTCGCTATTGCGGCTGATATAGCCATCGAGCCGTTCCACAATGGCATCAATACGCACCAAGCCAAAGCCGTGACCTTCTCCCTTGGTGCTGCGGAAAAGTCTACCTTCCTTTTTCAACTTCTTATCTGCGGTGAAGTTGGTGAAGGAAATATAGAGTTGGGTGCTCTTCATATCCATATAGACACGAATGAGCCGTTGTTCCTCCGGCAGCTTCACACTTGCTTCGATGGCATTGTCAAAAAGATTGCCGATGATGCAGCACAAATCAATCTCAGAGGATTTCAGCTTGACGGGAATATGGGCATCCGCAACCACCGCAATACCCTTGGACTTTGCCAAAGAGATTTTTGAGTTCAGAATCGCATCCGTCATGGGATTACCTGTCTTGATAACCGTATCCACGGTAGTCAAATCTTCGTCCAGCAGGTCAAGATAGTTCTTGATAGCTTCCCAATTTTCTGTGGCGGCGTAGGCTTTCATCGTCTGAATGTGATTGCGGTAATCGTGCCGCCAACCACGAATCTGTCGATACATATTATCAACTTCACGATAATGCGTTTCAATCAGCTCGTGCTGATAGGATTCAATTTGTTTTTCTATGCGCTTTGAAAATAATCCCATCTGCTTCACCTCATGTTAATAATCGCTCGATTGATACCGTCATAAGCTCCTCTGGGCAAAGGAATGGCAGTTCCGTCAACGAGCTTAATTTCTGATTTGGTTACACGGCTGATCTGCGTCAGATTGATGATCGCAGAACGCCCGACACGGTAGAAACGTTCATCGAGCTGCTTTTCTAGTTCTCCGAGGGTCATTTTTACCGTCGTATCAGACAAGGCGTGTATTGTAACATAGTTTCCAAACACATCAGCGTACCGAATTTGATAAATCGGCAAACGCAGCATTTCTCCGCCGATCTCAAAATTCAATACCGTTTCATTTTTTTGCAGTTTCTCAGCAGCACGGTCAAGGACAGAACAGAGTTTTTCTTCCTTGACAGGCTTCATCAGATAGTGGAGTGCAGCTACCTCGTAGCCCTCCGAGATATAGTCGGAGTAGCCCGTGATGAACACGATCTGAACAATATCGTTGTTCTTGCGAAGCTGCTTCGCCATCGTCACACCGTCCATATCACCCATTTCAATATCCAGGAGCAGAATATCGTAGTCACTTTCCTCAGCATAGTGGAATAGGAAGTTTTCAGCAGACGTGAAAGTATCAGTATGTACCACCTGACCAGCTCCCGCTGCCCAACGGTTCACCATATTCAAAACATATTCTCTGTCTGCATCCGAATCGTCGCAGATTGCAATTTTATATTTCATCAAAATAACCTCGTGTTGTAAAATATCTCATTTATACTCAATCAATACCACCACGGCAGCTCCAGCCAGAAGTTATCCAAAGCCAGCTTTTCCGTGGACTTCGCTCTGCTCTCTGACAGGTGGAAGTGGTCCGCAGTTTCATTCAGGGGATGGAGTATATCATCTGCAAAGCCAAAGCGATACCAGAGGTAGGCTTTCTCTCGTGCCTCAATCATTTGCAGAGCCGTATGGATTTCTTCGTGGGTTTCCTTTGCAATGTAAATCTGCTCCGGATTCTGCACTCTGGAATCAGCTATATTGCCCTTGCTGCGGCTAAATCGCTGCCTGCTTCCTTTTTGATTTCCTTAACCACTGTCATAAAAGTGTTTTGAATCGTGGTCTGGTCTGCCTGATAAGTGGGAACTTTCATAGCATTGGCGGTTCTTGCGGCCTGTACTGCTTCGGGAGTTTGATTCTGTCCCAGCAGCAGAGAGCCAACGGTAGCAAACATCTGGTTTTGTGCGGCATATCCACCTGCAAGGGTATCATCCAAATGCTGTGCAATCATATAAGTAACCGTGGCGAAACGGGGATTTTCTAATAGACGGTTGACAACATCATTGTTGACTTTTCCGGTATAAAGGTTCTTTGCAGCTTCAACAGATAACCCTAGTTCTGAAATATCGTAGTTCTTTTTGTCCGGGATTACGGTAGTACCCAAGATAAAATCCGTGGAGACATTGAACACTCTGGCGATACGGATAACGCTTTCTTCGCTCAGCTTCTCAGTCTTTCCGCTGAGGAAGCGGCTGATTGTACTTTCGTTCACGTCAATCCGAAGTGCCAGCTCTCGCTGTGTCAACTTACGTTCTCTCATTACATCAATGATTCTTTTTCGGACATCGGCAGGTAAATAAGTATCTGCCATTATGCTTCCTTCTGTCTGTCAGCTTTCTGCTTGATATATTTTCCGCTTTTGATGCGGGCATCGGTCGGTTTCTCAGCGTCTGCCGGGATGATCCAGCGGCTTCCTGCCCGCTGTGCGCCCGGTATGCGGTCATTGTTGCAGAGGATACCAACTCTCCGGGGAGAGATCCCCCATTTCTCGGCAACTTCAAATGTAGACAGGTATTTCATTTCTGTATCGTCCCTCCTGATTCATAGTAGCTTCAATTATATTCTATTTACGGAACAATATCAACCAATTTTGTGTGAACACTGCCGTCCCGGACTTGCATTTTTACAAGTTTTCAGAGAGAGTTTTTAACCAGATACGCAAAAGAACATGGGTACACCAACCTGAAAATTCTGGTGGATGACGGCTATACCGGGACGAACTTCAATCGTCCCGGCGTACAGGAGGGCTTCGACCCTGTAAAGCAGGGACTTGTCGGCTGCTGGCTGGTCAAAGACCTGAGCCGCTTCGGGCGTGATTACCTGACTGTTGGACAGTACACAGACATTATCTTCCCCAGCTATGATGTGCGATTTATCGCCGTCAATGACGGGGTGGACAGTGAACGGGGCGACAGCGAGGGTATGGCTGCAATCCGAAATCTGTTCAATGAATGGTATCCCCGTGATACCAGCAAGAAAGTCCGTGTTAGTCTCCACCAAAGAGGAATCAGCGGCAAGCACATGGGCAAGCCGCCCTACGGCTACCGTTGTGACCCTGCGGACAAAGATCATTGGATTTTGGACGAAGATGCAGCTCCTATCGTCAAATATATCTTTGACCTGACTGTTTCAGGAAAAGGACCGGATGCCATAGCCAGAATTTTGGAAGATCAAAAAGTCCTGACGACAAAAGCCCTGTATGCCCAGCGCAAAGGAAAACCGATGCCGGAAAGACCGTATCATTGGGCTGGACAATCCGTTGCTGGTATTCTGGAACGGATGGAATACACAGGCTGTACCTGTAATTTCAAGATCTATTCCAAATCCTATAAGCTGAAACAGCGGATTCCCAATTCCCCGGAGGATATGTTCATCCTGCCGGATACGCAGGATGCTATTGTATCACAGGCTCAGTGGGACAGGGTGCAGGAGCGGTTAAAACTCGAAATCGAAGTGACGGAAGAATGGCTGGAAACGCAGGAAACCATGAGTGCAGATGTGGATGCCTTTGTAGCCCTGACACAGAAGTATGTGGATGTGCAGAAATTGACACCTACGATAGTCAATGAGTATATCAAGAAAATTGAGGTGTTTCCACCGGACAAATCCAGCGGCAAGCGGGTACAGAAGGTAAAAATCTATTTCAACTTCGTGGATGATGTAGAGATTCCTGTGATATCCGAGCCTGTTGTTGCGAAATCTACCCCTGGACGCAGAAAAACGGCGTGACCATTGAGGTCACACCGTTCTCTGCCCCTCGCAAAGCTAAATAGTACCTTATCACTATTAAACCTTGATTTTCCGGGGTTTTTGAACCATTTTGATACGGTTTGAACAGCAGATTATCTCTTGCTGAACTGAGGCGCGCGACGGGCTGCCTTGAGACCTGGTTTATTTTTTCCCCAGCTCCCAGAATGCGACTGCGCTTGCAGCGGCAACATTTAAGGAATCCACTCCGTGGAACATCGGGATACAGACGGTGTCGTCGCAGTTGTCGATGGTTTCATCCAACAGTCCTTCCCCCTCGGAGCCGAGGATGACAGCGAGCTTTTGTTTGGAAGAAAGTTTTGGATCATCAATCGAAACAGAATCACAGCGAAGCGCCATTGAAACGGTGTGGAAGCCGTGATTTTTTAATTCGGAAATCCCCGGAAGCGGCCAGCTGCTGTCCAGGAAGGTCCACGGAATCTGGAAAACGGTTCCCATGCTGACACGGATCGCGCGCCGGTAAAGCGGGTTGGAGCAGTCAGAGGTCAGCAGTACGCCGTCCATGCCGAGAGCGGCAGCGGAGCGGAAAATTGCGCCGATGTTGGTAGGGTTCATAATATTTTCCAGAATAACAAGACGGCTGGAAGCCTGACAAAGCTCTTCCACAGAGGGAAGCTTCGGACGTTTCATAGCGCAGAGCATACCGCGGGTCAGGGCAAAGCCTGTCAGCTGTGTGAGCACCTCAAATGGGGCGGAAAAAAACGGGATATCCGGGCAGCGTTCCAGAAACGGAAGCGCCTGATTTTCCAGATGTCTGTCCTCCGTCAGAAAAGAGATCGGGATGCAGCCGGCGTCCAGCGCGCGTTCGATGACCTTTGGGCTTTCAGCAATAAAAATTCCATTCTGCGGGTCGCAGCGGTTTAACAGCTGATTTTCGGAAAGACGGGCATAGATGTCCAGCTGCGGGTCAAGAAAATCAGTGATCGGTAGTATGGTCGGCATATGTTTTACATTCTCCAGCTTCTTTGAGCGCCCGGTTCCATTTGCGGAGCGTGTCGGGGTCAATTTTACAGATTTCTCTGTCGTAAGTATAAATTCCGTTTGTTTCCTCTTCAATGTCGGAAAGCTGTGTATACACGGTCGCGCCGATGCCTTTCTTGACAGCGGGCAGAATCGTCTGTCGGATCAGGTCGATATAGCCGTAGGTCAGCGTACCGGTGGAGTTGAATTTTTTGTAGCCGTATACTTTTTTACAGCAGCTGTGTCCGGGGATCGAAAGGGAATATCCCCCGAATTCGGTCAGCGCCGCCGCGCGTTTGCTTTCCGGTTTGAATTTTAATTTCAGAAAATAATAATGCAGGCTCAAAATATCGCCGCCCTTCTGGTCAAACCAGCCGCTTGCGTGATCGACCAGCCGGGAGGAATCGAGGGTGCGGATTTGTTCGCAGGCCGCGAGCGCGTCGAACTGCCCCCAGCCTTCATTAAATGGAACCCAGACGACGATACTGGGATGGTTGTACAAAAAGGCGATGGTTTCTGTGATTTCGCGCCGGAATTCGTCTTTTCCCTCGGGATGGAGCCGGGAGAGCAGACCGGCGTGCTTTTCATCGTCGGAAAAAGAAATATGGTTCCAGTTCATCAAAGTCGCCAGATAGGTGACGAACCAGTGTTTATAGGCGGAACCGCCGTTTACCATATCCTGCCAGACGAGCATGCCCAGCTGGTCGCAGTGGTAGTAAAAACGCTCGGGCTCGATTTTGGCGTGTTTGCGCAGCATGTTGAAGCCGAGCTCCTTCATCCGCGAAATATCGGCGATCAGCGCTTCATCCGTCGGTGCGGTGTAGAGGCTTTCCGGCCAGTAGCCCTGATCCAGCACACCCGCCTGAAAATACGGTTTATTGTTTAAGAAAAAGCGCTGTGTGCCGTCCGGCGCAGTCTGGATATCGCATTTTCGCATCGCAAAATAGCTGGATACGCGGTCGGCGCTGCTTTTCAGGCTGACGAGATATAAAAACGGGTCTTCCGGTGTCCAGGGATGGAAATCGGGCAGGGAAACGATCAGCTCGGAGTTGGTCATACCGTTTATGCAGACCGGCTCCATGTCTTTGCCGGAGATCACGCATTCGACCGGGGCGGAATGCTGTGTCAGCACTTTTAAGTGGACGAGTCCCTGATCATAGTCGGTGTGATAAAAAATCTGTTCGATATAATTGACTGGAACAATTTCCATCCAGACCGTCTGCCACAGGCCGCTCTGCGCCGTATAAAACATGCCGCCGGGCTTTAAAGACTGCTTGCCCCGCGCATGCCAGGACGTGTTGCTTTCATCCTGAATCCGGACGATCAGTTCGTTGTCGCCTTCCTGGAGATAATCCGTGATATCTGCAGAAAAAGGCAGATAGCCGCCGCAGTGACGCACTGCAGAAATCCGATTGACAAAAACCTCTGCTGTGTGGTCTGCAGCGCCGAAATGGAGCAGGATGCGCTTATCCTGCTGCGGTTTTGCGAGGGGGATGGTGCGGCGGTACCAGAGATATTCGCCGGGCTTTAGCTGTCTGGAAACGCCCGAAAGCTGACATTCCGGAGAAAACGGAACCAGAATGCTCAAATCGAAGGAAAGCGGGATTTCCGGTGTTTTGGAAAAAGCGCATTCCCAACGCCCGTTCAAATTCAAATAAGAAGTACGAACCAGCGACGGCCGCGGATATTCCGGGAGAACGTTATGTTCATCGACCTGTCGACTGAATTTTGTCTGAAGCTGTATCATAATTCCTCTCATTCTGTCCTGCTGCAGCGACGATCCCATGCAGGGCAATCCTTGCGGAGTGTTTTTTATATCTATGATGCCGGATGGGTTCGTGGACAGCATGGTCAAAAGCCCCCGACCTTGATGCCTGTGGGTTGTTCCGTGCTGCGCACTCCAACAATCCTGGCATCATCCTATATCAGTATATAGGAATGGAAAATTTTTGACAAGAATCGACCCGGAAAATGTATCGCAATTCGCGTGTCCCTTTTCGCAGGAAAACTGAGCTGCGAATCAGAAGGAGGTATCATAAAAACCAAATATTCTAACGTATAGAACACCAGTTTGTCAATCAGTTTGTAACTGAATGACAGACGTGAAAATCTGGAATAAAATAATAACAGAGTAAAAACAGGCTGCCGCAATCCCACTGGCATAAGGCGATGGGGAGTTCACAATGCAGACAGGGGCGATGATGATGAAGAGCAGGATGACGGTAACAGAGGCGCTGAAGGAGCGCGAACTTTTAAAGAAGCGGATCACGAAGAAGATCGGACAGCTGGGAAGGGAGGCAGGCACGGACGGCGCTTTTGCAGAACGGAGAAGCGCGCGGTTCGACGCGTCCAAGACAGGCAGAAAGCCGGCACAGTCAGCGATGTCTGGCAGCATAGGACATGGTGCAGTATTTGACGGGACAAGTGCGCATTGCGGTGCGCACCTCGATGCCGCCGCCCACGTTGAAGTTGAGCTGCTGGTCCAGCTCCTGGCTCGAGTTGGGGTTGATCAGGCCCAGCGCGATCACCGCGCACTTGAACAGCGCGCCCGGCGCCAGTGGCTGGTGGTAGTCCGCGATGTCCGCGAGCGTCTTCCAGACGATGGGCGAGGAGGCGGAGTCCTCGGGCGGCTGCAGCACCAGCACGGGGTCCTTGAGGCGGCGCGCGGAGGCGACGACGGGCATCTGGCCTAGGGGTGAGCGGACACAAGCAGGACGACCCTCCAGGTTGATGGCGACGTTCACGCACACGCCGCCCTTCTGCAGCTCGTAGGTGATGGGGGGCGTGTCGGTCCAGCCGCCCGCCAGGTCCGCGCGGATGGGGCAGGAGGCGTGCACCCAGGTGCCCACGGGTGGCGCGGCGGTGCGGCGGAAGAAGCGCGCGCACTTGTAGATGACCTCGCTGACGAGCACGCGCGCGGCGGCCTCGTAGTGGCGCGCGGCGCGCACCATGCGCTCGGGCGAGTTCATCCACTTGGTGCGCAACGCGGCCATCATCTGCACGGCCTCGCCGATGCGGCCCTGGCGCAGCGACTCCATGGGCGTGTCCCAGTCGGGGTTGTGCGCCGGGCCGGAGCGCAGCCCGCCCTTGTTGTGCGCCATCTCGGCGAGGAAGTCGGCGATGGTGGAGAAGACGCGCGGCACGAGGTTGATGGGCAGCGAGGCGGCGAGCGCGTCGAGGCGCTAGGGGTGAGAGAGGGCGCGCGCAGGCACCTCGAGCGCGAGGTCGTTCATATCGCCGTAGGAGACGATCTTCCGGATGACCTCCAGCACGCACTTGTCCTCGCCGTTGCGCAGCACCTCCTCCATCTTGGCGATGCCCACCTCCATGTTCAGCTTCTTGCGCCACTCGAAGGACGTCGACGGGTTGCAGTAGGTCAGGATGTCACTCAGCGAGATGCGCTCGCACACACGCCAGCGCCGCACGCTCTCCACGGAGGCGTGCTCCAGGTCCTGGATCCACAGCGCCACGTCCCAGTCGTCCTCCTTGCTCAGCACCGGGAACAGCTTCGCGCTCCACAGCGAGCGGTCGTCGTCGCTCGGCCAGATCTTCTTCGGCGACACGCCCGCCACCTCGAAGAAGCGGTCCCACGACTGCCCGCAGACCATGGCGCCGCTCGAGCCGAACTGCGCCTTGATGGGGTCCTCCACGCCGTAGCAGATCAGCACCGACTGGTGCGAGTCGCTCAGCTGGCCCGCCGTGATGCCCTCGTCGGGCGACGCCGTGTTGATCTGTGCCACGGCGATCTCCTGCACCGCGATGCTGTCGTGCACCACCAGGTCCTCGTAGCTGCGGATCTGCGACACGAACGACTGCGAGCCGATCTTCCAGTTGCCGATCAGGCGCGAGTGCTCGATCACGGAGTGCTCGCCGCAGACGCCCTCGCCCATCACCAGCGAGTTCATCACCACCGCGTGCTGCACCGCCTCCTCGTTCTTGATGAAGCTGCGCCTCAGTCCCCGTCGTCGCCCTCACCTCTGCACGTGCGGCGCCAGGTGCAGGCGCGAGTACCACTTCGACGGCTCCGTCAGGAACGCGATGTTCTCCTTCTACGCCTCACCGCCGCCCGCCGCGCGCACCGTCGTGCCCACGTGCACGAAGTCGGAGCCCTTGGGCACCGCCACGTTGAACTGGATCTTGCGCAGGTGCTTCCAGAAGATGTCGCGCGCGTCCTTCACCGCCTGCACCCTACGCCTCACCGCGCACCAACGCCCTCACTGCTTGGCGGAGGTGGGCAGGTTCATGTACTCCTCGTAGGTGAGCGGCGAGTCGCCCAGCGCCTCCATGATGTCCGAGTACAGCTCGATGCGCAGCGGCGTCGCGCCGCTATCCACGCCCATGTACGTGCACGCGTCCAGTGGCGGGTACAGGTGGATGTTGGTCAGGATCTGCGTCGTCTGCGAGTCGAAAAACACGACGCCGGAATCCAGGTCCACCTTCTCCACCTCCACGCCGTCCACCACCTCCGTGTGCACCGCGCCCTTCGCGCGCAGCTGCTCGACGGACGCCTTCTGGCAGAACTCGATCACATGGCCGTCAGCGTCGTGGATAAAAACGCCATGTCGGGTACCGTAGTCGATATCCATAGGAATGCCAAGGCCCGTCACGCCGGGCTTGCTCCAGTCCGCCTTGGAGTACTCGCCGAAGTCCAGCAGCACGTCCGAGGAGCACACAATCAAACCGGGGGGCGAGTCCTTGAAGGCCTTCGCCAGGTTCTGGAGCAAAAAGTCGAACGGAGTCATCACCTCCTCGCACAGCGTGGAGTTCACCGCGGACCAGGCCTACGCGTGAGCCCCGCGCTCAGCCCCCACCTTTCCGCACAGACTCTGCAGCGGAGAACGACGACTATCGCCGCCCGAGTGAATGATCACGATTTTGGAGTTTGCAAGAATATCGGGAGAAACGGATGCAAATCCAGCACGAGCACTGAGGTGCTCACATGCAGCAACGATTGCGTTGACCGTCGCGCCGCCACTACGCTCACACCACGCCATTCGCCCTTACCTTCCCACACGGGCGGAGGAAGGGTCCGGCACAGCAAGGACAAATGTCTCCTTGGGGATGAGACCACTCTTCTGTCTGTGCTCCAGCTCCGTCTGATACGCCGCAGCCTACGCCCATCATCCGCAGCCCCACGCCCATCACCTGCTTGGCGCCAGCAGCAGTCACTACAATAGCGGTAAACTGTTCCATGATAGATAGAATGAGAACGCCCATTTGAAGAAATAATCGGGCCCTCCTTCCTCCGAACGTCCCTTAATCTAGTGAAGGACGTTATCCTTCATTTCGCATGGCGGTGCGATTTGAGTGTGCATACCGTGTAGTCTGGTTGGGATACAGCCGGAGAAGGGAGGTTAATGGATTCAAATCAATTGTCGGGGATACTCCGCCCACGTCCTCCTCCACGCGAACTCTACATAGGGTTGGCAGGGACGCCCTTCCACGCCATGGATTGTTCCAGAAGAGGAGTGCCGTCACCGCGGTAGTTGCACGAGCCAATCCAATGACTCGATTCTATTCCGACCACGGCACCCTATCATAAACCCTCACATCCCTCATAATCTTTTTATTTGTCGTGACGATTATGAGTGGTAAGTCTGTGCCTGCCCGACGGAGCGACATCTCACCGGCTCTAGGTGTTCTTTCTTTCCTTCATCCCGGCGTGCTGACCGGTGACGAGACCATGGAGCTGTTCCGTTATGCCCAGAAGCACGGATTCGCCATCCCCGCCGTGAACTGCACGAACTCGGATACGGTGAACTCCTGCCTGGAGGCTGCCGCCGCCGTGAAGAGCCCCATCATCATCCAGTTCTCCAACGGAGGCGCCGCCTTCGTGTCCGGAAAGGGTCTGAAGACGGACAGAGAGCAGGGCAACGCTATCATGGGCTCCGTCGTGGGCGCCAAGTACGTGCACTCTGTGGCCGCTGCCTACGGCGTGCCCGTGGTGCTGCACACGGATCACTGCGCCAAGAAGCTGCTGCCCTGGCTGGACGGCTGCCTGGAGGCGGACGAGCAGTACTTCAAGGAGACGGGCAGAGCGCTGTACTCCTCGCACATGATCGACCTGTCGGTGGAGACGCTGGACGACAACCTGGCGCTGACCTCCAAGTACCTGGAGCGCTGCAACAAGGTGGGCGTTCTGCTGGAGATGGAGATTGGCGTTACCGGCGGAGAGGAGGACGGCGTGGACAACAGCGGCGTGGAGAACGCGCGTCTGTACTCGCAGCCTGACGAGATCATGAAGGTGTACACGACCCTGGGCAAGATCACGCCTCGCTTCACGGTGGCTGCCGCCTTCGGCAACGTACACGGCGTGTACGCTCCCGGCAACGTGAAGCTGCACCCCGAGATCCTGCACAACGCCCAGAAGTACGTGAAGGAGCATCTGAGCCTGGAGGACAACAAGCCCGTGATGTTCGTGTTCCACGGCGGCAGTGGCTCGCTGCCCGAGGAGATCGAGGTGGCCGTGAGCGCCGGTGTGGTGAAGATGAACATCGACACGGACACCCAGTGGGCCTTCTGGAACGGCATTCGCCAGTACTACCTGAAGAACGAGGACTACCTGCAGAAGCAGGTGGGCACCAGCACGGACGCGACGCACCCGAACAAGAAGTTCTACGACCCTCGCGCTTGGATGAGAGAGGGTGAGAAGTCGATGGTGGAGCGTATCAAGGAGGCGTTCAAGGAGCTGCACTGCGAGGCTCGCAACTAACTGTAACCATTATCTTATCTGATGTGTTTGTTGTATATCCATTATCTGCTGTGTTTGTTGTAAGCTGGTCGCGTTCGACATTGACGGTACGCTGGCAGACGTCAACGGGATCCTGAAGAAAGCCGACGACCACCTCTTCCAGTACGTTCTGGATCACTACCCGCGAATCGAAATGGAGACGCCCTCATCGTAACTGCGATTGCGAAGACTGATCCTCTAGCGTTTCACAGATGATCCACGATTTTCAGGATAACAACCCGAATTCGCGCGCTTCCGTGGGAAGCAAACGGCGGGAGTTCTATTCTCAGCTGGCGCAGAAGGCGGGGTCGTTTCTGTATTTCCATCTCACTTTTAGCTATGCGGAGAGCGTGGGGGAGGAACTGTATAGGGCGTGGCAGCACGAACGGAATCACGTAAGCACTCGTTCCGTTTTCAACAGTAGTACGACTTTTACCCTCTCGTCCCCGACCTGCTCCACCTGCTGCACGATAGGGGATACGTGGTCGTTGTAATTACGGATGGGACTGCGGACATGACCTTCCACCCCGAGGTGGTGGACGCGGTCGACCTGTATGTCAATCCACAGACGAGCAATACGACGAAGACCACGGGAGAGGCCTACTCCTTTGTCCTGGACAAGTACCCCCACATCCAGCCCCGAGACTGTCTCATGGTCGGAGACAACCCCATTAGTGATATTCTGAACGCGAAGCAGAAGGGCTGGGACACTGTGTTCATCTCTTCGTCTGGCCCGCTCCCTCTCCTCACGCGTAGCGAAGCGTACGCCTGTGTACCCACCGATTTCACCATCGATTCAGTGACCAGTCTCTTTCACCTTTTGTCGCGTGTTTGTTCACAAACAGACCATAGGGAAGACAACTTCTCGCACTCGCGCGAATACCCCTCCAGCATCTCCTCCACATCGGCGAAGTCCGTGTCCACGATGCACTTCTCTATCACCTTCACTGCCGTTAAGAAGTCCTGTCGCTCTTCTGTTGGATATGCAACGAGGGGTTCTCCAGCGCCGCTGCCACGCGCTCCTTGTCATTGATTTGCCGGTTCAGCGACTCCTCCGTGTTGTGCGTTCCGGGCGCGATGAAGACCCGCGACTTCAGCCTCAGCGGCAGGCAACGGTCCAACTTCACCCGAATACACAGACCAATCACAGCCGCTTGTCTTTCCCTCAGTTCTCCCTCTTGATACTACGTGCAGTTTGGAATAGTGGGCGTGAAGAACACGGTGACCTTGTTCAGCTCATTGTCCACCGAGATGTTCGCGAGCTACGTTGGCATCCAGTCCAAAACGGTACCTGAATCACGTTCAGTTGTTCCAAATTCATGGGATACTCGGGGTCCTTGATGGTGCGAAGATAGTCTACGCAGTGCTTTCTCACCCCACTTTTCCTACTAAACACTTCCAACGCATCAATCGGTTCTGAAGAGTGTGAATTGGGAACGTGCAACTGCGACTTCCTCGAAATCTACCGCTGAGAACATTCGTCGATTGGTACACTCGATATCTTATATATAACAGGAGCCTTGTTCTGAAAAATCGACAAATCGTCCATCGCTCCTTCCACCAACAATTGTTTATGTTCCTCCCTCCCTACTCTTGTGATGCATTGCACATTGGGTTCCTTTCCTTTAACTGTCTCTCTTTCCACGCATTCTTCCTTTCGTGAACTCGTTTCGCAGAGTGATTCAATGCAGTGATAGTATGCACCGAGACTAATGCAACGAGCAATCTGAAGAGACTACCAGTATTCATCATCGTCGTGAGGGTTCGTCACCGTTTTCTGCGCTGTGCCTCACTCGACAATCTCCATGGGACAGAGCTTAGCCATTCCGGAGACCTTTAACAGTCAGCGAAATGAGTCGTATATTCCTTCGTGGTAAATGCAGACGCACTTCACTTATGATAAGGTTCATATTGGAGCATGAAATCATGTGCCAGGACGTGAAGAACGCATTGTCCTTCTTGAATGCATCCAAACTCTGCGACACCGGCATATATGATATTTTCCCGTACGGTCTTCTTGATAGGCTCATGACTCGCAGAAACAAGGAGCAGAATGAAACAGCACTCTTCCTGTACATCTTCTACCGCATCGGAATTGTGTGTCCGGAGCTCATCCGTGTACCTAAAGAGGATGCAAATGTGAGGGCATAGGTGAGTGTGGAGCTGGACGAGGAGGCTTCCATCTCCTTCCGTGACTACGAAAAGCAGGGCATTGAAATTGGCAAAGTCGGCGTGTTCCCTCATCACGATCCCTAGTCCTTCTTCACTCTCTTCTTTTTGACCATACCCTCATCTCTCACCAAAACGGTATCCCGCTGCGTGAGTTCAGAGAGATAACCGTGATGATCAGGAATTGCACAAGCAGGCATGCAGTATGGTGAACTACCTCCACAGCATCTCCATTTCGGCAACTGCTTTTCTTGAAATCGTCAATGTCCTGCTCTCCGCCGTGGCCATGTTCACGAAGTGGGCTTTCGTCATCTTTCTTACTGCTAGAGTCAATCCAAATAGCGATGGAGTGAAGACGATGCTAACGATATACTCAAATCTCTACGAGGTTTACTACGAGCTGCATCGTCATTGCATTACCCGCTCATCACGAATAGTCGACATGGACCCAATTCCCGCGATCACACTCACACAGAGCATGATTGCCAACGGTTGTCTTCTTCCCCTTCCCTCATCGCCAGATCAGCCATTCCTGGAGTGGATCCCCGCCATGATGTCCACCGGATACTACGTGACCGACCAGCTGATCCAGTACCTTCTCCTCAACATCAACATATCCATTGCTTATCGCATCATCATCCTTCACCCCACGCGCTCAATCACATCCTCGCCGGCAACCAGCTCCAACTCAACCTCTGCGACGTCATCCTCTCCGCCATGGACTACGCCACGCTGGGTCTGAGGCGCGAGGAGGCGATCTTCGCTCATACCACCTATGCCTTCAGAGACAAGCACCTTCAACAGCATCACGTGAGCGACGCCTAACATTACAAACAGTAGGAGCTGCTGCAGAAGCTGCAGGCGCTGCAGGGGCAGGTGGAGGTGGTGGAGACGCGGGTCGTGGCACGCCGTGTGAGTGTGTGGGCGGTGCGTGAGGCGTAGGCGTTGAACGTGCTGAATGAGTGGCTGACGGTGCACGTGCTAGTGACGGATGTGTGGGCGGCGGACGCGGGTGAGGCGTAGAAGGCGATGGTGCGCGCGTGCGTGGAGAAGGAGTGCCTGTTCCTGCCCGAGTGGAAGGAGCACAAGTCGGCCACCGCGTACAGTCTGGAGGAGTCGCCCGTGGCGCTGTACCGCCGGAAGTACGGAGAGGAGAGTTAGTTGTGTGCTGTTTGGGGAACAAACACGGGTATGTTACACTTCACAGGACTGGGAATCCTCTGCGGCGATGGACCGCTCGTCGTTCTGCACCGCCTTTGCTACCTCCTCCAGGATCATGGCCTTCTCGGAGCGAATCCGGTCATTCTCCTTCTGCATCTGGGAGATTACATTCTACGATGAAGTCGCTCCACCACCTGCACCTCCTTCTGCGTGATGACGTCCTTCAGCTGCTGAATCTCACTCAAAAGGGTCTCCTTCAGCTCCTTTTCGTCCTACTCTTCAGTCCGGGAGAACACCCACACCTCCAGGTTCTTGTGGTCAACAACCAGCAGCTTCAGCGCGTTGTTTAGCTGAGTCAGCTCGATCTATGCTCACACACACTGCCAGCTCAATACACGGTAGTCGTCCCGCTCCTCGATAAGACTAGCAATCTCTTTGTCCTTGCTCTACCACTCATCCACACAACTCACTCCAACAGCGATAGCCTCCTCCAATTTTGCTATCCGTTCCTGCCTTCTTTGCTTTGCTGCTTCGTCTTCATCCGGAGTCCTGCGGATTCGCTCAAACTGCGAGTGAGTGCTAACTAAATGCTCTCTACTAGCACATGACACATGCGGTCAATTCGATTCATGTTCCTAGCATAATAACAACAACCACACGCATCCACTCCCGATTGGATTCTTCGAGCGTCGAGTACTGCATCGACACCTCCTTCATCTGCACCAAAAGATCCAAAACAGTGTCGGCCGGATCCCGAGCCATCTCCAAATAGTGAAAAAAAAGCACACAGTGGGACTTGAACCCACAATCTCTTGCTCCGTAGGCAAGCGCCTTATCCAATTAGGCTATGCGTGCTTGCTTTCCTTCCCTCCCCAACCCTTTTAAGACTGCTTCCAGCCTCTCTCACAACTCTGAAGAACAAACAGCCCCAGAAAGAGTACACTTAAATCTCATCTTCATCCTCCTCCTCTTCAACGACAGGAGCGTCCTGGCCGTCCCAAGGCTGCACCTCCACGAACGCGGGCAGCTCCGGAAGAGTCGAAGTACGAATCGAGCCGAGCTGCAGACCCTTCACGAACACATTCAGGTTGTGTTCCGTGAACGCGCCCTTCTGCACGGCATAGCGTCCCTTGTTGCCGCTCACGGCAATCACGGCAGGGTAGCCAAAGCCCAGGTTCAGCTTCTGCTCCATGTCGTACTGCGTGCCGCCCACGATCCATCCGTACTGGAAGAGGCCGCGCACCTGCGCCTCCGCCACCTTCTTCAATGTCGCGATCATCTCCTCGCGCTCGGCCTTGCCCGCGTCGCGGATGTCCGGCACGAACAGCAGCATGCAGGTGGACTCCTTGCACGCGGCATCGAACTGTTCCTGGTTCGTGATCTCATTCACCTCGATCGGCTTCGGGGGCTCCGCCGCCTTCTTCGGCTCCTCCGCTCTCTCCGCCTTCTGGTTGCCGTTGTAGTTGCTCTCCGCCTTGCCCTTCAGGCGCGCAGACACCAGCTCCTTCGCGGCCTACGCATCACGCGCGAGAAGAGCACGCACGGCAAAGGCAGCCTTGCAGAAGGGCTTCGCCTCGCGAGCCTGCTGGTAGTCGGTGGGCTGCTTTCTCAGGGGGGAGAAGATCTTGATGGTGGGGAAGCCCTGGATGCCGTACTGCGACGCCAGGGACTGCTCGACAGTAGCGTCGACAGCACCTACGCGTGACAGACACTCCAACATCCCCACCAAAGTGCACAATGCCTCCCATCGCGCCGGCCGCCTTAATCCACTCGTCCTTCATGGCCTTGCAGTGGCCGCACCAGCTATGCATAAACAGATTGGGCAATTACGAACGGAGCGAAGAACTCAACCATCCACACTTCGTTGCTGTCCAGAACCAGCTGCTTGAAGTTCTTGGCGGTCAGGAGGGTCACAGGACCGTTTTCATCGTAGAATGCAAGAGAGGAACTGAATCGTAACGACAACGCAACCAACGCGCTTACCAAATGAGAAGAGACAACACCACGAAAAGGGACTTCATTTGATTCTATCAAATTAGAGTAAAGTGAGAGCGTCAAGGGTGGAAGCTTCTAGAAATGATGAGGCGTTTCGCTCCAATCATGATAACAAACAACGGATTCGCTATATTACACCCATTCCCTGGAGGGAGGAACCACGAAGTGCGTGGGGATTCGGGAGCCGTGACCCCTTGGAACCAGGTACGCATCCCAAGCGCGCCTACCCATCACATCCACACAGAAACCCCCACCGAATCGCCACCAGCTTGTTAATGTTACGGTGCATTCCGTAGTAATACTCCTCGTCGTTCTCCTCTTCCTCTCCACCGCCAATCCTAAGCATCACACCCGCTTCACACGACAACCATTCCTTTCTTTTCCTTCTTGACACAGTTGTCTCCTTGTAGCTATCCACGTCATTCTGCGCCGTCTTCAGCAATCCCGTTTCGATGGGGTCTTCAACCGTTTCCGGTCTATAGCCCTGCTTCTCCAGCTTCTGCACGCGCCGTGTGCACAGCTCGTGGATGGAGCAGAACAGCTTCTCCAGCTCGTACCGCTTGCGCTTCAGTCGTTGTATCTCCAGCTGCTTTTCGTATAGGGTCGTCTGCTTCATCTCCTCCTCCACTTCCGCTTCATTCTGCTTCTCCCTTTCCTTCTTCCACACATCGATTTGGCTACATCTCATAGCAAGCAAAGGATTCGCACTGGTTTCGCTCAGCCACCATCGACCTGTAAAACGTATTGCGCACACGGTCCAGACGGCGCTTCTTTAGTCTCCACCTCCTTTTTCTCTCAATCTCCAACAGTTTATTTACTGCCGCTGTCTTCTTTGCTGCCGTGGAACAGAACTCGCTACTCTTCTCGATATCGCCTTTCAAACGACTGCATTCTTCCAGCACCTTCTTCATCTCCTCCGGTGATTGGGTCTTGGAGTCGGAAAGACCGGAGTTGCACAATTCCTTCAGTCGTCGGATCGATTCGAGTGAGGCGGCGATTTTACGCTTCATCTCGGTGACGGACGGCATCTTTTCTTGATTCTTCGATTGTGCCTCCATCGGAGAAAGAAGAATGGCATTTTGTCCATCACTGCTGCATCTTATCAAAAGCACGTTTGGATGGATCACCCATCCATTCCATGATCACTATCCCGTCTTCGCTCCCTGCATTACCCCGTTATTCCCTCTTTACTCTTCTTCATCAGCCATTGGCAGGGACGTGCATTAGAGGGGATTTGGATAGGGGTAGGATAATCTACCCAAGTCGGTCGCTTTTTCCTACCGTCTTCTATCCTATTCTATTATTATCCTGAGACTTTATGGCAAGCAGAGTTCGTCTTCTATTGAAGGCATTTGCTGTTGCGCGCTATCTCGCCTCGAATCAGAGGATCGCGGTGAGTGTCCATTTGTCGTTTATCATGGGTAGAAGATCACAACAAATGCCAAGCTGTTTGTTTCCGGGAGTAAATCCGCATCCGAGCTAGTGAAGGAGGTGATTCCCTTCTACAAGCAGCCACTGCGTATTCCTTTCATGAAATTGTAATGTTGTAGAAAAGCAGTTACTATACCAAAAGGCGCAGAAGAAAGTCGGCCTGTATTGTGTGTTTCTCGTCGGCGTTGGGATTTGCTCGTTTGAGTATTACCAGCATCGCAACGTTGTACCGATAACGCACCGGCGGCATTTCGCCGTTGGCTCTGTTGCGGCTTCTCATCCATAGGTCATTCCACGCGATTTTGAACTCAAGTACCAGGACTCGGTGATTCAGAGTTTACGCGATCAGTTCTGTGTGAAGGATGGAGAATCCACTCACTCCTTGATTCTCAATTCAAAGGATGAGCGAGTTGCGCTCGTTACCTCCATCGTGAACCGCATCAAGGAGGCGTGCGTGTACTTCTCTCCGGAGTGCGAGTACTACATGAGCAAGATGGAGATCTTGGTTGTCGACGACGACGAAGTCAACGCCTACACGACCATGGGCTCCATCATCGTCGTGTACACGGGTCTGCTCAACTACTTCAAGGATTTGGAGAAGAAGGGCAAGATCACGAATTACGAAGAAGTTTCCTTTTCCATCCGTCCTCACGCGTAGTGCATCGCTGGCGTTCTCTCGCACGAGATGGCGCACAGTCTATCTCGGTGCGTCCTCCATCATCCCATGATGTCTAGTCACCCCGTGGAATCCATGTTGCGTTGGACCAGTTTCGCCTACTACGTGTACATCACCCTGATCCCCGACCTCATCATCATGCCCGTCATCAAGGGCATTCTCGACAAACGCCTGAGTCGAGACCAAGAACACGAAGCTGATTTCCAGGCTCTGTATCTGCTGAAACGGTCGGGGTATGACCCCTCCTCCATGATCACCACGCTCTCGCTGCTGCCGGATGCGGAGGAGGTGGACGATATGGAGATTGTGTCGAAGACGAAGGAGATTGTGGATGATCACCCGAGGATCGTGAACCGGGTGACCTATCTCCAGGACAAGATGTTCTGGTTCGAGAAGGACTTTAAGCTGCATTATGAGGTGAGGGGCGAGAATTCCGGGAAGAAACCAAATCATCCCAATGGGAATGACGCGTCGTATGCTGCGAGTTTTGAATAGTTGTTGTATCATGATCGTATTCCCCTGTTTGTTCATTCCCCACTATTCTCTTTTGCAGGGAAGCAACTTCGTTTTTGTGTTGAATGGATAAGTACGAAGCTCTCTCTCTTGTTTTTCTGTGCGCTTGCTTCGGATCCATCACTCGTAGGAACCAGCTGCAAAATGTGCGGGTCGCTGCTTCCACATGCAAAATCGCGGCCGGAAGTCAGTTCGTTTGTCCCGTCGTGGTTCCGCTTCCAAACACGGTTCTGAGTTGGGCATTCAGCTCCTCCTACTACGACGTCGATTTTACCGTGTTGAAGGTGTTTTCGGACAAAGATCCGGAAGTAGTTATGGAGATGGAGACGTATTCTCCAGACACGCTCCATCGAGGAGACATTTGCTTTTCAAAGTGCGGAACATATCATCTCATTTGGGATAACAGCAATTCATGGCTGAGAGAAAAGGCAGTGACGTATTCTCTCAACCTGAAGGTGCCTGCGGCCCTCCCCGAGAATCGGACGCTATGCTCTTCGTATGGATATTCAACTGACGTAATGAAATAGCACCATCCTGAAGGACCTCCACAAACTCGCCTATGACAGCAGAGAACTGGAGCAAACCATCGAAGAGAGGGAGAATGAGCTGGAGGCGCTTAAGGTAGTCGCCAAGCAGCGCCAGGACAGAAAGGAATCCATTGACGTTTGTGTATTGTTCTCGAATAAGCTATAGGTGGAGATCATGGAGTTGGAAGCGAGGCTGACGGAAATGAAAAGGGCTGTAACGAACACGAAGCAACTAATTGCGAAGGAAGAGAGTCGCATTGAGCGTTTGTAAGGGATACGCCGATTACGAATAGAGTGCCATGCGATGGTCGCCTTCCTGATCGAGGATGAGCGCATCTTTTCTATGCTGGACAGTGCCGACATGCTGCACCTGTTGTCCCTGATGATGCTATGTAACTCGTAGTGCTCAGGTGAACAAGTATCTGCGCGATGCTGCTCATCAGGACATTGTGTGGAAGAGACTGTTCGCCCGCGACACGAAGGAGAACTTGGCAATCGCCCTTCGTAACGAGTGGCTGCTGCAGAAGTGGCGGCTGTTTTCCCCCAATGTGCCCAAACCCGAGCTGGACTCCCGTCTTTGTTAAGAAACACGCCGCAAGGGATGGAACAATAGAACAGAAAAGAACCAACTAACACAAAAGCTTCAGTTCCGACGCGACCTTCTTCGCCATGTATCGGAGCGCGCACTCATAATAGAATACAAACGACGCCAGGTGGCACTGCATGAACCGCGACTCCTTCACCGCCCTCACCACCCACGCCCGCCTCGCCTCCACCGTCTTCGCCCCCGCCGCCTCGGCCGCCCGCGCCAGCGCGCACTCGTCCGCCGCGCCCTCCTCGATGCGCCGGTAGATCACCTCCGCCACCTCGCACAGTGGGTCTGTCGGCTGTCTACGGCTCACCTCGCCACGCCGCGCGTACATCAGCGGTCCCAGCGTGTAGTCGATCACGCGCACGAAGGGCAGCAGCAGCGCCGCGCAGTCGCCGAACACGTTGCGGAACTCCACCAGGCGGAAGTCGGTCGCCGGCTGGCGCGCATGTTGCCGCCGCCGGGCCTCGAGTCGCTGCGTGCGGGCCGTGCGGAGCGATGCGAGGTCCTACGGGTGAGTGGCGATGTGATTGGGTACCGCGAGGGCCTGCGCGCGTAGCTGCGTGCGCTTCGCCTCCTCCTCCGCCGTCCGGTCGGGGCGTGGGGGTTGCTTGGGTGTTTGGGGTTGTTCACGTGTTTTGGGTTTGTCGGGTGTGTCGGGTGTGTCAGCTGTTTCAGGATGTGATGGTTGCTCGGGTTGTTCGGGTTGTTCGGGTTGTTCAGGTTGTT
>QWCN01005131.1_pt1 | contig 25441 bp, 19 predicted proteins | sample 1972711 | NCBI WGS metagenome assembly QWCN01 (sample SAMN09866707, study PRJNA288562) | Human gut metagenome isolate term1_stool, whole genome shotgun sequencing... | isolation source: gut | host: Homo sapiens | place: USA: California
CTCGGACTGCTGAAAGGCACGGCCGCCGACGCGGTGGCTGCCGGGGCGATGACGATGCTCATGCCCCACGGACTCGGACACGGGCTGGGCATGGACGTACACGACTGCGAGGCCATGGGCGAACGGTCGTTCGACTTCTCGTCGATCGCTGAGCGCGCCGCCAAGTCGGGCACGTGCATCTACCGCGCGGCGTGGCGTCTCGAGCCGGGAACGGTGATGACCGACGAGCCGGGGCTCTATTTCATCCCGGCGTTGATCGACAAGTGCCGCGCCGAGGGGCTTTACAAAGGCATCGTCGATTACGATGCGCTCGACGCCTACCGCAATTTCGGGGGCATCCGCATCGAGGACGACATTCTCGTGACGGAGACCGGCAGCCGCATACTCGGCGACCGCAAGATACCCGTCACGGCCGAAGAGATGGAAAACATTGTAGGACGATAACAGACAGACTAAAAAAGAACTGCCATGACAGCCAAAACAAAATGGATCATCTACGGAGCGCTGGCGCTGATCGCCGTGCTCCTGATCGCCATCTTCTCGAAAAACATCGTCAACGGACTCGAGAACCTCTTCGTGAAGATCGCCATTTACCTGATCGTCTTCTGCGCCGGATGGCTTCTGGGCCGCTTCGGAGGAAACCGCCGCAAGAACGACAACGAGCGCAACGCCCGCAACATCACCCAGGCACAGAAATAGACCGCCGATGAAAAAGACAGCACTCCTGCTTGCCCTCGCACTGCCCCTGCTCGTCGCGGGACAACAGCGCGACTGGGCCAATTACGGTCGTTACGCCGAAGCCAACGCCGCCCTGACGACGGCCCCCGCCGTGGTGTTCATGGGTAATTCGATCACCGACGGATGGGACAACGCCCACCCGGAATTTTTCACCGACAACAATTTCGCCTGCCGCGGAATCGGCGGCCAGGTCACATCCCAGATGCTCTGCCGCTTCCGCGCCGACGTGATCGACATCGTCTCGATGGCCGAGCTGGCCCTCGCCGCCGGCATCCGCCCGATCCTCTGTTCGGTGCTGCCGGCCGCGAAGTATCCGTGGCGTCCCGAGATCGAATCGGTGCCCGAAAAGATCGCCGCCCTGAACGCCCGGCTGCAACAGTACGCCGCGGAGCGGGGGTTGACGTGGGTGGATTATTACGGCGCGATGGATGCCGGCGACGGGTCGATGCGCAGCGAATACACCAAGGACGGCGTGCACCCCACGCCCGAAGGATACACGGTCATGGAGAGCGTCATCCGCCCCGCGCTGGCGGAGTGGCTGCCCTGACCGGCGGACGTGTTCCCGACAGACTGAAAAATCGCCTCCCGGGGGCGATTTTTTCGTTCCGGGGATTGTTTTTCCCGAATATTTCGTATATTTATAGTCGCCGTCCCGGAAGCGGGCGCGGCACGGGAAATGAGAACCTAAATTACGCATACCTTAAAACCATACGGGAATATGAAAAACTATTCAGCCAAAGAGATCAAAAACATCGTACTCATCGGCGCGCCCGGCACGGGTAAAACTACCCTTGCCGAAGCGATGGCCTATGAGGGCAAGGTCATCGACCGCAGGGGTAGTATCGAGGCGAACAACACGCTCTCGGACAACACCGATATCGAGCACGAATACAAACGCTCGATCTATTCGACGATCCTCTTCACCGAATTCATGGACCGCAAGCTGAACATCATCGACTGCCCGGGCTCGGACGACTTCTGCGGAAGCCTCTTCTCGGCGTTCAAAGTCGGCGACGTGGGCGTCTTCCTGTTCAACGCCCAGAACGGCTGGGAGGTAGGCAGCGAAATACAGGCCCGCTATGCGCGCCTGCTGAAAAAACCCGTCATCGGCGTAATCAACCAGCTCGACGCCGACAAGGCCAACTTCGAAGCCACGGTCGAATCGATCCGCACCGCATCGCGCGTGAAACCCGTCATCGTGCAGTATCCCGTCAACCAGGGCGCGGAATTCAACGCCTTCATCGACGTGCTGCTGATGAAGATGTACCGCTTCAAAGACAACGACGGCCACCGCGAGGAGCTGGAGATTCCCGCCGAGGAGCTCGAAAAGGCCCAGGAGTTGAACAAAGAACTGGTGGAAATGGCCGCCGAGCACGACGAGGCGCTCATGGAGCTCTACTTCGACAAGGGAACGCTCACGCAGGACGACATCCGTTCGGGCCTGAAGATCGGCGTCGCCAACCGTGAAGTCATGCCCATCTTCTGCACCAGCGGCAAACGCGACATCGGCACCAAGCGCCTGATGGAGTTCATCATCAACGTGGCGCCCGGTCCGCAGAAGGCTCCCGCATTCCTCTCGACCGAGGGTGCGGAGATCACGGCCGACGAGACGGCTCCCACCGTGGCGTTCGTCTTCAAAAGCCAGGTCGAGCAGCATATCGGCGAGATCACCTATTTCCGCGTGATCCGCGGCAAGATCACCGAAGGCACCGAACTGGTGAACACCCGCACGGGCAATAAGGAAAAGCTCTCGCAGTTGTTCGCCGTAGCGGGTAAAAACCGCGTGAAGGTCACGGAGCTCATGGCCGGCGACATCGGCTGCACGGTGAAGCTGAAAGGCACGCGCACGAACGACACGCTGTCGGCTCCGTCGGCTCCGGTGACGATCGAACCGATCGTCTTCCCCGAGCCGCGCTACCGCGCCGCCCTCAAATGCAAGGATCAGGCCGACGAGGAGAAACTGGGCAAGGTACTCAACGACGCCCGGTTCGAGGACCCGACGATCCTGGTGGAATACTCCAAGGAGCTGAAACAGACGATCATTCAGGGACAGGGCGAACACCACCTGAACATCCTCCGCTCGCGCATCGAGAAGGAGAACAAACTCTCCTACGAATATATTGCGCCGAAGATTCCCTACCGCGAGACCATCACCAAGGTGGCCCAGGCCGACTACCGCCACAAGAAGCAGTCGGGCGGCGCCGGTCAGTTCGGCGAGGTGCACATGATTATCGAACCCTATTACGAAGGGATCGGCGAACCGAAAAACTACAAAGTCCCCGGCAAGGGCGACATGGTCGTCAACCCCAAGACCAAGGAGGAATACGACCTCCAGTGGGGCGGCAAACTGCAATTCTACTCGGCAATCGTGGGCGGCGCCATCGACGCGCGCTTCATGCCCGCCATCCTGAAGGGCATCATGGAGAAGATGGACGAAGGCCCGCTGACGGGATCGTACGCCCGCGACATCCGCGTGGTGATCTACGACGGCAAGATGCACCCGGTGGATTCGAACGAAATTTCGTTCAAACTGGCGGCCCGCAACGCCTTCAAAGAGGCGTTCCGCAATGCGGGACCCAAGATCATGGAGCCGATCTACAACGTCGAGGTGCTGGTGCCCAGCGAATACATGGGCGCCGTGATGTCGGACCTGCAGAACCGTCGCGCGATGATCGCCGGCATGGAGTCCGACAAGGGCTTCGACCGCCTGAACGCACTGGTTCCGCTGGCCGAGCTGTACCGTTACTCGACGACGCTGTCGTCGCTGACATCGGGATCGGCGACCTACACGATGAAATTCGCCAGCTACGAGCAGGTTCCGGCCGACGTGCAGGACAAGTTGCTCAAAGCCTACACCGACACCGACGAAGATCCGGCGTAAAACGCCGGTTTTAGGGGCGACCGGGACATATTGCATATCGAATCCCCTTCTCCGCTTCGCCCCGCCTAAGAGGCGGGTTTTAGGGGCGGAAAAAATGGCGTAAATTTGTTCACAATTTGCACTAAACCCCCAACATGAGCGAAATATACACCGTTATTGTCGGCATTCTGGGAATCCTCGCTATTTCAGGTCTTTTCGTCGGCGTCACGAACGACGCAGTCAATTTCCTCAACTCCGCTATCGGCTCCAAAGCAGCCTCGATGAAGGTCATCCTCACCGTGGCATCCATCGGCATCATCATCGGCGTCGTGACGTCGAGCGGCATGATGGAGGTCGCCCGCAGCGGCATGTTCAACCCCGGACTGTTCACCTTCCACGAAGTGATGATGCTCTACCTGGGCGTCATGTTCGCCAACGTCATCCTGCTGGACCTCTACAACTCGTGGGGACTCCCGACCTCGACCACCGTGTCGCTGATCTTCTGCCTGCTCGGCGCCGCGATCGCCGTGTCGATCTACAAAATCTCCAACGACCCCTCCCAAGGCGTCTCATCGCTCGGACACTACATCAACACTTCGCGCGCCATGGGTATCGTCTCGGCCATCCTGCTGTCGGTCGTGATCGCATTTACCTGCGGAACATTCGTCATGTACATCTCGCGCATGATCTTTTCGTTCCGCTACACGGTGCTTTTCCGCCGTTACGGTTCACTGTGGTGCGGCGCATCGCTGACGGCGATCGTCTACTTCGCCATCTTCAAGGGCCTCAAGTCCATTCTGGCCGGACACGCATTCGTCCAACTGGTCGACAACCACCTGCTGACGGCCCTGTTCATCTGCTGGGTCGCCTGCTCGCTGCTGCTGTTCTTCATCCAGCGGTTCAAAATCAACATCCTGCGCATCACGATCCTCTCGGGTACGTTCGCCCTGGCGCTGGCCTTTGCGGGCAACGACCTGGTGAACTTCATCGGCGTGCCCGTAGCCGGGTTCGACGCCTATAGCATCGCCCGGGAAACCGGCGACACGCAGATGCTCATGGGAGCCCTGAACGAGAATGTCCCGGCGAACTTCCTGGTCCTGCTGGCCGCAGGCTTCCTGATGATCCTCACGCTGTGGACCTCGAAAAAGGCCATGCACGTCTCCGAAACCGAGCTTTCGCTCTCGGCACAGGGCGACGACGGTCAGGAACAATACGGCTCGTCGGTCTTCTCGCGCACGATTGTCCGCGCGGCCCTCAACGTCAGCGCAGGCATCGAGCGCACAATCCCCAAGCACCTGCGGGATGCGATCTCACGCCGCTTCGAATACGAGGACGTCGAACACAGCGGTTCGCCTTACGACATGATCCGCGCCACGGTCAACCTCACGACCTCGGCGCTGCTGATCGCCATAGCCACATCGCTCAAACTCCCGCTGTCGACCACCTACGTCTGCTTCATGGTGGCTATGGGTTCGTCGCTCGCCGACCGCGCATGGGGCCGCGAAAGCGCCGTATACCGCATTTCGGGCGTCATGACCGTCGTCGCCGGATGGTTCATCACGGCGCTGGGCGGATTCCTCATCGCCTTCGCCGTGGGGCTGGCGCTGATCTACGGCGGAACGGCAGCCTTCATCGTCATCACGGTCCTCTGCGGCTGGATGCTCGTTCACAGCAACTTCCTGAAAAAGGACAAAGAGAGCTCCATCGTCAAGAAGCAGGCCGAGACCAACGACGACATCATCGCCAACCTGCGCGACGAGGTGTGCCGCACGATGGAGTGCGCCACGAAGATTTACGACCGTACGCTGATCGCCGTCTTCAAGGAGAACCGCAAGGTGCTGCGCGACATGGTCAAGGAGTCGAACGACCTTTTCTACCAGTCGCGCGAACGCAAATACACGCTGCTGCCGACCTTGAAGAAGCTCCAGGGCGGCGACGTCAACACGGCCCACTACTATGTGCAGGTGGTGGATTACCTCAACGAAATGACCAAGGCGCTGATGCACATCACCCGCCCGGCGTTCGAACACATCGACAACAACCACGAGGGCTTGTCGAAAGAGCAGGCCAAGGACCTGATGTCGATCAACGACGACGTGGAATCGATCTACCGCCACATCAACCTGATGCTGCGCGACGGCGACTTCTCGGAGATCGAAATGGTGCTGACGCTGCGCGACCAGCTGTTCGAATCGATCGCCGAGGCGATCAAATCCGAGCTCACGCGCATCAACGAGGCCCGCTCGAACACCAAGGCTTCGATGCTCTACCTGACGATTCTGACCGAGACCAAGAACATGGTGCTCCAGTCGCGCAACCTTTTGAAATCGCAGCAATATTTCCTCAAACATCTGCCGGGGTCGCGCAGCGCACTATTAAAAATTTCAGAACAACCCCTTCTTTATGTACATATTTTATTAAATCGCTTGCGAATACAATAAAATATATTTATCTTTACAGCAACCCATCTAAAAAATACCCAATGAAAACCAAAGCACTGTTCTTATGGGTTCTTACCGCCGCTCTTGCCGGCTGTGTGCAACTCGAAGAGCCGAACGGACCCGCCTCCTTACAAGACGACCGATCCCATGAGTCGCCACCGAACAGCGATCTGATCTGGGACTGCCTGTCCCGGCAAATGGAAACAGGAGAATTGTCCTATCGTGTGACAGCACGCGAGGCAATGATTCTTGCCGATATTTTGGAAGAGGACATCGATGATTACGAGATCGAATACCTCACACACGAGGCCGACACGCTGATGTACATCCTCAATTCGTCGAACGGCTGGAAACTGCTCTCGTCCGACAAACGCACCCAGCCCGTGCTGGCGTATGGTGAAAACGGCACGTTCTCGATCGACAGTCTGAACCCCGGAGAGGCACTCTGGCTCGATGAACTGGCCGAGGAGTTGTACGGGTTGGCTCATGATGAAGAAACGGTCGAATCGGAAGAGGAGTATGTCGAAGAAGCCGATCCGACCTGGGTCAATCTGGCACCGGCCATGGCGTCCTCCGATATCTATCCAGACGGGGAATGGATCCGGGAAAAAACCAAAACGTATTCAACCTTTCATGAAGTCGAACCACTCACAAAAACGAAATGGGGACAACGTGCTCCCTGGAATCAGTGTTGTCCATGGGTTTCATCTAAACAACGAGCCAAAGCCGGCTGCGTAGCGATCGCCGGAGCGCAAATGCTTTACCACCTGCACTACCTTTGGGGCGTGCCCGCTACCATGTATACCAACGGATACTGCATAGGAACACCTTCGAATTACCAATACGGTTTTTCTAATCCTACTGCCGAAGCCTGGGATCAAATGGCAAAAAAAGAGGGAGATCCAGGCGCTTTCAACTCATCTATATTGATCGGCTTTGTGGGGTTTTCTGTAGATATGGATTACGGTGCAAGTTCATCCGAAGCAAAAACCAAAAAACTGAATGAGTTATTTGACGATCAGGGCATATATTCCACCTATAAGGATTATAAACCGCAAACTGTTTTCCAACAATTGGATAAAGGCATTCCAGTCATCCTGCGGGCAAACGGAAGCAGAACCAATCGTTTTCTCGGCCTGATTTATACGTATGAGAACGGACACGCTTGGATTGTCGAAGGATATAGAAAAGAATATAGGATAACGGAAACCGTTTACCGGTGGTATTCTTATTATGAGCGCCCTGATGCCGAGGAGGATTGGGAAGTGGGTAATCCGCCCCCCGGTAAGGGAGATGAAAAGGAGGAAGTCGAGGAGGCCGAAGATGAAGAGGTCGAAGAAGAGGATGAAAACAACGGCAACCCCACCCCAGCCGCACTTGCGCTGCGCAACGGTTCCCGACCGATTTACGCGACCGACCAAACCAGTGTGGTGAAATCGACTGAACTAACCGGCCAATTCTGGTATATGAATTGGGGCTGGAATGGCGACTATCATAAAAAACACTATGCTGTAACAGGACATTGGGCTGAAGAGGGAGATACGTACAGATGGAAACGCAAAATGTTGGTTGTAACCGGACACAAATAAAACGAATTCTATGAAAAATGCACACTTTTTCTTTCTGCTGCTGCTATGCGGATGCAAAGGAAATCTTGACGGACCAGCTCAGCCCCCGAAATATTATCTGAGTTTCGCACCCCGCGATGCCAATTATGTCTGGATGAAGCCGACCACGGAGAGCGGCTCGTTGAGAATCATCCTCACGACGTACAATCAGTTGATACATGGCGGAGCCGATGCCCGGTATGCCTATGCCGAAACATGGCAGCAGATCGACCGAGCGATTCCGGAACTGGAGGCTGCATGTAAAATTTCGTGTTATACCTTTAATAAATATGAAAACCCCGTTTTCATCTCAATCCCGGAACAGGCAGAATGGGTCCGTAAAGAAGAACAACGAACCGATGTAAAGTACGACGGTCCGGTCCCGCCCGGCTTGGTGGAATACCGAAACGACCGAGTGGCTTCGCTAAGTATCACGGCCGATACCCCCTTTTGCGGCAGAGCGGCGGGGAGCGAGTTGAACGATTTGTTCTTTATGCGCCCGGACTATCCGGGATTCTATGCTTCGGGACAGATCATGTCACCTCGAGAAACTCTCCCTTTAGTGGCATGGATTTCCAACGATCCCTATGTTCCGGCAGTCGGGGTACTCACTGCGGATGCGGAGATGGAGCAATCGGCGACAATTACCATTGAGTTGACCACGACGAGCGGAAAGCGGTTCCGGGCTTCAAAACAGATTGTCTCCCGGTGTCAATCGAGCATCTCGAAATACCTGCACGACGACTTCATGTGTTCGATCGCCGACGAGTTTCTGGCAGAACGGGTTGACTAATAACCTGGACTCCGGTTAAAAATGTGGTACGCGGCCGATGGCGAATGGAAAGTAAACTCGTCCAATTACAAATGGAAACGGAAAATGCTGGTCGTCACCGGACACAGATAACAACGGAAAAATCAAACTGCCATGAAAAAGAAAATTATCATCACACTGCTGCTTGCCGGCATCCTGTCGGGCTGCAAATGGGATAGAACTGACGTTCTCCCTACCGTATATATGAGTTTCGCACCACGCGATGCCAATTATGTATGGGTAAGATCTTCGGTCGAGGAAGGAAAATTTAAGATCGTGATCAGTTCATACAATCAAAAGTTGCAAAACGGTCCCGACTACGCCGAAAGCTGGCAGAGGATCGATTCACCGGTTACCGAAATAGAAGCCGACTTAAAAAATATTAAAACGGCCAGATGGTGGATGGCCTATATCCCCTTCGAGAAGCAGGCGGAGTATGTCGAAACGGAGAAACACAACCCCAATATTTTATATTTCGGACCCGTACTGCCCCGACTGACCGAGTACCGCACGGATGAAGTAGCCTCCCTGCGTATCACGGCCGACAGGCCCTTTCTCGGAGTGCAGCCAGGAGAGTTGCTAAACAGTAGGTTCAAAATCTTTGATGCTGAGACATTTCCCTGTTGGTTCCCCGTCTTGAGTAAAGTAAACGGCACATATATAGGCGAAGAGTGTGGCCGCAAACGTTCTTTGGACAAAATCACAGCTCAAAATATGGTCGTGCCGGCATGCGCAATAATCGACCTTATCGAAAACAAGCCTCTTACGGACGACGAGTTGCAGGCAACGCTCACCGTTGACATGACAACGAAAGGAGGAAAACATTTCCGCGCTTCCCAAAAGATTGAAACATCGTACCGAAAAATCTTCCCGGACGGTTTCCACGACGACTTCATGTGTTCGATCGCCGACAAGTTTCTGGCAGAAAGGATCGACTAATAGCCCGATAGAGAGGGGGTGGGTCCGGTGCCAGCCCCTCTTTCCGGCGCTCCGGGACTGCAGGATTTTGTGATCCAGCAAAAATCGACTATATTTGAGGTTCAAAAAATCTTGATATGGATATCGCCAAAGCAAAACGGCGTGAGAATATCGCCGAATACATCCTCTATCTGTGGCAGCTGGAAGATCTGCTCCGGGCGTTGCAGTTCAGCCCCCTTCCTGCTCTGGTACATGGATCTCGCCAACCTGCTCCGGCAGGAGGGCAAGGAGGAGAAAGGCCATCTGGAGCACACGCTGCATCTGATCCAAGACCTCCACGACCTGCACCTCCAGTTGATGAAACTCCCCGTGGGCGGGCACTACCGCACCACCTACGCCCGTCTCGAACCCGAACTGCCGCGCCTGCGCGCCGTGCTGGGAAATCCCGGAATGAGCGACACGGAACTCTGCTTCCGGGCCCTTTACGCCGCCATGCTCTACCGCATCAAAGGCGAGGGCGACAAACAGGCTGTCGTGGATACGCTCGAATATATCTCTCCGGTGATCGCCGAGTTGGCCGACCTGCACGGCAAAGTCGAACGGGGCGAAACGGACCTGTTCAAAACAGAGGAGAAATAAAAAGGGTTGGCCGCGGCCAACCCTTTATCGTATCTCCAGTCCCATGATATAATCGTTCATGTAATAACCGTCGCCGATGGGGAAATCCCCTTCGCGCAGGCGGCGCATACCCATCCGTTCGTAAAAGCGCAGGGCGGGGTTGCGACGGTTGACGTTGAGCTCCATCAGGCAGGGTGCGGGATGCACGCTCCGGATATACTCCACGGCATGCCGGAACAGGAACGCCCCTGCCCCGATGCCCTGAAAACGGGGCAGGACATAGATTTTCTGCAAATGGAAAAGCGCCTCCCCCTGCCGTTCGACCGAGAGGTAACCGCAGGGTTCGCCGTCGGACGAGGCGATGAACCAGGCATGCCCCGCGCGGAACTGCTCCCGCAGGCTCGCCTCGGAGTACATCCACTCCATCATGTAGTTCAACTGCGCGGGAGTGAGTATCCCGCGGTAGGTGGCCGGAAAAACCTCTTCCGCCATTCGGCGGATCAGCGGACAGTCGGTTTCGGCGGCTTGTCGGATGGTAAGCATGAGCAAAAACTGATTTTTAATTTTAGAGGAGCAAATTTTATGCTTCGTCCTGCGGGCGAAGTGCGAAAGGTGCCCTGTAAAATCGGAAATGAAAGAAGGCCGACTCTCAACAGAGCCGGCCCTTAATTCTTTCCTGCAAGAAATTAAGCGTACTTAAACGTCGACTCGTCCGATACGGTGAGTTTCTTGCGACCCTTTGCGCGACGCGCAGCCAGCACCTTGCGACCGTTAGCCGTAGCCATACGAGCACGGAAACCGTGCTTGTTGATGCGCTTGCGACGCGAAGGCTGGTAAGTTCTCTTCATTGCCATAGCTATCTGATTTTTGTTGTTTCAAACATTTTTACGGATTGCAAAAGTACAACAAAAAAGTGATCCGCAAAAGTTTTTCATGAAAATATTTCGAAAAGCCGGGCAAAAAACCCGAAATCCTGTTAATCTCAGGGTCGTAACACCCCTTTCAGGGGGCGACGTTGCCGGAGCGTACACGCAATTCTGTTTTGCACACATCCGACTTTTTACTACCTTTGAAGTCGTAACGACACTTAACTTATGGCCATATTCAAAGTTGAAGGCGGACACCGTCTCCACGGGGCGATCACGCCCCAGGGCGCCAAGAACGAAGCCCTGCAAATACTCTGCGCCACGCTGCTGACCCCCCAGCGGGTCGTCGTGCGGAACATACCCCAGATTCTCGACGTCATGCAGCTCATCGAGCTGCTGCGCCGCATGGGAGTCGTCGTCGAACAGCTCGCCGACGACACCTACGCCTTCTGCGCCCGCGACATCGATTTCGAATACCTCCAGTCGGACGACTACCGCCAGCGCTGCACCCGGCTGCGGGGTTCGGTCATGCTGATCGGCCCGATGCTGGCGCGTTTCGGCGTGGGATACATCCCCAAGCCGGGCGGCGACAAGATCGGCCGCCGCAGGCTCGACACCCACTTCCTCGGATTCCAGAAACTCGGTGCGAAGTTCAATTTCGACATCGCCGACGAGTTCTTCATGGTCGAAGGCCGGGAGCTGCGCGGCACCTACATGCTGCTGGACGAAGCCTCGGTGACGGGTACGGCCAACATCATCATGGCCGCCGTGATGGCCCGGGGATTCACGACGATCTACAACGCTGCGTGCGAACCCTACATCCAACAGTTGTGCAAGATGCTCAACCGCATGGGTGCCCGCATCTCGGGCATCGCCTCGAACCTGCTTACGATCGAGGGCGTCGGGGAGCTGGGCGGCACGGAGCACACGCTGCTGCCCGACATGATCGAGGTGGGCAGTTTTATCGGCATGGCCGCGATGAACCGCTCGGAACTGACGATCCGCAACGTGTCGTTCGAAAACCTCGGCATCATCCCCGCGCAGTTCGCCCGCATGGGCATTCAGTTCGAACAGCGGGGCGACGATATTTACATCCCCCAGCAGGACCATTACAGCATCGAAACGTTCCTCGACGGGTCGATCATGAACATCGCCGACGCTCCGTGGCCGGGACTGACGCCCGACCTGTTGTCGATCTTCCTGGTGGTGGCTACGCAGGCCAAGGGCGCCGTGCTGATCCATCAGAAAATGTTTGAAAGCCGCCTGTTCTTCGTCGACAAGCTGATCGACATGGGGGCGCAGATCATCCTGTGCGATCCCCACCGCGCCACCGTCATCGGCCACGACCATCAGATGCGCCTCCGGGCTACGCGCATGACCTCGCCCGATATCCGTGCGGGTGTGGCGCTGCTGATCGCCGCGATGTCGGCCGAAGGGGTCTCGACCATCCAGAACATCGACCAGATCGACCGCGGATACAAGGACATCGACGGACGCCTGAACGCCCTCGGCGCCCGGATCACCCGCGTCGACGAATGCGCGGTCGGAAAATAGCAAACCCGTCCCAAGCCGCAGGGACCGACAGCCCCGGAGCGGCGGCGAACAAAACCAAACGAACTAAAAGGAATGCAGTTCTTCGATGACAGCATCGTGGAGGTCTGCCGCCGTCTGGCCAACAACGGCGTGCGGGTGATCGTCGCCGGACTGGACATGGACTACACCGGGAAACCTTTCGGCCCGATGCCCCACCTGATGGCCACGGCGGAATATGTCACCAAGGTCCACGCCATCTGCGTCCGCTGCGGCAACCTCGCCCACCATTCGCACCGCCTCACCAGCGACGAGAAACTGGTTGTCCTGGGCGAAACGGACTCCTACGAAGCCATCTGCCGCCACTGCTTCAACAAGCTGACCCAAAAGCCGTAGTCCCTGCCCGGTCGGCGGCCGCCCGCGGAAACGCCTTACGCAGAAAATTTCCTGAAAATCCGAAAAAACATCCGACTTTTTTGGATTTTCATTTTATCTCACTATATTTGTCATACAAATAGGATTATTCAGCTTATTGTTAAAAAAACTTATGAACGCCCATACCATGATTAAACTCTCCGGACTCATTCCAGCCGTATTCACACCGTTCGACAAGAGCGGCGCAATCAACCTCCCGCAAATCCGGCCCTATGCCGACAAACTCGCCGCCGACGGTGCCGACGGCGTATTCGTCTGCGGTTCGACGGGCGAATGCACCTCGATGACCGTCGCCGAACGCAAAAGCGTCCTCGAAGCGTGGGTCAAAGCCGTCGCAGGCCGCATGCGCGTCATCGCGCACGTAGGCGGCACCTGCCAGGCCGACTGCATCGAGCTCGCGCGTCACGCCGCCGGACAGGGAGTAGACGCCGTAGGCGCCATCGCTCCGTTCTATTTCAAACCCGCATCCGTCGAAGAGCTCGTGGATTTCTACAAGCCGATCGCCGCAGCCGTCGCTCCGATTCCGTTCTACACCTACCACATGCCTTCGGTAACGGGCGTCAACCTGCCGATGAAGGAGTTCCTCGAAAAAGGCTCGCGCGCGATTCCCAACCTGAACGGCATCAAATTCACCTCGAACAACTTCATGGAGATGCTCGAATGCATCCGTCTCGAAGACGGGCGTTTCGACATCCTCAACGGTTTCGACGAAATGCTGCTCTGCGGCATGGCCGCAGGCGCCCGCGGAGGCGTGGGCAGCACCTATAATTATTCGCTGTCCACCTACCGGAACCTTTACGACGCATTCCTCGCAGGCGATATCGAACGCGCCCGCGCCTTCCAGCAGGAATCGGTGGACATCGTGCACGTCATCATCCGCCACGGGGGCGGCGTCCGCGGCGGCAAAGCCATCATGAACCATCTGGGCATCGACTGCGGCGACTGCCGGCTGCCCTTCGCACCCTACACCGAGTCCGAGATGCGCCGACTGGGCGAAGAGCTCGACCGGATCGGCTTCGCGAAATAACGACACCCGCCAACCTCTTCCGACCCATGAGAAACCTGATACTGACCCTTTTCCTGCTCCTCGGCACGGCAGTTTCGACAGCCGGGGTCCCCGCAACGCAGCTGACCGAAACCGACGCCATCCGCTGGGACACCTCGCTCAGCCTGCCGCAACTCGACGGGACGCCCAACATCGGAATAGCCGGTGCCTTCTCGGGCCGTGTCAACGGGAAACTGCTGATCGCAGGCGGCGCCAACTTCCCCGACCGCACCCCCGAAGCGAACGGAGAGAAACGTTATCACCGAGATTTGTACATCTACGACGCCTCCCGGGGCTGGCAAGTCATCCGCGACGCCCTGCCCGCACCCCGGGCCTACGGAATCTCGGTCACACTGCCCGAAGGCGTGCTCTGCATCGGCGGCTGCGACGCCTCGGAGTGCACGGATCAGGTATCGCTCCTGACACTCGACGGCGACCGGCCCCGCTTCACGCCCTGGCCTTCGCTCCCGCGCCCCTTGGCCAATGCCGCAGGGGCTTTGGTCGGCCACCGCATCTATGTGGCAGGCGGCATCGAACAGGTGGGGGGGGGAACCGCCGCCACCCGCGACTTCTTCATGCTCGATCTCCACGACCGCGGACGCGGATGGCAGGAATTGCCGCCGTGGCCCGGGCCGGGCCGGGCGTTTGCGGTAGCGGCTTCGCAAAGCGACGGATTCGACAACTGCTTCTACCTGTTCAGCGGCCGCGACTTCTCGGGCGATTCGGCCTGGACCGTTCACAAAGACGGGTACCGCTACAACCCGCGGCTCGGGAGCTGGGAACGCCTCGAAGGTGAATTTCCGGTCATGGCCGGGACGGCGGCGCCATTCGGCACCAACCACATTCTGCTGATCGGCGGCCGCAACGGAACCAATTCCGACGACCGGATGCTGCGGCTCTACCACACGATCACGGAAACCCTTACGGAAGTTCCGGTCTCCGATGAAATCGACCTTCCGGTCACGACGAACGTCCTTCCGGACGACGACGGCATCCTGATTACAAGCGGCGAGATACGCCCGGGCGTGCGTACCCCGGTCCTGCTGCGGGGAACGCTCCAAAGCACCATCCACCGCCTGACGGGGCTCGACATCGGCGTCATCACCCTCTATTTCCTTTCGCTGGCCTTCATCGGCTGGTACTTCTCGAAAAACCAGAAGACCTCCGACGACTATTTCAAGGGAGGGGGACGCATCCCGTGGTTCATCGTCGGGCTGAGCATCTTCGGAACGGCGCTCAGCGCCATCACTTTCATGGCCATTCCGGCCAAAGCCTATGCCACGGACTGGAGCTACCTGCTCTTCAACTCGGGCATCGTGCTGGCCGTACCGGTCATCGTGCTGCTGTTCATCCCCTTCTACCGCAGGCTCAATGTCACCACGGCCTATGAGTACCTCGAAGCACGGTTCAATCCCCTCGTGCGCATCCTGTGCAGCATCGCCTTCATCCTCTTCCAGATCGGGCGCATGGGCGTCGTGCTGCTGCTGCCGTCGATCGCCCTCAACGTCGTCACGGGTTTCGACATCTTCCTCTGCATAACCCTGATGGGCGTCCTGAGCCTCGCCTACACGCTCATGGGCGGCATCGAGGCCGTGGCGTGGACCGAAGCCCTGCAAGTTGTCGTGCTCCTGGGCGCCGCCGTCACGGTGCTGGTCATCGTGTGCCTGCAACTCCCCGAGGACCTCGGAACCATCGTCGCTTCGGCCTCCGCAGCTGGAAAATTCGATCTCGGATCAACGGCTTTCGACCTGCGCCAGCCGACGATGTGGACCGTGCTGATCGCAACCTTCTTTACCAACATCACCACCTACGGCACCGACCAGACCATCGTGCAGCGCTACCTGACCACCGCCACCGAACGCGAAGCCCGCAAAGGCGTCTACGTCAACGCCGCACTGACCATTCCGGCCACCATCCTCTTCTTTCTGGTGGGCACGGCGCTGTGGGCCTTCTACCGCCACTACCCGGCGGAGCTGAGCATGGCCGTCCGCGACAGCGACGCCATCCTGCCGTGGTATATCAGCACCCAGCTTCCGTCAGGCGTACTGGGACTGATAATCGCCGGCCTGTTCGCCGCCGCCATGTCGACGCTCAGCAGCAGCATGAATTCCGCCGCAACGGCTTTCGTCACGGACATTCACCGCAAACTCTGCCCCGCCGCGCGCGACGGCCGCGCGCTGCTGCGCACGGCGCGCCTCTCGACCCTCGTACTGGGACTCGTCGGCGTAGGATTCGCATTGATAATGGCTTCGTGGGAGATCAAATCGCTGTGGGACGAATTCTCGAAGATCCTCGGCATCCTGCTCGGCGGTTTGGGCGGATTGTTTCTGCTGGGCCTCACGACCCGGCGCGCCAATACGTTCGGCGCCCTGTGCGGCATCGCGGCCAGCGTCGTCGTGCAGATTCTCGTTGCCCGCAGCGGGTATGTCAACCTGCTGCTCTATTCCACGACCGGATTCCTTTCGTGTTTCATCGTCGGTTATCTGGCAAGCCTCTGCGTCCCCCGCAGCAGCAGCGACACCGATTCGCTGACCATCTACGGGAAACGGAAAACCGGTGCGTAATCCGATCCTAACCGCCTCTTCGCAGCCGCATTTGTCTTATAAAACAAATGAATCAATAACCAACCCTATATCATGAAACCAAAAATTTCCGCCAAATGAAAAACTCTACCACAAAGAGGCGTTTCGACTCCGGATACGGAGGACGGAGCGTCGCATCGAGGTGCCTCCTCTGTCTGGCGTTTCTGTTCGCAGGCATGAGCGTCTGGGCTCAGACCCACCGTCTGACGGGCCGGGTCACGGACGACAAGGGCCAGGCCGTCGTCGGAGCCTCGGTCATCGTCAAAGGCACGACCCAGGGCATCACCACGGACTCGAACGGCAGCTTCGCACTCGACCTGCCGAACGGCGACGCCACGCTGGTCGTATCGTTCATCGGCTACCGGACGCAGGAGGTCGCCATCCCCCGTTCGCAAAGCCGTATCGACGTAGAGCTGGCGCCCGAATCGATCGCCGTGGACGAGGTCGTGGTGGTCGGCTACGGCGAACAGTCGCGCCGGTCGGTGACCTCCTCGATCGCCAAACTCGACGGAGAGGCGCTGCAAAACATCCCGATTTCGACCGTCGGCGAAGGTCTGAAAGGCAAGATCGCCGGTCTGAAAGTCACGCAGACCAACTTCTCGCCCGGCGGCGGATTCTCCTACCAGATTCGCGGCGGCTCGTCGATCAACGGTTCGAACTCCCCGCTCGTGCTCGTCGACGGCGTCGAACGCGACTTCTCGGCCATCAACCCCAACGACATCGCCTCGATCGACGTGCTGAAAGACGCCGCGTCGTCGGCCATCTACGGAGCAAAGGCTTCGAACGGAATCATCCTCGTGACCACCAAGCGCGGCGGTTACAACAAGGCTCCCCGCATCACGTTCGAGGCCAACTGGGCCTGGCAGGACACCGAGACCGAAATCGAGTTCCTGAACGCCCGCGAATACATCGAGGTCGTCCGCACGGCGGTCGCCGAATACCTGAACATCCCTTCGCGTGCATCCGACGCCCTGAGCTACCTGAACGGAGCTCACTCGGCCGGTGTCGGCAACAAGCCCGACGGCATCTTCTCGACCCGCTATTACGATCCCGCAACGGATGTGCTGCCCGCCGGATACAGGACGATGCCCGACCCGGTCAACCCCTCGAAAACGATCATGTACCGCGACACCGACTGGCAAGACCTGCTCTATAACGGCGCCTGGTGGCAAAACTACTACCTGGGAATCGACGGCGGCGGCGAACGGGTCCGCTACTCGGCCAGCCTGGGATATACCAACGACGAAGGCGTGGCTCTCTCGACGGGTTACGACCGCGTGAACTTCAAGAGCAACCTCGACGCCAGGATCACCAAACGGCTGACGGCCAGCTTCGGCGTGGATTTCGCCCGCACCAACACCGAAGCCTATGCCAACCAGCGCAACACCATCTCCCGGGCGCTGGCCAATCCGCCGACGATGAACGCCTACTACGAGGACGGCACGCCGGTCGAGGGTTACAACTCCTCGTCGCAAACCCCGCTCTTCTACAACAAATACTACGACCGAAGCAATCAGAAAAACTACCTGTCGCTCATCGGCGGTCTGAAATGGGAGATCATCGACGGCCTGACGGCCAATGTGCAGGGGTCGTTCTTCCGCACCGACTCGAAGACCAAGCAGTTCATCAAGGCCAACGTCTTCGACGCCACGCGGAAATCGTCGTGGGGCCAGACCATGACCGAACGCCAGAAGCTCGAAGCCTACGTCTCCTACAAGAAGACGTTCGCCGAAGACCACAACTTCTCGGTCATGGGCGGCTATTCCTACCAGAAACGCGACTACGAAACGGTCAGCGTGGCCGGATCGGGCGGCACCTCGGACAAGGTAACCACCATCAACGGCTCCTCGGTCTTCGAACCCGACGACATCACCTCGTCGGAGCAGGCCGAATGCCAGATCGGATTCTTCGGACGCCTCAACTACGATTACAAGGGCAAGTATCTGCTGACGGCCACCTTCCGCGAGGACGGATCGTCGAAATTCGCCAAAGACGACCGCTGGGGCTTCTTCCCGGGTATTTCGGGCGGCTGGGTGCTGACCGAAGAGCCCTGGCTCAACGGCATCCGCCAACTGAATTTCCTCAAACTGCGCGCCAGCTACGGTTCGACCGGAAACAACGCCTCGGTGGGCATCTACGACGCCTACGGTTCCTACGGCGCCAGCTACATGTACAACGGGAACTCGGGCATCAAACCCTCGGAGATGCCCAACGAGAGACTGCAATGGGAGACTTCGAACCAGCTCGACATCGGTATCGAAGCCGGCCTGTTCAAAAACCGCATCTACGTAAGCGCCGATTTCTTCGACAAGCGCACGCGCAACCTGCTCTACGAACAAAAGCTGCCCAACACGACGGGCTTCTCGAAGTTCTGGACCAACCTGGGCAAAGTCCGCTTCTGGGGCTATGAACTGGAACTGACCACCCGCAACATCGTGAAGAAGAATTTCAGCTGGGAGTCGAAACTCGTGCTGAGCTACCAGCAGAACAAAGTGCTCAAACTGCCCGACAACGGGATCGACAAGAACCGCACGGGCGGCATCGCCCTGGGCGACGGCACGTTCTTCGGCGGCATCGCCGAAGGCGAACCCCTCAACCGCTTCTACGGCTATGTCGCCACGGGCATCATCGAGACCGAAGAGCAGGCCGCCAACGCCAACTACGACGCCCTGTCGCGCCTGCCCCAGAAAGGCGCCAAACGTGTCGGCGACTACGAATGGGCCGACCGGAACGGCGACGGACAGATCACCACGGCCGACCAGTTCTGCCTGGGAGTCACCGTCCCGCCCTTCACCGGCGGTTTGCAGAACACGTTCCGGCTCAAAAACTGGACCCTGTCGCTCTATCTGGACTGGGCCACGGGACACTCGATCTTCGACGAATCCTATTCGCGCTACTTCTACGGCACCTTCACCAACAACTACGCGCTGGCCAAGGATGTGCTGAAAGCGTGGAAAAAGCCCGGCGACAAAACCAAGTACGCCAAGTTCTACGCCAACGATTCGAACTGGGGCAACGACAACTACAACCGCCGTGCGACCAACACGTTCACCTACAAGGGCGACTACCTCTGCCTGCGCGAAATCACGCTGCAATACTCCCTGCCGTCGAAACTCTTCACGAAAGTCGGACTGAAAGGCGTCACGCTGACCGTATCGGGCAACAACCTCTGCTATTTCACCGAGGTCAAGGGCATTTCGCCCGAAATGGGGTCGTCAACGACCTACGACGGCGACGTATTCTACAACTATCCCCCGATCCGCCGTTTCTCGTTCGGCGTACGTCTGATCTTTTAATCAACCTCAAGCAAGAACCGACATGAAAAACAGACTCATACAATTCGTGCTGCTCGCCGCGGTCTCAGCGGGTTCCGCTTCGTGCCTGGGCGACATGGACATCATCCAGAAAAGCAAGATCACGACTTCGAACATGTGGCTCGACGAAGGCGACGCCACGGGAGCCCTCTACGGCATGTACCACCAGTTCCGCGCAACGTTCCAGACCGCCATGATCTACTGGGGCGACTACCGTGCCGGAACCTTCACCAACGGAGCCGGCGGCTCGGGATCGGCCGACAAGATGTTCAACAACGCACTCGACAGCAGCGAAACAAAAGGCACCAACTGGGGATCGAGCTACACGACGATCAACAACGCCAACCTCATCCTGCGCCATGTGCCGGACATCGCGTTCTCGGACGAAAACCAAAAGAACCTCATTCTGGCCAATGCCCATTTCGTGCGCGCCTACACCTATTACAACATCGTCCGCGTATGGGGCGACGCACCGCTGCTTCTGGAGGGTTTCGAGTCGAGCGACAACGACCTGCAACCTTCGCGCAGCGACGCCGCGCAGATCTACGAACAGGTCGCCCGCGACATCGACGATGCGCTCCGGCTGATGCCCGCATCGGCCGCCGACTGCACCATCGCCACGCGCAGCGCCGTGCAGATGCTCAAAGCCGACTACAATCTCTGGCTCTACCAGACCCGCGAAGGCGGCGACGACGCCCTCACGGCCGCCGACGAAGCTCTGGCCGAGGTGTTCAAGGATTCACGGCTCGACCTGATCGGCTCCTATGCCGACATCTTCGACATCACGAAAAAGAACAATACCGAAATCATCCTCACGCTCCACTTCGGACAGGGCGAGTACGAAGGCGGCTATGCCGAGACCTATCTCATCCCGCAAACCCGCTTCCACTCGGCCAGCGAACATATCGAAACGCACGTCAAGCTGATGACAGCCAACGACCAGCGTTTCATCTTCTCGCCGAGCCTCGTGGAGCTGCTCTACAAGGACGAGCGCGACACCCGCACCCCGGTCAGCTACGGCGACTGGACCGATGAAGAGGAGGGTTACCGCTACACGTGGGTCAACAAGTTCGCCGGCAAGTGGGCCGACAACAAACGCTACTTCATCTCCGACCTGCCGCTCTACCGCTACGCCGAGGCGTTGCTCTTCAAGGCCGAGATCGAGAACGAACGGGGCAACGTCCCGACGGCGCTCACATACCTCAACCGCGTCGCCAAGCGGGCTTACGGCATCGACAACTATTACACCGCCTCGGACTACCACAGTTTCAAGGAGTCGCTGATGACCGAGTATCTGAAGGAGTTCGCCGGCGAAGGCAAGAGCTGGTGGAACTACATCCGCCTGGGCTACGCCTTCACGAAGATCGAATCGCTCCGCGGCCGCCAGAACGAGACCAACATCCTGCTGTGGCCCATCACGACCGCCTGCATGAACGAAAATCCGAATATCCGTCAAACGGTAGGTTACAACTAAAAAACACGCCACGATGAAAACCAGAATACTGAACCTCCTGCTTCCCGTGCTGGCCCTGACGGCCGCCGCCTGCGGCGACTCCTTCGAGTTCGGCACGCCGACCCACGATCTCGACGAAGGGACCGACCTTTCGGCCGGGACGACACAGGTGTTGTGGAAAAACAAGGGAGCCGTCTACCCCACCAAACGCATCCACAATTTCCGCATTCCGGGACTGGTCCGGACCCCGCACAAGCTGATCGCTTTCTGCGAGGCCCGCGAAGAGACCGGCTCGACCAACAAGGACGGCGGCGACATCGACCTGGTCTACCGGGTCTCGACCGACGACGGCCAGACCTGGGGCCCCTCGCAGGTATTGTTCGACGACGAGGACAACACCTGCGGAAACGCCTGCGCCGTCTGGACCGAAAGCGGCCGTCTGGTGGTGTTCTGCTGCTGGGCGCGCACCGGAACCACCGAAGCGAAATTCAAAAGCAACTACTTCTCGTTCGAGGAGTCGCAGAGATACCACAACCACGTGGTCAGCTTCTACTCCGACGACGAGGGCGCGACCTGGTCGGGTCCGTTCAAGTGGTTCACCGAAAACCGCAATTCGGACCCCGGCCGCTACCTGTGGACAGGCTTTTTCAAAGCAGGCCCCGGGCACGCCATTCAGCTGAAGACCGGCGAGCACAAGGGACGCATCCTCGTCGGCTGCGACCATAAATATCAGGTGTTCGGCGGAACGGCCGTACCCGCCGACTCGGAGGATGAAAACTACTACGGTTCGCACGTCGCCTACTCCGACGACAACGGCGAGAGCTGGCACATGCTCGAACTCGACGAAGAGCTGCATTACGGCAACGAGTGCGTACCGGTCGAGCTGTCCGACGGCCGCATCTATCTCGACATGCGCGGCACGGGAGCCTACAAAAAGCAGCGCGGATGGAGCGTCAGCGGGGACGGCGGCATCACCTGGAGCCGTTATACGCCGAACCCGCTGCGCACGGACCCGGGATGCCAGGGATCGATCGTAAACTACAATACGAACGGCGTTCCTTCGTCGGTCATCCTGGCCAGCAGCAACAACAGCACGACCCGCGACCATCTTTCGATCCGGGCCAGTCTGGACGACTGCGCCACCTGGAAAACGGACGTTTACCAGATCACCGGCGGCAAATCCGGTTATTCGGACATGGTCGTCTTCGACGACGGCAGCGTCGGCGTACTCTATGAAAACGGACCGACGCATTACAGCGAGCAGATCTCGTTCCGCAAGATTCCGGCAGCGACGATCGCAAAATACATCAACGAATAAACCCTCCGAGTCATGAAAAAACGAACCATAAGCCTCCTCTGCGGGCTCCTCGCCACAGCATGCTCGCCCGAACTGCACGACGAGAACAGCGTGTTGGAGAACAACCGGCAACAGGCCGGGATGAGCGTCGAAGTGCAGGTCAGCGGTACGATGATCTCGACCCGCTCGGCCGCTTCGGCCGAAGAGCGGGCCGTCACGAGCTACGACATCTATATTTTCGACGTTACGACCAATGCCCTGCAATACTGCAAGCAGGGAATCGTCCCCGCGGAACCGGAAAAGATCGCCGGAACGCACAACTACCGCATCGGCAGCGAGCAGATCGTGCTTCCGACCTCGGGACAGAAGCATGTCTTCGTGCTGGGCAATGCCGGCGGCAGCGTCACGCTTCCGACGCTCGTCACGCTCGACGAAGCGACCGAAAGCGCCCCGGCCACGGCGCTCGACGATTTCCGCAGCAGCGTCGTCGTGACCCCTGCCGGACCCAAAGCCCCGGCAGCCCCCTTCGTCATGGCCGGCACGACCTTCATCGCCAGTGCCGCCAACGCCCATGTGCCGGTATGCCTGGCCCGGACCGTCGCCAAAATATCGCTCCGCAACACGCTTCCCGGCGAGATCGTCCTCTCGGATGTCTCCGTTTCGGGAGCCTCGGCGAGCGTCTATCCTTTCGTAAAGACCATTTCGGTCGATCTGCCGACCGCCGACTACACCGCAGCCGCCGATCTCGCTGCCGGCGAGGAGGCCGGGGCTTTCTACCTGCTGCCGGCGGCAGCCAACCAAACGGCCGTCACGGTGAAAGGCACTCTCTCGGGGAGCGATTTCGTCTGCAAGACCACGCTCGCCAGCACCCTCTACGCCGATTACGACTACAAACTGACGCTCCGCAACCGGGGCGGGGAGGTGACGGCCGTGCTGTCGCCCGATTTCAGCGGTGCGGCCGAAGTGGACGCCATCCAGATCACGGGCGAATGGCTTTCGGACAAGAACACCGTGACGCTGCCCTTCACCCCCGAGCCGAACTACGGCTTCACGATCGGCTATATCCTCAACGTCGACGGCTCGGCCGAGATCGGGACCATATCGGAAGACTGGTACGACGCCGTCATCGTCAAGGAGGGCGCCATCCGTATCCGCACGCTGAAAGAGAACGCCGGCGAGGACCGGACGGCGTCGTTCGCCGTCAATGCCGGCGGTGCGACCTGCAATGTCAAGGTCGTCCAGCAGGGTCTCGCAGGCATCAAGACGATCAAATTCGGCGATCTGGAATGGATGGACCGTTCGATCGGCGCCACGCTCAGAGCCTCGCAGGCCTTTGCCAACGACGTGCGCAGTTTCGGCTACCTCTACCAGTGGGGCCGCACGATGCCCTTCCCCGCAACCGGCGAGGTGGAGACCGTATCGGCGCAGATGACCCCGGCGGAGGCCCTCGCCAGCCCGGCGTTCATCGCCTACACGGGCGAAACGCAGGACTGGAATTCGCAGGGCGTCGAAGGCTCCTTCGACCAATACTGGGAATCCGTCACGACGAATCCCTGCCCCGCCGGATGGCGGCTGCCGACCTACGAGGAACTGGCCGGAGTCATGCCCTATCGCAACAACGCCCTGATCTTCGCAAACGGCCAGCAAAAAGCGGCCGAAGTGCTTCCGAACGGAGTGACGCACCCCTATGTAGGTTACGGATCGGGAGCCATCACGAAAGACACGGAGACCATGTTCCACTCGGGCATCAAACAAAAGGGCACGGCCGACGCCTGGTACGTCCGCTATCTGTGGATCAACCAGGGCGGCACGCAGACCACGACGCCGCCCTCCTACTCCAAGACCCATGAGAAGGATACACAGAATCACATGACGGGCGGCGAAAACATCCTGCGCATCGACCGGCTCAAAGCCGACGCATCGGCCGACTTCCCCAAGGTGGCGGACGCCCGGAATTTCTGGACGGAGCACGAAACCGACCCGGCCGTGGAGACGCTGATCTTCCCCTGCGGAGGACGCCGCGACGCCACGGGAGCCGTGGTGGAATCGAACAACGCCGCATTCTACTGGTCGCGCTCGATGTTCACGGGCGGGGACAACCCATATTCGAAGACGGCCACGACCTATGCCTCGGGACTGCTCTATTTCCGTCCGGCAGGCCGTTATACGTTCCTGTATGCTCCGGCCATCGGCACGGCCCAGGTTCATGCCGACACCGAGGACCTCGGTTACCGCAATCAGGCGATGCAGATCCGCTGCGTGAAAGAAAAATAAAAAACCGGACCGGTCGGAGGGAGACGCTTCGGAGCGTCTCCCTCCGGCTCGCTCCGCTCACCGAAACGAAAATGAAAAAACTGCTCCTTTTAACCGCCCTCTGCGCCGCCTGGTGTGCGCAGGCACAGAAACCCAACATCGTGGGCCGGGTCACCTGCAAAGGGAAACCCGTCGCCGGAGTCGTCGTCTCGGACGGCGAACTGGTCGTCCGGACCGATTCCGACGGACGTTATGCAATGTCCTCCTCGAAACCCTGCGGATATGTGTTCATGTCCATCCCCGGGGGTTACGAAACGGCCGCCGACGGCCTGATCCCGCGTTTTTTCGGTTACACGACCCATTGCGACCTCGACGTGATCGATTTCCAGCTCGAAAAACGCAGCAACGACAACTTCACGCTCTTCGTCTCGACCGACACCCATCTCCGGGGCGATCCCGAGGAGCTCGACCTGCCGCAGTTCCGCAAATGGTACCTGCCCGACATCTCGCACGAGATCGAGCGCACCAAAGGTCCGGTCTATTCGCTCCATCTGGGCGACATGACCACCGACATCATGTGGCACAAGAACGACTTCGCGCTGCGGAAATACCTCGACGTGATGAAAACCTACCCCTCGCCCGTCTTCCACGTCCCGGGCAACCACGACAACGA
>QWCN01003617.1_pt1 | contig 25428 bp, 22 predicted proteins | sample 1972711 | NCBI WGS metagenome assembly QWCN01 (sample SAMN09866707, study PRJNA288562) | Human gut metagenome isolate term1_stool, whole genome shotgun sequencing... | isolation source: gut | host: Homo sapiens | place: USA: California
AAGATACCCCTCCTGATGCTCGGAATCTCCCACGATGTGAGGCACATTGGCCAGCATCTCTGATAAAGTTCCCCGCTGGAAGATAAAGGCCAGGAACAGTAGCAGGATAATACCTGCGCCCAGGGTCATCCACAGGAAATTCCGAAACTGCAGCACGCCCTCCGGCTTCGTCCCTCTCCGACGCCCGCGCACCGTGGCAATCAGGCAAATCAGTCCGTACCCGGCGTACATCAGCACCGCGAAGGGATTCGCCAGCACGATCACCGCCATCAGAATGCCGCACAGGATATATTCCGGCACCGAATGCTCCATATCCGCCGAGAGCACCGCCAGCAGTACCGGCAGGATGCCGAATTCGATGGAATTATAGGACATGGCGCAGATGCTGAAGGGCGCGAAAATCGCGAACAAAAACGTTGGTCCGAAGGAAGCATATCCACGCCGCTGAAACCGCAGATAGAAGAACAGCGTCAGCACGCCGGAGTACACCAGATAGACAAACCGGCTCGCCATCACAATTCCTTCCGTAGACCCCATGACCGTCCGGATCAGGCTGTAAATGGGATGTAACAGAAAGGAACAGAGCTGCTGGGTCGGATTCCACTCATCGATCAGAATTTTCTCTCCCCGGAAAATACGCTCCGAACAGCCGATAAAATACATCTCATCCGCCGTATTGAAGCCGTAGAAGCTCCTCCATATGAAAATCACCTGTAATAAAAGAAACAGGCCGATAAAAATCAGGTGCTGCCGCCTGCGGTCTGTCTGCATGGTCTCTACGTTCACTTTCTATTCTCCCATTTATTTCCAATTATGCTCGCAACGCAGAGGCTGCTGTTACACAGCCCCTGCGTTTTTTTCAGCCTCTTAAACTCTGTCCGTGCAGCCGCACATCTTCATACGCGTCTCCACGATGGCTTTCACGTGCTCCATGGCTACCTTGCCATACTTCTTCGGATCGAAGGCGTCCGGGTTTGCCGCCAGGAATTCCTTCACGCCGTCGGTATAAGCGATACGAAGCTCTGTGGCGAAGTTGACCTTGCAGATACCGCGCTTGATGCTCTCTACCACTGCTTCCTCGGACAGGCCGCTTGCTCCGTGCAGTACCAGCGGGATATCTACGACTTTCCGGATCTCAGCCAGGCGGTCCAGATCCAGCTTCGGTACTCCCTTGTATACACCGTGAGCGGTTCCGATGGCTACGGCCAGGGATGTTACGCCGGTGCGCTCCACGAATTCTTTTGCCTCCAGCGGATCTGTATAACCATTGCCCTCGCCGCCGTCCAGATCGTCCTCTTTGCCGCCGACCTTGCCAAGCTCCGCCTCTACCGGGATTCCGGAAGGTCTGCAGGCGTCTGCTACGGCCTTGGTTACCGCTATATTTTCCTCAAACACATTGTGGGAGCCGTCAATCATGATGGAAGTGTAGCCGGTCCGCAGCGCCCGCATAGCCAGGTCAAAGCTATCGCCGTGATCCAGGTGCAGACACACCGGAACGCTGGCGCGCTCAGCGGCCGCCTTTACATTTGCCAGATACATATCCAGTCCCGCGTACTTAATGGTGGACGGTGTAGTCTGCAGCATCAGCGGCGCCCGAAGCTCCTCTGCCGCCGCGATAACGGCCATTACCATTTCCATATTCTCCACATTGAAAGCGCCTACGGCGTAGCCGCCCTTCTGTGCGTCCAAAAGCATCTTTTCTGATGTAACAAATGACATGATCGTTCCTCCTCGTCTGATTCAGTGTTATCTTTCTCCCCTTATCTATCATACCCCGTATCTCGAAAAAGCGCAACCTCCAACGGGGTTTTCCTGTCCGGAAAAAAATCTCAAAAAAAAGCAGATGCCCGCATTCTATTACATCAAAGTTCCGATTACGATTGCGACAGAAGATACCATCGACTGTTTTGAATAAATCATTGTCCTATCACCTTGCTCACACGAAAATACGCCGAAGGCTTTCGCCCCCGGCGTATTTTCCGTGATCTCTCACATTCCCCTCATATAAGTAACCCTTCTATGCCGCTCACACAGCTTCGAAAAGCTCTTATCATATAATAGTTTTTATGTAATAGGGATTCCATCGGAATTTCCTATTACATAAAAAATACTGCAACAGGCGTCAAAACAGGCGCACAAATCACAGCATCCAAACATATCAGAATTCTTTTCGGACTTCCAATAGCAACCGGCTGTCATAGTTTTACCCTTAGACCCTTTTGGCTTTGCGTCCCTGCTTTTCAGCAGGTTTGCCCAGTATTCTCTTTTTGCAATATTGTTCATTTTAGCAGAGTCCCTTCCATATTGCAAGTCAGATTTTTGTCAAATTTTTTCTCCCGTCATCTGTTAATTGGTCATCTTCCCAGATATACGTTTTTTTATTTTAATGTACGAGAAAGCTGCTCTGTCGCAGTGCGATCCCCCGGAGGGGCTTTTTGCTCTATAGGAATCATAGTTTTCGCACTTTAACGTAACACAGTGTTTCCTATAGAGCAAAAGGAGCACGGAACCTCGCAGTTCCATGCTCCCGTATGTAACTTCTCTTTTCGAATTAACGGATAGTCTTGTACAGCGGGCCGTATGCCTTGCATGCACGGAAGTCCTGTCCCTCTTTGTTCATACCGAATGCATTCCATGCTGCCGGACGGAAGATCTCCTCTTCCGGAACATTGTGCATACATACCGGGATTCTTAAGATGGAGCAGAGGGTAATCAGGTCTGCGCCGATGTGACCGTAGCTGATAGCGCCATGGTTTGCGCCCCAGTTGTTCATCATATCGTAAGCGGTCTTGAATGCGCCCTCGCCTGTGCAGCGCGGTGCGAACCATGTGCAGGGCCATGTGTAGTCTGTTCTCTTCCACAGAGTATCGGATACGTCATCCGGCAGGTTGATGGTCCAGCCCTCTGCAATCTGCAGAACCGGTCCAAGTCCCTTTACCAGGTTCAGACGAATCATGGTAGCCGGCATCTCAGCTCTGGTCAGGAAACGGGAGGAGAATCCACCGCCACGGAAGTAGCCATTGTCAGCTGCATTCCAGGTGGTTGCTTCCATAATCTTCTTCTGATCCTCTTCGGTTACGTCCCACCACTGCTTCATGGTGCCGTTGCCATTCTCATCCTTTACTTCGCCGCAGGCATCCAGACAGCATGCGCCAGAGTTAATCAGATGGATAAAGCCGTCAGACTCTTTTGCCTTGCCTTCCAGATCATAACCGGTAACTCTCTTTACTGCGTCGCCGCTCCAGTAGGTACGAACGTCCGCGAACATCTGAGCGCGGCCAGTCAGAAGCTTCATGAACAGCATGCCCAGTCCGTTCAATACGTCGTTCTCGGTAGCCAGGATGTACGGCTCTCTTGCGCCTTCCCAGTCGAAGGAGGTGTTCAGCATTGCCTCTGCAAAGTCACCGTTGGGATAGAAGTCTGTCCACTGTCTCTGTCCCTGGAAGCCTGCTGCCAGAGCGTTGTGTCCGATAGCTTCCTCGGAGAACTTCGGATCCAGGTTATCACAGCCGTTCATCAGCTCTTTGATGATAACTGCCATTTTAACAACAAACTCGAACTGCTCTTCCTTCTGCTCCTCAGTCATCTGAAGCTCAGGCGGGTTCTTGTCAAAGCCGATAGTACAGGTCTCCTTCGCCCACTTCAGAGCCTTCTCAAACTCTTCATGATCGTAGATACCCTCTGTCATACGACGGATAATTTCAACCTCGTCTACAGACTCCACACGCATTCCCAGATATTCCTCGATGAATTCCGGGCTGATGATGGATCCGCCGATACCCATGGTAACGGAACCAATCTGCAGATAGGATTTTCCTCTCATGCTTGCTGCTGCTACTGCGGCGCGGCCGAAGCGGAGAAGCTTTGCCTTTACGTCCTCCGGGATGGTCTCATCGTCAGCATCCTGAACGTCATGTCCGTAGATACCGAATGCCGGAAGTCCCTTCTGTGCATGGGTAGCCAGTACGGAAGCCAGGTATACAGCGCCCGGTCTCTCGGTAGCGTTCAGTCCCCATACGCCCTTGATGGTCAACGGGTCGGTGTCCATGGTCTCGGAGCCGTAGCACCAGCAGGGAGTAACGGTCAGGGTGATGTCTACGCCTGCTTTACGGAACTTGTCTGCGCAGGCAGCTGCCTCGCCTACACGACCGATGGTGGTGTCTGCGATAACCACCTTTACCGGCTCACCGTTGGAATAACGGATATTCTCCTCAAACAGCTTTGCCGCTGCTTTTGCCATACCCATGGTCTGCTCTTCCAGGGATCCTCTTACATCAAGAGCTCCTCTTCTTCCGTCGATAGTCGGACGGATACCGATTACAGGATAATCGCCAATTAATCTAGATTTTGCCACTTTTTAAACCCTCCATTTTATAAAAATAGATTTTCACGTTTCTGATGATCACATTATATAACATTTTATAAAAAAATGCACGTAAATTTCTGTTATGATATGGACATTTTTTGTGCTAGTTGTTATACTTCTTCTATATAAAAGGAACGTCTTTTATCACTTTCGACCGAATTTTTACGTAGCAGGAGATTTTTTATTATGAAAGCTTTCCATGAAGTGCGAAACTATGACTCTGACTATATGGTCTGGCATTCCCGTTATGAAAATGTGGGATTTCTGGCCCACTGGCATAAGGAAATTGAGCTGATCTACGTGCGCTCGGGCTCCTGTCTTTTAAGCATTACCGATCAGACCTTTCTGGCGCACGCCGGGGATCTGACCGTCTGTGAGAGCGGGATGATCCATTACAGCGATTCCCATGGGATGGACAATGTGCTGGATTTTCTTATCTTTGATACATCCATTCTCGGGCCGCTTTTTCAGAATCCGGGTTTTATGCATCCGCTCATCACCAAAGCAGAGCTGGACACCTTCGGACTCTCCGGGCAGCTTACAGATCTCATCGACACGGTTTCCCGGGAGCTGGAACAGAAAAAGCCATTTTACCAGGAAGTGGTCAGTTCATCCATTCAGGCCTTCTGGGCGCTCTTAAAACGCTGTCATCCCCGGACCGACGCCGAGCAGCTTCCCGATGACCGGCGCTCCCGGATGCTGGGGGATCTGCAGGATCTGCTGTCCTATATGGACGAACATTATGCCGACAATATTACTCTGGAATTCGCTGCCTCCCGGATGAATTTCAGCAACAGCCATTTCTCCAAGACTTTTAAGAAGCTCATGGGCATCAATTTCGTCACTTATCTGAACCTGGTCCGAGTAGAACGGGCTGCTTCACAGCTTCGGAACACCGGTAAAAAGATCACGGACGTAGCCCTGTCCTGCGGCTTCAACAATATCCGCACCTTCAATCGGGTGTTCAAGGAAATCACCGGATACACGCCCTCGGAGTTCCTGCTGGTGGCGGATCCGGATGTATATAAGAGAACCTATTACAACCGCCGCTCCGCGGAAAAGGAGTATGTAGAAAACGATTCCCTTACGCTTGTAAAAAACCATCAGTAAAAGGAGGCCCCGCCATGGTACAACATCCCACCCTGATTCGCAAACGTCTGATCCCTCTGGAAACCCTGCGTCTGGAAAAGGACGTGGTCATCCACCGCAGCGACCGGCTGCTGGTGACCCGCTGGACCACCATTAAGCCCAAAAAGGAGCTGCATCACGGCTCGTCCTGTTTTCTGCTGAAGGAAGGCTGGAAGGTCAGTCGTTTCATTGACCATCAGGGGAAGCTGATCTGCTGGTACTGCGATATCATTGCCACAGAGTATGACGCGGACACGGATACCTTCACCTTCACGGATCTGCTGGCGGATGTGCTGATTTATCCTTCCGGGCTCATCAAGGTGGTGGATCTGGATGAACTGGCCGAGGCGTTGGAGAAGAAGCTGATTACATCGGATCAGCTTCTGGATTCTCTTCGGAAACTGGACGCGCTGCTGCAGCTGATTTATGATGGAACGCTGCTGCCTGCACTGGAGGGGTATTGGCCGGAGGACTAAAACCCCAGAGCCTTCTCTGACATTCTATTGTCAACATTGTTTTTAGACATAAAAAAGTGTGCGCATCCCCCGGAGGGTTTTTTGCTCTATAGGAAGCATGTCTTTCGTGCTTTAATGTGACACGGTATTTCCTATAGAACAAAAATAAAACGCCGATATATAAGAGTTTTGTCCCGTTATCAAATACCAGATTCTGAATCTGCCTTTGATAGCTAAAATAGCCTCTTACATATCGACGTTTTCTTATTTTCTATAATACTCTCTTTACACTTCCAGCGTAATCTGCCGTCCTGTATGGCGATAGGGCACCAGCTCCACGCCCGCTGCCCGGAACATGCGCTTGGACGCCAGCACAGCGGCGGTGTCCGCGTATTTGTCGCAGGCATAGACGACGGTCTTCAGGCCTGCCTGAATGATGGCCTTGGCACATTCATTGCAGGGAAACAGGGCTACATAAATCTTTGCGCCCTCCAGGCTGCCGCCACGGTAATTGAGAATAGCATTCAGTTCCGCATGGGTCACAAAGGGGTACTTGGTCTCATTGGCCGTCTCCGCCGTCCGCGCCCAGGGGAAATCGTCATCGTCGCAGCCCTTGGGGAATCCGTTATAGCCCATGGACAGAATCTTGTTATCCTGGCTTACGATGCAGGCGCCCACCTGGGTACCGGGATCCTTGGACCGCATCCCGGAAAGCAGCGCCACGCCCATGAAATATTCATCCCAGCTGATGTAATCCTTCCGCTTGTCTCCCATGCCTCTTACCTCCGGTAATTTACTTGGTTCCAAAAATTCTGTCGCCTGCGTCGCCCAGACCCGGAACGATGTATCCGTTCTCGTTCAGATGCTCGTCAAGGGCACCGATGTAGATATCCACGTCCGGATGTGCCTCCTGCAGCTTCTTTACGCCTTCCGGAGCCGCGATAACACACAGGAAACGGATATTCTTTACGCCACGGTTCTTCAGCATCTGGATCGCCGCGATGGCAGATCCGCCGGTAGCCAGCATGGGGTCTACCACAAATACATCTCTCTCGCTGCAGTCCTTCGGAATCTTGCAGTAGTATTCTACCGGCTCCAAAGTTTCCTCATTTCTGTACAGACCGATATGACCTACCTTTGCGGACGGGATCATGGTCAGAACGCCTTCTACCATACCGAGGCCCGCGCGCAGAATCGGGATAACCGCCAGCTTCTTTCCTGCCAACTCTTTTACGGTGGTCTTGCAAATCGGAGTCTCAATCTCCACGTCCTGCAGCTTCAGATCCTTCGTAGCCTCGTAGGTAATCAGTGCTCCGATTTCACTTACCATATCACGGAACTCTCTGGTACCGGTCTCTTTTCTGCGGATAATACCGATTTTATGGGCAATCAGCGGGTGATCCATTACTACTACTTTTGACATTTCTTTTGTCTCCCTTTTCTACATGATAATTTTATTCGTGCTCGATTTTACTGATTCTTCTGGCGTGGCGCTCTGCTCCGGAGAACGGAGTGTTCAGGAACGTGTCCACGATCTTAATCGCCAGTCCCGGCCCAACCACGCGGCCACCCATGGCCAGAATATTGGCGTCATTGTGCTGTCTGGTTGCCTCTGCGCAGAAACAGTCGGTACACAGCGCCGCACGGATTCCTTTATAACGGTTGGCGGTAATGGAGATGCCGATGCCGGTTCCACAGATCAGAATTCCCTTGTCGCACTCTCCGCTCAGGATGGATTCTGCCACCACCTTTGCGTAATCCGGATAATCCACAGCGTCCTTTGCGTTGTCACAGCCGAAGTTCTTGTATTCCAGACCGTTTTTGTCCAGATAGGCAATCACTTCCTGCATCAGATCGTATCCGCCGTGATCGCAGCCTAATGCTATCATTTGTTTGTCCTCCTATGACATCTTCTCGTTTTTTCAGACTGATTTCACTATCAGTCCACAGTTCTGGGTAAATTATAGCACAAGCTTCGCCTGATAGTCCTCATTCCGGAGCTTCGCGCACTCCTCCCAGTTGCTTAAGAACCCGCATTCCACGATGACTGTCGGTGCCTCCGTCTTTTTCAGAAGATAATAAGTGTCATTGGCCTTGGCCTGCCGGTGGTTCGCAGGTTCCGCCACGCGCACCAGCTCTTTTTGAAGAATCTTCGCCAAATCCTCACTCTCCTTTGAAGTCTTGTAATAGAATACCTGCGCACCGTGAATGCTTTCTTCATGGTAACTGTTCTGATGAATACTGACCACGCAGGCCGGTTTTTCTTTGTTGATCAACTCACATCGCCGCCGCATATCCTGTACCTTTTTATTGGATGTCCGCTCGTCGTAGAGACCGCCTGCGTCTTCTCTGGTCATCAGCACCGCCACATCCTGCTGCTCCAGCAAATCCCGCAGGGCCAGCGCCATTTTCAGATTCAGGTCCTTCTCCTGCACGCCGTCCACGCCGATTTTTCCCGGATCGTCGCCGCCATGACCTGCGTCGATAATCACCAGCCGGGAATCCGTTCCTGCAACCTGTTTTGACACTGCCTCCCGCAGGCCGCCGCTTCGCCCGCACACTGCTGCTGCCGTAAGAACCAGCGCCGCCATCAGGATTCCCAGCCTGTGCTCCCGGCCCTGAAATACCCCTCCCAGCCTTGCCGCCCTTCCTTTCCTATCCTGTATTTTTTCAAAAAAACCCATAAAAAATCCGCCATATATTCTGTTTTTAGAATATATGACGGATTCAGTTCATTCTTGCCACATAACTGCTCTATCTCTCATTAAAACAGCTTCGTACTCTCCAGCTTCTCTTCAAAATGCTCGTTCCACTTGATAATCGGCAGTCTCAAAACCAGTCCGAGAAGCAGTGACGGAATCAGGTACAGGAGCAGGGTACCCAACTGTTCCCAGTAGTAGTTGCCGTAGAAGCCTGCCACACACTCACGCATGGCATTCATGCTGTATACAAAAGGCAGGGCGTTGTACAGCTTCCGGAAGAAAGCCGGCGCCAGGTCGATGGGGAAGTTTCCGCCTGTTCCTGCCACCTGCAGAACCATCAGGATAACGCTGACTGCCTTTCCGATGTCGCCAAAGGAAATGCACAGGGTGTAAATCAGGTTTACATAAACCAGACTCGTCACCCAGCCTGCCAGCATGAAGAGCACCGGACTCATACACTGGATTCCCAGGAAATACAGGTCGCCCAGGCAAATCAGAGTCGCCTGCAGAAGTCCCAGAATCAGGAACAGCAGGTATCTGCCCAGATATTTCTGATAATTCCTTACCTTTGTAAGACCGATAAGCTCTTTCTCCTTCACGCCTGCCTTCAGCATAGCCGCCATGACCACGCCGCCCACCCAGATGGCCAGGGTGGTGTAGAAGGGAGCCATGGCAGAGCCGTAGTTCTCCACCTCATAGACATGCTCTGTAGTCAGTTCCACCGGCGTGGAGATAAAGCTGCCCACCACGTCCAGATCCTCGTCCAGCAGAGAATCTATGGTGTCCAGGCTGTCGCGATCCTTCTCGTTACGCAGGCGGTCCGCCAGATCGGTGAGATCCTCTGCGCCCTTATTCAGAAGAGCTCCGGAAGTCTTCAATGTCCGCTCCAGCTTTGCCAGATCCGACTCGGTAGAATCAGAAAGCTTGTAGACGCCATCCAATCCCTCGTCCATGGAATCCAGAAGAGAGGAAACCTTGGAATCCGCATTTCCTACGGAATCCGCCAGGTCGTCCAGAGCGCCTTTGACGTTGTCCTCGTAGTCTTTCTGGACGGTGGCTGCGCTATTCACCATTTTTGTCACCAAAGCGTCCAGCTCTTTCTGGGCAGCTGCCGCATCGGTGGTCATGCTGCCTACGGATGTGGATACCTGCGCAATCGCTGAGCGCAGACTCTTCATCAAAATAATGGTATTATTCAGGTCACCCGCCACTGCATTGAGACCCGCGTCGGTTCCTACCGCTGATACCAGGCTGTTGGCTGCATCCGTCAGCTTTGTGGCGGAATCACTGTAGGATGTAATCGACGCCTCCAGTTGTGCGTCCAGACCTGTCAACGTGTTCTTAAGCTGTGTCATGTCATCGGAGGCGGCTGCCGCCTGAATTCCCTGCTGCACAGCTGTCGCCATCTGCTTATACAGTGCAGCGCTGGATTTCAGCGCCTCGTTCAGTTGGTCTGTCGTTCCGTCCATGGCACTTTTCACATCGTTAATGCTTCCCTCGATATTGCCCAGGGAATCCAGATCGCCATCCGTGCGGTTCTGGGTGTCTTTCAGAAATGTGGATGTGGTACTCAGCATGGTCTGTGTCGCGGATGCCATACTCTCAAATGCATCCACGGTTCCTGCTGCCGCCACCAGATCCGCAGAAATATCGTCCAGATTGTCGATCAGGTTATCCACCAGATCCGACTGGTCCGCCTCATCAGCCACATTTACCACGGTTTTCATGGCTTCTAACGCCGCCTTGGAAATTGCCTTCACAAATTTCTCGCTGACCTCTCCCTGTACCGCGTCTGCCTTTTTCTCCGTCACGATGGAAGCAATGGCGTTCTTCTTACCATTCGCATAGTACAGAAGCTCCGGATTTTTCAGATTCTTATTCACCGAGAACAGCGTCATCATATCCTCGCTGAAGCTTTCCGGCACTACGATGGCCGCGTAATATTTCCCGGACTTGGTTCCCTCGACCGCTTCCTCGCTGTCCGTGAATACCCAGTCCATTTCGTCATTTTCATGGAAATAGGTCAGCACCCGATCGCCCAGATTGATATCCAGCGGCAGAAGTTCTCCCTGGTAGCCTGCATCATCGCTGGCCACCGCGATTTTAATATCTGAGGTATTTTCATACGGATCCCAGCTTCCGCCGATATTGAACCAGGCATACAGCGTGGGCACCACCAGAATACCCACCATGATAATCATGGCAATGGTATTTCCTTTTATTTTACGTATATCTCTCAAAAAAATCTGTATGATGTTTCTCATGCCTGCTCCTCCTTTAACGCTGCCAGAAGCTCTCCGTCAGAGAGACCCATCAGTTTCAGCTGCTTCTGCATCCGTTCATGGTGATATTCCAGCCAGATCAGATACATGGACAGGCCAATCAGTGCGCAGATCCACAGCACCAGGAATACCAGCTTGGATTCTACACTGAACATCAGTACCAGGAAAATCAACGGCACAATCGCCATAGCCAGAAAGCCGAAGCGTTTCCGTCTCTTATAGTTCTTCTCAAAGCGCCGCGCGCGTTCAGTATATTCCTCTCTTGCCTCGCTGTCGCTCTGAAGCGCCCTCGCCACCAGCTCCGGTGTCAGATCTGTCGTCTTATCATTTTCCTCATAGATAATCAGATCTGCCTCTGCCAGCTTCCGGTCAAACAGAGCGTTCAGATTCAGGAGCAATGGCCGCAGCACCAGTCCGATAAACAGGGAGAGCAGTAAGTATGCCGCCAGGATTCCGATATTTTTCAGCCAGGTATTATAATACATGCCACCGATGCACTCACGCATCGCTGTATTGCTGTAAGTGAAGGGCATCAGCCGGTAAATGGCTTTGTAGAAGCCACCCATCATTTCCACCGGGAAGGTTCCTGTGGAGCCCGGAATCTGGATGATAACCAGAAATACGAAGATGGCGCGGCCAATGTGCTTAAATGCCGCCGTAATGGCGTAAATCAGGCTCAGATAAATAAGACCCGCTATGACTCCCGTCAGGATAAAGAGTCCCGGATGGACACACTGTACCTTTAAAAGATACAGATCGCCCAGACAGATAATCAGGGACTGTACCACCGACAGAATAATGAAAAGAATCTGGCGTCCGAAATAAGCCTGGTTCAGGGTGAATTTCTTCACCTTCTCGTCCTCGTCCACCTCCTGTTTCAACAACGCAATCAGAACCATGCCGCCAACCCACAGGGCCAGATTGGTATAGAACGGGGTCATACCGGAGCCGTAATCCTCTACCTCATAGAAGGTCGTTGTATTCAGCTCGATCGGTGAAGTCATAAATTTGGATACTGCGTCCGGATCCACATCCTGCAGATCCAGAATGTCCTTGTATGCGTCAGACGCCCGCAGTGTCTCCAGATCGTTCTGGATACCTGCCAGCCGCTCATCCAGGTTTGCCAGAGTATCGCCGGTCTTGCCCAGTGCCTCAGATCCCTCTGTCAGGCTTTTGCTCAGCTGATCCATAACGCCCTGCATCTGATCCGCCGTAGCGGAAGCATCCTCCAGGGCCGACTTCAGATCGCTGCTGACACCGGATACGGTATCCAATGCGGAATGAAGACCCGGCATCAGATTTCCATTCAGGCTGGAACGGAAATTGCGCAGGGTAGTTTTTCCCTGAGTCAGAATTGTATCCATCTGAGTCTTAGATGTACTGATAGTTGACATAATAGTCTGGAGTTTTCCGGTCTTGGAGTCCAGCTCGGTAAGCTGGGCCGCCATAGCGTCGCTCTTCGGAATCAGTTCGTTCTGGAGAGTCGGAATCAGAACTTCAGAAATCGTGGTAATCGCATTATTTAGGGTATCGAGCTGTTTTTGACCCTCCTCCACCTGTTTAGATACTTCTTCTTTTTTCTTTTCGCCAGCTGCTTTTTTCGCTTCTACAACTGCTTTTTCGCCTTCCAACTTCTCCTTATATGCCTTCGTTGCTTCGTACTCCGGAGTTCCTTCTTCAAGCGTAGCCAACTTCTGCTCGCACGCTGCAATACCTGCTTCATATTGCTTCAGTCCGGCTTCCGCTTCTTCCAGCCCAGCTTCAATCTGTTGCAGTCCCGCTTTGCCGAGTGCAAGTTTATCCTCGCCTTTTTTCTTCAAACCCTGCATCTGCGTCAGAACGCCCTGCAGCTGTGTCACCGCGCTCTGTCCATCCTTGCTCATATTTTCCGCAAGGCTCTTACCGGTACTCACTGCCGTTACCGCCTGATTGGCTGTAGACTCCAGTCCGGCCAGTTTTACGGAAGCTGTGGTATAGACATTATTCAGATAAGTTTCCCCATCACTGAGGCTCTGATCAAACGTGCTTCCAAAGGCCCTTACATTCTTCCGGCTGCTTTTCAGCAGATCCTTCGCGTCCTGCAATGCGCTGCTTCCTGCATTCGCCGCTTTTACTGCTTTCGTCAGGGTCGTCTTGCCGTGCTGAATCTGCGTCGTCCCCTGGCTGATGGTTGACTGGAAATCCTCCAGCACCTGCCGGTACTCCCGGAAATTGTCTCTCGCATCGGAAATCATACTGAGAATATTGTCGTTGGTGGTCTCCAGATCATCCGCCAGAGATCCGCCCAGATCCTGCAGCTCCTCCGCAATGGCCTCGGAAGCTACCTTATAGAATTCTTCCTCAATCTTGCTCTGAATGGTGGTAGAGCCCGTGTTCGTGATCTTCGGCGCTACCGCGTTCCGCTTCTCATTTACATAATATGTGATCTCCGGACCTCCGAGGGTTCCGTCCTCAATCTGCAGCAGATCCGCGCTGAAGGTTTCCGGTATCACAATAGCAGCGTAATATTTTCCCGATTTTACGCCATCTACCGCATCCTCCTCGTCCGTAAATACCCAACCCAGATCGTCATTCTCTTCCATCTGGTCAAGTATCTGCTGCCCCGCGTCCAGGGTTCGCTTTTTGTTCTCGGCCCCCACGTCATTGTTGGCTACGGCCACCTTGATGTTGGCTGTGTTGCCGTACGGGTCGCGGTTCGCTGCAATATTAAACCACGCATACAGCGCCGGAATGATGCACATTCCCACGGCCACAATGATCGCCGCCGGTGATTTCACCAGCCGAGAAATATCTCTTTTGAAAATCTCCATCACTTTCTTCATCGAAATCCTCTTCCTCCTCCGAATATATGTTTTTCAATACGAATACTCGTTGATCTTTCCCTAAAAAATATATTATAATGTAAAAATAACAAAGAGCAATGACCAGTATGTTTCGTTTCGTAACATACTACACATCTGAGAATAAAGTGAGTACATAGAAATGGATAAAAGAGTAAGTAAAACACGAGACGCTATCATCGACGCCTATCTGGAACTGATTTATGAGAAAAAAGATCAGAAGATTACGATTTCAGAACTGGCCCACCGGGCTAATATCGCCCGCAAGACCTTTTACCTCCACTATGAAACCCTGGAGGATATCATGCGGGACGCCGCCCACCGAAAGATAGACGAGCTTCTTCATCTTCTCGAAAAAAAAGATTCTTTTCCAACCCCTTCGAGGTAGACGTATTATTCCAATGTCTGAATCAGCTCATGGAACCGGATATCGAATTTTACCGTTTTATTTCCAGGGAAAATCCCTACGCGTTTTTCTGGTCGGAAGTGAAGCGTATCATTATCGAAACCACGGTGGAAGTCTATCAGGATAAGGTAGATTTCCCGGCGCAGGAGCTGCGGCTTTACGCAGAATATTTTGTATCCGGCGTCATCGCCGTCTATGTGGCCTGGCTGCGCGGAGAGTTGACGCTGCCGCTCAGTGAACTGGCGCGTATCTCCGGGGAAGCTACTTCACACGGAATTCGGAAACCTGAAAAGCTTAAGGAATGATAATCTGATGAAAAAAGACAGAGAAACGTGTTCTTACAAGCAAGCTTGATGATCACGCTTCTCTGTCTTTTTACGCCGTTCTGGTTTTTTAGTTCACGTATTTCAAAATCGTATCCCAGATATCCTGCCGCTCGAATCCGAGCTTCCATGCAGAAATACCTGCCAGATTATATTCTTTAATCAACGCCGCCTTCAGCGCGATGGATTCCTCTTCTTCCAGCCAAACCTTATAGGTCTTGCCGTCCGCCACATACTCGGCGTAATACTGGCCCGTGGTCTCGTCCCAGGTCTTTTCCGCGCCGTTAGTGGCCAGGATCTTGTCGATGGCGTCCATGCCGTAGGCCTTGCTGCTGACTACATTTGGTACGTAATCATCCGTATCGGACTCCTGCGCCAGCTCCTCAGCAGTCTTAGGTCTCTCCTCCCAGAGTCTGGTGTAAAACGGTACTGCGTTGATAACCTTCTCCGCCGGAACCTCCTTCAGGGTCTCCTCGATGCCTTCGCGCACCCAGTTAATGCTTGCCACGCTGCCGGCCTCCTCAGAGCCTGCGTAATGCTCGTCATAACCCATGATAATCAGGTAATCAGCCACCACACCCTGCTCCGCGCGGTTATAGAAGCGATTATGATCCGCCGGACGGTAATTGTCCACGGAAAGAATGATGCCGTTCAGGCGGCACATGATGGACAGCTCCCGCAGGAACTCCACGTAACCCTTAGCGGAATCTTCATTGATATACTCAAAGTCTATATTGATACCGTCCAGATCAAACTCGATGGCCTTGGCAATCAGGTTGCTGACCAGCCGCTGTCTGGATGAGGTCCGGGACAGGATTTCGTAATCGGTAATGGTGTCCTTGTGGGTGATATCCTCCACCAGCGCCCACACCTCGATGTTGTTCTGGTGACAGTAGTTTACATAAGTCTGGCTTGCCAGAGAATCAATGTTGCCGTCGTCGTCCTTCAGGAAGAACCAGGTGGGGGAAATGGTGGTCAGCCCTTTTGTATTCGCGATAGTCTCCAACACCTTGCTGTTGGCGTCCCCATTGGTCACCTGATGCCATGCCATATTAATGGTGTAGTCTTTGCTGATATTCGTGTACTCAGGCTCTGTGTAATTGGACTCTGTAGTCTCCTCGCCCTTCTGGCCCAGATATTTATTGCGGATGTAACCGATAAAGCCGTTGGACGTACGAACCTTCGTCCAGTCGCCCACGTCCTCGGTCTCCTCCAGCACGTACAGGGTATCGCCCTTGGACACATCCATCAGAATCGGGCTCTTAATGCCTGCGCGGTAGCGGACATTTCCGTTCTTCTTCACGGTCACGGTCTCTGCCGTACCGAATTCCGTTTTGATATTGACGCGGTTCACCTCGTCGGTCATCAGCTCATATGTAAGGCCTGTATATTTCTGAATATATTTCAAAGCCACATAAGCCGTATCGCCGTCCACCTTCACCGGTGTGTAATCCTCCATGCAGGACTGCTTCGCTACCGTGTAGGTATTACTTCCCACAGACGCGGTAATCAGCTCCGTCGGCGTCGTATACAGCAGCAGATTTTCCTGGGAATCCCAGTAGAAACGGGAATTCAGGTAATCGTACAGGGTATCGGTGGTCACATAGGGCTCACCGTCGATGACTCTGGCCTTAAAATCCATCATCTGATCATTTAAAATCACTGCCGCCTCATCGCTGGCTGTCACCTCGAAATAGGTATTCCAGCTCATGCGTTCCTTGGAGGGGCTATATTTTTCATACAGGAAAGCAAACATTACGCCTGCCAGAATCAGTACAATCAGTACAAATACCGCCAGCATCGGCGCTGCTTTTCTTCTTCCCCGGGATCTTCTTCGTCTTCTTCGTTTTGTCGTTGCCATGGCAGAAACCTCCTATCGGGTCTATCATAACAGAAATTCACCGCCGCGTCACCCATTTTCGACAGCTTTCCGTCATTTTTTACAGCGGATAAGGCTCGCGGCCCGCTCTGTAGGCTCGGAGGGGACCTCGCCTGTTTTTCACCCGCGACCCGCAGCCGTCCGCTCCCCAAAAGGAGATCGTGATATATTATTCCGGAAAATGCCGCCTGATACTCTCTCTGAAACCTTTTTATCTGTCAATCGTGGAAATCGCGCCGAACTGGCGCCTGAGAAATAAAAGCCTGGCTTACTTAAGACTTCTGTAAAAATTATGTTCTTCGCTGCCTCCCTTCCCCGGGCGGCTTTTCCGAATTCATTATACCCTGTCTTTTTCCGGAAATGCAAGCAAATTGGAAAATTTATGAAATTTTTATAGAAAACCAGATTTTTTCATATTTTCAGCGCAGATTCAATATTGTATCTCCCAGTCATTTTGTATATAATAGAATTGAAACCTTTTTAAGCTATATATAAATTGGATGTGAGGATATATGAAGATAGAAAAGATAAACGATAACCAGATACGCTGCACCCTGACCAGAGACGATCTGAATAACCGTCAGCTAAAGCTCAGTGAACTGGCCTACGGTACAGAAAAGGCCAAGGAGCTGTTCCGGGAAATGATGCAGCAGGCAGCCATCGAATTTGGTTTTGAGGCTGACAATATTCCGCTGATGATCGAAGCGATTCCCATGCCCAACGAATGCATCGTCCTGATTATCACCAAGGTCGAGGATCCGGAAGAGTTGGACACCCGCTTCGCCAAATTCGCACCAGGCGGCGACAGCCCCATGCCCGAAGACGCAAACGATCTGAGCGGTATCCTTCCGGAAGGCGCCGACAATGTCCTGGATATGTTCAAGAAGCTTATTGAAAAGAAGCTCCAGGACTCTACCGCTTCCAGCAAGGAAGAAAAAGCAGAACAGGCCGTCTCTCTCGCTTCCGAGATTGACCTGACCCGCCTGTATTCCTTCCAGGATCTGGACACAGTCATCGATGCGGCCCATGTGCTTCAGGGCTTCTACCAGGGTCAGAACTCCCTGTACCGTCTGAAAAAGGATGGCGACTACTGCCTGATTATCCACAAGAGCAGCCACACCCCCGAGGAATTCAACAAGATTTCCAACATCCTCTCCGAGTACGGCAGCAACGAGAAATACTCTTCCGCAGCCGAGGCCTATATGACCGAGCATGAGGATCTGATGATTGCAGGTGAGGCGCTGCAGAAGCTGGCCGGACTGTAAAAGATTTTTTATAAAATGAAACGCAGAAAAGGAATCCCGTAAAAAGGATTCCTTTTTATTGTATCATATTAATCTGTCGCAAAAGGCTCGAACAGATGCTTCTCCTGCTCCCGGCTCCGAAGAAGCTTCTCTATAGTTCAAAAAAGAGCTTAAAACCTGTAAATACAGACTTTAAACTCTTCTATGAGAGGCGACAACCAGATTTGAACTGGTGATCAGGGTGTTGCAGACCCTCCCTGAAATGCCTCAAAAGCCTATAATAGCTGGTTTTTTCTTTCACGTACATAAAGTTTTCGCCAGCGTTTTCACCAATTTGTACAGCGATAGTATAGCACCCTTTTCACCTAAATACAAGCCCATAATAAAAAGCCAAAGGTCACCCCCTCGGCTCACTCGTTTGGTTTCGTTTTTTCTCCGCTATGCGTCTTTCTAAATCCGCTTTCATTTCCTCGTCATGCTCCTCCAGCCATTTATCCACTTCCGCCGCCATTTCTGGATTCGCTCTGTAGTGTGCTTCTACTCGTTCCTCACATTGCCGAGCCAGTTCATCAATATCCTGCTCGATTAGTTTCCTTAATTCTTCATCCGTCATTTTTGCCACCCCTTTTTATTTGTGATAATTTCACTTGATTTTATAGTGAAATTTCAGCATGTATTATATCACATACTTTTCAAATATAATATAGGCATATAACAACATGTGCAGAGGTGATATTATGACGCTCAAAATCGAAAAGACCGAATACCAGAATAAGACCTTTCGCTTGCCTGTTAAGCTCGTTGAAGAATTGGCCGCTGTTGCACAGAAGAACGATATCTCCATGACGCAACTAGTTATCACGCTATGTGAATATGGCCTTGAGAATCTTGACGCTTCCAGCAGATAAAAGCCTAGGGATTTCCTAGGCTTTTCGCTAAAACCATAATTTTGTTGGCTCGCCATCTACTACGCTGAAGGCCTCGCACGTGTCGTGCGCCTGCAAATAATGGTCGCAGTAATCCCGATAGGCCTCCCGCTTCAACTGTTTGGCGCTATCCTTTCCATAGCTCTTATACTCTTCACTTGAAACCGTATAGCGGTAAAATTCGCAGTTTCTCCCTTTATCGTCCGTCTTGCTTCCATTTTCCCGAAGAACCTTATAGCAGTATGTAACATCCGTGATTCTTCTCATCATCTGGTCGATGGGGTCTTCTTTCTCGTCGTCGCTATCCGCCTTTTCCATCATCTTCTTATAAACCTTCTCCGGGTTTAATATGGTCGTAATGTAAATTTCATCCCAAAGCCCCGTTACGTTTGAATATCGTGCCGGGCATTGGCTCTTGTATCCTTCCGAAATGGTCAGAAGCAAACCGTATGGCAACTGGCCACGAAACTCGTCCAGAACCAATATGCGCTGTCCTGAATACTCATCAAATGGATTCTTGTAGTCATTGACCAGATAGACATTATCCTCACCCACCTGAGCAACGAGCTCCAGCGTAATGCCTGTTTTTCCGCTTCCAGAATCTCCCAAAAACCAATGAACCTTTACTTTTCGTTTAAATGGCGTTTGCTGTGCTCTATAGTCGTAATACATCTGCTTAATTGCTGTGGTATACGTTGGCGAAAAAAATTTATCGTCCAGCCGTCTGACTTCCTTCCACGTCATACCGGCTTCGATTCCTTCGCGAATTATCTGCCAGTCTGTACGCTGTCCCTGTCTTCCCACAAGCTCACCCATCTGGGCTTTTGCAAGAATCGTTTCGCCCTTTTCCTCGAAGGCTCCCCGCTTGTTGATATAGTCCTCGACCTGCTTCTTATTTCCCTTGGTCATCTCTATATGGGCTTTTGTCCCCATGAATTTCTTTACTGTGCTAAAGCGCATGGCATTATTGCCGCTTAAAACAACGTGCAAATGCTCCATGCCCTCTTTGCTCTTACAGTACAGACAGGCCGCCTGCTTCGTGTCGCTGTCCTTCGTCCACTGGCTCACCACATATTCGCAAATCTGTTGGTCTGTCCATGCGCTCACTTCCTTGGGCGAAGCTCCTGCCGCTCCATTCTCTCGCACATTCGGACATACGATAAACCAGGAACGTGCCTTTGTATCCTTTGTCTCTCTATCTGCCATTGCGCTTTTCCTCCTCGTACTCTGCTAAAATGCATTTAATCATTGCCACTGGTAAAATATTCCTTTTTTCTGCTTCTCGTACTATGTATTCATTAAGCGGTCCCCGTAATCTAATCGTGTATCTTACATCTTTTTCCATTCGTATAATACCTTCCTTTCACTTATTAACGTCTACATAATTAGTATGACGGATTTGGACTACTTGAAATGAAAATTTTTCAAAAAAATTCAAATTTTTTTACCAGCGGAGTCCTGACACATTTTTCAGCTCATATGGCACTTTATAAGGCTTGTCGCTTTCATCTATATATTGTGTTTATTTAATTATTTTCAAATTTTGTATACTATATATAGTGTTTGTTTGATTCTTTGACACAAAACACAGAAGTCTGGGGTAATACTATCCCCAGACTTCTTGCTCTTTCTCTCCGTCCGTTTTGCCAGCCAACCCCCCGCCCTGTTAGGAACCGTTGCTCTGGCAATCGCCCAAAAACCGGGCGACCACTCATTTTTTCAGACACACGGACAGGGAAACGCCGTTTTTTGCTTGTTTTTACGTAAATTTTTATATATTTTCGTACTTTAAAAATCTTATCTTATAAATATATAGTCTTTAATATGAATTTTTTATTTTTACGTGATTTATCTGCATATTTCGCATTCTCTTGCTATCACGCTTTGAGCAATCCGCAAATTTCCCCGTTTCAATGCTACCCGCTCTTTTGCTACATGGTTATATTTGTCAGCCAGCTCATTGTATTCCCTTACTAGCCCGTTATATTCCTGTTTCAGCTTTTCACGCTCTTGAAACGCTTTGTACTCCTTTAACGATAATGCCGCTTTCTTCTTGTCCTCAAAATCTGCCAAATGGTCACCCCGTTCCACGTTAAAACCTTTGTTTTGCAGGCATTTAGGTATTTCATCATGCAAGGCCAACAATCTTTTTCTTGTCCATACTTCTTTCCGGCTCAACCGCCCTTCCTCGGTGATAGGAACTACGCAGAGATGTAAATGCGGTTTCGTTTCGTCCATATGAACATAGGCCGATATAATGTTACGCTCTCCCAATGCTCTCTCAAAATATTTTACAATTTCTCCAAAATACCGCTCACTGTCATTCTTTTCAATTCCTTCCGGAAGTGTACAACAGATTTCCGTTATCCAGACAGAAGCCTTTGTTACTCTGTGCCCCTTGTCAATTACTTCTTCCTGTATGCGCTTCTTCGTATCCCGATATAGGCTTTCTGATACTGGTCTCAAGGTCAGATTATCCCGGGATTTTTCCCCGTCAATGGATTTATTGCTATGATTCTTCCCCAGGCGTCGATTATGTCGGTCAATCCCGGCAAGCTGCTGCGCCTTATAATGTTTGATATGTATGCTAAATTTTCCCATAGGTCTCCGCCTCCTTCAAGCCACACCAGCAGAACCGCTTTTGCTTCTATTGATTCTGCTGAAGGTGTAACCTGGTACACCTTGCAAGCAAGGTGTCCAGGCTCTCCGAGGGTTATATCTCCAACTCGTCATAATGTCGCATTTTCTTAATTTCTCGCTGGCCGTATTCGTCTGATTCCATTCCCAGCGCCAAGTCTTTTTTCCGCTCCTGCATTTTCCCCACAAGGTGGACAAATTGCAGATTCAAATCTAAATCACTTTCAAACGGAAATGCCTGCATAATCAGTTTCTTGCCCTTGAATGCCCAATATCCAGTTCCCCACCGTTTATCTATGATATGCGTTATTTCCCACAATTCCAGCAGTTCTGCTGTGTTTCTCTGTTCTAAGCTAACTTCGTATTGTTCCCCGGTGTATTTGATTTTCTCGCTCATCCCTTTCACCTCCTTCATAATCAGTATGACAGATGGCGACAGGCATTAAAAAGCATTAAAAAACGGAGGCCGGTTGGCCTCCGTGTGCGATTATCCGCATAAGCTCTGATTCATTCTGTTGGCAGATACTACCGCCGCTTCCACATGTTCATCAAGCACATGGGAATAAATATCCTCCGTGATGGATGGCCGGGAATGTCCAGCGTTTCGGGATATTGCCAGAAACTGGTCTCTGTCCTTCCCATAGAAGGTAATGCCACTATGACGCAGGCCATGCGGCTTGATATGCTTCTCAATGCCTGCTTCGTCCATGACTTTATACTGCAAGCGCCGCAATGCGTTGTACTCTATCGGCAAATGTCTATTTGTGGCTCGTCTCCAAATATATGCCGTTCGGGCTTTTCTGCCTAACTCCTTGTATGCCGCCTCGTAACGTTCTATCAAAAGATTGTTAGCCATCTCCGACAGCCTTATCACCCTGTTAGAAGATTCTGTTTTAGTCTGTCCGTCAGGGCTTACAACCTTCCGGGCGTTTCTGTTTTCCGTGTATGTCCGTGTGATTTTCAGCGTCTTGTCCTTTTTATTCCAGTCGCTGAACTTCAACGTTGCCACCTCTCCCGGTCGCTCATAGGTCATAAAGGCGAATTGAAAAATATCGGTATCGCCTTTAAGCTCGTTACAAGCCCGGAACATTGCTACAACATCCTCTGTTGATAAGATGCTCTCGACTGTGACTTTCGGAGCGTACCCTATCCGGATTTCGTAACAGGGATTATACTGCCTGTTGTCCTTATATATGAAATTGAAATAGAGGCGCAACAGAGAATACGCTTTATCCTGCGTGCTTTTGCTTAGCCCCTCCTTCTTCAGCGTGTCCATATAATCCAAAATATCCCTATGCTCAATCTTCAAGGGGTGCATTTTCCCAAGCGGATACTCTGCAATCTGATTCCGGCGAACTCTGTCATCTCTCACGTATGTTGCTTCTCGTATTCCTTCCCGCAAACGATATTCCAAAAAGTGCTCCAATGCTTCATTCAGTGTTGAGGAATTAACCGGAACTGTCGTTTCTACCGTTATGGCTTCCTCTCGTTCCTTCCTCTCATTATTCAATTGTTCAAGCTCCTCTAGCTTTTGTTTCAAACAGGCGTTTGCGTCTTTTCTCGTCTTGCCTGTTCCGCACTTACGTTTTTTCGTACCATCCTCAAATGTTACGGTTGTACGTGCTTCAAAATATTCATATGTCTTTCCTTTAGACTGCTTATTCACTTTTTTTATGCTAATCGGTGTATATTCCATTATAGTTGTCTCCTTTTCATTAAAAGTTTTCGCCAAGTTTTCGCCAAATTATTTTTGAAAACTCTCTCTTTCTTCATTTTTGAAAAGGGGCGTACTGTTGACGCCCATTAAAAAAAGAGCCTAAAAACCTACATATTATAGGCTTTAAACTCTTTCTTTAATAGAGGCGACAACCAGATTTGAACTGGTGATCAGGGTGTTGCAGACCCACGCCTTACCACTTGGCTATGTCGCCATCAACTGTTGTATTATATCATATCGGAAATAATCCGTCAAGATATAAATGACTCCTACGGGAATCGAACCCGTGTTACCGCCGTGAAAGGGCGATGTCTTAACCGCTTGACCAAGGAGCCTTATTTATCTGCCCCTTTGGATGGGCGTTAGCTCGGTTTCTTTTGCCGTGCCCGATTATATTATCATACTTTCTATCTGTTTGCAAGGGTTTTTCGGGTTTTTTCGAAAAATTTTATTGTTAAACTGCTAGAAACTTTATTTCTCTTTATGAGTCGGATTTCTCATTCTATTTGTTTTATGTTCTCATTATTTTACTGATTCACAACATTCTCCGGCTTGCCTGCCAGATATGCTTTCAGATTCTGCACCGCACAGTCCATGATGCGCTGGCGGGCCTCCTTCGTGGCCCAGGCGATGTGAGGCGTGATGAAACAGTTCTTCGCAGTGAGCAACGGATTATCGCCCTTGATGGGCTCGACGCTGACCACATCCACGCCTGCGGCCTGTACCTTGCCGCTGTTCAGCGCGTCCGCCAGATCCTGCTCCACAATGAGCGGACCGCGGCCATTGTTCAGAATAATGACGCCGTCCTTCATTTTTGCGATGGTTCCCTGATTGATGATGCCTTCCGTCTCCGGAAATAGCGGGCAGTGCAGGGAAATGATATCGGATTCTGCCAGCAGAGTCTCCAGATTTACATAAGTTCCAATGGCTTTGCCTCTCTCATATTCATGGGGCGAATATGCCAGTACTCTCATGCCAAAGGCCTTTGCGATGATTCCCACCTTCTGACCGATCCGTCCAAAGCCGATGATACCCATGGTCTTGCCGGCCAGCTCAATCTGGGGATAATCACAAAAACAGAAATCCGCACACTGTTCCCATCGACCCACGTGTACTGCCTCGGAATGATGAGCCACATGGTGGCAGATTTCCAGCAGAAGCGCGAAGGTGAATTGGGCTACTGTGTCGGTACCATAGCCTGGCACATTAGTTACCGGGATACCCTGCTTAGCCGCGTAGGTATAGTCCACCACATTGTAGCCGGTAGCCAATACGCCAATATAACGAATAGACGGGCAGCTGTCCAGTACCCGCTTTGTGATCGGTGTCTTATTTGTAATAACGATTTCCGCATCACCAATACGCGCGATAGCTTCCCCCTCTTTGTCCGTCTCAGACCCTCTGTCATATACCGTGAACTCTCCCAGTCCCTCAAATCCGCTCCAGCTCAGATCGCCCGGATTCTCTGTATATCCATCCAATACTACAATTTTCATTCGTGCGTTCTCCTTATCATTTTCTATATATAACTCGAATAAATTTTACAATCTTATATATGCCAAACTTATATCATGCACCTATCATTCATGATCATCATTCGCCAACCATGCAAGCATATAACCTCACTTGCGCCCATTATAACATAATATATCCCCTCATAAAACTCGATTTTTCACTGATTCAAGTTTCTCTTTTTCTTCCTGTCACCCGGTTTCCTGAAAATTTGCGCAAAATCTCCCGTTCACTGTCTTGCCACCTGGCAGGACAGGTGTTACAATTAAAAAGATTGAATATACACCTGTATGCGTAAACGAAGAAAGGAGTTCCCTTGCATCATGACTACTGCACAACGGAGAACAGATATTTTACAGATTTTAAAGAAAGCTGACGCCCCTATAGCAGCCAAAGAACTGGCAGCACATTTTGGGGTAAGCCGTCAGGTGATTGTGCAGGACATGGCTGTGATACGCGTTTCCGTGCCTGGAATTCTTTCCACTACCCGGGGCTACGTTCTTCAGCAGGACAGTGGCAGCGCACGGGAATTTAAGGTCTGCCACACACCGGAGCAGGCCGCAGATGAAATGAACCTCATCGTAGACTGCGGCGGCCACATCAAAAATATCAGTATCAGCCACCGCCTCTACGGCCGGATTTCTGCTGATATGGATATTCGCTCCCGTCAGGATGTAAGCGAATTCATCGAAGCCCTGAAAAACAGTCGTTCCAGTGTCTTGAGCAACGCCACCTCCGGTTACCACTACCATCTGGTCGCCGCCGACAGCCAGAAGCGCCTGGATATGATTCAGGAGAAGCTGCAGGAGGCGGGTTTTCTGGCGCCATTACAGCCTTGGGAACAGGTACAATAAAATAATTATCATAAAAATGCGACCTCTTGGTAAAACATTTTTATATAGAAAAACCTGTAAGCAACGCTTACAGGTTTTCTTAACTCCCCGAGTAGGGCTCGAACCTACGACATTTCGGTTAACAGCCGAACGCTCTACCACTGAGCTATCGAGGAAT
>QWCN01002301.1_pt1 | contig 25424 bp, 29 predicted proteins | sample 1972711 | NCBI WGS metagenome assembly QWCN01 (sample SAMN09866707, study PRJNA288562) | Human gut metagenome isolate term1_stool, whole genome shotgun sequencing... | isolation source: gut | host: Homo sapiens | place: USA: California
TCGTCATCATGATCGTCATCGTGATCGTCATCGCGGTCATCATCGTGATGATCGTCGTGATCGTCGTCGCGATCAGGCTGGCGGTTGTCGTTTGAGGGGGCGGGCTCGCTGCGCTCCACGTCATATTCGAGGACGCTTCCGGTGGCCGCGTCGATCTCGTATTCGTACTCGGCGCTGCCCTTGATGAATTCGATTTCGTATTTGCGCAGGCCGTCGTCCTTCTCGAGCTTGGCCTTGGTGAAGGACACCTCGGCGGCGAAGAGCCCCGCGTGCTTCAGCGCGATGCTCTTGGCCTGATCCACGCCGATATAGCTGGAGGCGGCGGGCTGAGCGGTGGCGCGCGTCTCAATGCTTCTTTCGCGGATGGCGCCGGTGACCGCGTCGATTTCGTACTCATACTCGGCGGCAGCGGTGACAAATTCGATTTCGTACACCAGCATGCCGTCCTCGCGGTCGAGCTTGGTCTTGGTGAACGTCACGTCGGCGGCGGAGAGAGAAGCGTCGCTCAGTGCGATGGAGCGCGCCTTTTCGCGGGAGATTCCCTGAGCGCTGGCCACGGTTTCGGGGCTCGCGGGCTGCTGGCCGGGGCGCACGGTCTCGTTTTCGGCGAAGTATTCTATGCTCGTGCCGCACACAGTGCCGGAAACCGCGTCCACGTCATAGTCATATTCGGCCGTCGCGGTGTAAAACTCGATTTCGTAGAGCCGCAGCATATCGTCGGTGTCCAGGCTGATTTCCAGCAGCGTGATGTCCGCTTCAGTCAGCCCCGCGTCGGCGAGCGCCTTGTCCAGCGCCTGCTGCTCGCCGATCACGATGGCGGCCGCGTCCTGATAGGCGGCCATTTCCAGCGTCTTCTGGCTCGTCAGCGCCCAGGCCCTCTTGATGATCGCGCCGTCGGTCGTGCTGATCCAGTATTCGTATTCAAAGCCGTCGCACCGGAATTCGACGTCATAGGCTGTCTGGCCGTGCTCGGTTTCAATCTCGGTGGGGAAGAGCAGCGCGCGCTCGCGGGTCGCGCCGGCGGCTTCCAGAGCCAGATTTTCAGCGGCGGTCTGGTCGAAGGCGCTCTGCGCGAAGGCCGTTCCGTTCAGCAGGAGCGTCAGTATGAACGTCAGAGTCAGCAGGGCTTTCAGCGTGGATTTGAGTGTCGTTTTCATTGAAGTCGCCTCCTTGTTTGGTATGGCCTTATGATACAGGACGCAGATGAGATGAAAATGAGAAGCGCTCATTTTTTATAAAATTTTTGCCGTGCGCCGATTCCTCCGAATGCGCAGCCTGCCGTTTTGCTGAAGCGCCGTCAAACAGTGCGCCTTCGAAAGAACAGCCTGACGCGTCAGTTCTCTGAAAAGTGCCCTCAAGCCTGCGGCGCTCCCGTTTTTGCCCGTAGGCGGCGCTGATTGCCTGCCCGGCGCAAAGAGAGCGGAACCTCCCGCCGGAGATCCCGCTCTCTTCTATATTATATGTCATTGCATGGGGAAGCGGGCGGTGAAGGCGCTGCCCTTGCCCTCCTCGCTCACGACGGTCAGCTCGCCGCCGTGCAGACGCGCGATCTGCCGCGCCATGGCCAGCCCCAGCCCCGCGCCGTCGCCCGATCGTTCGGACGCGCCCTGATAGAGCCGCCGGAAAATTTTTTTCTGCTGATCGGGCGCAATGCCGATGCCGTCGTCCGATACAGTCAGCTCTATCGCGCTGCCTGCGCGGTGCAGCGTGACGATGATATGGCCGTTTTCCCGGCCGTAGCGGTAGGCGTTTCCGATGAGGTTGCCGAGCAGTCGCGTGATGAGCGTCTGATCGCCAGTGATGGAAATATCCGGCTCGACGTCTGTAGTGAGGGCGATGTTCTTCTCGCAGATCAGCGCCATGTCCTCGCAGACGGACTCGGTCAGCGCGCTCAGATTGAACGGCTCGCGAGCATAGCGGTCGGTCTTGCGCTCCATGCGCACGAGCTCCAGCATGCCGGAGATCATGCGGTTCATGCGCCGCCCCTGACGATGGATGACGGAGAGCGCCTCGCGGTAGTCCGCGCCGGTTTTCTCGCCGGAAAGCGCGTCCTCGCACTGCGCCATGATGACGGCCATGGGCGTGCGCAGCTCGTGCGACGCGTCCGAGGCGAATTGCCGTTCGGCCTCGAAGGCGTCGTCCAGCCGCTGCATCATGCCGTTGAACGCGCCGGCCAATTGCGCCAGCTCGTCGCTGCCGCCGTCGGGCATGCGCTTTTTCAGGTCGTCGCCGCCGCTGATCTGCGCCGCGGTGAGCGCCATGGCGCGCAGGGGCTTCAGCGCGCGTCGGGCGATCAGCACGCCGCCGGCAATGGCGATGAGCGTGAGCGCCAGCAGGCTCCAGACGCAGACGTACACGATGTCGCGCAGCGGCGCGTCGGCCCGCGTTTCGGGCACGGCGCCGCGCAGCCACAGATCGCGAAGGGTGTTCTGCTCGAGGCGGCGATCAAATATATACCAGGTTTCTCCGCGCACGCGGACTGTGCGGCACACGCCGTCCTCAAAGGCTAGCATGTCCGCCGCGGCGATGGGGTTTTCGCCGTAGAGCAGAGAGCCGTTTTCGTGATAGAGCGCGGTGGTCATGCCGTTCACCTGATCGAGAAAATCGTCGTCGATTTCGAGATAGCCCACGCCGTAGCGGATGTAGTGGTCGGTGTCGCCGTCCTGATTCATCTGCGCGATGCTTCGGTAAAACTCGACCTCGTCCACGTTGTCCTCGACGGTGTGTATCAGCTCTGTGCGCAGCTGCTTTTGCAGGACGGAATGGCTCACGAAGAACACCACGATGAATGTCAGCACGGCCATGAGCACGAGCGCGGCGGAAAACCACAGCGTGAGTTTCCATTGGAGCGAGCTTCTCTTCACGGCGTCTCCTCCCGCAGCACATAGCCCATGCCGCGCACAGTATGGATCAGCTTGCGCTCATGGCCGTCGTCGATCTTTTTGCGCAGATAGCGGATGTACACATCCACGACGTTCGTGCCGCCCTCGTAATCGAAATTCCAGACGTGATTTTCGATCTTTTCGCGGGAAAGCACGATGCCCTTGTTGTGCATGAGGTATTCCAGCAGCGCATATTCCCGGGCGGAAAGCGCAATTTCAGCGTCCCCGCGCTTCACGCGCCGCGTGCCGGTGTCCAGCGTCAGATCGCCCGCGCCGAGTCTGCTGTCGCCCGCGCCGAACTGGGAACGCGTCAGCACGCGCAGCCGGGCACTCAGCTCCTCCAGCGCGAAGGGCTTCACCAGATAGTCGTTCGCGCCGCTGTCCAGCCCGGCCACGCGGTCGGCGATGGCGTCGCGCGCGGTGAGCAGCAGCACGGGCGTGGTTTTGCCGGCGGCGCGCAGCTTTTTGAGCACGCTCAGCCCGTCCAGATGCGGCATCATGATGTCCAGTATCGCCGCGTCGTAATCGGCGGCCTGAAGATAATCCCAAGCCTGCTGTCCGTCAAGGCAGCTGTCCACGCCATAGCCCTCGGCGACAAGGCGGCGCGTCACGAGGTCGTTTAGATCCCGCTCGTCCTCTGCATAGAGTATTCGCATGATGATTCTCCTTCAGCCTGTGTGATGTCCCGTCATTGTACCGCGCGCGGATGAGAGGAATATTAGAGCGCGATTCCAGCGCGCCGGCGGAGAGCGCCTCGATGTGGCGGCTGTTCATGCTGCGGCCTTTCGATGAGAAAATTGTAGCATTGCGCTGTTAAGATGTCAATCGAATGGCAATGTGACCGGTTTTTTCTGCGTTTATGGCCGGAATTGAGTCAAAAGTGTGTAGAAACTGAAAATGGAAATACGTATAATGGACTCATCAAACAAAGCGGAGAGTGTCTTTCATGAGCAAATCAGTCGGAGTGAAGAAAAAGAGCAAATGGCGGGACAAGGCCAGCTGGGAGCTGCTGATGCTGTGCGTCCCGACGCTGCTCGCGTTTACGCTGTTTCACTACGAACCACCGGCGAGAATCTGGAGCTGCTCACAGCCGGAGAGGCAGAGCAACTTAACCTCCACCATCCAACGCGCTAACATCACGTCCAAAAACATTAGCCCCTGCCGCATATCCATCCGACAACCGTACTCACCACCCACCTCCATTCATCGCGCAGAAATGCAGGAAAATCGCAGCGTTTCGCCCTCCGTTGTCCTGCACGAATCGTCCCTTCCAACGGCGTAAAATTTGACCGCTTCTCAAAATTAGCAGGGAAACAGTCATCCTCCCCAAACCGCCATTAGCAGGCGCGAAAAATCGTTAGCAAATTTCTAATCAGCTAATCGGTCGCGTATGCATTTTCGCACGCTGAACACAAAAAAGAATCGCCCATTTCAGCCGCGGATTCACGTTAAATCCATGTCTGAAACAAGCGATTTTCTTGCTAAATTGGTGATCCCGGCGGGAGTCGAACCCACGGCCTACCGCTTAGGAGTGCCAAAAAGCGTTCGCCTTTGGAACCCCTCAACACCCCTGGAGCACCTTATTTTACTGGATTTCTAACGTTTTTGAGTGTTCGCATTTCCCTCCAAAATACCCCGGTTTTCCCCGGGTGAAATTAGCAGAGTGTTAGCAGAGCTAATTTTTCTAGGGGGGCAAAAAACCAGCCGAATCCAAAATTAGCAGATAACACTGTTCATTTTGTTATTAAATCACAATTTTCATTATAACAGATATGAAAACATGACTATGTGCGTTGAGGATAGAACTGCTCCTCGCAACATACGTTTCATGGTTCTACCACTGAATTAATATATTTCTTGAATTTGAACTTGACTGGGAGTAAGGAGAAGCCTGTTAACCCTAATCACCGACTCAGACGCACCACAGCCAGAATTCCTCGCAAATCTCGATGTGCTCTATTATTCGTAAAATTGTTCGTAAAGTATTGAACGAGACTTTTGCTCATGCTATAATGGAATCGAAAGGAGTGGTCTGTCCATGGCAATCATTAGCCCTGTGTCCGATTTGCGCAATTACAACACCGTTCTAGAACAGGTTTCCGCTGGTTCACCGGTGTATCTGACGGTCAACGGACGTGGCCGTTTTACGATCCGCGATATTGCGGACGATGAGGAATTTGAGAAGGCAAAGGCGATGCTCCGCCTGATGTGTGAGCTCAATACGGGCATCCGCTCGGGAGAGGAAGAAGGATGGGTGTCCGAGGATGATGTCCGGGCACACTTCCACAGCAAACGCAAATGAGGATTGAATACTCCCCTGTCGCCGTTCGTGACCTCGAACGTGTCTGGGCGGAGGTTTTTGAAGCTTCTGCTAGTGAAGAAACCGCAACGAAATACGTCGATGATCTGATGAATCAGATTTCAGCGAAACAAAACTTTCCAAAGTCCGGCGCTCCGCTGTATTACGAGGGCTTGTTCACCGGATTCTACTTCGTGACGTTCAAGTCCTATATGGCATTCTACAAGGTGGAGACCGATCGGATGCTGGTCAGCAGAGTGGTCTATGGAAAGAGCGACTACATGCGTACCATTTTCCGTAATACACATAAGAAGTGATCCATGAAGCGCTGGCTGTTAAGCTGGCGCTTTTTTTCGTAATTGATGCTTGTGCATAAGCCAATCATGCAGTAAGGCAGATTCAGCACCAGCTTCTTTTTCGCTGCTTCGGAAAGCGTGAAAGTGTGTTTCTTACGCTTGCTCATCGGCTCGGCTCCCTGTTTCGGATTTTCCCGATGGTCTTTGCCGCCTGTTCCTTCGCTTTTTCCAGCCGTTGGAGAACGGAAGGACGCTCGGACTGCGTTCGGGCTTTTGTGCTGGCCAGCTCTTTGAGTGCAGCGGTTAAAGCGTCCGAATCGCGGGCTTTGAAGAACACCAGAACGCGCGGCTTGTCGCCGCCCACTTTGCGGATTGCATAATCTACGCCGTATCTGCGGGTGATCCGCTGGAACTCCTTCAAGTCCTGCCCGGACAGCTCGATATTGCTTACGCCCTGATTCTGCCCGACCAGCTGCCTGACCGTCTGTTTGCCGCGGTGTTTCACACCGGGCGCAGACGGATTTTGACGGTGCGCCAGCAGCCTGAGCGCGGCGGACTTGAGGGTGCGAAGGCTGAATTTGGTGCCGTTAATCATCAGGGTTGCACTTTTCTGCTCAATTTCTTCCTGCATGAAAACCTCCTTTTTCGTTTAATGGATATGAAAAAAGCGGCCAGCTTCAACTGACCGCCAGTGTGTGGATAAGGATTATTTCTGAATGAGCTTCCGTACGTCGTCTTTGGAAAGCTCGGTCGCCTGCGCAATCTGTTTGACAGAAAGACCCATCTTGGACAGGCGCAGTGCCGTTTCGCGCTTTTCGCTCTGGATGCCTTTAACAACGCCATCATCAATCAGCCCTTGAATAGCTTCACACATATTGACCACCTCCGAATGATTGTCAATCTGTATTTTAGGCAGTTTTTGATTTAACCCATGCGCTTTACAACCACTCGGCACTCCTTATTACAGAACGCAATACCGTATATCCAGATTTCTTTGACACGATAACGATTCAAAACAGCGATATAGTTCTTATCCTCAATTTGTTTGAGCGCCGTCGCACAAGCGGTATCCAACCGCTTTTCATCTTTGACATCCTTGACCTCGATAACGAATCCGATTTTCCGATCCTTGCGCTCGACATGAATATCGCTGCGTCCCTTTCCAGTCTCCATGTTGCTTGAAACGCGCCAATTTGCGCAGGTGTTGAGCAGAGCAAGCAGAAAACCATGATAGAAGGATTCCTGTGCATCATAGAAACTGACTGTATCCAGCAGCTGTTCATTCAGATAATCCGTAATCGTTTCCGTATCGCCGGATTCAAAAGCTGCATAAAGAGCGGAAAGTTTTTCCGTTTCTGCGGCAGCTTTTTCTTTGAACCATTCCAACACCTGCTGCGTGTAAATTTGACGAATCTCACGATTGGGAATCTTGAGCCTATATCGGTTGCTGCTCGGATCGAAAGTTCCTGTCAGGTAGCCGGTCATATAGAGCAGACTCCAGATGTTCTCAACGTTGGCATCCACTTCATTATGTGTCAGATTCTCATTGAGCGTTTTTACGATGGTTTCTCCGGCAATCAGACGCTCAATTTCCATCTGCGTTGTGCCGTCTGCGGCTTTGCCGATCAGCTTTCGTACCATGTCGTTACCGCTGGTGTTGATCCAATAGGCTTTGGGCTGTGCACTTTCCGACGCGCGCAGCGCATAGCAGTAATTGATAACATCCCACGGACAGTAAACATCCTGATTGCCAAAACGATAGCCGTCATACCATTCGCGGGTTTCGTTCAGATGGCTTTCAAGCCCATAATATTCCAGCATTTCTCGAACTTCGCGATCTGTAAATCCAAAGTATTCATCGAAATTCGCATCGGCAATGGAGTGTACGGTCATATTGTTCAAGCCGGTGAAAATGCTCTCCTTGGATACGCGCAGGCAGCCAGTCAGTACAGCAAAAAACAGACTGTCATTGGTTTTCAGTGCCGCTCCGAACATAGCGCAGATCAAGTCGATCATGCGCTCATAGTAACCATGCTGATAGGCTTTGTCCAGCGGAACGTCGTATTCGTCAATGAGCAGAATAACCTTTTGACTATAATGCTTTTCCAGAAGGATGCTTAGCATTTTCAGACTTTCCGTGATATCCGAAAAGCGATCGGTTTCTGAAAGAATCCTCAAATATGAGTTCTTTTCTTCAGCGGTAATTGCGGAGCTTTCCCGCAGAAAATCCAGACGAAACGCTTCATTACGAATCAGACATCTTAAACGGTCATAAGCATCCTCAAATGTCAGACCATCCACACCTTTGAGCGACAAAAAGAGGACGGGATATTTTCCCATGTATGTTTGGCAAAGCGTTTCATTTTGTGCAATGGACAAACCGTCGAAAACATGCTTGTCCCTGCCAATCTCAAAGAAAGATTTGAGCATACTCATATTGAGCGTTTTGCCGAAGCGCCGCGGACGGGTGAACAGGTTGACCTTGCCCCAGTTAGCCAGAAGATCAGAAATCAGATCTGTCTTATCCACATAATAAAAATCCTGTTTACGGATTTCTTCAAAGCTCTCGATGCCCACCGGCAGCTTTTTAGTCATCATGCGGCAGTGCCCTCCCGTTCATTGCGTCTTTTCTTAGCTCAGTATATCATGTTTTAAGCACTGCTTCAAGGTTTCCTCATTTCAGACGATAGTAGCAGGTGCTTTTGCCGTTGCCTTCCCGTTTCAGTTCGCCGGATGCAACCAGTTTGCGCAGCGCGCCTTCTATCGAGCTGACGCTCAAAGCAGGGCAGAGTTCGCGAATATCCTGCTTACTGAAACGACCGATTTTGTTCAGCGTTGCCTGACGTACCGTTTCAAGCGCCGGCTTTTTTTGTTCGACCAACGAGAAGCGATCCTCAAAATCGCGGTAGGCGGAGAGGATGATGCCCAGCAAATATTTGATAAAGGGAACGGCATCTTCTGTCCCCTCGTGCCAACCTTCCTGTGCTTGACGAAGCGCGGCATAATAGAGGTCTTTATTTTGGGCGATTTTGGCTTCCAGCGAGATATATTTGCCGACATAAAAACCATTTCGGTACAGAAGCAAGGTCGTGAGCAAACGGCTCATCCGTCCGTTTCCATCATTAAAGGGATGAATACAAAGGAAATCGTGGATGAAAATCGGAATAACAATCAAAGGTTCAGCTTCCATGTTGCCGATTACGCGGTTATATTCATCACAAATTCGCTCAAGAGCTTCCGGCGTTTCAAAAGGTGCAAGCGGCGTAAACAGCGTTTCGGTATGACCGTCTGGATCAGTGGCGCTGATATAATTCTGCACGCTTTTTGTCTGCCCCGCCATAGGGTTATTCATGTGGCTGTACAAAACTTTATGCAGCTGCAAAATATAGTTCCGCGTGATCGGAATGGCATCAAAATTTTCGTGGATGATATTCAGCGCATCACGGTATCCGGCAATTTCCTGCTCATCGCGGTTTCTGGGCGCAGTTTTTTCTTCAACCAGCTGGCGGATACGTGTGCTTGTGGTGACGATCCCCTCAATCGCATTGGATGCTTCGGTGCTTTGAACCTTGGCGATTTCCACCAGCTTTTCCAATTCCTCCGGGCGCTGCTTGAGATACATCTCCTGTTTTCCGGCTTCTTTATAGATTGCAGCAATCAACCCTAAGATTTCAGAATCCCATTTCTGTTCGCGGATTGCTGCATAGTGAAAATCTCTCATTCTCTTACCTCCGACCTTTTTCTCTTGAATTATGGCATGAATTAAGGGAAATATCAACCCTTTACGAGCAAAATTCCCTTATTATTTTATCCGATTTAAGAGAAAGCATATACCCATAAGCGGACAATGAAGAGAATGAGGGGATTCACCCGCGCACCCAATCCTTTACGCACCGATTCAAATCGGAAATCCGCTCCAAAATCCGCTCGGCGTCATACGGCAAAGCAAAGACGCAGAAGCTCCCTGCAAACATGGCTGCGGCTTCTCTGAACGTGACCTTACCGAACAGCAGACAGCAGCAGGCGATGAAGAAAATCAGCGCCGCCAGCTTATTGGTAACACAGATGTTATTTTCAAAGAATCGGGGCATGCTCCTGCAATTTCCGGATACTCCGATTCGTTCATTTTTGCTGCACATGTGTTTTCCCCCCAATAGCCCGCCCCTTTTTGTTGTCTGCGGCGAGGATTGTTTGCATCGAATAAAATATATCCATATATTTTGTGAAAAGAAAGTCATATCATCCTTGCTTTCACGCTTGATTATTATTTAAAATATACATAGATTATCAGCTGATATTGTTCGTTGTGTCCCGCGTGACAGTACGCACATTTCGTCTTTCCCGGCAAAACTTCACAACAATTCTGTTTACCGGAAAGGCAAAAGGAGGGGAAAAGGCACTTTCTTGTACGATCGCTCTTTTTAAACCAGATCTGCGAATCGCATGTTTTCTGATTTACCGCTCATTCGCCACACATAAAGTACAGGTTCTTTCTCAACGCAAGAATGGAGGAAATACAATGAAAAAGAAGCACATTGCCTCACTGGCTTTGACCTTTATCCTTTCATCCACGGTATGTCAATCCATGGCAGAAGAAACCCTCACCACGGATACCGCCTATCTGCGCAACTTTATCTCCGGGCTTTGGGAGGCCGCAGGTGACAACGGCCTTCCCGCGCCGGAACACGCCCTGATCTCCCGCCCGATCAATATCGGCCTAGATACGGACGGCAACGCCATTCAAGCGATTGACGAACAGGATCTTCGCTACTTCAACGGCAAGTACTATCTCTATGGCCAGTCCTTCTCGTATGGCACCTTCCACTACGCTCCTGGAACGCGCCAGTGGGCTGTCACGCCGACCACGCCCAAATCCTTTTATCGCTATGGCGGAACGGCGGTATACAGCTCGGACGACCTGATGAACTGGACGTATGAGGGCACGCTGTTCAACGAAGATCAGGATGGTATCGTCAACACGGTCAAGAAACCGCGCGTAGTATACTCCGAGACGACCGGAAAATATGTCATGTGGTTTGTGGCGGAGCCGCCGTATGGCATCACTGGCATCCCGGCTGCCAGCCAGGTATATCGCATTGCCGTGTCCGACTCGCCGGTCGGCCCCTTTGAAGTCATCGGCCGCCCGCAAATTGACACGGATCCCACCGGCAACGCCATTGGTGCTGACTTTGAGATCTGCGTGGGCAGCGACGGAACCGCTTATCTCGTCAATTCCCATAACGGCTACAGCATTTCCCGCCTGAGTCCGGAGATGGATCGAATCGTCGAAACAAAAGTCATCACCGTCGAGCAAGGTACCATGGGCGGCGGCGTAGGCCTGCATCAACACGGAGATTGGTGGTATATCACCAGCAGCGGTGGTTGCGGCAACTGCGTATCCTCTCCGTTGTGGTACATCACGGCCAAGGATCCCATGGGGGATTGGATGAGCCCGGAGGACATGAGCACCAAGCAGCCCCTCAAGCCGACCCTGCTGCTGGAGGACGTGGAGAGTGCTCAGGTTCACGGTGCCAAGAGCTTTCCCGATCAGAACGGCGTCATGCAAACGCTCATTCCCGCAACGCATTACCGCCGCGATATGGGCGCACCCGATGCTTCCGGCGATAACAACTTTGCGCATACCGGACATTTCTACATTCCGCTCACGTACGATGAAGATGGCCGCATCCTGCCGCCCGATCTCACCGATGTCATGGAGTTCCCGCTGGCACAGGAGGTCACCACCTCCCTCCCCGAAGCGTATGAAGCGCAGCTGAACATCATGGCCACGGATATTTTCGATCATACCAATCGGAATCTCACCATTGCAAACCGCCGTTTCGCAGAACAATCCTGGGAGGTTGCCGAAGGCGAAACGCTGGCCGCCATCATGCCTGCGGTTTTCCAGCGCACGCCGGACTACAGCGTTCAAGGCACTTCGCGTTCGGATGCCGTTGTCGAAGCGCAGGATAGCTACGTCAACGCGCCGCTGGAAGTCCAACTCACCTTGCCGAACGGAACGCAGTACACGTGGAACCTTGAAAAGGAGACCGTTCGGTGGGCACCTACCCAGGTTGCGCTGAATCTGCCGGAAGCTTTTACCGGTCCCGGCCGCGTCACCCTAACGCTCAGCACAAAGGCAACCAACGGTGGCTATGGCGTAGCGGTAGGCTTCAAGGATCAGAATGACCGTTATGCGCTGAACAACTGCATCTATCGCACCTACAACGAACGCGAGGGCGGCTACGCCGAGCATCCCGACGCAGAAATGCTCGTACGCACCAGCGAAACGCCTCTCGCCGCTCCCGTCATCACCAAACAGCCTGTGAGCATTTCCAGTGAACTGAACGGATTGGCCAGCTTCTGGGTGGAAGCGGAAGGCATCGGCCTAGGCTACCGCTGGCTCAAAGACGGCGAGCCCATCTATTCCGAGTTCTCGGCCATGAGCGGTCTCGGTTCCGAGGCAAGCACCCCCTGTCTCCGCCTTCAGGATCTCTCGGAAGAGCAGGCCGGTGTATACACCGTTGAAGTCTTTAACGGTGTCGGCAGCGTGGTGTCCGAACCCGTAACTTTGACCGTGGAAGAGGCCTATGGCATCAGCGGCAATGTAAACATCGAGAATTGGTCTTACTTTAACGGCCCAAACGCTTCCATCTCCACGCTGAATACCGTGCTTAAGATCTATAAGATCATCGACGGTAAAGTCGCCGAACTTCCGTATAAGGAGACGCTTGTACGCCCCGACGGCCGCTATTGCTTCGAAGTCGGGTACAACGGTGATGTCATGAACATTGATGACGCTGTGGCCCGCAAGTTTGTACCGGGACAGTATATGCTTGAAGCAACCGTCCGCAGCGAAGAACAGAATTACACCACTACGCAGATGGTCGAGATCACAAATACTCCTCTGACGGTGGATCTGACCATTGAAAACGTGCCAAGCAACCAGACAACGTAATCCGAACCAAAGGACAAAACATTCGAAAGCGCGCCCACCTGTTGCCAAACCGCAGCAGGTGGGCGCTGATTTACGCCGCCAAATTCTACTTACGCACTTAACAGCCTCCGTCTCCAAGGCGGCACACCACAAAACCCTGTTCCTTATCCTTTCTCCTCCAATGGCACGGCTTACGCCTTCATCGGATGGTTTTCCTGCCCCGCCGTTTTCCATTCCAGCGAAAGCTCACTTTGCACATCTGCCATGCTCCCCCATCAAGGCGCTCTATATATTGAAATTCGTATAATACTATTTCTTTTTCTAAATATATTCAAAAAATCAGAAAAACGCATTATAATGAAAACGGTGATGAGAAATGAAACGTTTTCAAATAACAGAAGCGGAATATGAAGCAATCAAAGCTAAAGAAGCTAAGACAAAAGACAAGAATATAAGCCGGAGACTGCGTGTATTGATGCTGCGCTACGAAGGAAAGAAACTCGACGAAATCGCTAAGATGACCAAATCTGCACAGAACCAGTATCACGCAAATGTGTCGCCGCTATCGGGAGCAGGGACTGGAAGAATATACAAGGAATAATCACCAATCCCATCATTGGCTACTAAGCTTGGAGCAGGAAGAAGAAATCTTAAATCAATTCAATGATGGAACCGGTAAACAAGTTACTGCAAATGAAATCAAAGCAGTTTTAGATGAAGTCTGTGGCAAGGATATCGCGGAGTTCATGGAGAGCGGTCTTGAGGCAGAGCTGGATGACGAGTTGGGCTACGGACGGTACGACTATCGAAGCAAAAGGCTGCAAGCAGCCTGGCTTCGCCGCCCTTGACATCCGGTTCCGTCGGCGTTATGGTAGAGAAAAGCCGGCATCGGTCAGACCGCTGCCGCCTCATACCAGTTTCTGCTGTTTACACTCGCGGAGAACGTTTACACAAAATTCGGGATATACCCCGGCGGCAAAATGGTGCCCAGCACTGCAACGATCATGCCCACAAATCCCGCCACGCGCCAGCCTACCAGAATCGCCGCGTTCACCGCAATCGCTCCCAGCGAGGACTGAGCCGTCGCCGCCAGATCGAGCATTTCCTTCTCATCGATCCAGTGCGGCCCGTCCACAAATTTTCTCTTCATGAACGTAATGATGACAAATCCTCCGCCAAATATGAACGCGCTGATGTACAACGTGCTCAGAAAGAGCGCAAGCAAGGTTTTCCGCTTTGCCTTGTTCATCTGCCGCAGGCTCCTTTCTGCTTTGAATATTCCTGTAAAACATCCTTCTGCCGCCCACAGACAAAGGCCGAAACGTCCGTAAGCATCGGGGACTTTCCCCCCCTTCAGCGCGCACACCGTGCCATCCGTTCGCGTGCGGCAAGCCACGTCAAACGAGGCCCTGCATAATCAAAGAACTGCCGGTACGCCGCGCAAAAGTAATTTTCGCGTTCCCGTGCCAGCCAGTCCCGCCTGCATCCGCCTCGGCACAGCGCCGCATGAGGGCAGTCTATGCAGACTGCCGGCCGCTTCAAGCTCTCCCGCACAAACGCACAGTACCGCTCTCCTGCCATCAGCGTATCCAGGGATGCATCGTGAATGTTGCCCAGCCGCCAGTCATCCATCGCATAGAAGTCACAGGGATATGCGCTACCGTCCGCCTCAATCACCAGGTAGCCTCCGCAACGCCCAGCGCATGCGCAGGAAGCCGAGGCTATGCCCATGGCCAGATGTACATAATCATCAAACTGACGGATACTCGTATATTGACCATGCTGCCAGTCATAGAACCAGCAATCAAAGAGCGTGCATAAAAACCGTCCGTAATCCTGCGGTGTCAGTGAGTAATCCAGGCTTCCGCGCTGCGCCTGCAATGGATCCAGGCAGGGAATAAACTGAAGATACCGTGCACCGAGCTTTTTGAGCGCATTGTACACCTTTTGCGGGCTGCGCGCACATTGCCGCGTGACTACACACAGTAGGTTCACCTCCACCTGTGCCTTTTGCAGCAGGTGAAGTGCCGTCACCGCCTTGGCATAGGTTCCCTTCCCTTGCGCATCCACGCGGCATGCCTCGTGAGTCTCCCTATCACCATCGACGGACAATCCCACCAGGAACCGGTTTTTGTTCAAAAACGCCGCCCACGCCGCATCCAATACCATGCCGTTCGTCTGCAAAGCATAGTGAACCCGCACGCTGCGCCGTTTTTTTTCCTCGACCAGTGCTACAAACCGCTCAAAAAACTCAAGTCCAGCCACCGTCGGTTCGCCGCCCTGAAAGGAAAAGGTGATACTTCCCGATCCTCGCTGCGCAGCAAACGCCGCGTCAATCAACCGCTCTGCGGTCTCCTGCCGCATCAGCCCCATGCACTTTTGCAGCCGGTTTTCCGATTCGTCCTCGTAAAAACAATACCGGCAGCGCAGGTTACACAGGCTGGATGCGGGTTTAATCAGCAAGCTGACATCGTTCACGTTTCCCCCTCCTGACCTTGCAACGCGACCTGCACGACACGCATCATCTGCGCGGCCTGCTCCACCAACGCTTGATGTTGTTCGTCTGTCAGCTCTTCAAACACCGATTGCCCTTCTTCCAGTTCTGCATCCATGTCCCGCGCGTCCAGCAACGTGCCGTTGACGGAAGCAGCCGCAAATGGGATGCCGATGCGCGTTTCCCCCAGATGATACGTAATCCCCTCCGGGACGGAAAGCGTATACTCCGGCAGCCAGGCTTCCAGCACCTCCATGAGATAAAAGTAGCCCTCCGTGCCCGGTTGTGTCTGCACAGGCATGCCTGCCTGCAAGGCGTAACCGTCGCGTTCACTCGTCATATCCACATAGTACAGCCGCTCAAGCCCCGTCTCCCACGCTGCATCCAGCCATGCAGTAACCGCATGGCGGCACCATGGGCACCACGGTGCCCCCATCAGGACAACCCCCGTACCGGTTTCAAGCAGGGACGCCGCCTCTTCCGCCGTCAGATAGATAACCTGATTTTCCGCCGGAATCTCCACGGACAAATACTGCTCCCCTGCTTGCGTTACACTCCCGTTGAGTGCTTCGTATTCCGTTTTGAATCGAAGCGCATCCTCAGTATCTGCAGGCACACGCTGCGCAAACAGCAACGCCGTCATGAATACCAAAATCCACGTTTTGCACACGCACATCCCCCCTTACAGACAGTCACTATTACATTTCTCCGCCGCTTTCGACCCCGTCACATCCACGGTCACATCTTCACCCTTGATGCAGAAAATCTGAAGGTTTCCGATCTGCTGTGTATCCCGAGACGCGAAAAGTCCATAGAAGCCCGGCGCAAAGCGCAGTTCCTCTTCCTCCTGCTCAAAACGGTATGTGCCGTCCTGCTGAACAACCGTCTGCGCCAGCGGCTCTTCCTGCATCACCCCATCGACAATGGCATACAGGGAAATCCAGACGTCCGCTTCGCCGCTGAGCTCCACGCCGCCGCGCACGGCAAAGCCCTCCGTCTCCTGCGCGATGGCCAGGGAACCCATCCACAAAACCAGCAGCACCAGAATTGCTCGGATCTTCATGAGAGCTTTCCTCCTTCTACCAGAAAAACAGCCGGACACATAGCCCGGCCGCCCTTTTTTCGCTTAGAGACCGTTTTTCTTGGTGGTGCGCTTGAGCAGCCACACGAGCACAACGGTCAAAATGATGAATCCCAGGCAGATGGGGCGCTGAACGAAGATCAGCCAGCTTCCTCTGGACATGGTCAGCGCATTGCGCAAGTTGGATTCTGCCGTCGGTCCAAGCACCATACCCAGAACGATAGGGACAGGCGGAAATCCAAACTTGCTCATAAAGTATCCCACAATGCCAAAGGTGAGCATGATCGTTACCTCAAAAGCGGAGTTCGCAATGGCAAACGCGCCTGCACAGCAGACCACCATCAAAAGCGCGGTCAGCAGATTCTGCGGAATATGGGTGATCTTGACAAAGACAGGCATCAGATACCGGCCCTGCAGGAACATGAGCAGCTGCGCGATTACTGAACCGATCATGATCGCATAGACCAGCGGACCAGAGGTTTCAAAGAGCTTGGGACCGACGACTAGGCCGTGCATGGTGAACGCACCCATCAGCGTGGCCGCAACCGCATCGCCAGGAATGCCCAGCGTCAGCAGCGGGATCAGGCAGGACGCCGTCGCGCCGTTGTTGCCGGATTCCGGCGCGGCAATGCCCTTGAGCTCGCCTTCGCCAAACTTTTCTCCCGGCTTGGCTGTGCGCTTAGCCTCGTTGTAGGAAATGTAGGCCGCGATGGCACTGCCCGTACCCGGAATCGCGCCAATAATCGTGCCAATCAAGGACGACTTGACCATGGTCGGCACAGTGGAAAGTGCCTCCTTGCGGGTCAGCCGGTCTTCCTTGTGATCTTTCGTATTCAGTTCGCTCGCCTTACCGGCCGCTTCCGTCCCGTTGACGCGGGCAATCATCTGGGCAATGGCGTAAACGCCGAGCAATACAGCGATCATGCTGATGCCCTTGAACATGAGGACATTGCCAAACGTGAAGCGGCTCTTGCCGCTGACGCTGTCAATGCCAACCGAAGCCAGCAGCACGCCCAATGCGCCGGAAACCAACCCCTTGAGAATGCTCTTGCCGCTGACCGACGCGATGATCGACAACCCGAAGATGGCCAGTGCGAAGTATTCCGGCGCGCCGAACTTCATGGCCACCTGGCTGATGGGCGGTGCGAAGAAGAGCAGTGCCAACGTGCTGACCAGGCCACCAAAGGTCGAAGCGAGCAATGCCATGTCCAGTGCCTTGAGCGGATGACCGTTGCGCGCCATGGGGTAGCCGTCCAGCAACGTAGCGCAGGCGCCGTTTGTGCCTGGCGTATTGATGAGGATGGCGCTGATGGAACCGCCGAAGTTTGCCCCGAAAAAGATGCCGCACAGCAGCAGCAGGGCGGGCACGGTGCCCAGCGTAAAGGTGAAGGGCAGAAAAACGGTGACGCCCAGATTGGCACTCATGCCCGGAATGGCACCGAAGAGAATGCCGATAAAGACGCCGATGTTGACAAAGATGAAGTTTTCAATCGTCAGAAGATGACTCAAAGCATCCACAATGACATCCATGCGTTTTCCTCCTTTCGTCAGGGCAGCCGCACGTGCAGCAGTTCATTGAAGACGAAGTACAGCACGAGGACAAGCGCCACAACAATGACGTAATGCAGCGGCTTCTTGTCCTTCTGCATGGCCAGCGTGATGCCGCCAAGTAGAGAAGTGGACACCACGAAGCTCTTGGAAAAACCGATAGCATACAGGACAATTACGCCCATATACGCAAGACCCTTGCCTTCCTGCGCCAGATCCAGCTCCTTGACTTCATCCTTCTTGAGGATCAGGCTCTGAAACACCAGGCCAAGGCCGCAGCCCGCGATCAAAAAGGCCATGGCATAAGGAATCGTTCGGGACGTTACGCCGTAGGTCGCCCTCTTCTCCACGCCGACCTGGCTTGGGATGAGGATGAACAACACGATCGCCGCGATGATGGCGATCACTCCGGCTACCAAATTGGTGCGGTATTTGATCTTCATCGTTTTTCTCCCTTTGATATGGACGGACAACTGCCCGCAAACGAGCAGTCATCCGTCCTGATATGTGCTCAAATGTCAGTGGGAATCAATAGTACTTCTCGTAGATCGTCTTGCAGATTTCCGCAACACGCCCAATCTCAGCGACCAGCTCGTCAGGCGTAGTGTTGTCCGGCGTGTAGCTGGCAGCCGCCGCAGCCTCCTTGAAGGAATCCGTCTCGCGGTACGCCACGATGGCGTTATACAGCCCGTCGATCTCCTCCTGCGCAACGCCCGCGCGGCAAATGATAAAGTTGATGGACGGCAGGAACACCTCATAACCGAACTGTGCCACGGACGGAACGGTGATGCCCGGGAAAGCCGTGCAATCCTCGTCGGCAAAGACCAGCAGCGGAATCAAATCGCCGCTTTCCACATAGGGCTGGCCGATGGTGATAGTGGCCGCCGTGCAGATGGCATCACCGGACATAACAGCCAGAATGTCCTGGTTGCTGCCACTGGAGGTCAGCGCATCCGCGACGATGCCCGCATCGCCAAAGAGCGCGGTCTGCACAATGTGGGTATTTCCGCCCGGGGTGTTGGATGCGTAGGTCACGGGGTTCTCCTCTGCATAGGCCACCAGGTCTTCCCAGCTGGTGATGCCACTGTCCTTGGAGACATACAGCACAAACTCATCGCGAATCAGCGAGGCAACAACGGCATAGTCCTCAAAGTGGATGTTGAGTTCCGGATTCATCAGTGGACCCATGGTGAACAGATTCATGGACACGACGGAGAGTTCGTTGATGGAGGGGGCGTAGGCGTTCATGTCCGCCGCGGCCACCGCGCCGTTGGCGCCGGTCAGGTTGTTAACAATTGCGGTCACGCCATACTGCTCCTGAAGACCCTGCGCTGCAATACGGCTGATGATATCGGCAACGCCGCCAGCCTTGGCAAAGACACGAATGTTGAATTCACCGGAGGGGGTATACTCTGCGAACGCGCAAGCACTCACGCTCAGAGCCAGCGCCAGGGTCAAAACCAAAGCCAAAATCTTTTTCATGGTCGTTTCTCCTTTGATGGTTTTTGATCGAAAGGGACGAAGGGGGAACAGCAAAGGACACCATGGTGATCAGTCATTTGTCCCTTGCCAAGCGATCGACACACTTGCAAGTGCTATATGCCAAGATGACGGTATCGGTCATCCTGCGCGAAAATTAAAACGTCTTGTTGTACAGCGTATAGCTGCCGGGGAGTTTCTTCTCGCCCGGACCAACCGGCGCAAAACGCATGAGGTAATACTCCGCATCCGCAAGCGTTGCATCCTCGGTCTCCTTGATAACCTCCCACATTTGCGCACAAAGTTCCTTCTTGATCTCCTGATAGTCTTGCTGATCGATGACATTCATCAGCTCATCCGGATCGCTGGCGAGATCATAGAGCTCATCGTCATCAAACGCATTGAAGACGTATTTCATCTGATCCTTCCAGAAAATCCGCTGCGTATAGAAGTACCGCTGGCCAAAGAACTCGGCAAACGCATGGCGGCTGTCGGTCTTTTCCCCGCTGAGCCAAGGCACAACGGATTCCCCGACATGCTTGCCGCTGAGTGAGCGGCAGCCCACAAGCTCCAGCACGGTCGGCGCAATCTCCTGTGTGCACACGTAAAAACCGGCCTTTGTGCCCGCCTTTTGCTGATGCGGGAGCTTCATGACAAGCGGAATATGATAGATCTCCTCAAAACACGGAACGCTCTTCATCATCAAGCCATGCGCACCCATCATATCGCCATGATCGCTCATGAGTACAATGAGGGTGTTGTCGTAAAGCCCCTGCTCCTTGAGGAACCGGGTCAGCCTGCCCACCTGTATATCCACCAGCGTGCAGTACGAATAGTAGCAACGCATAGCCTTGCGGTAATCCTCCCCGCTCAACTTACCCAGTGCCTCGCGCATCCGGCGGTAAATCCGTGGCTTGTCCTGCATGCTGTCGTAGTGATTTTTAGGCAATTCCATCGGCACATCCGCATACAGGTCATAAATCTCCTTGGGTACGCAATACGGATCATGCGGCGCATTGGTGGAAAGGAATGCGCAGAACGGCTTGTCCTCCTGCTTGCACTGCGCCATGAATTCCATGGAGCGATCATAGATATAATGTTCATCCGTTTCCGCCTCACCCTCGGCAAACACGCCGCAGATGGTCTTGTCCTGATAGCCCGGTGTTTTCAAAACCATGCGGTCAATCATCGTTGCGGGATGCCTGGGCAAATGGACTTCCGTTTCAAAGCGTTCAATGCCAAAGCGGGAAAGATCGTGTTCGCGCTCAATGTGCCACTTGCCGTAATAGGAAATGGCATAGCCGCCGTCATGCAGGGCGTTGGTCAGTGTATCCAGGCTGTAATCGTATTCCGCGCGGTAAGCCGGCACGGTGTGCGTGCAATCGACCATGCCGTGGGTATGCGGCAGCGTGCCGGTCAGCAGCGAAGCGCGGGCGGGCGAACAGATGGCGTTGCACGTATAAGCCCGCTCGAACTCCACGCCGTCGCGCATCAGCGTCCGCATGTTTTCGAGTTTGCAGCCGGAGCTCTCCTCCAGAACCCTGCGCTGCATTTGATCCTCAATCAGAAAAATAATGTTGGGTGTATTCACTGTCTTTTCTCCTTTGCTCAAATTGGGAGATCATGTACTTTCACGAATGACCAGGCTGCTGGAAATCAGAACATCTTCCACTTCTTCCTTGTTGATCATCTGCAGCATAAGCCGGGCCGCGGCCGTTCCCGCCTCGTTGATGTTGTTGTCGATAGAAGTCAGCGGCGGATAGCAGTCGCACGCGCTGTCCGAGTTGTTGTAGCCGATGAGCGCAATGCGCGCTGGAATTGCAATGCCATGCTGATTGAGCCAATGCGCGCCGCCAACCGCGAGCGTATCCGATGAATAGAGAATGGCGTCAGTGTCCGGCCAGCGCCTGAGCAACTGGGCTGTTGCGTGCTTTCCGTTTTCAATGGACTTCTGGTTGACCTCAACCATGCACTCCGCTTTCAGGTCGCATTCGCATAGGCCGTCCAGAAAACCCGTATATTTGCGCACATCAGAACGCGACTGTTTTTTATAGACCATGCCGATGTGCCTGCGTCCTTGATTGTAGCAATAGCGCACCGCCTCTTCCACCGCCGTCTGTTGGTCAAGGATCACTTCGCACACATTCGGCAGCCCGAAGTTACCGTTGATCGCCACAAACGGCATTCCCGAATACCACCCATCCAACAGCATTCTGCACAATCTGTTTTCAAAAATGGAACCCATCATGATGATGCCGTTCACCTTTTTTGTCGATCAGGTTGTCTACCTGCTCTACGAACTCGCTTTCTACATCGTGGATGTTGCACAGTACCGTATTGATCTTCAGCCGGTTGAATTCCCGGCTGATGAAAAACGCAAAGCTGGCCATGAACGGGTTGCGAATGTCATCCATGAGCAGCCCTACGGCATACAGCTCCTGTTCCCGAAAATTGCGTGCGGACTGCTTGGGCACATAGCCGTGCTTGGTGATGACCTGATTGACGCGCTCACGCGTTACCTCGTTTACATTGGGATTGCCGTTGAGCACGCGGGAAACCGTTGCAATCGAAACGCCTGACAGTTTGGAAATGTCGTAAATTGTCAGCCCGTTTTTCACTCTGCCTCACCACCCGTCTGCAATGATCTTTCTATATTTATTATATCGTTCAGCTTTCACGAAAGCAATGTAGTCTTTCATTTCACCTGCCATCTATTTCAAAATAATTTTATGCATTTTGTATACTTTTGTCCTTTTCGGAGGAAAAAAGCATACAAACCATCCTTGAATTCCATTTGCTTTTTATTTCTTCTGCCTCAGACATGTTTTTGCTTTCTTCGTATTTTTCACGTTATTGTTCCTACAAACCAGGTTGAACCAGCTGGCCGCATTCCTCTTCAATGGCTGCAAGAATGCAGTTGGCATAGCCCATATACCCGCTATAGGCAGGAATATAAATCAGCTCACCTTCCTCCAGATTGAATCCCGCAAAGATCTGATCGCCATAAACATACGCGGAACCCCCCCAGACCGGAATCCCCGCCTGTTGACAGGCGGCCTCCCAAGCCTCGGGATCCTCGTCGATATCCGTCATGGTCATCGACAGATCCGCATTGAGCTCCATCAGTTCTTCAAGAAAGCCCTTCATTTGCTGGCAGGATGCACATTTCTGTGAATAAAAGAAGCGAATCGATTCACTCTGCACCTGCTGCGTGCAAGCTGTAAATACCGGCAGCAGCAGAACCAACAGATACATGGTCTTTTTCACATCATTTTCTTCCTTTCCTTAAAGATCAGACGCATGGTCTGCTCCGCTTGCCAATCTCCCCCCTTTCTGGTTGTGCAAGCCGCAGCCTTCTTTGAACGGCGCGCCGCTCAATCCGTCTCATTCGTATAATTTTCAAGCTCCTTCTTAGTGACAAAATACCATGAACATCACATGTAAGCAACAAGTTCTTTCCTTACGTCCACCAAATAATAGCGGCGTTCTTTACCGCTTGTAAGAAAGCTTTGCATTGCTTTCATGCGCAAAGCCGTCATAAAATAAAGATAGGAACTTCTTCAGCAGTTAGCCAATGACAAAAAGGCGCTGTCTCAAAATGGCTAAAGCAGGCCATGAGAGGCAGCGCCTTTTTCCGCAACATTTTGGGGCAAGCGAAAACAGAGTGCAGAAAGAACGGCACTCAAGGAATTATTTTCATAAGGAATTCCAAGTGGAATAAGTTATAAACCGGCAGGAAAAGATGATGGAATCTTCAGACCGCTTCCCGAGCGCCTGTTTTGGATTTTATGGTGCAGATGGAGGATGTTGAGGGCAAGCCTGAATAACAGCCATTCAGCAGCAACCTTCATATTGCCCCGAAGCAGAAAACGCCTGAAATCAAGATCCTGCTTCACATACGCAAAGTTGTCCTCGGCCTGAATGGAACGGTTCACCCGAAGCAAATATCCCTTGGGAGAGGAGAGCTTTGCTTCCATAGCCTGCGGGTCTATCCCGAATTTTGTGTAAACATTCTCCGCGAGTGTAAACAGCAGAAACTGGTATGAGGCGGTAGCGGTCCGACCGATACCGCCTTTTCTCTACCATAACGCCGACGGAACCGGATGTCAAGGGCGGCGAAGCCGGGCTGCTTGCAGCCTTTACTCTTGACGTCTGGATACGGCGGTGTTATTCGGGCATGCGCTCGGCGAAGTAAATCGACAGTTGTGCGTGGATCATATCACCGATTCAGAGTGAAGGAAACTCAATCGCCGTCGCTGTAGTAGTTGATTGCTTCTGTCAGCAGAGCAACAACATCTCCTCAACAGATGGGATCAGCTTTCAGAAAAAGAGCAGCAAGCTGTTGGGGATATGATCGACATCATTTTGCAACTGCATAAATAGGAGAGGTGCTTGGCATATATCGCCAGCACCTCTCCTGTTATGTGAAAAAAGAATACTCTGAAAAGGTTTAGCGACTATGGCTTCCCGCTTCCATCATTCCCGCCGAACTCGCAGCCGTGCGTATGATGGTGACCATAATACCAGCGGCCATAACGATAACCATAATGTGCGGGACAATGGGCACAGTCTCCTGTGCAACGGCCGGGATGCTTGGGCGCAGAACCTGTATTTGAGGTAAGCCCCAGTAAAGCGGCGAGGAAACCTGGCCCCTTTCTCACTGGCTGCGTAACGGCAATCTGCGGTTGAAAGGGCAATTCATCCATTTCACGCCGGATGTCGTCTTCCCTGGCGACGGCTTCGAGGAGATCTCCATCGCAGCAAGGACCTTCCAGTTCCTCGTACTGCTCTGCGGTAAAACGCCCCTGACGGTTCCGAATTGCCTCATAGAACACGGCGTCCGTCACGCAGCTGCCAAGCTCAATGATTTCAGACGGAGAAAAGCGTATTCCCTAATCCAGCGTCCGCTTCACCAGACGCGCTCCAATCTTCTCATCGAAGAATTTTCATTGGCTATTTCAACAACCTCTGCAGAAGAGGTAAAATCGGTCAGCGATGATATTCGGCTGATCTGTGTACTCTCAGCCCAGTTCCCGAACCGATCATAGTAGTCTTCCCATTTCATAGTCTGCCTCACCATGCTTTCCTGTAAGCCCGCTCTGCGTCCTTGATCAAAGCGCGTTGGGAACGATCTGCAAATGGTTTCAGCGTCATCAGGTGTGCATAGCGCTCACCGATCAGCTTTCGGCGGCTTTCGGCAACCCCGAAGTCGGATGTGTGTGCCATGATTCGCGCACTTTCAAGAATAGCCGGCATGAGGCACGTAGCTGCTGGTCACAATGCGGTGCAATCGCTTGAACTTCCGTTCATTCATCATGCGTCTGTATGCACGTCCCGTTCGCTGTTTCGGCAACGGCGGGATCAGTTCAGCCCTCTGCTGCTCGGAGATTCCGATCTGCTTGTTTAGTTCCGCTGCGGTCATAAGCCCTCTTGTTTGGTATCACCCGCGTAACGGGTACCACACCATTCCACGAACCGCGCTGTTTGTCATGATGCTCTTTCTGAGCACGTTTGCTCTGTTTCTCCAATGGGATATACTTCATCGGACTTGCACCTCTTTTTTCGGAGCGCCTTTGCTCCGCCATTCATTTTTGAAATAAAGGATGCGCAGAACTTCTCGTACCTGGGATAGCCGCACAGGATCATCTTGCGATTCAGGTCTGACAGTGCGGAAAGGAACCGATTACGATCTCGCTTCCGTACTTTGCAAAAGATGATAACATACGGCTGCTCCGGATGCTGGAATTCACTTCCGAAACGAACCGTCACCTGATGCTGGATGAACAGCTGATCAGCGTAATACTCCGGCACGTCAATGAATGCGTACGAAGCGTCGGAATTGTATATACTCTGTCCGCGCGCCCGTGTGAGAGAATCAACACAGCAAAATCATTCCGCATCGCCGCCGTCCTCCCCGATCATGTCCCGAATCGTTCCGTTCAGCTTGGCATAGCCCAGCGCAATGGCGTCATCCACGTCGATGATGACCAGCGCCGAGTGTTCCATGAGCCGCTGCATCTCCGGTGTTGCCTGTGCGTAATACTCGGCAATGGCTCGGTAAGGTTGATGATTTGCTTCCTTGGTCAGAAGAAATGAAGTCGTGGTTCTCAGCAGTGTGAGTGCTGGAAACCACGACTTTTCTGTATCGGGGGTTTATTGAGCGGTTACAAATGCTCAATGACTGTCCGCTATAGAAGCCTGCTTTTCTTCTAAAAGCACAGTTCGTTTCGCTGACGAAGGGGTGGACGACTTAATACCATCTGTACACCAAAGTCATTTTTAACAAAAACCGAATCAGCTTTCAGATACCGAGGCTCATCCAATGTAAATCCCGCTCAATGGGTACAACAGAGAAACAGCTCCTCCCCCATGCTCTGCGGTTCTTGATTTCTGTGCCTGCTAAAGCAA
>QWCN01002303.1_pt1 | contig 25421 bp, 26 predicted proteins | sample 1972711 | NCBI WGS metagenome assembly QWCN01 (sample SAMN09866707, study PRJNA288562) | Human gut metagenome isolate term1_stool, whole genome shotgun sequencing... | isolation source: gut | host: Homo sapiens | place: USA: California
GTTTTTGAAGTTCTTTGATTCGCTTTGAAGTGAACCGCTGTCCCTCGCGACAGCTTCTATACTTTATCACGGGTGCAAGAGAATGTCAACACCTTTTTTTAAAATTTTTAATATTTTTTCTACAGAAGGTACAATTCCCGGCTCCACAGATGAAAAAAGCCTGTTTTTCCTTGATTTTAAGCTATTTTTACAAGCTCAGCCAATTCAGGAGCAGATTGTTGCGGTAGAGCCAGGACAGGATACTGCTCTGGGCAGTCATTTTTAGGAGCTGGCCGCCGGCACTGGTGGACGCACATACGGTGATGACCACAAAGAATATCCAGACCAGCACCACGCCTTCCGCGAAGCCCAGGAGCAGACCGGCAGTTTTGTTGAGGCCGTGGAGGATCGGCAGGTGGGACACAATGCCAAGGGAGAATACGATACCGCGGATCAGAACGCCTGCCAGAAGCAGTGCAATCAGGAAGGCGGCCCAGCGCAGGATCTCGTCTGCCAGATAACCGCTTACCGCATTTTCCATACCGAGAACGCGAAGCGCGTCAAGTAATTCCATGTCGCTTCCTTCTATGCTATTCTGAAGGAAGCCGTACAGACCGGTGCTTTCTTTCAGGAAGACATGAAGATAGGGCGATACCACCGAGGTGATAATCAGGGTCAGCGCCAGGCTCAGCACGCCTACGATTTTCCGGATGAAGCCTTTGTGGTGTCCGTCCCATGCGGATAATATGATAAATAAGCCTACTGCGGGCAGTAACCAGTTCATAATATTTCTCCTTTGTTATGATAGCAGAGCGCCCCGGCATCTGTTTTTGCCGAGGCTCTTTTACTTTTCTTTATGACTATTACCGTAAGCGGATGGTTTCCGTCCGGTCTGAGAATACCAGGACGAATTTATTCCGTCCATTTCCCTTATATAGATCCGCAATGACGCTGTCGAAAGAGCCCTTGTATTTCAGGACACCCTTTTCGCTGTAGATCTCGCATTCATTTTCATTATATAAAATCAGATATTTGCCAGACAGTTTTACCTGGCTGTATTCCAGGTCCGTCTTCTGGGACAGGATCTGTCTGCCAGAGGCATCATAGATGTCCACCTGATATCTGCCGGTTTCCTCTTCCACCTCCTCGGTAGTGTCGTCGCCCAGCGTAACGATGCCGATACGACCGTCCCCCCAGAAAATACTTTCTATTTCAGAATCCACAGTGACTGCATTTTTCTCCTCCGGAATCTCCGCGCCTTCATAATAGATGATTCCCTGATCGGAAATGGCCGCGCAGGTGGATTTGCCGATGTATTTGACCCGGGGGATGACCGTGTCCGCATACACCTTGGAAGAAACGATTTTGTCCACAAAGTTGCTTCCTACGGAACCGAAGTTGTAAAATACCACGCAGCTGGCCGCCGCTCCCTCCTGTACCTGCAGATAGGACACCGCCAGCTTGGCTCCGTCCGGGGAAATGCCGATGGAAATGGGCTGGCCGGTCTCATCGAGACTGCAGCGGGATTCTGCCAGCTTGTTGCCTTCTTTATCATAGAGATAAATCCAGGATACAGTGCTGTCGTTCAGTAAAATGGCTGTTACGCCCTGGGCGGAGACGCTGATCTGCTGGATCGGAAGCAGGGTGCTGATCTCGGTGACCGCGCCCTGGGCGTCAAAGACGTATACGGTGTTGCCCTGTTGATCCGCTACGGCGACCGCGCTCTGGCAGATATCCACCATGGGATTCTGCATGTTGTAGGTCTGGCTCCAGACGGCTTCGTTATTGGAAGCGATGCAGGAAATGCCGTCCTTGCTGTATTTCAGAAGCTTGCCATTGTATTCTGTATACAAAGTATTTACGGTGCTGCTATGTTCTACTGTCGCTGCGGTCTCATAGGTGGTGTAGGTCTTGTTCCGGGACCAGACGTTGAACACCAGGCAGCCGCACAATACGACGACGGCGCCAATCAGGTATTTCGCGCCTTTTCCTGCCCGATGCCGAAGCAGTTTTTTCTTATAATCCTTGGAATCGCTGTCCTGCTCCTGGTAGGGCGGCGTATCATAAAGCTTTGTTATATTGGCCATGGGCTGTTATCCTTTGCAATCCTGTGACTGTCCGGCGCTTTCTCCGGCATTCCGGACTGTGTCTCTTTTTATGCTATGATAGCACAGATCCATTAGGGAAGCAAAAGTTTTTGTCCCTCCAGTATCCGGTCGCTGTCCTCGATACCGTTCAGGCTGCAGATGGCATCGATTTCATCGTCGCGGCCATAAATCTGGCGACTGATTTTCAGGAGGGTATCGCCCTTGCGGACGGTGTAGCTCTCCGGGATGGAGGTTGCTGCTTCTGACGTGGCAGGCGCGGCTGCTGTGTCATCCGCTGATTCTGCCTGGGTATTGCCCTGCTCCTGGGAATCCGCTGCATTATCTGCCTCCTCTGTAGCTTCTGCCAAGTCTGCTGAATCCGCCTGTTCCGGCGCAGCCGTTTTCCCGTCTGACTCCGCGTCCTCCACCGTTGTTCCGACCCGATTTTCCTCAGCCGCAGTTCCATCCTGAGCCGTCCCGTCTTCAGCCTGTCCCAGATCCGCATAGGCCGCTTTCAGCTCCGTGTCCTGCTGCTCCAACGAATCCGTCAGTTCCCGCAGAGCTGTCTCCAGTCCGGTCATTTTCTCATAATTATTGATGAGGGTAATCCCGATGACCAACACCACCATCACCAGAAAGGTACTGGCCATATACAGGAAGGTCATGACCCGCTTCTGACCGGACTGCTCCTTTTTCTCCTGCACGATGGTCCGAAAGCTCTTGATGGCCCGATCCTCAAAGTGTTCTTTTTCGTCGATGCTTTCGCCATCCCCTGTCTCAATCATGTAGCGCTGCATGGCTTCGTTGCGCTCATAGAATATCGTATAGCCACGCTGACGCGTCAGTTTTCCATTTTCATAGGCAAAGAAATCTGCTGCCTCGTCCGAAGAATCTGACACCAGCAGCACCTTGTCCACACCGCCGAAATAATTCACATGAATTTTCAGAAGCTCCGGACCAAGCTCCATGGGATAGCCGGGCAGGGAAAGATACCAGCCCAGGATGTCCAGATCCGTGAAGTACTCCTTCATGGCTCCGTACACTTCCGCCCAGATCTCATCGGTGAAGGGAATGCCGTTTTCTATGTACTCCAGCTTCTTCAGGCCCACAGCGCCCCGGATGAACAGATAGGGAAGCCCGTCCATCTGCTCGGAATGGCCAAGCAGTATCGCTACCCGGCTGTTCAGCGTCTCCTCTCCCGCCAGCCGCCGCAGATAGGTAATCACATAATCTTCTATATATATTTTACGTCTGTCCTCCGGATCGCCTATCTGGCGCACATTTTTCGGCAGCTCAATTTTCCGCTCCGGCCCCGTTTCTTTCGCATTTTCTCTGTAAACGAACTCAATCATACACTCACCTCATTACCTCTGTTTTCTCATGAATTTGAGCATCCCGGACCGCCCCGGGGGTAATTGCCCGCTCATTTTCTGCATGGTAACACAGACCGGGCGCGAGGTGTGGCGGATGGTGTCGAGCAAGTTGGAATTTTTTTCGACAATTTTAAGACAGGGGAAAGCCCCGGCAGGCTGCGAGACAAATCAACGCAGTCCGTCGGGGCTTCTGTATACTATAGGAAATGAGTTATGTCAAAATACTTTATGTTCTTTACACTTTTCTGTAATTTCATCCTCAGACAGTACGTTCTGAAGGGGAATCAGCTGCAGACCATCCTTCAGGCCGGAGAAAGAATCCTTGAATGCCATCGGGCAGAAAATGATGTCGTAATTATTGGCGATGGTCTTGGCCTCGCCCAGGCTGCAATGGCTGATATCATACTCCAGACCCTTTGCGTCAAATACGCTCTTTACCTTCATTTCCATTAAAAGGCTGGAACCCATTCCATTACCGCAGGTCGCTAGAATCTTATACATATGTTTTCCTCTTTTCTTTTACTGTTTTACGTGATCGTAGTAATGCTCTTTGTTATGTCTGTAGTGAATCTGGGTGATGCCTAGCAGAATCAATACGGTCGCTATGGTAGCTACATACGGATTGATATATTTCACAGCTACAGTAAATGCAGCAAAGAACGTACTGTTATCAAAGAATGCCGGCCATGCTGTCAGTAAAGTTCCACTTGCCGCCTGTACAAACAGAATCATTACCAGCGAGATAACCACCTGAAAGATACCATTCAGGAATGGTACAATCATGGCTGCTCTGCGACCGCCCCTGTTGTTGGCATATACTGCCACAGTCGCATTATCAAAGAACAGCGGCACGAAGCCCGGTACCAGGAACAGCGGAGATTTGAATACCAACAGGCCCAGGATAGCAACCAGCTGTCCCAGAAAACCGAAGATAAAACCGAACAGCGGTACATTCGGATGCGCAAAGTTGTAGGAAACTGCGCAGTCTACTGCAGGCATCGCTCCCTTTACAACCTTCTTGGAAATTCCGTCGAAGGCCTTCATCAGTTCAGATACAAACATCCGAACGCCCGCCAGCAGGATGTACATATATACAGAGAAATGGAAGCAGGTGGTAACGATGTAGGTGAGCATCAGGGTATTGGCTGTAAAAGTCGTATCGTTCTCCATCAACGTTTCGCGTCCAATAATTGCCATGATAGTGCCCAGGAAAATGGTCATCAGCAGCGCTGTGGATACCACGTTGTCATTGAAGATGGACAGAAAGCCCGGAAGCTTGGTATCTTCTACCTTCTTCTGATCCTTACCGCCAAACACGCCTGCAATCTTATCTACAAACCAGATGCCCAGCATCTCCTGATGGCCGATAGCAAAGCCTGCGTTGCCTGTCAAACGCTGTGTCGCCTCTACAGTCAGGTTAGAACCGACTGCAGCCCAGGTTCCTGCCAGGATGCCGAACAGAATACTGAAGCCCAGATTCTGAGTCTGCGGAGCCACCATGTAGGTGAACCAGAGAATTCCTGTGGTGTACCACTGAAGTGTATGTCCCGTTACATATAAGGTACGGCATCTGGTCCATTTATTGAAAATAACCAGCACAAAATTCCATACGAATGAAATAATGAAGGAAAGCATCGTCCACATAACTGCATTTCCGATGGAATACAGACCGCCTTCTCCGTACATCTGTCCCAACAGGAAATAAGTATCGACTACAGCCGCCTGCAATTCGAATTTCGCGCCGATGGCGTTTACAATCGGACGGAAGGTAGCGGACAGTCCGTTCGAACCTACTGTCAGAATGAAAAAACCCACTGCCGTCTTGATAAATCCGGCCAGCGCCTCGTACCACGGTTTTTTAATCACGAGCAAACCGAAGAATACGATGATACCTACAAAAAACGCCGGTTTCGTCAGAAAGTTTGAAACCAGAAGTGACAAGAAATTTAACATATCGTAAAACCCTCCTTTGTTTTCTTGATCCCCATTTTATACATATTACATCTTCTTGTCAATAGTTTTATGATAATATTTTCATTTAAATTATATTTATTTACATATTATATCTTATTTTCGTTTATTTTTTTGATGTATTTGACATATACTTTATTTTTTAGTATAATTTTTTCTATAAAATGTGTTTAGAGGAGGTTTTTTTAATGAAAAAGAATGATTTTTATGCCGGACACTATACAGCGCCAGAATTTAATGATACAATAACTTCCAATAAAGGCGCGATTCTGGTCTGCGGTTCCTGCGAGCAGCATGGATATCACATGCCGCTGGATACCGATAATATTATTGGCTTTGAGCTGGCGCTGCGTATCGCGGAAAAGACGGATATGCTGGTGATGCCGCCTGTAACCTACGGTCAGGTATGGTCTGCCAAGGGCTTCCCTGGAACAATTTCCCTGACACCCACCGCGTTGAAATGCATTTTAAGAGAGATTATCTGCTCCCTGGAACAGCAGAATGTGAAAAATATCGTTCTGATGTCCGGTCACAACGGCAATTACCCTATCTTAAAGGATCTGGCCCGGGAGATCCGCGACGAATTTGGCTGGACGAACATCTGGCATTTCCCCATGGCTCTCTCCAAAGAGCTGATGGCTGAGGCCAAGTCCGCTCCTGCCCCTATCCCTCACGCCGGAGAAGCAGAAACCGCTATGATGCTCTATCTGCGTCCGGATCTGGTACATCTTAACCGGGCAGTTCCGGAATATCCGGATATGCCGAAGGATTTCGCGTACCGACCCATGCACTGGAATGAATTTATTAAGGTCGGTTCTTTCGGAGATCCGGGCGCCGCCACCGCCGAGTATGGACGCGCGCTGGTAGAATATGCCGTAGACACCACGGCAAATTTAATCAATCAATTGCTGTAACCCAGCAGGTAAAGGAGATACATGAGAACCTCAGACAAAGAAATCCAGAAGCGTCTGGATGCTACAATCGAATATCTGGCAGAAAACGGCGAAACCCATATCGAGGATCTGGCCAATTACCTTTCCGTTTCTCCTTTAACAGTGCGCAGAAATATCAAAGAGCTCCAGGAGCAGAACATTATCGAGCTGAAGAACAGCAGCCTTTCTCTGAATCAGTCCGCACAGAAAAAATGGATGCGCCTCAAGAACCGCGATGCCCGCGTGCGGATTCAGCAGGCCGCTGCCGCCATGGTAAAACCGGGCGACGTCTGCTATATCAATACCAGTTACACCGCCCTTGGAATTCTGAAGTATATCTCCGATACGCCCTGTACCATCATCACCAACAATGTCAATGTGGTCAATATTGAGCGTTCGCCGCTGATCCGCGTGGTACTGACCGGCGGGGATCTCCACGCCACCCGAAGCTCTGTGGTCGGCGAAGCCGCTATCCGGATGTTAAATTTCAACCGGGCCAACAAGTGCTTCATCGGCATCGATTCCATCAGTCTGGAGAGCGGGCTGAGCGCCAATGATTTTTCCGAGGCCGCCCTCACCCAGCAGATGATCGAAAGCTGTACCGGCGAAGTGATTCTGGTGTCCACCAGCGATAAATTCACCCACTCTGCGCCATTTTTTGTAGCATCGCTGAATAAAATCAATACGTTTGTAACGGACGAGAAGATTAACATGCTGACTCTTTATGAGATGCGCGATAACCGTAATATTAAAGTGATTGTCACATCTGTATAACTGTCCTCGGGTTCTTTCTACAATCGGTTTACATAACGTAAAAGGCGGATGCCCCATCGGGCACCCGCCTTGATTTTTCACTGCTTATTTCAGCCAGTCTTTGATCTGCTCGTATACGCCAGCGCCATCCAGCTTGTACTTCTCAAGCAGCTTTACTGCCGGGCCGGACTCGCCGAATACGTCATATACACCGATCTTCTTTACCGGAGTCGGAAGCTTCTCACTAAGTACGTCGCAAACAGCACTGCCAAGGCCGCCGATGACAGAATGCTCTTCTGCGGTTACTACCTTGCCGGTCTTCTTTGCGGACTTCAGGATGATCTCCTCGTCCAACGGCTTGATGGTGTGGATATTGATTACCTCTGCGGAAATGCCCTCTGCAGCCAGCTTCTCAGCTGCTTCCAGAGCGCTGTTTACGCACAGTCCTGTAGCTACGATGGTAAGGTCTGTACCCTCTCTTAACAGGATGCCCTTTCCGATCTCAAACTTATAGTTTGCTTCATCATTGAATACCGGAACTGCCAGTCTGCCAAAGCGCAGGTATACCGGTCCCTCGTACTCAGCTGCTGCCTTTACAGCTGCTCTTGCTTCTACGTCGTCTGCCGGGTTCAGGACAACCATGCCCGGAATTGTACGCATCAGAGCGATATCCTCGTTGCACTGATGGGTAGCTCCATCCTCACCTACGGAAATTCCTGCATGAGTAGCGGCAATCTTCACATTCAGATGCGGATATCCTACGGAGTTACGAACCTGCTCGAACGCACGGCCGGCAGCGAACATTGCGAAGGTGCTGCAGAACGGGATCTTGCCTGTAGTAGCAAGACCTGCTGCGATACCTACCATATTGCCCTCTGCGATACCGCAGTCGAAGAAGCGATCCGGATATGCTTTCTTAAATACGCCTGTCTTGGTTGCGCCGGCAAGGTCAGCATCCAGTACCAGAACGTTCGGATTCTCAGCGCCGAGCTCCTTCAGCGCGTTGCCATAGCTTTCTCTTGTTGCGACCTTCTTTACTTCTGACATAATGCTTCACCTACCTTCTCCAAATCTGCCATTGCGATTGCATACTGCTCATCGTTCGGAGCAGAACCATGCCATCCCGCGTTGTTCTCCATGAAGGACACGCCCTTACCCTTTACCGTCTTCATGATGATGGCTGTGGGCTGACCCTTGATGGTCTTTGCTTCGTTCAGAGCCATACGGATCTCATCGAAGTTGTGACCGTCAATGTTGATTACATGGAAGTTGAACGCTTTGAATTTATCATCGATGGGATACGGGGAGTTTACCTCGCCAATAGGTCCGTCAATCTGAAGATTGTTGTTATCTACGATGACGCACAGGTTGTCCAGATGCTTCGCGCCTGCGAACATGGAAGCCTCCCATACCTGACCTTCCTGGATCTCACCGTCGCCCAGCAGTGTGTATACACGATAGCTGTCGCCGGATACCTTTGCGGAAAGTGCCATGCCGACTGCTGCGGAGATTCCCTGTCCCAGAGATCCGCTGGACATATCAAGACCCGGTGTGTGCTGCATACAGGGATGTCCCTGAAGATGTGAGCCTACGTGTCTTAAGGTAACCAAATCCTCCTTCGGGAAAAATCCTCTCTCAGCAAGAACGGAATACAGACCCGGAGCTGTGTGACCCTTAGAAAGTACGAAACGGTCTCTGTCTGCCTTCTTCGGATCCTTCGGATCGATGTTCATCTCTTCAAAATACAGATATGTAAACATGTCTGCTGCTGACAGAGATCCGCCCGGATGTCCGGACTTTGCGCTGTGAACGGCAGTAACGATATCCTTGCGGACTTCATTCGCCGTCTTCTGGAGTTCTAAATTCGTCATGTTTGTCCCACCTTTTATAAAATATTGTAAAATAAAATCTGCTTCTTATAGTATACCGAGACTTTCAGAGTCGGTCAAGCTGTTCTTTGTGAATTCCTGTCGTTTTCTGTCCGTTTTCATTGCTATTCCGCTCCTTCACAGCAACACGCTTCGCGGAACAGCATCCTGTAAATAGCAATCGGCTTTCCTACAGTTCTACCCGCCCCTCCAGCGCCCGGAGCAGTGTCACCTCATCGATATATTCCAGATCTCCGCCCACCGGTACGCCGCTGGCAATCCGGCTGACCTTAATTCCGGTCGGTTTGATCAGCTTACTGATATACATGGCCGTCGTCTCCCCCTCCAGGCTGGAGTTGGTGGCGATGATGACCTCTTCCACATCTCCCTGCAGTCTGGTCATCAGCTCCTTGAGACGGATATCTGCCGGGCCGATTCCAAGCATTGGGGAAATGGCTCCGTGGAGCACATGATAGACGCCGTCGTATTTGCCGGTCTTCTCGTAGGCGGCCAGATCCCGGGTATTCTCCACCACCATGATGACCTTATGGTTCCGCTTGGGGTTCGCGCAAATGGGGCAGAGCTCCTGATCCGTCATGGTAAAGCATTCTTTACAATAACGGACATTTTTCTTGGCATTGATGATGGAATCAGACAGTGCCTGCACCTTCTCCAGAGGCATATTTACGATGTGGAATGCCAGCCGCTGGGCCGTCTTGCCGCCGATTCCCGGAAGACTCGACAGCTGCTCAATTAATTTACTGATTTGACTGCTGTAATAGTCCATTAGAACGGAAAGCCTCCGCCGAGACCGCCGGTCAGACCGGACATCATGGACGCGGAATCCTCTTCCTGCTGACGCAGTACCTGGTTGACCGCGATCTGGATCATTTCCTCCAGGGTCTCTACGTCCTCGGGATCGATCGCGTCCGGATCGATGGTTACTTTCGTAATTTCCTTCTTACCGGTCATCTTGACCTCGACTGCTCCGCCGCCTGCTGCCGCAGTGTACTCCTTCTCGTCCAGAGCCTTCTGATTTTCCTCCATCTGGCGCTGCATCTTCTGAGCCTGCTTCATCAGGTTGTTCATGTTGCCGGGCATGCCCATGCCTCCCGGAAATCCACCTCTTTTTGCCATTTTTTTACTCCTCCTTATTCGTCTTCAAATTCTATTTCTGTATGAATGACCTGTTCGATGTCAATCGCTCCCACTTCCGCGTGGGGGTCATTTTCCATACAGGCTACCAGAATCTCCATGTCCTTTCCGGTATCCTGTAAGATCACATTTTTGATCTCCTGAATGTGACGGGTCTCCTTCAGAAAAGCCTCGCCGGTGGGCGTGGCCGCGATGATGCCAAGCTTGCCATCGCCGACTGCCTTGAGCTGCGCGTCCTTCAGATAAGTCCGCAAAAGCGGGTGCAGACGGTTCAGCACGTTATGCCAGTTCTTTACCACGTTCTGCACGTCCTCGGGCAGGGACCTGGGCGCCGGAGCCGCGGGCGCAGGCTTCTTTGGCTCTGCCTGGGCGCTTGCGGGCGCTCCATTTTGCCGGCCGCCCCCATAGGAAATAGCTCCGTTTTCCAGCTCTTCCATTTTCGCCTCGAACTCCTGTTCCAGCACGCGGATGCGGTCCAGAAGCACGTCTGTGTTCGTTTCCATGGCGGGACGGCACAGCTTGATAAAGGCCACCTCCACCTGAACCCGCTTCTGGGACGCATAGCGGATCTGTCCGCCCAGCTCTGAGAAAATACGGATATAGCGCATCAGGGTGTCATCCTCGATCTGCAGGGCTTCTTCCTTCAGGCGGGCCAGGTTCTCGGTGGACACATCCAGAATATCTTCCATATTATCATTGCTTTTCAGAAGCAGCAGATTCCTGAGATACCAGGTAAAGTCGGTCACAAACTGTCCCAGCTCCCGGCCCTGGATCACCAGCTCCTCAATCTCCGCCATGACGCCGGGCAAATCCCGTTCCAGCGTCATTCGCAGAAGCTTGCTGTAAACTTCAGTATCCACCGCTCCCAATACATCCAGCACATGATCATAGGTCAGCTTCTGATTCAGATAAAAAGCAATGCACTGGTCCAGAAGGCTTAAAGCGTCTCGCATGGAGCCGTCGGCCGCCTTGGCGATGTAGCGCAGGGCCTTCTCCTCCGTCTCCACGCCCTCTTTTTCCGTCAGCTCCTGCAGTCTGGCGGTAATGGTGTCCGCCGTAATCCGCCGGAAATCGTACCGCTGGCACCGGGACAGGATAGTCACCGGAATCTTGTGGGCCTCGGTGGTTGCCAGAATGAAAATGACATAGGAGGGCGGCTCCTCCAGAGTCTTTAACAATGCGTTAAAGGCTCCGATGGAGAGCATATGCACCTCGTCGATGATGTAGACCTTGTATTTACCCTCAGTGGGCGAGTAGGCTACCTCGTCGCGGATCTCTCGGATGTTGTCCACGCCGTTGTTGGAGGCGGCGTCGATCTCTATCACATTCATGGAAGTGCCTGCCGCTATAGAGCGGCAGGCCGCGCACGTTCCGCAGGGGTTGCCATCCACCGGGTGTTCACAGTTCACCGCCCGGGCGAAGATCTTCGCAACCGTTGTTTTTCCGGTACCGCGGGTACCGCAAAACAGGTAGGCATGTCCGATTCTGTCTGCTTTGATCTGATTTTTTAATGTGGTTACAATGTGATCCTGTCCCCGGACGTCACTGAACTCTGTAGGTCGAAACTTCCGGTAGAGGGCCATATACGACATGTATCAATTCCCCTTTGTTGTTTTAATCTCCGAAGCTGATGCCTATCATCTTCGCCTCTGATATAATGGAAGAATTCGGGTCTACAAACTTCAGCTTGCCTGCGGACTCCTCCAGCGGGATCCGCTGGCATTCCCCATTGACAATACCAATCATGTATCCATAAGCGTCGTCTACGATGGCCTGTGCAGCCGCCGCGCCCAGTCTGGTGGACAGGACCCGGTCGTAGGGGCAGGGACTTCCGCCCCGCTGGGTGTGGCCCGGAACGGTGACGCGGACCTCGGTGCCTAAGCGCTCGGTCAGCTGAGCCGCAATCTCGTAGGACACGGTCGGATACTTGTAGGTCTCCATGAATTTCTTCAAATCCTTCTTGCTCATTTCGGCGCGCTCCTTGGGAATCGCGCCCTCTGCCACCGCCAGAATGGTGAAGCCCTTCTTCTGCTTATTGCGGGCCTCTATGGCCTGGCAGATACTGTCGATGCTGTAGGGGATCTCCGGAATCAGAATGATATCCGCTCCTCCGGCGATACCTGCGTGCAGGGTCAGCTGTCCTACCTTGTGTCCCATAACCTCCACGATGAATACACGGCCGTGGGAGGCTGCCGTGGTATGGATACAGTCGATGCAATCCGTAGCGATATCCACTGCGCTCTGAAAACCAAAGGTCATATCCGTGCCCCAGATATCGTTATCGATGGTCTTCGGCATATGGATAATATTCAGGCCCTCCTCCCTAAGAAGGTTGGCAGTCTTCTGGGTTCCGTTTCCGCCCAGAATCACCAGGCAGTCCAGACGCAGCTTATGGTAGGTATGCTTCATGGCCTCTACCTTGTCCAGTCCGTTTTCATCCGGCACCCGCATCATTTTGAAGGGCTGGCGGGAGCTTCCCAGGATGGTTCCGCCCTTGGTCAGGATTCCCGAAAAATCTCTCGGGGTCAGCATCCGGTAATTTCCGTAAATCAGGCCCTTATAGCCTTCTTCAAAGCCGTAAAGCTCTACCTCGTCCAGTGCGTTGCATACACCCTTTACGATTCCACGCATGGTCGCGTTCAGTGCCTGGCAATCTCCACCGCTGGTCAGCATTCCGATTCTTTTCATATTGCATGCCTCCATGATTATATTTTCTATTTCCAGTTCGCCAGTATCTTTACATGGCAATAATTATCTTTAGTTTAGCATAAGTTCGAGATTCTCACAAGGAGGAAGTGATCTGTGCTATGGTATAGAGTATCTGAAAAAAGCGAAAACCGATTCCACATTTCACTACATTCTATAAGTGTAAGAGAAATTTCTTATAAGTCGACTTAAAAAAGAAAGGGAAAAGGATAACCATTTATGAACGATCATGAAATTGAGCAGTTTATCCTTACATATGGCCGTGACATTCTGCGCTTCTGCAGGATGACCGCCGGCGGAACCGAAGCCGGAGACGATCTGTATCAGGATACCATGCTGAAGCTGACAGAGAAAAAGCAGACCTTGCTGCTTTGTCAGCACACCAAAAGTTATGCTTTATCTACAGCCCTGTTTCTCTGGAAAAACAGCAGAAGGAAATACGCCGCCAGAAACCGCATTCTTCCCATGGAAAGTGTGGAGGCACTGGAAGAGGCAGGATGGCAATACCCGGAGCAGGCCTGCGCTGTTTCTCCGGAACAGGAGCTTGTACATCAAAACGAGCTGGAACAGGTACGAAATGTTACCGCCGCATTGCCGGAGAAATATAGACTGCCCATTTATCTGTTTTATTCTGCCGACATGCAGATATCTGAAATAGCAGAAATTCTGCGTATTCCGGAGGGAACGGTAAAGACAAGACTCAGAAAGGCAAAGAAATTATTAAAAGCCAGATTGGAGGCACTCGGTTATGAAAGATGAGAGACTCGAACAGCTCTTAAAACAGGCCCTCACTCCTGAAATTGATGAGAAAGATTTAAGAATCAAAAGAAAGTCGGAACATTCATCTATGAATCATAAAATAACGAAAAACAGAACCTTCAAGCATCGGCGGCATATTCCCGCAGCTGTCGCTGTGGCAGCACTTCTCATAGCTTCATCCGTTACCGTATTTGCTGCCTGGCAGTACCTCTCCGCCAGGGATGTGGCGTCAGCCAATGCAGACGAGCAGCTGGCTTCGCAATTTGAGCAGAACAACTGGCTTTCCGAATATGAGACACAGCACTGCTGGGATTATGATATCACACTTCTGGGTGTGGTCTCCGGCAACGAAATCTCCGAACATTTATCCAAGGATGATCAGGGCAATGTGGAGGGTGACCGGACGTATATCGCCGTGGCCATAGCCTATGCGGACGGAAAACCCATGCCGGATGTGCAGAGTGACGACTTCGATCGCACACAGTTTTTTGTATCCCCCTATATCCGCGGCTTCAATCCGGAAAAATATAATGCCTATACCTTAAGCGGCGGCGTCACCTGCTTCGTCTCAGGCGGCATACAGTACCGTCTGGTGGAAACCGACAATGTGGAATACTTTGCCGACTGCGGCATCTATGTGGGCGTATCCGATGGCGATATGTATAATAATCAGGCATACATCTATGATACGGATACCGGCGACATACTCCGAAACGAGACCTATCAGGGGGTAAATGCCCTGTTCCATTTATCGGTGGACACTGCAAAAGCAGATTCTGTAAAAGCTGCCGGAATTATCGCCGGCATCAATGATTCGGAACCGAACAGCGAATCTCTCTGGACATTATCGGAGGCCGACCGGTGGATCAACAGTCTTACAGCGAAAAATATAAACGGAAAAGCCGAACCGGTGGAGACCTCCAGAAAAACCGTTACAACCGACGAATTTATCCGCTCCGAGTACGGAGACCTCTCTGCCGAGAATGGCGTTGCTGAAAAAGATGCTGTCCTGAAGGAATATTTTCCGAATGGCGCAGGTATGAGCGAAATTATGGAAAAGCATGCGACTACCATGGACGATGCCTGGGTGGAGACCTATACGCTGAACGGGGACGGAACCATTACCTATCTGAAATATGTTCCACGATAGGAAACCTGTTTTGGAAAACCTGTTTTCACATAAAAAACACGCTTTTTCCCGGGAAATGCAGTATAATGAATCCCGGAGGTGAACACCATGGCTGAATTAACTGCTTATTACAAAAATATGAAACGCATCAAAAAGCAATCCATTGCCCTTTATCTCGGTCTGATTGCCGCACTGATGGTTCTGGTGAGTTTCTTTTTAGGCTTTCCCTTTCCCCATCGGGAAACGCTGCTTTTCATTACCTACCGGGTAAATGGCTGGTTTTTTGATAAAACCTGGATCATGTATCTGCTCATTGCCCTTTCCGCTCTGCTCACATTCCTAGCAGAGGGAATCCAAAGTTACCGGAATGTCAATGCTCTCCGGGCTGTTCTCTATCGGGACTGCGACAGCGAGCAGCTGCTTCGTCTGGCTGAAGAAGGAATCCGGTATGTTCCCTACGAATTCTACCGGAGCCGCCGGAAAGCAGAACGGGTTTACCGGCTGCAGCTCAGGCTGTTTGAACGCTTTTATGTGGAAGCTCTCCTGGGATGTGGACAGCCAGAAGCAGCCGCAGACTATCTGGAAAACGGCTGGAAATCTCCCCGGAATTCCCGTGTATATCGTTTTCTTTCCGCCAACGCTCGTTCCATTCTGGCCTACAGGGCCGGGGACCCGGGGCTGTTTAAACAACTGACCGCCCAGGGCGCAAAACATCTGCAGCACAGCGTAACCTGCCTAGCCCGGCTGGACTGGCTGGAAGGACGTTCTTCGGAAGCCATCGAACGGCTAAAGGCAGCCAGTCCCAGATTTCCTTATGAAAAAGTGCTGTTTGCCGGAATGCTGGCTGATTTTCTGAACCAGTCCGGCCGAGAAAAGGAAGCGCAGGAATACGAAGCTTATGTTCTGGAGCACGGCGGAACTTTAGGCATACGGGAAGCGATTCTGAAATCCCGCTCTTGAAATGCACTGGAAAATATATTATACTAAACGGGTGCCGTACAGCACCCGTATGGAGGAGTACCCAAGCGGCTGAAGGGTCTGGCTTCGAACACCAGTAGGTCGGTAGCACCGGCGCGAGGGTTCAAATCCCTCCTCCTCCGCTTCTTTATAGCGAAAGCAAGGCAGGACGCATCCTGGATTTCCACGATACCGTCCTGCCTTGCTTTTTATTTTTTTACATCCTGAGTTCTGCCGCAAACTCTTCTACCACCTCATATACTTCCCGGATCTGTCCTTCCGTAATCCCATCCACATGAAAGCCGCCGCTACAGGCCACCACCGCATTTTCCCGGGCAGACAGCCTTTCCGCCAGCAGGCGGCACAGGGCTTCATCCTTGTGACCCGGAAGATTTAAGACCGATGCGGTACTGCTTGGCACTCCATTTCCCCGGAGGGATTCCCTGGGAACTGCCAGTACTGTACAGCCGATGTGGGGCTGCTCACCACCCTGAAGCAGGATCTGGTAATCCTCTCCCACGCGCTTGATCTGAATCGTGAGCTCTGAAAAGGACAGCTTTATCTTATACTCTTTCATTCGGAAGTCCCTCCCATCTCTGATAGGCAGGCGCTTCGATTCCAAAGGGCTCCAGAAGCTTCGCCGCCATGTGATAGCTCATTTCCTCAATGGTCTTCGGACGGATATACCAGGTCAGCATGGGTGGAATGATATGAACTCCCGGAATCATGGCCAGCTCCTGCATGTTCCGCAGATGAATGGCACTTAAAGGCGTCTCCCTCACAGCCAGCACCAGATGTCTCTGTTCCTTCAGCGTCACATCTGCGGCCCGAAGCAGCAGATTATCCGCATAGCCGCTGTGAATCCCGGCCAGGGTCTTCATACTGCAGGGCACAATCAACATTCCTTCCGTCCGGAAGGAGCCGCTGGCCGGTCCCGCTCCGATTTCCTCCGGTTCAAAAACCCGATCTGCGAGATTGTAAATTTCTTCCAGTTCCAAACCTGTCTCATGACGCAGGGTAAGTTTTGCACTGTCACTCATAATCAGCAGGCTTTCCCAGCCGTCCATTTCCCGGATAATCCGCAGGCAGTCATACAGCAGAGGCAGGCCGCTGGCTCCGGTAGCCCCTACTACAATTCGTTTTTTTATCTGGTCCATTTTTCCGGATCTACCTCCATGAAGCGTGCCCGACGGAACCGACCTTTCTGATCGTAGGGGACGGTGCAGTCAAAAATGGTCTTGCAGGCAATTCCGTGATCCCGGATACTGGGGGAGCAGGTGGGATCGTTGGAGGGATCCAGCGGATGACACCGCACACCCGGTATGGTAATGATGTCCGCGTCTCCTTGGAACCTGGTATTCATGGCCCACAGCACATCGCTGATATCAAAGCAGTCCACATCTTCATCTACCAGGAAAATGTGCTTCAGCTCACTGAATGCGGAAAATGCCAGCAGCGCCGCCTGCCGCTGACGTCCCTCATCACTGGGAGAGAGCTTCTGGAACTGCAGGACTGCCATGTATTTTCCGCCGCCTGCGCTGGCGCAGTACACATTTTTCAGCCGACCGGGCATGGCTTTCTCTACCATTCCGTAAATGCTGGCCTCTGTGGGAATTCCCGCCATGGATACATGCTCCTCGCTGGGTCCGATACAGGTCTGCATAATCGGATGCTCCCGATGCGTCACCGCTGTCACCTTGATCAGCCAGCACTGATTGCTGGCCGGACCTGTATAGCCCGGGAATTCCGGCATGGCATAGCCGGTGTGACGGTTCTGATCCTCCTGGACACGCACATGGGGGATCACTTCTCCCTCGATGACATACTCTGCGTTGGCGATGACCCGCTCCTTTACAGTCAGGCACGGACACAGCTCTACCGGCTTGCCCCGCAGAGCTCCGGCTACCGCCAGCTCATCATAACCCAGAGGTGTCGTCGGCGCTTCGAAGCAGCTTCCGATCTCGATAGCCGGATCCACACCGATACTGATGGAAATGGGCAGCTTCTGATCCATGGCCTCCGCACATTCTGCCATGGCTCCGATATGCCGGGCTCCCGGTGTAAAGAAAATGGACAGCTCATCCTTTCCCTGAATGCAGAGCCGGTGAATCGTCACATCGCTTAAGCCTGTCTTCGGATGGGTCGCATAGCACATACCCATGGTAATATAAGGGCCTGCATCGTCCGGTGTATTCGTCGGCGCCGGAATCAGCTTATACAGATCAAAATCCGGATCCGTGGCTTTATGCACCACCTCCTGACAGGGCGCCTTTCCTTCTTTCACCACCGGTGGAACCGGATTGTCCACACTGTGATATAAAAGCTTACCCAGATTTTCCGGTTCCGTGCCAAGCAAAGCAGCCACCCGCTTTCTGGTCGCCAGAAGTCCAATGGCCACGCTTGCGTCCGGATGTCCCTTTACCTTATGAAAAATCATAGCCGGACCTTCCTTGGTCGGCCGCATGACGGTTCCTCCTGCTCCCACATACCGGTAGACACCGGAGAGCTCTGCCTCCGGATCAATTTCCTCCTGTGTCTCCAGAAGCTGTCCCGGCATGGTCTTCAAAAGCTCCAGCGCACTTCTTAAATCTGTTACCTCCATCGTTCAACTACCCCTTTCTTTTCGGATTTACGAATTTCAACTGCTTTCATTATAAGGGTCTGTGATTCTAAGAGCAATTCTTTATAAGCCCAGAATAATTCTAAAACAGAATTATTGACAGTGCTGTCCTTTTCTTTTAGAATTTTCTTATCTATCGTTACATTTTGCAGGAGGGATCTTATGGAACTGGAATATCTGAAGGAATTTTCTGTGCTGGCTAAAACCTTAAGCTTTTCCAGAACAGCAGAACGGCTTTTTACCACCCAGTCTACCATTTCCAAGCATCTGCGCTCACTGGAGGCAGAGCTGGGTATGCCGCTGTTTGTCAGAACCAACCGTCATGTGGAGCTGACAGAGGAGGGCCGGGATTTCCTGTCCTATGCAGAACGGATGCTGCAGCTTCAATACGAATATCAGACCTATTTCTACAATCGCCGGGAGGCGGAACGCCTTACCCTGTCCATCGGCTCGATTCCGGGCATGGCCCAGTATCAGATTACCGATATTCTGATTCATTTTAAGAAAGAAAATCCCAATATCACCCTCGAGGTTCTGGAGGCTGATACCCAGGATCTGAAAGAGGCCCTTCTGTCCGGCCAGTGTGAACTGGCCTTTGCCCGGGATCCAAATCCGGTGCTTCCCGATGATTTTATCCGGATTCCCTATTGCTCCGATCGCATTGCGGCCGTCCTTCCCGCCGGACACCCACTGGCCGGAAGACAACAACTGTCCCTTTCCGAGCTCTCCCGCGAGGATTTTCTTCTGCTGAAGAAAAACACGGCTCTCTACCGTCAGTCCGTGGAGGCCTGCCAGGCTGCCGGATTTTCTCCCCATATCGTTTTTACCGGTGAACGTCTGGAAAATATTATGGATCTGGTCTCCAAGGATATGGGCATTGCACTCCTGACCGAACGGCAGACCCTGCGGCTGGCACCGCCGGGAATCTCGGTGCTTCCCCTTGTGCCGGAGCTGATTACCAATGTGAGTCTCACCTACAAAAAGGACCGCCTGTTATCCTCGGCGGCCCTGCATTTTATACATTGTGTGGAGCAGACAAAGCGGTGCTGAATGTCTTTTTATGATACGGGTGTCAGATACTGGTTTACTTGTAACGGACAATTTGGTCAAGGGTATAGAGCTGTGTTTCATTTTCTGCTGCGTGAGCCGCAATTTTAGCGTCAAAACCGTTTTCCGAAAATAGCGCATAGTGAAACCTGGCTTTCTCTTTTACCGGATCAAGCTTTGCCAGAGTATCCAGATACTCTGAGTAAGAAAATGGCACTCCCTTGAATTTGCACTCTCCAACAAGATATTCCTTTGCCTCTCTGTCTATGCCCAACAAATCAATCTCGGTTTCTGCCGTCCGCAGACCACCCTGCGCTTTTTCATCACGAACCGTGGTTTTACCAAACCATCGTCCCATTTTGGCATATCGGAAAGGCAGTTCATTTTTCTTCTGCATTTCACGCACAAATTCCCGGCAAACATCCTCAAATGCAAAGGCAGCAAACTCATGGAGTGCAGGTTTTACCACATATTCATACACACCATCCACATCACCATCCTCAAGCTGAGAGAAATTCGCAAAGCCAAAAGCATACCAAAAGCGGAAGAAGTTATCCGTCAGCCGATAGATTCCACGACCCGAGTTGCCATATTCTTTAATTTTTGCGTCCACGGAAAACTCCCGCTCCACAATACCGAGCTCTATCAGATTTTTCAGATAAACACTGGTCTTTGAAGTGTCCTCCACAAGCGATTTCTGACTGATATCATTCAGCTTTGTGTTGCCGAGTGCCACTGCCTCGATAATAGAGTTATAGATTGGTGTCTCCCGCAGCTCCTGATGGAGCAGAAATTCCACCTCACTGTACAGAATGCAGCCCTTTGTCAGAATGTTTTGCTTTATGTTTTCGTCTACGGACCGTTTCGGATTCCACTGACGCAGATAATGCGGAATGCCGCCGAGAACGGCATAGGCCAGCACCTTATCCCGATCCGAATAATCAGGAAAAAACTTTGCGGCATCGTAGAAGCCCATTTCTCTCATCCTGTAAATGCCTGTGGCTCTCCCATAAAGAGGATTTTTCTCCGACAGCAATTCCTTCTCCATAAAGCTCATGGCGCTGCCGCAGAGAATTATCATTACATTGCTGCTTCGCAGCTCTGCATCCCATAGATTTTGCAGAATAGAAGGAATACTTTTATTTCCACGGCACATATACGGGAATTCGTCAATCACCAGCAGCTTTTTCCGGTCACCATAAGGCAGATCCTGCACTGCGCGAAATGCCTTTTCCCAGTCAGAAAATTCAGAAATGTAGTTCCTTGCCAGAATATTCTCCTTGAGCATCCGGCCCGAGAAGTTACGGAGCTGCACGCGTTCCGTGGTCTGTGTACAGGAAAAAAAGACATGCGGCTTATCCTTGCAGAATTCACGCAGCGTTTCCGTTTTTCCCACACGTCGTCTGCCATACAGCACAATAAGCTGACCACCGTCCTCCGTGTATTTATCCTGTAAAAATTTCAACTCTGCTTCTCTTCCGACAAACACAGGTGTGCCCTCCATTTATTATCAAATTATGATTTAGTAAATCGTGATTTGATAATATTGTACCCATATCCAGATGAAAAATCAAGCGGTTTTCAGGATATCACAAAGAAAGTCTTGCCGCTTTTCTTATTTTAATCTATCCAGCAGCTCCTGCACCGTCTGGTTGTATACCGGATGCCGCACCCAGGGCGCGATCTGTGCCAACGGAATCAGCACGAAATCCCGCTTGTGCATCTCGATATGGGGAATATGAAGCTCCTCATCGTCAAGAATCAGGTCGTCGTACAGAAGGATGTCCAGATCCAGCGTCCGGGGACCCCAGTGGATCACGCGGACCCGGTTGGCCTCCTGCTCCAGCTCATGGAGTCGATCGAGCAGCTCATGGGGCGGCAGAATGGTTCGGATCTTCATGACGCTGTTCAGGAATTCGTCCTGGTCGGTGTAGCCATAGGGCTCGGTGGCCAGGTAATCGGCCACTGTCTCTACAACACAGCCTTTCGTAAGCTGCAGTCCAAGGACGCCCATGTCCAGATAAGCTTTTTTGTCGCCCATATTGGAACCCATGGCGATGTAGGCGGTATGCCAGCCCCGCTCAATGGAGACAGACACGGTCTCCAGGGGCAGTCCCACCGGAGCCCAGGGTTTTTTGATCTCCAGCTCCACCTTTTCCAGATGGGGGATGTTCAGAAGCATAGCCTCTGCTAACTGCTCCACCACCGTTTCCAATAGCTTCCAGGTGTGCTCCCGAACAAATTTTGTGATGAACTGGCTGACCTCGCCGTAATGAATGGAGGCAGTCAAATCGTCCGTCTTTCCCGCCTTCCGGGTGGAAGTGTAAAGGGTCGCGGAAATGACAAATTTCTGTCCCAGTTTATTTTCTTCCGGGAATACGCCGTGATTGGCAAATATTTCCAGGTTTTTGATCTGTATTTTATCCATTTAGTTCTCTCCTGCTCTCAGAATCGCCTCGGTCATCTGGATCGTGCGCTGATTTTCTTTGATGTCGTGAACCCGGACAAAGGCATACTTTTTCATCACAGCCATCACAGTAGTCACCAGCGTTCCCTCCACCCGCTGATCTGCCGGAAGATCCAGGGTCAGACCGATAACGGATTTACGGGATGTGCCAAGCAGCATGGGATAGCCCAGCTCATGGAACCGCTCCATATGTAAAATGGTTTCCAGATTCTGCTCGTAATTTTTTCCAAAGCCTACGCCCGGATCAAGGATAATCTTATCGTCAGCGATACCCGCCTCCTTCGCCAGCTTTACGCACTCTGCGGTTTCCCGCAGCATATCCGGGTAGAAATCCTGGTACTCGGTGTTGTTCTTATTGTGCATCAGACAGCAGGCCACTCCGGTGCGGGCGATGAGTCCGGCCATCTCCGGGTCGTATTTCAGGCCCCAGATATCGTTGACCAGATCGGCGCCTGCCTCGATGGCTGCGGCTGCCACCTTTGCCTTGTAGGTATCGATGGACACGGGGACATCGAAGCGGGCTTTCATTGCTTCGATGACCGGAGCTACCCGTTGGATTTCCTCGTCCTCGGTAATCTGCTGGTGTCCGGGACGGGTGGATTCGCCGCCGATATCCAGAATGGCGGTGCCTTCGCGGATCATATCCTCCGCATGGGCCAGCGCTGCGTCCATGTGGTTCCATTTGCCGCCGTCAGAGAAGGAATCCGGGGTTACATTCAGAATTCCCATGATATAGGTTTTATTTTTTACGTTGAATTCTTTGCTTCCGATTTTCATAAATTTTCACTGTAGCTGTTCTGCGCCCTCCGCAATAAATACTTCCGGCTTTATGAAACAATTACTCTCCTTTCCGGTCTATAATCGAATTTCTAAATTTTTCTTCTCCTCCGGCCAGTTGCAGTCTGCCTGGGCCGGACATAGAAAACAGTTCCGCGACAGCTTGTCCGCCCGGTAGAACAATCCCGGCAGGTCGGCCTTGTCGCTTTTGGTCCGGTGGCTTCCGATGAGCTTCAGCACTTCAGCGCTCTCGCCTTCCGAGAAACCACAGTCCTGCAATATGGGCCCGGCCAGTATCACGCTTGCTTCGTCGTGGGGCGTCCCATTTTCATACTGGAGATATCTGCCTATATCGTGCAGGAGCCCTGCTGCGTAGATAACTTCCCGGTCGGCGGCCACCCCATTTTCCAGGGCAAGCAGATAAGTCAGGCGGGCCACAGCGAGAAAATGCTCCGGCGTATGACGGCAAAACTCCCGCTTCGCTTCGTAAGCGGTCAGCTTCCCAAGGGCCTCCTGATAGGCCGGATGGTTCCAGATCCGGTTTACACGCTCCATGCCGCCCATTACTGGCGCACCATGTTCATGAAACGATTCTGAAGTTCAAAATTGTTCTCAAAGCAGCCGGTGGTCACCATGGTGACAGTCTTGCTGCCGGGCTTTTTGATGCCGCGCATGGTCATACACATGTGCTCGGCCTCCAGCATGACGATAACGCCCTGGGGAGCCAGGCTTTCCTCCAGCGCGTCCGCGATCTGGGACGTGAGCTTTTCCTGAATCTGGGGTCTTCTGGCAAATACATCTACGGTACGGGCCAGCTTGCTTAAGCCTACTACCTTACCGTTCGGTATATACCCGATATGCGCTTTTCCGTAAAAGGGGAGTAAATGATGTTCGCACACGGAATAGAAGGTGATATCCTTCTCTACTACGATGTCGTTCCGCTCGACTGTGAATTGTTTTTTCAGATGCACCGACGCATCCTCGTACAGGCCGCCGTAGATCTCAGCGCACATACGCGCAATCCGATCCGGCGTCTCCAATAAGCCTTCTCTTGTTACATCCTCGCCGATTCCCTCCAGCATAAGCTGGACTCCGGCCTTGATTTTCTCATAATCCATCATAAAAACAGCACCTCCAGGCTGTGACAGAACATATGACGAAAATATCCCTTCACAATATGAGACGCTGTTTATGAATCTTATATTGCTGCAACGGGTGCGGTCTCCATACCGTAAGACGAACTTTTCGTTTCGGCGGCAACTCCCCATCCGCTGAACACTTGACGCATGAAAACCTATTTTGCATATTATTCTATTGTTGTGATTTGTTACCAAAGGGCATTATATCATATACCGTCAGGTCTGTATATAGATTTATACATTGTATACAGGAATTTACCAAATTTTTACCCAGATTACCTATTTAAAATATGACTACGTAACTCCTGAGAAATTCTTAGTAATGCATAAATTTATATCCATCAAACTGTTACATAAAATTACCGCCAGTCCTCTTTATGACTGGCGGTACCTAATGACTCATGCTTCTGTATACACGTTCTCGATGGCCGTCCGCAGATGCTCATAGCACTTCTGCAGGTCGCTCTTTCCCTGCTCGTCCAGGGGCAGCTCCAGTACCCGGTCAATGCCGTTCTTGGAAATGACACAGGGCAGGCTCATGGCTGCTCCGGTGAGGCCGTACTGGCCCGACAGCACCGTGGAGACGGGCACCACGGATTTCTCGTTGCGGACGATGCTGCCGATCAGACGGCAGGCGCTTAAGGCCACGCCGGAGCTGGTGTAGCCCTTCAGCTCCACGATGTCCAGACCGATGACCTTGGTGTCGTGGAGCAGCTTTTCTTTGTCGAGTTTTTCCTTTAATTCAAACTGTTTCTCAAATTCTGAAAATGGCACGCCCACGATATTCACGGTATTCCAGGGGATAAAGGAGGTGGAGCCATGCTCGCCCAGCACAAAACCGGTCACATTCTTGGCGTCCACGCCGCAGAGGTCGCCCAGCATCTTATTAAAACGGGCGGTGTCAAGCAAAGTGCCTGTACCGAAGATCTTATTGGCCGGATAGTCGAATTTCTTCTGGGCAATGTAGGTCAGGATGTCCAGTGGGTTGGACACCACGATGATGATGGCCTCCCGGGTATAGCGGGTGATCTGCTCCATAATATCGTTCATGACATTAACATTTTTCTCAAGCAGCACCATACGGTCACGGGAATTGCCCGGCTGGATGCTGGGGCCTGCAGTCACCACGATGATCTGGGCGTCCGCACACTCCTCATAGCCGCCCACATGGATATTGGCGTTGGCACTGTAGGCGAAAGCAGTGGTATGGCTGGCGTCCAGCACCTCGCCCAGAGCCTTCTTCTGATTGCGGTTTACCACCACGATCTCATCCAGGATATTCATCCGCAGAACCGAATTCAAAATCGCGCTTCCCACCTTACCGGCGCCGATGATTACCATTTTTCCATATGAAATTGCCATAGCTGCGTCCTCCTTCTACTCACAAATTGCCGACTTTCAGCCCGGCAACTGCTTTGTCGCATCTTTCTTTATTTTATAGCCTTTTGTTTGTAGCCTTTCAATTACGATTAGTTTACTGCAATGTGAGGGTACCGTCAATCCATGTTTTTTTAATAAAAAAGAGACCCGGAAGGCTCCGAGTCTCTCTATTCTAATTTTGGGCATAAAAATAAGCGGGTGATGGGAATCGAACCCACGTATCCAGCTTGGAAGGCTGGTGTTCTACCATTGAACTACACCCGCAAACGCTATGAAAATATTTACATAGAAACACCATGGTCACTAAGTTCGAGAATAGCTC
>QWCN01002311.1_pt1 | contig 25373 bp, 18 predicted proteins | sample 1972711 | NCBI WGS metagenome assembly QWCN01 (sample SAMN09866707, study PRJNA288562) | Human gut metagenome isolate term1_stool, whole genome shotgun sequencing... | isolation source: gut | host: Homo sapiens | place: USA: California
ACTTCTATAACCACGAACGCATCCAACTAAAAACAGGACTGCCTCCGCTTTCGCTTCGTCAGTCCTGTTGAGGTTTACCCTACATGGGTCTCTTTTTGTACATGTCTACTATTTCTGGGGCGGTTCAATGTGAGACACTCTTTTTCTGTTTGCGCTCGTGCAGCTGCCTTGCCCCGGGCTGCACCGGGTGGGCGCTGCATTTCAAAACGCCAAGGAAATCAGCTGCGCCCTTCGAAGATCTCCTTCATGCGGGGGCCATCCATGTGGCTTTCCTGCATCAGGGCGTTCACCAGACGGTCCATGGTGGGCATCCCTTTGCGGATGATCTCCACCGTGTTGGCTAGCTCCTGGGTGAGCATGGCGTTCACCTGATTGTACAGCTTTTCGCCGAGCGGGCCGTCCAGCTCCTTGCCGGACAGGCTGGCAAGGCCGAACTGATCGTCCATTCCGTAGGTGGTCAGCATATTGCGGGCCAGGCGGGTGGCGTCCTTCAAATCGCCGCTGGCGCCGGTGGTCAGGCCGGCCTCCTCGCCGTAATAGGCGATTTCGGCCGCGCGGCCTGCCAGGCAGGTGCGGATGCGGGCCCGCAGTTCCTCGCGGGAATAAGAGCCTTTTTCCTCCTGGCTGGCCTGCTGCATGTAGCCGCCGTAACCGCTGCGGGCCACGATGGTCAGGTAATTCGGCTCGCCGCCGCCCTGCCAGCACACGTAGGCGTGGCCGGCCTCGTGGCGGGCCGTGCGCAGCAATTCATCCGGACTCCACTGCTTTTCTTTGCCGGCCTGGAACGTGTCCAGCGCTTCGGCAAACAGGGCATCGTCCACAGCGGCCCGGTTCTGGCGCAGCGCGGTGCGCAGGGCCAGCGCGATCACCGAATCCAGGTTGGCAAGGCTCATGCCCGGGGTGCGGGAGGCCATGCTGCGCAGGGCGCTGTCGCTCAGCGCCAGGGCGGGGTTCTTGCCCCGCGCGCGCTCCAGGAACTGCAGCCGCTCACTCTGGGAGGGAAGTTCCACCAAAACCGCCCGGTCAAAGCGGCGCACCAGGGCGGGGTCCAGCGAGTCGGGGCCGCCGTCTACGCCGAAGTTGGTGGCGGCGATGACGAACACCAGCTGGGGGTTATCGCTGCGGAAGCCGTCCATCTCGGTGAGCAGCGCGTTCAGAACATCCTTGCCGGTGTGCTGCGTGTCGTCGCCGGTGCGGGGGCGGGCAATGGCGTCGATCTCGTCAATGAACAGGATCGACGGGGCATAGCGGCGGGCTGTCTGGAACAGCTCGTGCACGGCCTGCGGGCCTTCGCCCACGTACTTCTGAAGGAATTGGCCGCCTTCCGCCGCGAGGAAGGCCATGCCAGTTTCGCCGGCCATGGCCTTGGCCAGCATGGTTTTGCCGGTGCCCGGCGGGCCGTACAACAGCAGGCCCTTGGGGGCGCGCAGGCCGGCGGCGCTGTATTTGCGGGGGCTGGTCAGGTAATCGGCGAAGAACCGAAGCTCCTCTTTGGCATCAGCCGCACCGATCACGTCCGCAAAGCGCACATCCGGGCGGGAAACATCGCTGAGCAGCTTCTGGGTGTCCTGCGCCTGCACCGCGCGCTTGCGCCGCAGCCGGAACAGCTGGATGTGGGCGGTCTGGCCATCTGCTTCCAGCGTCTGGGCGGTTTCAAAGGTGATGACCTGATTGCTGCGGGCCAGCTCGTTCATGCTGAGCTGGCGCTGAGTGTTGAGGTACGCCGTGTGCAGAATGGCGGGCAGGCCTGCCCCGGTGGTGGTGAACACCTTGCGGCAGCCCCGGCGGGCAAAGGAAAGGCGTTCCTCCTTGTTGACGCGGGCATCCGGCGTTTGCAGCAGGTACAGCGGCACCTGCGGGAAGCGCTCATGCACCTGATTGAAGAAGGTGAGTGCGGGCGAGTCCATGTCCTCCAGATTTAGGTAAGGCTCGTCGCCATGGGTCGGCTCCACAAACACGGCCAAAATGTCCCGCTCTTTCAGCAGGGCCAGGGCGGGTTCGGGGCGGTGGAACACATGGGCCAGCACATGGGGGAAGCGGTGGTTGCCCTCCGGCAGCAACTGGGTGAACAGCAGCATTTCCGCCTCGCGCCCGCTGCCGTACAGAGAGCGGATGGCGGGGTCGTCGCCCATATCCACGGAGAAGCGGACCGTGCGCAGACGGTCAGACTCCTGCCCGTGCTCCGCCATCAGACGCATCAGCTCAAACAGCTCGCCCAGGAGAAAATGCTCGGCCCGGGCCGAAACAGTGCGGGCATCCGCCAGGCCGCCCTCGGCGAAGAGCACGGTGGCCATTACGGCGCTGTCCACCTCGATGGAGAGGTGATAGGCGGCCTCCAGCTGGTGGCGGGCGGTTTCGATCCGGTCGCGCACAATGCTGTACAGGTGCTGGGCCTCCAGGTGGTTGAACAGAATCACGTTGCCGCTGGCAAAGCGGGAGCAAATGGCGGCCGGGAACGCCGGCTCGCCGGTGACGTCACTCACGTCATCGGCCAGCGCCTTCAGGATGGTCTTGCGGGAGACGTCCGCCAGATTGCGGTGGGTGGGGTCACTGTACAACTGGCGGCCTGCGTTGGTGGTGAGAATGATTACCGCATCCCGGAAAGGAACCTCCTGGTTGGTATGGTTGTCCCGCAGAAAACCGCGGTCCAGAATCTGCAGAAACAGATGGATCACATTCAGGTGGGCCTTTTCAATTTCATCGAACAGAAGAACACAGTGCGGGTTCTTGCTCACAAACTCGGTGACGAGACCGGGGGCGGAATCCTTGAACACCTTGTTGGAACCGGCAAAGAGCTGCCCGGCATCCTTGTCGGAGTATTCGCTCATGTCAAAGCGGCGGTAGGGCAGGTCCAGCAGCTGGGCGGCCTGCTCGGCAAGGTAGGTCTTGCCCACGCCGGGCGAGCCGGTGAACAGGAACGTGGCCAGAGGCTTGGTACGCCCCTGGTCGGCCATGGCCATTACCTGCGCCTGGAAGTAACCGGACACAAAGGCGTACACGGCGTGATCCTGCCCGGCAACCTTGGTCAGAAGGGTTCCCTGCATGGCGCGCACCTTGTCGGTCAGGGCCATCAGGGTGCTGGCCTGGGGCGTGTGGGCCTGTGCGGGGGCGGCACTGCGTGCGGGCTCCTGAGGTTCATGGGCCCGGACGGCAAAACTCGGGGCACCCGCGGCGGGCGTATGCCGGGGTGCGGCAGGCTCCGGCTGGGAACCGGGTTCCTCCGTCTCGCCCCACAGAGCGGCGAGAGCCTCGGCCAGCTCGGTGTCTTCGTCCTCCGGAACCGAAGCAGCGGGGGCCGCCGCCGCGCCCCGGCGGGGCAGCTCCGGCGGCTTGGCGGCGGGAGACTGCCGTCCGTTGCTGCGGTCCTGTTCGTCCAGCATACCGGCCAGGATGTCTTCCAGGTCGTCGTTGCGGATATCAGCCATGAAGATCAACTCCTTTTATAGATTCAGCAAAAAGGCTGCAGAATGGTTTGGGATGAAGGTGCATTGTGAGTACGGAACAATTCTCGAAGCGGTTCGCAAAAAGTCGGATGAGTTCCGCAATGCACAGCCTTCTCCCTCTATATTGCCAGAGGCTGGCGCGTTTTACAAGAAAAAGCGGCAAATTCAGGCAGCGGGCTGATTCGCACGCTTAAAGCAAAAGCCCCGGCGGCGGGGTCAGGTCGATGGAAACGGGCCGATCCAGAATCATGTGGTCGGGTGCAACGCGGCAGTCCATGGCAATCAGGCGGACCCCGGCGGCCTCGGCCTCGGCCAGTGCCCGGCCGAAGGCAGGCTGGGTGCTCCAGTTGGGCGCAAAGGTGTGAACGCCTTTCATCTGAATGACAATCAGCACGGCGCAGTGCTCGCCCTGGGCGGCCAGAGCGGTCAGCTCCTGCACGTGCTTCAGCCCGCGCAGGGTGGGGGCATCCGGAAAACGGGCAAGCCCGTCCTCTTCCAACGTGCAGCCCTTTACCTCCACCAGAAGCCGGCCAAAGGCCCCTTCGCCGTAAAAATCAAAGCGGGAATCTCCCAGGCGGTATTCGGGCTTTAATACGGTAAGGGCACCCAGCCCGCCGGCGGCCAGCCATTCCCGGGCGGCAGCGTTGGGGGCGGCGGAATCCATGTTGATGAGCCGCAGCCCGGCGGAGGTGGGCTTTTCCACCGCAATCAGGTCGAAGGATGTTTTCCGGGCGGGGTTCTGCCCGGGTGTCAGATACACCGTTGTGCCGGGTTGGAGCAATTCCGCACAGCGGCCGGTGTTTTTTACATGTACAGTCAGAACCCGGCCGCCCTGCTCCACCAGGGCGACAAACCGGTTGGGGCGGCTGAGAAAGCGGGCCGCGGTGACGGAAGAATACTGCATCAGAGTTCCTTTCCTGAATGCTTTCCATGAAAAAGCCGGCGGACAAAATGAAACAATTGGATAAAACAACGGTATTTGAATGAGTTTGCTTGACGGAACTGGAGAAGACGAGTATAATTTTACCAGGTTATGAGAACAAAGGCAACACACGCGTGGGTACCGCAAAGGTGCGGGCGGCGCTGCCGAAACCAATCGCAGTGCGGCACATCCGCCTGCACAATGAGGGGGAAAGCATTATGAAAAAGATGGAGCAGACCTTGATCGAGCCGGAGAAGTTTTATACCATTGCCAATGGAAATGGCAAAGTGCTGGAAGTGAAGGATTACAATCCCGACAACGGTGCCGCCGTTCAGCTGTGGGACTACACCGGTGAGGAGTGGCAGCAGTGGTCCTTCGTGCGGGCCGGCCAGGGTGTGTACCGTATCTGCAACCGGTTCACCGGCAAGATGCTGGATCTGGTCGCCTGCGGTACCAACGACGGCACCTGGCTGCACCAGTGGGAAGGGGCCAACGGCTCCAGCCAGCTGTGGGTACTGGAGGCGACCAACGACGGCCGCTTTAAGGTGAAGTCCAGCGTGTCCGGCAAGTGCGTGGATCTGGTTGGCATGAGCGCCGAGAACGGCACCCGTGCCCAGATCTGGCAGGACGTGGACGGTGAGAACCAGTATTGGACCATCACCGAGGCAAAGCCTGTGAAGAAGCGTGCGGCCCGCAAGCCCGCTGCCAAAAAGGCTGCTGAGCCTGCCGTCGAAGCCGCCGAGAAGAAGGCCCCGGCCAAAAAGACCACCCGTAAGCCTGCCGCCAAAAAGGACGCCGCGAAGGCCCCCGCGGCCGATGCCGTGAAGCAGGAGGCCAAGGCCCCTGCCAAGAAGCCTGCCGGCAAGACTGCTGCTGCGAAGGCTGAGGCTCCCAAGGCTGTGGAGAAGCCCGCCGAGGCGAAGGTCGAGGCTCCCAAGGCTGTGGAGAAGCCCGCCGAGGCGAAGGTCGAGGCTCCCAAGGTGGCGGAGAAACCCGCCGAGGCGAAGGTCGAGACTCCCAAGACTGTGGAGAAGCCCGCCGAGGCGAAGGCCGAGACTCCCAAGACTGTGGAGAAGCCCAAGCTGGCTTCCAAGCGCCCCGCCCGCAAGCCCACCGGCAAGCGCAAGGCCAAGTAAGCACGCTTCTGTGCCTGACATGAAGAAACCGTAAAAAATGCGCCCCGCACGGCTGATGCCGCACGGGGCGCATTTTGTGTTGGTATTATGATCTGGCCGCCGTTAGGGCTTTTCCACCAGAGGCTTGAACCCGCCGCCCAGAACCTCGTTGGCCTGGGCCACCACCACAAAGGCATGGGGGTCCAGCTTGTAGATCTCCCGCTTGACGATGAAGGTCTCACTGGGGCGCACAGCCATCATCAGCACACTGCGCTGAGTGCCGCTGTACATGCCGGTGCCGTCCAGCTTGGTAACGGCCCGGTTCAGCCGGTGCATCAGGTCCTGCGCAATCTGCGTGGGGTCGCCGTCGGTGATCACAAAGCACAGGTTCCCCCGGTCAAAACCGCCCATAATGTGGTCGGCAAACACGCTGCACACATACAGCGTGATGATGGCGTACAGGCCCAATTGCACATCTCGGAAGGCGATCATGGCAAACACCACGGCGGCCCCATCAATGATCATGCACATTTTGCCCACGCTCACCTGCGGAAAGGCCACCACCAGCAGGCGGTTGAGCAGGTCGGTTCCGCCCACCGAACTGTTGGAGCGGATGAGGCACACCATGCCGATGCCGTAGAGCACCCCGCCGAACAGGCTGGCCACCAGCGGGTCGGTGGTCAGGGTGGGCAGAAAGTCCGTCAGATTCAGGATGGCGCTGTATAAAAAACTGCACACCAGAGTGTTGACGGTGAACTTTGCGCCTTTGACGAAAAGCGATGCCAGCAAGAGCGGAAAATTCATCAAGAACATCAGGGTGCCCACTTTCATGGGGATGAAGTTGCAGAGCACGGTTGCAATGCCTGCAAAACCACCGGCGGCGATGTTGTTGCCAATGAGAAACAGGTTCAGCGCCAGGGCGTACATCAGGGTGCCGGCCAGAAACCAGAGGATTTCGACGCCGGCCTTTTTGGCATCAAGGGGCGTTTTTGCGCGTTCCTGAACAGAATGCGGCATGGCGGTTCCTCCTTTCGGATGGTAGGGGGAAGGGGCGGATGTGCACACAGAAGGGGGCAGGAGTAAAAAACTGCAGAAAAATCCATAAGATACAAGAAAAGTATAAAGGAAGCAGGGGGGAACTGTCAACAAGAACGAAACAAAGTTCAAAAAGCGGGAAAATGCGGCCCGCGCGGGGCTGCGAATCACAGCTGTGGGAAGAAAATCGGCCGGGTACGGCCATCTGCGACGGAAAAGCCACCCAAAAGAACAGCAAATCACTTGACAAATACGAAAACAGGTGTATAATAAAAATGGATTATGGCCCGTTGGTCAAGCGGTTAAGACAGCGGCCTCTCACGCCGTTAACATCGGTTCGATTCCGGTACGGGTCACCAGAAAAGCCAGCCTGCATTCCCTGGGGATGCGGCTGGCTTTTTACTGTTGCAGGGAGCAACCTGCTTTTGCGGGCGTTTTCATTGACGAAAGCATAAAAATAGAGGATAATAAACCCATTGGCCTTATTTTCCGTGTAGTGGGACAGCGGCCCGCTGCCGGATAAGGCAGATGCAGAAGTGCATTGGGCCGCGTGCCGAAAAAACAGGCGGCTTGAAACACCATAAAATGGCAGGAAAAAGGGGGAAAGACCTATGGCATACTATTATTGCCTGCTGCTGGATGCAGACAATACGCTGCTGGATTTTGACGAGGCGGAGCGGAAAGCCCTGAACGAAACGTTTACGCAATTTGAACTTCCGGTGGACGCGGAAACCGTGGCTCTGTACGATCGGATCAATAAGGGCCTGTGGGCGGCGCTGGACCGCGGAGAGATGAAGGCCGAAAAGCTGGCCGTGGAACGGTTCAGCCGCCTAGGAAAAGAATTGAACCGCCCCCTGGACGCTCAGCAGATGAGCCGCGCCTATCTGGAGCAGCTGGCCCAGCACGGTGACACCGTGCCCGGCGCGCTGGAAGCCCTGAAGGAGCTGAGCGAGGTGGCCACGCTGGCGGTGGTGACCAACGGGTTTGAAAAGGTTCAGATGAACCGGCTGGCGCTCTCCGGGCTGGACCGCTATCTGGACGGCGTGTTTGTCTCGGAGAAGGTGGGGGCCACAAAGCCCAGCAAAAAGATTTTTGACACGGCGCTGAACACGCTGGGCATTGAGCACCGGGACCGGGTGCTGGTTGTGGGCGACAGCCTGCGCACCGATGTGCTGGGCGGCAGCAAGTTGGGGCTGCACACCTGCTGGTACAACCCGAACGGCCAGGAGCCGGGGGACGCCCAGCCCACCTATACGGTGACCCGCCTGGAGGAGCTGTATCCCATCGTGATGGAAGCGGAGGAGCTTGCAAATGTGGGAAGTAAAAACCGAAAACATCAGCTTTGATTCCGCCTGCCCCGGTCAGAAAACGGCGGGGTATTTCTTCGTTTCACCGCAGCTGGAGCGGCCGAAGGCGCTGGTGCAGCTGTGCCATGGCATGTGCGAGCACCTGGGCCGCTACGAGGACTTTGCGGCGTTTCTGGTGCGCCACGGCTATGGGGTGTTCGGGAACGACCACCTGGGCCACGGAAGAACCAGCAACCTGGGCGGAGAGGACGGCTTTTTCGCCGAGAAAAACGGCCGGTACTTTGTGTTGAAGGACCTGAAAACCATGAACGAGCTGGGCCGCGAGCGCTGGCCCGGGCAGCCGGTTATTCTGCTGGGGCACAGCATGGGCAGCTTCTTTGCCCGGTGGTTTGCGGCGGAGTATCCGGATGCGCTGGACGCGCTGGTAATCAGCGGAACGGCGGGGCCGAACCCGGCGGCCGGCGCGGGCAGCTTGGCGGCCGACCTGATGTGCCTGCTGCAGGGGGCGCACGGTCATTCGCCGCTGCTGCAGAAGCTGGCCTTCGGCAATTATCTGGCGCGGGTGGAGAACCCCAAAACGCCCCATGACTGGATCAGCCGGGACCGGGACGTGGTGCGCCGTTATGCCGCCGACCCAAAGTGTACCTTCACGTTTACCAACAGCGCCATGGGGGAGCTGACCCGCACCCTGCGCCAGGTGAGCGGGCAGGATTGGGCCGACCGGCTGCGCAAGGCCATGCCGGTGCTGCTGCTGGCGGGCGATGCCGACCCGGTGGGCGGCTATGGAAACGGGGTGCGGCAGGTGTACGCCATGCTGCAGAAGGCAGGCCTCACCGACCTGACGCTGACCCTGTACCCCGGCGGACGCCATGAGATGCTGAATGAGATTAACCGGGAACAGGTGTATGCGGATGTTCTGGCCTGGTGCGACCGGGCGTTGGATCGTATGGCCTGAAACCAATCGAAAACAGTCGGACGGCGAAAAATGCCGGCCGTTCGGATAAACCAGAGGAAGTGCATCCTGCGGCTGTGCCGGAGTCCGGCGCGGAGAACCGTGGGAGGGGAGAGTAAAAAGCGATGTTGATCGGGCTGCAGAATTTGGAAAAGGATTTCGGCGAGGCCGTGATCCTCAAAGGAATTACCGCCAATGTGGAACAGGGCGACCGCATTGGCATTGTGGGCGAAAACGGCGCGGGAAAAACCACGCTTCTGCGGATGCTGTGCGGGGAATACCAGCCGGACGCCGGAGAATTGACCATTGTGCACGGCGTAATGCTGGGCTATCTGGAACAGAACAGCAAGCTGGACCCCACCCTGGATGTGTACGGCGAAATGCGCAAGGCATTCCAGCCGGTGCTGGATGCCATGGCCCGAATGCAGGTGGTGGAAAAGCAGCTGGCTCTGCACCCGGAGGCGGATGGCCGCGAGGAGCTTCTGGAGGAGCACGCCCACCTGTCCGCCGTCGTGGATGCCGCCGATGGCTACAACATGGACATCCAGATTAAAAAGGTGCTCAACGGCATGGCTTTTGGCCCGGAAACGTATGACAAGCGGGTGGCCGTCCTTTCCGGCGGCGAGCAGACCCGCCTGCGCCTAGCGAAGCTGCTGCTTCAGCACCCGGATGTGCTGATTCTGGACGAGCCCACCAACCATCTGGACTTTGCCACGATGGAATGGCTGGAAAACTTCCTGAAAAGCTATTCCGGCGCGGTGTTGGTGGTCAGCCATGACCGCTATTTTCTGGACGCGGTCTGCAACCGCATCTGGGAGGTGGAAAATCAGGGCCTGACCACCTACAAGGGCAATTTCTCGGCCTATCTGCCGATTAAAGAAATGGCGATTGCTCAGCAGCAGAAGCAGCACGACGCGGATGTGGCCAAGGCCCAGAAGCTGGAGGACTATGTGGCCCGGAATCTGGTGCGGGCTTCCACCACAAAAATGGCGCAGAGCCGCCGCAGGCAGCTGGAAAAAATGGAGATCACCGAGGCCCCCAAGGCCGGTGTGCGGGAACTGAAGTTCCGCTTTGAATTTGACATTGCACCCTACAACGAGTTGGTCACGGTGAAAAACCTGTGCATCAAAATCGGTACCCGGACGTTGCTGGAGCCCTTCTCCATGCAGGTGCTGCGGGGCCAGCGGCTGGTCATTGCCGGGCCGAACGGCGCGGGCAAATCCACCCTGCTGCAGGTGCTGGACGGCCGCCGCCGCCCCTCCGGCGGCATGGTGCGGCTGGGTGCCGGGGCCCGTACCAGCATTTTTGAACAGCAGCAGGCCCGCCGCGCCGGCCGGGTAATCGACGCCATCTGGGATAAGTACCCGAAGTTTACCGAGCTGGAGGTGCGCAGCCACCTGGCGCGGTTCAACTTCCGGGGCGAGGACGTGTTCAAAGAGTGCAGCCAGCTGTCCGGCGGTGAAATGGCCCGCCTGCGCTTTGCGGAGATCCTGCTGGAGCGGCCGAACCTGATGTTTCTGGATGAGCCCACCAACCATTTGGACATTTATACCCGCGAAAGCCTGACCCAGGCGCTGATGGCCTACGAAGGTACACTGCTTCTGGTGACGCACGACCGTTACTTAATGAACAGCCTGGCCTGCCCGATTCTCTATCTGGAGGACGGAAAGGCGACCATGTATGAGAGCTATGAGCAGCTAATGGCCAAGGACAAAGAGGTGCCCGCGCCCGCCGAAAAGCCGCAGACGGCCGCACCCCGCCCCGCCTATGGCAAAGAGCAGCGCCGCCGCCGAGCGGAACTGCGCGCCCGCCTGAAAGCCGTCGAGGATGAAATCGAGCAGCTGGGTGCCCACATTGTGGAGCTGGAGAATGAGATCAACGACCCGGAAGTACTGAAGGATCATGTTCTGCTTCAGGAAAAATGCGATGATTTGGACGACACCCGCTTCCACCAGAATGAACTGTATGAAGAATGGGAGAAGCTGATGGAGGAACAGGAGCAGGACGAAGAGGCATGATATCGGTGAACGCCGGAGCAGCTTGACAAAATGCGTGCCGAATGTGCACAAAAATCCCTTGACACAAGCCGAAGAGCAGGGTATAATATCCAGGTAAGCGGTTCACCGCTTGCCTGCGGGTTTAGCTCATCCGGTAGAGCGTCTGCTTCCCAAGCAGAAGGTGGCGAGTTCGAGCCTCGTAACCCGCTCCACAGTCAGCGCCAGGACGTATGTTCTGGCGCTTTTCTTTTGTGGGGATTGAATGGTGCTACCAATGTGATGATTGGCTGTGCTGCCATTGGGCTGCAGTTGCTTCGCCGATGGGGCGACGAGCTCGGACGTGTGCAGGCAAAATGGGCATGAAAAAACCACGATGCGTGGCATCGTGGTTAAATAAGCCAATTAAATGCGGCCTTGCTTTTTCAGTTCAGCAACTTCTTCGGGAGTGAGCTTCCGGAATGTGCCAGGTTCTCTTGCCCATGCTTCCTGCCGTTCCAGCCAAGCGCGTTCACCTTCGGTCATTGTGGGTTTGGGTTCGTTTTCTTTCATGGTAAGATCACCTCCAGAATTTTCGCGGGATTCTCTGTTGAGCGTACTTTAAGAGGCTGCTTTTGTCAAGAAGAAACCCACGTTGTTCTTCAAATTTGCTTTTTGCCCTCTGTATGGAGCAGGTTTTGCTTCCTTATGGGCAAGCCGGGCAGCAAAACCACGGGAAGAATGCAGGATAGTCAGTAATCGCGGAATGGACAGGATTCGCAAATCTTTTTCCAATCGGGTTTTACCTTAAAGCAGGCGGGAATGTACCGGTCAATAACACCCTGATTTGACTGGCAGTCTCCGGGGTCAATCCAGCTGTCCACCAGCGGGCACTTGACGCTTGCAGCAACCCCGTTTTCGTCAGGTCTGTATTCAACGTTGCCTAAGAATGCCATTTTTGTTCTTCTCCTTCCCCTTCCGTTGTTGACAATTATAAGGAAGTGTACTACATTGAGATCATTGCCCGCCCGGAAGTACGCTTTTGGATGCGTTGCGGCCTGTTGGGCAGACGGATGCAAAACAAAAAATCTCCCTGCAAACACAGAGAGAAATTCTGGAGCTGGAAACGTGACTTGAACACGCGACCTGCTGATTACGAATCAGCTGCTCTACCAACTGAGCTATTCCAGCGTATTGGATTTTAAGACATCGACTGTTGATTAGTATATCACATGGATTGCTCGTTGTCAATGCCTTCCGATGCACGGATTCTCACGGGCCGCGGCATAAGCGGCGATTCTCGAATGACAGTCTAAATTCAGGAGAAATTTATGGCAAAGTTAAAAACGGTGTATGTTTGCACGCAATGCGGCGATACCAGCCCACGCTGGATGGGAAAATGCCCGTCCTGCGGGGCGTGGAATACCATGGTGGAGGATGTTGTGGCGCCGGAACCGAAGGCGGCCACGTCCCGGGCGGCAGCCGCCGGCCGCCCGACCGGGATCAGCAGCATTCGCCCGCAGACGCTGGCCAGCATCAGCACAACAGAGGCGGAAAGCAGGATCGTCACCGGCATCAGCGAGCTGGACCGGGTGCTGGGCGGCGGCGTGGTGATGGGAAGCGTGGTGCTGCTGGGCGGCGAACCGGGTGCGGGCAAATCCACCCTGCTGCTGCAACTGTGCGGGGCGATCTCCAGCCGGTTTCAGGTGCTGTATATTACGGGTGAGGAATCGGTGCGGCAGGTAAAGCTGCGCGCCGACCGGCTGGGCATTGCGCAGGAAAGCATTCTGCTGGCCGCCGAAAATGACATTGACCAAATCTGCGGCCTGATCGAGCGGGACAAACCCGATCTGGTGGTGATCGACTCCATCCAGACCATGCACACCACGGATCTGACCGCTTCGACCGGCAGCGTCTCGCAGGTGAAGGAGTGCGCCGCCCGCCTGCTGAATGTGGCAAAAAGTCTGGAGATCCCCACCTTCATTGTGGGCCACGTGAATAAAGACGGCGCGATTGCCGGCCCGAAGGTAATGGAACACATTGTGGACACGGTGCTGTATTTTGAAGGGGACAAGACGCTGCCCTATCGGATTTTGCGCGCAGCAAAGAACCGCTATGGCTCCACCAACGAAATCGGCATGTTTGATATGACGGGGGAGGGCCTGACCGAGATCGTCAATCCCTCCAAATTGCTGCTGGAAGGCCGCCCGATGGGAATCAGCGGTAACTGCGTGGCCTGCACCATGGAAGGCACCCGCCCCATCCTCAGCGAAGTGCAGGCACTGGCAACCAAAAGCAGCCTGGGCACCGCCCGGCGGGCGGCCAGCGGGTTTGACTACAACCGGATGAATCTGCTTCTGGCGGTGCTGGAAAAGCGGGCCGGCTTTTTCTTTGGCGGCCTGGATGTCTACGTGAACATCGTGGGAGGCTTGCAGCTGGACGAAACCGCCTGCGATCTGTCGGTGTGTCTGGCGCTGGTGTCCTCTCTGCTGGACCGGCCCCTGGGCGATAAGACCGTGGCCATCGGCGAGGTGGGCTTGGGCGGCGAGGTGCGCAACGTGACCAATCTGGAACAGCGCCTGCGGGAAGCCCAGCGCATCGGCTTCACCCGTGCCGTTGTGCCGAAGGTGGGGCTGCGCCATCTGGACGCGGAGCGGTTTGAGGGCCTGGAGTTGGTGGGCGTAAATTACCTGCGGGGGGCCATCAGCCTGCTGAAGGGCTGAGCCGGGAAGAGCCAAATCGTATTGCGGCACGCAAGAACGAAAAAATGGCAGCGCATAAGCAATAAAAGAAGGCCGGATGCAGCGCGGCCGTTTATCCGTTCCTATCAATGAAAAAATCCCTTTCCGGAACCAACCGGAAAGGGATTTTTTATGGTGGAGATGACGGGAGTCGAACCCGTGTCCGAAAAGAAGTCTACGAAAGTATCTCCGGGTGCAGTTTGTCTACAAAATTCCCGCCGCGTCAGGCCGACAAACAGGCCGACGCTTTGGTAGCTTCATGAGTTCATGGCCGCCCGCAAAGCTTAGGGCTGCTCACGTTCAGCGCTAAAATGACATTCTGGCCCCACGCCGCGCTAACGTGGGCAGAACGGCAGCCTGAATTCAGGCTGCGGCTAACTGAGTGTTGTTGTCAGTTAATTTTTTTGAAGGAGATTATAGTGTGTCCCTCACCACTACCCGCTGCTCGCGCTTTCCTCTCCCCGTCGAAACCTTTACATCCCCACGAAGAAGGGGCAGTGCCCCTTGAAAGCAGTAACTCAATATCGCTGGGTCTTCATGGCCCGGTCGATGGTGCGCTGGGCGTCCTTTGCGGCGGCCGAAGCGCGTTTGTCATAAAGCTTTTTGCCCTTGCAGACGCCAAGCTCTACCTTCACCCGCCCGCGCTTAAAATAAAGCGAGAGGGGAACGAGTGTGTATCCCTGAAGCTTGATCTCCTGGCCCAGACGGCGAATTTCCGACTTATGGGCGAGAAGCCGCCGCTCCCGCAAGGGGTCGCGGTTAAACACATTGCCCTTATCGTAGGGGCTGATGTGCATTCCGCGAAGAATCAGCTGGCCGTTGTCCACGTCTACCCAGGAATCCTTCAGGTTTACGGCGCCGGCACGAAGGCTTTTTACCTCGGTGCCAACCAACTCAATGCCGGTTTCAAGTGCTTCGATCACGAAATACTCATGGCGGGCTTGGCGGTTGACCGCGATCTGTTTGGTACCGGCTTTGTCTGCCATTGCATTACGCTCCTCTCTGCATTTTGATTCCGGATATATTATTCTATCCCGCTGGGGTAAAATTGTCAACCCCTCGCCTGCAAGTGCAGCGGAACCGATTCTCGGTGCGGTTTGCGCTGCCCCTGTGTGCCTGATACATCGCGGGACAAACGAAAAAGTCGCACGAAACTTAAAAAATCTGCGCGCAGTCCAAAGCAATATTCCCGCCTCCCCCGGCACATACTACAACCAGAGGGGATTCTGCGCGAGGGGGAATGGAAATGGGTAAGGCGAAACGCCGGGCGGTATGCGCCCTTGCGGCCGGTGCGCTTGTCGCGGCCGGGGTGGTGGCTCGGGCGGCGGCTATGCTGCCGGGTACTGTCTATGTGGCGAAGGGAGAGGGCCTGCAGTTGGCGGCGTACCCCTGGCTGAAGCCCGCCCCGGCGCTGATATATCCGGCGGCTGCAGCGGGGGCGGACGGGAGCCGCAATGAAACGCTGACCCTTCTGGAGGTTCTGCCGCTGAAAACAGTGCGGGTGGTGGAGACCGAGCGCCGGACGGTGGAAGTTTTGGGCACACCCTTTGGCATGAAGATGTTTTCGGACGGAGCCATGGTGGTCGGCTTTACGGACGTGGAGATGCCGCAGGGGATACGCAGCCCTGCCAAGGAGGCGGGCCTGAAGCTGGGCGACCTGCTGGTAAGCCTGAATGGGCAGAAGGAGCTGAACAACGACCGTGCCGCCGAAGCGATACAGGAAAGCGGCGGCAGCGCGCTGCGGCTGGTGTACTGCCGGGGCGGGCAGGAACACGAAGCGGAGCTGACCCCGGCCTGGGATGAGGAGACCGGGCAGTACCGCGCGGGAATGTGGCTGCGGGATTCCGCGGCCGGCGTGGGAACGCTGACCTTTGCGGACCCGGAAAACCGAAGCTACGGCGGGTTGGGCCACGCCATCAGCGACCGTGACACCGGAAAGAGCGTTGCTCTGCGGGCCGGAGAAGTGGTGCCAGTGGAGATCGTTGGCCTTACCCGGGGAACGCGGGGCGAGCCGGGCGAATTAAAGGGAGTGTTTGGCCAGAGCGGCGCCATGGGAAGCATTCTGGCCAACGACGAAACCGGCGTGTACGGCCGCCTGATGACCGATATCCCACAGGGGCAGCCCATGGAGGTGGCCATGCCCCAGGAGGTACAGGCCGGCCCGGCGAAGATTCTGGCCACGGCGGCGGGCCAGACCCCGGAATGGTACGATGTTACGATCGAGCGGGTCAACCTGAACAGCCGGGACGCCAACCGGGACCTGCTTCTGCGGGTGACCGATGCGAAGCTGCTTGAAAAAACGGGCGGGATTCTGCAGGGGATGAGCGGCAGCCCGATTGTGCAGAATGGCCGGCTGGTGGGCGCGGTGACGCACGTTCTGGTGAACGATCCGGCGAAGGGCTATGGGATTTTTGCCAAAACCATGCTGGACTCCGCGGACCGAGCGCTGGAAACCGGATAAAAACCGGCAGCGGGCGGAAAAACTGTAAAAAGTGAGACCTTGCCAAGGAAAAGGAGAAAATAATGTCGAAAAACGAAGCAGTGTGTCGAGAAAAACTTACCATAAAATGGAAAAAATCTCGGTAAAACCCTTGCGAGCCATGGAAAAATATGGTAAAATCTCCAATGTTGAGGGAAACTTGAGAAACGGAGGAAAATCGCATGGAGAAGATCAAATTTTTGATGACGGATACCGGCAAAAGCGTCACGGAGCTTTGCCGTGAAACGCTGGAAAAACGCGGCGTGGATGTGGCGGTTTGCCCCAAAGATGGCGCTCAGGCCCTGCAGTGCCTGCTAGAGAACCGCCCGCAGGTGGCCCTGCTGGACGCCTTTATGCCGGGGCTGGATGCCCTGGCCGTAAAGCAGCGCTACCAGGAAAACGGCGGCAGGGGCACGGTGTTTTTTGTGACCGGCACCTTCCAGAACGACGGTGTGGAAGAGGAACTACTGGACAACGGGTTTGCCTTTTATTTCGTGAAGCCGTTTGAGGAAACGGTTCTGGCCGATCGGGTCCTCCGGGCGGCCGGGGCGGCGGAGCAGCCGCGGACCATTTGCAGCGATGAGATCACCGTGACGGAGATCCTGCATCAGATCGGGGTCCCGGCCCACATCAAGGGCTACCAGTTCCTACGGGATGCCATTCTGCTGACGATGACCGACCCGGAGTACATCAATGCGGTGACCAAGCGGCTCTATCCGCAGATTGCAAAACAGAATGTTACAACGGCGTCACGGGTGGAGCGGGCTATCCGCCACGCCATCGAGGTGGCCTGGGACCGGGGCGATGTGGATACCCTGAACAGCTATTTCGGCTACACCATCCACAACCTGCGGGGAAAGCCCACCAACTCCGAATTCATCGCCATGATTGCCGACCGGATGCGGCTGGACAAAAAGCAGCGCCGGAATGCGTGAACCGGCAGCCGCACCGGCCGCGCACAAGCCAGACGAACATTCAAGCCTCCTGAAGAACCTGCACCGGGTGTGCAGGCGGTTCAGGAGGCTTTTTGGCGCGCGACCTGCCCGGCGGAAAAAGAGGGCGGCTTCCGGGGACATTGCGGTGGATTTTTTTGAAGGGAGCCTGTATAATATTCCATAATGAAAGTGTTATAAGCAAATGCCCGGCCTTTGGAACGAACGCAGCGGCGCTTCGGCTGCCGGGCAGGGGGAGAGAAAAACCATGAAACATACCACAACGGCGGTGCTGGTGGCGGCGGGAAATTCCACCCGCATGGGGTTTGACAAACTGGCGGCCTGCATTGAGGGCAAAACGGTTCTGCAGCGCAGCGTGGAAGCCTTTGACGCCCACCCGGACATTGACGAGCTGGTGCTGGTGGCGGGCAGCCGCAACGAAGAGGCGGCCCGTGCCCTGACGGCGGCCTGCCGCAAACCGGCGCGGGTGGTGCGGGGCGGCGCCACCCGTGCCGAGAGCGTGCGCAGCGGTGTGCAGGCGGCCACGGGCGAGTTTGTGGCCATTCACGACGCCGCGCGGCCCTTTGTGAGCGAAGAGGTCATCACCCGGGCGCTGCACGCGGCGTGGCAGTGCGGTGCAGCGGCCCCGGCCGTGCCGGTGAAGGACACCGTTAAGGTGGCGGGGCCGGACGGGCTGGTGCAGGCCACGCCCAAGCGCAGTACGCTGTATGCGGTGCAGACGCCCCAGTGCTTTGACCGGGCGGCGTATCTGACGGCCGCCCAGACGCTGGGGCAGCAGGATGTGACCGATGACTGCCAATTGATGGAGCTGACCGGGCAGCTGGTGAAGCTGACGGAAGGCTCCTACGAAAATTACAAAATCACCACGATTGAGGATCTGAAAGGAGTCGGAGCAATGCGCATTGGGCATGGATACGACGTACATAAGCTGGTGGAAGGCCGCCGCCTGATCCTTGGCGGGGTGGACGTTCCCTACGAAAAGGGGCTGTTGGGCCATTCCGACGCCGACGTGTTGGCCCATGCGGTGATGGATGCCCTGCTGGGCGCGGCGGCCATGGGGGACATCGGCCAGCATTTCCCGGACAATGACCCTGCCTATGCCGGGGCGGACAGCCTGGCCCTGATGAAGGAAGTGGCCCGTCTGCTGGCACAGCAGGGCTGGCGGGTGGAAAATGTGGATGCCACCATCCTGTGCCAGGCCCCGAAGCTGGCCGGGCACATTCCGGCCATGCGCACCAACCTGGCGGCGGCGCTGGGCCTGGATGTGAGCGCAGTGAGCGTGAAGGCCACCACCGAAGAGCACCTGGGCTTTACCGGCCAGGGGCTGGGCATTGCGGCCCATGCGGTGGCCCTGATCGACCGCTGAACGGGCGGTTTTCAAGACTAGAAAAGTATGCTATACTAAAACGATGCTGAACAAAGTTCTGCGCAGGCGGACACAGCGGCGCAGAACCGGGAACAGGAGTGGGATGATTGTCTGCATTACAGAACGGACTGGATAAGATCCTGAATAACTTCCGCTCCAGCGGATGGAACGACTGGGTGGACATCCTCATCGTAGCGGTGGCGGTGTACGCCCTGATCGGCTTGGTGCGGCGCACCCGGGCGGGGCAGCTGGCTCGGGGTGCGACCCTGATTCTGGCGGTGTACGCACTGGCGTTTTACTTTAACCTGCGTACCCTGACCTGGATTTTGAACAACGTGCTGCAGGTGGGCTTTCTGGCCCTGGTGGTGGTGTTCCAGCCGGAGCTTCGCCGGGCGCTGGAGCAGCTGGGCCGCACGGATGTGTGGATGGCCAGCCTGTTCCGCACGCACCGGGATGACTCCACGGTGCGCGCCCGCTGGCAGACGGCCACGGTGGCCATCTGTGATGCGGCCGAGCAGCTGTCGGACACCCGCACCGGTGCGCTGATCGTGCTGGAGCGCAACTCGAACCTGTCGGAGATCATCCGCACCGGCACCCCGCTGAACGGGGATGTGAACCGGGAAATGCTGGGCACCATCTTTTACGAGGGCACCCCTCTGCACGACGGCGCCGTGGTGGTGCGGGACGGTATGCTGAAGGCGGCAGGCTGTGTGCTGCCACTGTCCAACAATCTGGAAATCGGCAAGGACATGGGCACCCGCCACCGGGCGGCCCTGGGTATGAGCGAAAACTCCGACGCGGTGATCGTGGTGGTCAGCGAGGAGACCGGCATCGTCTCGCTGGCCAAAAACGGCGTGATGATCCGCCGGCTGGACCGGCAGAGCCTGTTCAACCTGCTTCAGGAGGACGTGGTTCCCCCGGAGCAGCCCCAGGAGCAGAAGCGCCCCTTCTGGAACCGGAGGAAAGCCAATGAAGAAGAATAAATTCAGCCTCAGCGCCTTTTTGGACGACCCCCGCGGGCGGGCGGCGCTGGCGCTGCTGATTGCGGTGTTCACCTGGACGCTGGTAACCACGGTCATCAACCCGGGCACCACCCAGACGTACAGCGGCGTTCCGGTGGATTACAGCTATGGAACCAGCGATTACACCAGCCAGGGGCTGGACATTGTGAAGAAGCCGGATTATAAAGTGCGGGTGACCTGCACTGGCAACGGCTCGGTGCTGGGTGGGCTGGACGCCGCGGACTTTATTGTGTATCCGGATTACTCGGTGGTGACCGGAAGCGGCGAGGTGACGCTGCCGCTGAAGGTCCGCATGGCGGACGGCAGCCTGGAAAACCAGGTGAAGGTGGAACTGACCGACGGCCAGTCCAGCACCGTGGATGTGATTCTGGACAAGGTGGTGGAGCGGACGTTTACCGTGACCACCGATGTGAGCGATTTGAAACCGGCCAGCGGCTATGTGCTGAATTCGGTGAGTTGCTCGCCCTCGGAGGTCACCATTCAGGGGCCGGAAACCGAACTGAACCAGATCAGCAAGGTCACCGCCCCGGTCACCATGGACAGTGAACTTTCCGACAGTGCCGTGGTGCAGGTGGATCTGGAATACACCGACCAGGAAGGCAACCCCATTCAGCTGGAATACGCCGAATCCTCGGCCGACCGGGCCAGCGTGAGCTTCTCGGTGTATCAGCTGGCCAATCTGCCCTTGACGGTGGACTTCCTGAATGCGCCTCCGGGCTTTGACGTGAGTAAGCTGCCTTACACCCTGTCGCAGCAGACGCTGACCGTGGCCGGACCGTCCCGGCAGATTTCCACCATGACGAGCCTTTCGGTGGGCTATTTTGACCTGAGCACCTTTGAGCTGGATAAGGATTGGCCCATGAGCATTGAGCTGCCGGAGAACATCGTTAGTCAGGAAAATGTGACGGCCGTTACCCTTAGCTTTGATTCCTCCAATCTGGCTCGGAAGGTGCTGAACGTGAGCCGGGATAACATCCGGGTCATCAATCTGCCCGCCAATTACCAGCTGGAGCCGGAAAACACCCGCATCAACAATGTGACCCTCATCGGCCCTAAAGACGAGATTGCGGGGCTGTCCGCTTCCAGTGTGGTGGCCCAGATCGACGCGCAGGACATTCAGGTGTCGGTGGGCAAACAGAATCTGACGGTGCAGATCTATGTGCCGGCGGCCTCCGGGGTGTTCGCGGTGGGCAGCTACACGGTGGAATGCAACATCACCTCGCGCTGAGCGGCAGCTTTGGCCGATAAAGGCGCGCACGAAACGATAAAAAGAAACGAGACCCAGTATGCTTTTGGTACGCAACATTCGGCTGCCCCTCTCCTGTACGGAGCGGCAGGCGGTGCAGGAGGCGCTGCGCATTCTGCATCTGCCCGCCGCCGCCGTGCGGGAGAGCGGCATTGCAAAAATTTCGGTGGATGCCCGGCACCGCAAACCGGTGCTGGTGTACACCGTAGCCATCACACTCAACGACGAGGGTGCGGAACCGGCTTACGCCGGGGCTGCGCCCTGCGTTGCTGTATCCAAACCGGTGCGTCTGATCCTGCCAAAGGGCGAAAAGACGCTGAAAACCCGTCCAGTGGTGTGCGGCCTTGGGCCGGCGGGCCTGTTCTGCGCCCTGCTGCTGGCCCGGCAGGGGCTGCGGCCTCTGGTGCTGGAACGCGGCCCGGCGCTGGAAGAGCGGGTGAAGGCGGTGAAGCACTTTTCCGCCACCGGCGAGCTGAACCCCAACGCCAACATCCAGTTCGGCGAAGGCGGCGCCGGTACCTTCTCGGACGGCAAGCTCACCACCCGCATTGGGGATGAGCTGTGCGGATTTGTCACCGAGACCTTTCTGCAGCACGGCGCCCCAGCGGAAATCGCCATCCGACAGAAGCCCCATGTGGGCACCGATCTGCTGCGGCAGGTCATTGCCTCCATCCGGCGGGAGATCGAGCAGCTGGGCGGCGAGGTACGGTTCGACACGGCCCTCACCGGCTTGACGGTGAAAAACGGGCGCCTTGCGGGCATTGAGACCACGGAGGGCATACTGCCCTGTGAGGTGCTGGTGCTGGCGGTGGGGCATTCGGCCCGGGATACCTTCGCCATGCTGCAAAAGAGCGGCCTGAACCTTACCTGCAAGCCCTTCTCGGTGGGCTTCCGGGCCGAGCACCTGCAGACCGCCATTGAAGAAAGCCTGTACCACGAGGCGGCGGGGCACCCGGCCCTGCCCCACGGCGAGTATCAGCTCAGCCAGCAGGTGGGCGGGCGATGTGTGTACACCTTCTGTATGTGCCCGGGCGGTCAGGTGGTGGCTTCGGCCAGCGAAGAGGGCGGTGTGGTCACCAACGGAATGAGCTACCATGCCCGCGACGGCAAAAATGCCAACGCGGCGGTGGTGGTCAGTGTAGACGGCCGCGATTTTGATCAGGACCCGGCCCGGGCCATTGCCTTCCAGCGTCAGCTGGAACAGGCGGCCTACCGGGCGGGCGGCGGCGGATATGCGGCCCCGGCGGAGAATGTGCCCAGCTTTTTGGCCGGGCAGGGGCGGCTGACCATCGGCCGGGTGCAGCCCACCTATGACCGGGGCGTGACCCCCTACGATCTGGGCAGCCTGCTGCCGGAAGAACTGGCTGCAACCATGCGCACCGGCCTTTCTGCCTTTGAGCGGAAAATCGCTGGGTATACGGCGCCGGACGCTATTTTGACCGGTCTGGAGACGCGAACTTCCAGCCCGGTGCGCCTGCCCCGCGGGGAGGATTTTCAGGCGCTGGATCTGCCGGGGCTGTATCCGTGCGGAGAAGGTGCAGGCTACGCCGGCGGCATTATGAGCGCGGCGGTGGATGGCCTGCGCGTGGCCCGGGCTATTCTGGGCCGGTACAAGGCCGGAGATTGAGCCTTGCGTGGTGCGGTCGGCCGCTGCGTTTTGGTGAGGCCGGAAGCTCTAAAAGATAAAATATCAGAAAAGAAATTTAGTGAATTATTAAATTCAGTGAGCATCAACAGGAGGAACAGATCCGATGACATACCGTGCCTGGCAAGTGAACCGCCCCGATGAGCAGGCTGCAGCAAAGCTGGCGGCTCAGATCGGTGCGCCAAAATTGCTGGCGCGGGTGCTGACCGCCCGCGGCTTGGATACGCCGGAAAAGGCCATGGGACTGCTGGGGCAGGATGCGCCTCTCACCGACCCCATGCGCATGAAGGACATGGACAAAGCCGTGGAGCGCATTCTGCGCGCCATTGACGAAGAAGAGAAGATGGTGGTGTTCGGCGACTACGACGTGGACGGCGTGACCGCCACGGCGCTGCTCTACTCCCACCTGCGCAACATGGGGGCAGATGTGCGCTGTATGCTGCCCAGCCGGGAAGGGGAGGGCTACGGGCTTTCCGAAAAGGTCATCCGCAGCCTGGCCGATAAGGGCTACCGGCTCATCATCACGGTGGACAACGGAATTTCCGCCGGGGCCGAGGCCGAGCTGGCCGCCCAGCTGGGCGTTGACCTGGTGGTGACGGACCACCACCTGCCGCCCCGGCAGCTGCCCAAGGCCGTCGCAGTGGTGGACCCCATGCGCACCGACGATGAAAGCCCGTATAAGGGCTTTTCAGGCGCAGGCGTGGCCTTCAAGCTGTGCTGCGCGCTGGACGGCTGCCCGCCGGAGGAGCTGCTGGATTTCTGCGGCGATCTGGCGGCCATCGGAACGGTGGCGGACGTGATGGACCTGACCGGGGAAAACCGCACGTTGGTGCGCCGCGGGCTGGAAGCATTGCAGAATTCCGGGCGGCCGGGCATTGAGGCCCTGCTGGAAGTCAGCGGTATGGGCGGGCGAACGGTGACGGCGGATACCGTCAGCTACACGCTGGCCCCGCGCCTGAACGCGGCCGGCCGGATGGACAGCGCCGCCCTGGCGCTGCAGCTGCTGCTGTGCGAGGATGCCGAGCGGGCAGCCGATCTGGCCGCCCGGCTGAACCAGTGCAATCAGGACCGGCAGAACGCGGAGCAGGAGATCCTGGCCCGGGTGAATGAGCAGTTGGACGCCGACCCCGCCCGGAAGAACGACCGGGTGCTGGTGGTGTGGGGCGATGCCTTCCATCCCGGCGTGACCGGAATTGTGGCCAGCCGTCTGGTGGAGCGCTACGGCCGCCCGGCCATCGTCATTTCCATGCAGGGAGACGAGGGCAAGGGCAGCGGCCGCAGCATTGAGGGCTTCCACCTGCACCAGGCCATCTCGGCCTGTCAGGAGCTGCTGGTGCGTTTCGGCGGCCATGCCCTGGCGGCCGGGCTTTCCATCCGGAGAGAGAATCTGGAGGCCTTCCGGCAGCAGATCAACGCCTGGGCCGCCAAAACCTACCCGCTGCCCCAGCAGCCGCCCCTGCGGCTGGATGTGCCGGTGCGGCTGGATGAGGTGACGGTGGAAGAGGTGCAGGGGCTGGACTATCTGGCCCCCTGCGGTCACGGCAACCCGGCCCCGCTGTTCCTGGTGGAAAACGCCATTGTGGATGGGGTGTATCCCATGGGCGATGGCCGCCACAGCCGGGTGCGGTTGCGGCAGGGCACCGCGGGGCTGTATCTGGCCTGCTTCGGCGTGGCTCCAGCCAACATTCCTTATCAGCCTGGCGACCGGGTGGACGCGGCGGTGAGCTTTTCGGTTTATGAGGGCCGCAACGGGCCGATGGTCTCCGGCCGTGCCCGGGAACTTCGCCCGGCGGGGCTGGGAAATGAGCCGGCACGTCAGGCGGCCCTGTATGAGGCATGGCGCAGCGGTGCCCATCTGGATGGGCAGCAGCGCACCCTGCTGAAGCCCGAGCGGGACGACACCGTGGCCCTGTACCGCCAGCTGCGCAGCGGCCGGGTGGATGCAAACGACCTGCAGCCGCTGTTTGCCTGCATGGGCCCGCAGCAGACGGGCAAAACGCTTGTGAGCCTGGAAGCGCTGACCGAGCTGAACCTGATTGCGGTGGAAGAGACCGAGGGCGCACGCCGGTACGTTCTGGTGCCCACCAAAGAGAAAAAAGACCTGACCAGCGCCCCGGTGCTGCGGGCGATGATGGAGGAATGATGCATGGCTGAGTATATTGTGTACGACGATCTGGCCCATGCCCTTGAAAATTCGGGACGACCTTACAATATTGAAATGATCCACAAGGCTTACCAGCTGGCAGAAAAGGCCCATGAGGGGCAGTTCCGGAAGAGCGGAGAGCCTTATATCACGCACCCCATTCATGTCGCAAAGATTCTTGCGTCTTACGAAAGTGATTCGGACGCCATTATCGCCGCACTTTTGCACGATACGGTAGAAGACACTCCCGTAACCATAGATGAGATAAAAAAAGAGTTCGGCGAAAACGTCATGCAACTTGTTGACGGCGTTACCAAACTGAACAAACTTTCGTTCAATTCCCGCGAAGAGCAGCAGATAGAAAATATCAGAAAAATGCTGCTTGCCATGGCAAAAGATATCCGCGTTATTCTGATAAAACTTGCGGACAGGCTTCACAATATCAGAACCATGGACGCACAGTCCGAGGAAAAACGCCGCGAAAAAGCGCTTGAAACGATTGAGGTTTACGCGCCTCTTGCGCACCGTCTCGGTATCCAGAGCCTGAAAACAGAACTTGAAGACACGTCACTCAAATACCTTGACCCCGTGGGTTACAATGAGATAGTGGCGGACTTGAAATCGTTCAATGCAAACAGCGATGTTTTGAACGAGATTCGCGGCATAATCACGGATAAACTTGCCGAGGTCGGCATAAAAGCCCGCGTAACGGGACGTATAAAGCACATTTACAGCATATACCGCAAGATGTTCAATCAGAACAAGCAGTTTAACGAGATATATGACCTTTACGCGTTCCGTATCATCGTTGAAAAGGTGAATGACTGTTACAATGCGCTCGGCTATATGCACGATATATTCCGCGCCATTCCGGGCAGACTTAAAGACTATATCGCAACGCCGAAACCGAATATGTATCAGTCCCTGCATACGACCGTTTCCTACAAGGGACATATTTTCGAAATACAGATAAGAACGGAAGAAATGCACCGTATAGCCGAAATGGGTATCGCGGCGCACTGGAAATACAA
>QWCN01007293.1_pt1 | contig 25370 bp, 20 predicted proteins | sample 1972711 | NCBI WGS metagenome assembly QWCN01 (sample SAMN09866707, study PRJNA288562) | Human gut metagenome isolate term1_stool, whole genome shotgun sequencing... | isolation source: gut | host: Homo sapiens | place: USA: California
TCCGCTGTTGCGCAGCCGTTGGCGGCTCTGCTGCCTTACGGATGCGGCACACCCCTTGCGGGTGCCGCTCTGCCCATCTTGTAGGAGTAGAGCCTAATTTCCGCCTACCAGAGCACTCCACAATGTGGCGAGCATTAGCAATGCCGCATTCGGCAGGCAGTCTGCCGCCGAACAAACGTCACTCGCGCCTCACGGTAGTAAGGCGCGGTTGCGAGTTGTCACGAATCGCAGGGATTCATGGCGAAGCCATGTACACCGCACCCGATTCCGCAGGCTGAGCAGTTCTTCAAGCCTAAAGCTGTCAATGTCGGGGGTCGAGGGGAACTCCCCTCGCGTTCTCTTGGGGGATTTAAAGGGGGCCATTCTCTCACGTGAGAGAATGGCCCCCTTTCCCGCGTCCCCTGCGCGTCGCAGGGAAAATCTGCCGCCCGCGCGGCATAAAATTTCCGCTCATGAGCATAATAAGGAAAATTATGTGGCGGAGGGCGGTTATGGAGCTTTTTTCGGCTCGCGCGACTTGTATGTCGGCGGCAGGCGGGCACGGCTGTGGGTGGTGGACGGTTACGGCGACGACGCGGTTATTGAGCGGATGCTAAGCTTTTGGCTGCCGCTCAGAGACGTTAGCGACGCGCAGACGATGCAGCAATTCATCGACCGATACATCACATTCAACGAGGTAAACGCCGAGCAAAACGTCAAAAACACGGTGACAAGCGTATTTTTGGGCAAGATGGCGCTGCTGGTCGAGGGCTATGACGAGTGCGCGCTGATCGACGCGAAGCAGTATCCCGCGCGCGGGGTGGAGGAGCCGTCGTCGGGCAAGGTGCTGCGCGGCGCGCACGACGGCTTCATCGAAACGCTTGTTGCCAACGCGGCGCTGCTGCGCCGCCGCATTCGCGACCCGCAGCTTACGCTCGAAGGTCACAAGGTGTCGGACTGCTCGCGCGCGGACGTGGTGCTCTGCTATTTGGAAAACAAGGTCGACAGAAAGCTGCTCGACGAGGTGCGGCAGAAGCTTGCAAAGATCGATGTGCGCTCGGTCTCGATGAGCCAGGAGAGCATCGCTGAGGCGATGATGGGCAAGAAGCAGTGGTGGACGCCGTTTCCTAAAGTCCGCTACTCCGAGCGGCCCGACGCCGCGACAGCCTGTGTGATGGAGGGCGACATCGTCGTGCTCGTGGACAACTCGCCTGCGGCGATGATCCTGCCGACACACTTTTTCGACTTTGTGCAGGAGGCGAACGACTTCTACTTCCCGCCGCTGATCGGGACGTATCTGCGCATCCTGCGCATTGTGGTGTTTTTGCTCACGATGTTCATCACGCCCGTGTGGTTCCTGCTTGTGAAGGACCCGTCGCGCACGCAGGCAGGGCTTGATTTTTTAGCCATCGACAGCGACTATTCCGTGCCGCTGCTCGTGCAGCTTCTGCTGGCGGAGTTCATTGTCGATCTATTGAAGCTCGCCTCGCTCAACACGCCGGACGTGTTCTCCAACTCATTCAGCATGCTCGGCGCGCTCGTGCTCGGCGATTTCGCCGTGCAGGCGCACTGGCTCGTGCCGGAGGTGCTGGCCTACATGGCGTTCGTCGCCATCGCGAACTTTGCCCAGCCGAGCTATGAGCTCGGCTATGCCTTCAAGCTGCTGCGGCTGATGCTGCTGCTGTTTGTCGGCGCGCTGGACTGGATCGGGCTGGTGCTCGGGTGCATCGTGATCGTCGTGCTGCTCGCGACGACGAAGCCAATCGTGGGGAAGGGGTATCTCTATCCGCTCTGTCCGCTCGACAAAAAGGCGCTGCTTGCGCTGCTGGTGCGAAAGCCCATCAGCCGCGACAACACCTGAGGACAACAAAAAAGGCACCCTGCAAAAGCAGGATGCCTTTTTCTTGTTGGTTCATGCGCACAGATGTGCGGCACGGGAAAGTCGTGAGGGATTTTCGATTAGAAAATGCCCTGAGCCATCATGGCGTCGGCGACCTTCTGGAAGCCAGCGATGTTAGCACCGGCGACCAGGTTGTAGCCCAGGCCATAGCGCTCGGCAGCCTCAACAGAAGCATCATAGATGTTCTTCATGATGGACTCCATCTTGGCGTCGACTTCCTCAGCGCTCCAGTAGATGCGCTGAGCGTTCTGAGCCATTTCGAGCTCGGAGACGGAAACGCCGCAGGCGTTAACAGCCTTGGAAGGAGCGACGGTGAGGTTCTTCTGCTCCATCAGGAAAGCAAGAGCATCGTTGGTGGTGGGCATGTTGCCGACCTCGATGTAGTAGGGAACACCGGACTCGGCGATCTTCTTGGCCCACTCCATGTTGACGTCGTTCTGGGTGGCGGCGGGCATGTAGACATCGACGTCCTTGACGCCCCAGCACTTCTGACCCTCGACGAACTCAACGCCGAACTTGTCAGCATAGGGCTTGCAGTGCATCGGGTCCTTAGCGCGCATCTCGAGGATGAAGTTGAGCTTCTCTTCGCCGCAGACGCCATCCGGATCGTGGATGTAGCCGTCGGGGCCGGCGAAGTAGGTGACCTTACCGCCGAGCTCGTCGATCTTCTTCATGATGCCCCAGCCCACGTTGCCGTAGCCGGACATGGCGACACGGATGCCCTTGACTTCCTTGCCGTCGTGCTTCAGGACTTCGCGCAGATAATAGACAGCGCCGAAACCGGTAGCCTCGGGACGGAGGATGGAACCGCCGGTGCAGACAGCCTTACCGGACATAGCACCGAACTCGGCAGCGCCGACGATGCGGCGATACTGGCCGTACAGATAACCGACCTCGCGGCCGCCGACACCAACGTCACCAGCGGGGCAGTCGATGTCCTGACCGATGTGACGATGGAACTCGGTCATGAAAGCCTGGCAGAAGCGCATGACTTCGCCGTCGCTGCGGCCGATGGGGGAGAAGTCGGAACCGCCCTTGGCACCGCCGATGGGCAGGCAGGTCAGAGCATCCTTGAAGGTCTGCTCGAAGCCGAGGAACTTGATGATGGAAAGGTTAACGTTGGAAGCGAAACGCAGGCCGCCCTTGTAGGGGCCGAGGGCCGCGTTGTACTGCACGCGGTAACCACGGTTGACGTGATACTGAAGGTTATCGTCCATCCAGACAACACGGAACTCGATGGTGCGCTCGGGCTCGACCATGCGCTCAAGCAGGCAGGCCTTCTCGTACTCGGGGTGGGCGTTGATGACCGGCTCGAGGGAAGACAGGACTTCTTCGACGGTCTGCAGGAATTCGGGCTCATTCGCGTTCTTGGCCTTGGTCTCGGCAAGAACTCTCTCAATGTAAGCGTTCATGATAAGTAGCCTCCTCTAAAATTACCCTGAAAATCAGGGCTTGATGGTTCAGCCATCTTGTCTATGAGTTTATCACCAAAGGAAAAAATTCTCAAGCAAAACGCTATTGGCGCTGTGCAAGAAATTCTTTCTGACTTTTTGTGCATTTGGCAGAAAAATGGACAAAAAACTTTAACTTTTTTAATAAAACATATTAGATTGATGCAAGCTAACTTTCAAAGCGGTTATTTTATCGAGAAAAACTGCTCATAATCTTGCATTTTTGTGCAATGCATTCCAAAAAGAGATAGGGGTGTCGCCACCCCTATCAAAATTTGTAATAGAAAGTGCTTTGCCGCCGCTTTACGGCATTTCCTGTGCGTTTTCGACGGGATCCGCGCTGTCCTCAGTCGAAACGCTCGTTTCTACGGGCGGTGCGCTCTGGGCGCTGCCATCCAGCAGCTCGACGTCGGACGCTTCGATCCAGTTTTCCGTGACGTAGCCGTCGCGGTAGTAGACGCACACGCGGTCGCCGACGTTCAGCAGCGGCGCATAGGCGACCTCAGCCGCGCTCATGCGCACGGAGAAGGCGCTCTCGCCGTCAAAGCGCAGGAAGTAGATGCTGTTGCCATCTACGACCGCCGTGCGGATCTCGGCGATCGTGCCCTCGACGCTCTTATAATCGCTCGGCGTGACGTCGATGGAGCCCTGATCGTCGGAGATGAGGTTATTTTTGAGCAGCATTTGACGGTAGTTCGCCTCGCAGTCGGCGACTGTCGCGCCGATGGCGACGATCTGGTACTGGTTGACATTGACCATCGCGTACATCTTGACGAGCTCGCTCGCGTCCTTGAGCGCCATGAAGTACGTCGGCTGCTCGGCGATGTTCAGCAGCAGCGGGAACGTCGCGTTGTAGCGCAGGTTCTGCACCTGACCCTCGGCGCTGTCCATGGCGCTGTACTCTGTCGCGCCTGCGCAGGGATAGTACTTTGTCTCCTTTGTGCGCTGGTTGGAGAGCAGGAAGCCGATGTTGCTCTCGTCGCCGCCGACGCTCGTGACACCCGTGTAGAGATAGACGTCGTCGCCCTCGGCAAGGTAGTTGTAGCCGTCGGTCGTGACGGTCACGTCGCGCTGGCCGAAGATCGAATTCCAGAAGCCGTTGTGATACTGGCCATAGTAGTCATACTGCTCGATGATGAGCTCGGCGGAGTAGACGTGGTCGACCCACGCGGGCGGCTCTTCATAGTATTCGCTCTCGCCCGTGATGGCGTTGACGAGCACCGCGCCGTGGTTGTCCGTGCCGCCGACATATAGGTCGGGTACGCGAAGCGCAGATGACGGTAGAGGTTGCGGGAGAAGTGCTCGGCGGTCGTGTACTTCATGCCCTCGTCAAGGCGCACGACCTCGACGTTCTGCGTGACCATGTCGATGATAAGGTAGGCGGGCAGCCCCTCCGAGCGGTTGTTGAACCACTTGATGATGTCGCCGTAGCGCAGCGGCGTGACGCGCACAGGGCGGCCATGGTAGTTGATCTGCGTGTAGTTTTCCGCGACCTCGAACTGCGAGACCATGTCGGCCAGCTCGCCGAGCTTGCGGTCGCCGAGCTTTTCGGCGCTGTCGCGGTCGAGCATCGGGATGCGGTCATACGAGACCTCTTCAATTTCGCTTGCAAAGCTGCCGCTGTCGATCGGCAGCAGCGCTTGATAGTCCTTGGCCCGCAGCACGACCCACGATGTCAGCGCGCCGACGAGCGCCGTGACGATCATCAGCGCCATGACGATAAAGGGCACGGTGCACTGCTTTTTGACGAACGTGAAGTAGCCCTTGGCCCCCGTGCCCTGAAAGCCGGAGGTGAAGAGCGCGCAGATGCAGTACGTGACGCAAAGCAGCAGCACGAAACCGTAGAACTCTTCGGCATGCAGGTTGATGGCGGGCATCTGCACGTAGAAGAAGACTGCGCCGACAAGCAGCGTGACGAGCGTGTTGACCGCGATGCGGCCGCCCTTGCTGCCGATCGACTTGCGGGGCTTGCGCTCGCGTTTGGGCTTGGGCGCGGCGTTCGGGTCGAACTGAAAGCCGCCGGCGTCCGAGCCGGAAAATTTGCGAACGGCAAATCATACACCGGCGGCAGGAAAAGTGAAAATGCAGGACGCAGAAGATGATTGTGCATGTCATACGGGGAAAACGGCCGATATGTTGTATACAGTGGCTAAAAATGCGGTTTGTTTAAACTTTAACTTGCTATTTTTACTTTGCCTCGCTATCATGGCGGTAGAGCGGCATGTGCGTGCCGCCCAATATCGAACGAAGGAGAATTTGTATGAAAAGATTGTCTCTGAAAGCAACGTCTCTCATCCTGGCACTTGTTCTCGCGCTCAGTCTCTCCGTCACCGTCTTCGCAGATAACAGCGATTCCTCGCTGACCCGCGCCGAAGTGACGCAGGAGGTCATCAAGAACATGGGCCTCACCGCGCAGGTGGAAGCGAGCGCCAAGGATGCAAGCGCGTTCAAGGATGTTGCCGAGGGCAGCAAGTTTGAAGGCGCGATCAACCTCGCCTACTCCAAGGGCATTGTCAACGGTGTCAGCAAGGACGCATTTGCGCCTGACGCAGCCGTTACGCAGTTGGAAGCGGCCGCGATGATCCTGCGCAGCACCGGCCTGGACAAGGCACTGCTGAAGGATTGGCCCGCGGACTATGACGATATGGCCGTCTGGTCCGGCCTGATGGACGGCCTGACCTACGAGGCGTCTAAGCCCGTGACGACGGCGATGCTCGAGCAGATGCTCAAAAACGCCGCGGCGATCGCGGACAAGCCGGTCATCGGCATCAGCTGGTCCTACAACGGCCAGAATTACGACTCCCACAAGACGATCTTCAAGACCGTCGGTGCTATCCCCGTCGAGCTCGATCAGGTGACGAGCACGGCCGTGAAGTACGATGCCGAGGGTAAGATCGAGTCCGCGTATCTCGAAGAGAGCGGCATGCTCAAGCAGGAATACGCTGACAAGGTGAAGGAAAAGGATCTCACGGCCAGCAACGTCGGCGCTGTGATGCAGGCCATCGACGGCGTCTTCTTCACCGGCGGCGAGGATGTGAGCCCGTCCCTGTTCAAGGTCCCCGAGAAGGAAAAGAACGAGGGCGAAGAGATCAACGCCACGCGCGATATCTCCGACTACATGCTCATGGCCTACTGCCTTGAAAAAGACGTGCCGACGTTCGCGGTCTGCCGCGGCGAGCAGGTGATGTCCATCGTCTCCGGCTGCACGTTCATCCAGGATATCCCCAACTACTATAAGGAGCAGGGGAAGACCTACAACGATACGCACAGAATGCCGGCCGACGCGCCTGACCGCACCTATGCCCGCCACGATGTGGTCATCAATAAGGACGCCTCCAAGTGGCTCTATAAGATCGTCGGCTCCACGGAGCTGAAGAACGTTTCCTCCTGGCACCACCAGGCGGTCGGCGGCGTTGAGGGCACGAACCTCACCGTCGTCAGCACGGCGACGATCGACGGTGTGGAGATCATCGAGGCGGTCGAGCGTCAGGATAAGACGTTCTGCCTCGGCGTGCAGTTCCACCCCGAGAATGACTGCAAGTTCGTGCTCTACACCAAGACCCCCGAAAAGGCCCTGTGCGACTATGAGACCTGCCTGAACTTCTTCGAGATGCTGGTCGAGTACGCGGGCAAGTAAGGACACGTACCGTACAACAGAATGCATAGAAAAAAGGTCCCGTCTTCGGACGGGACCTTTTTGATGTATTGTGATTGTTTATGACGCCTTTTGTGCTTTTAGGATGGCGACGGCTTCGCGGGCGGCGGCACCGGCGTCTTCGGCGTAGTAATCCGCGCCGATCTCGTCGCAGAAGCTCTGGCTGATGGGCGCGCCGCCGACCATGACCTTGATCTGGTCCTGCAGGCCGCGCTCGTGGACGAGCTTGACGACCTCGCGCATTTCCTCCATCGTGGTGGTCAGCAGCGACGAGCAGGCGATCACGCCGCAGTGATTCTCCACGGCGGTGCTGACGAACTGCTCCGCCGACGTGTCTACGCCGAGGTCAAAGACCTCGATGCCGCTGCCCTCCATCATGATGCGGACGAGATTCTTGCCGATGTCGTGCATGTCGCCCTTCACGGTGCCGAGGCACACGCGGCCGACGGGCTCGGTGCCCTCGCCGACCATCAGGGGCTTCAGAAGCTCCGTGGCGGCGGACATGCAGCGCGCGGCCATGAGCATTTCGGGTACGAACGCGCGGTTGGCGGAGAACGCCTCGCCGAGGCGGTTCATGCCGACGATCATGCCCTTGGAGAGAATGTCGCCCGGCTCGTGGCCTTCGTCGAGTGCCTGCTGGCAGAGGGTGAGCAGCTTTTTCTGCTGGCCGCGCTCGAGCGCGCGGGCGATGTTCTCGAACACATCGGCGGACTCCTGCGCGGAGGCTGCGGCCTGCACCACCTCGGTCTTTGCGGCACCGATCTCACGCTTCGGCACGGCGGGGAGCGGCGTGACGGGAATGTGCAGCCCCGCGTTGTACTCGTTCACGGCCTGATCGAGGTACTGATCCACGTGCGGGAAGACCGTACCGGCAAGGCCGTAGGTGATCGAGGGGATGAAGTGCCCGCCGGGGCAATAGCGCGCGAGCGCGTCCCTTGCGTAGGCGAGAATTTCATCGGGCTGCGCGTCCGCACGGTCGATGGCCGCGCCAAAGCCACCCATAAGCGTGAGCTTGCCGCTTAAGTGGCGCTGGAGGGCGGGAATGTCGTTTTCCGGCAGTGTACCCTGCCAGACCTGAATGCCGATCTCGGCCATGTCGTCCACGATGGGGACGAGGTACGAGTCGGCGTGGTGGATGGCGATGACGCCGCGCGAGCGGATGTAGCCATAAAAGCGGCGGTAGGGCTCCTTGAAAAACTCGCGCCACATGTCGGGCTTCATAAAGAGGGCATTTTTCGTGCCCCAGTCATCGTGGGAGAAGATGACATCGGGCTGCAGGCCGTCGATCAGACGGCGGACATAGTCGAGACGGTACTGCGTGATCGTCTCGATGAGCTCGTGCATCTCGTCGGGATGCTCGTAGAGCGCGGTCAGCGTATCTTCAAAGCCCATGAGGAAGTGGCACTGCTCAAAAATGCCTGTGCCCATGAAGCCGGCGAGGAGCTTGCCCTCGGCATCCGCGGCGGCGCGCGAGCGCGTGCGGCACTCCTCCCAGCCCTCGGAGCAGACACTCAGGTCGGGCACGTGGACGGTGTCCTTCCAGTGCGTCACATCGGGACAGACCGTCAGCTCCGGCGTGTGGACGGGGATGGGGCCGGGCGCGTCCTCGGGAAAGCTGATGGTCGTGCCCCAGCGGTCCTTGCTCACGGTGCCGCGCTTGCGGTTGCCGCGAAGATAGGTGTTGATGGGGTCCGTGAGGCACATGTGCAGCGCTTCATACTGGCAGAGCTGACGCTCGGGCTGGCCGTCGGGCTTGATGAGTTCAAGAAAAATTCCTTTCGGGGTAGACATGAGGAAGATCTCCTTTATCAATACAGCACGCAGGCTGTGTAGGTCAAAGTGCGGGGACCATAGTTGTAGGCGAGGTTTGAGCGGACGCAGACGTCACTGACGAACAGTCCGTAGGCCTCCATTGAAGAGAGCCGCTGCTTGGGGTGGCGGCAGGGACGGTCCGGATAGGTGCAGGTATGGCAGAGCGTGCATGTGCCCGCTGTCAACGGCAGACAGTGAGGGAATAAGAGCCGCGCCTGGCGGGCAAAGGTCAAAAAGCGCTTTTTGTGCACCTCCGAAAGCGCCGTCATGCCGGTGTAATCAAATTCATCCTCGAGCTGCGCGGTGCTCTGGACTAAAATTCCCTGCGAATAGCGCTTGATTTGCGCCCTTGCCTGCTCGAGTGTGCTGCAGGCGGGCGGGCAGCTCCAGCTTTTGCCGTAGCGGCCGCAGCGGTCAGCTTTGCACATGTCGCGAACGGCTTCGAGCGGATCGAGTGCATCCATATTCACCGGTGCGCACTGGGAGAAGCCGACCTCGTGGGTGAGGGTGAGGAGGTCTGTCATAAGCAATGCCTCTTGACAAGGGAATTTATTTCTGCATAAAATACTATTTATACATTATTTATCTATTATATGGGTGGGGGAAGCTCGTGTCAAGCATTCAAGTTCAGCGGGGGGCGAAAATCACGCCGGTCCCGTTCGAAGCAGGGGAGACGCTGCTCTCCGCGCTGCGGCGGGCGGGATATTCCATCCCCGCAGCCTGCGGCGGCAAGGGCCGCTGCGGCAAATGCCGCGTGAAGGTGAACGGTGTGCCGCGCCTTGCCTGCAAGACGAAAGCGCAGGACGGCGATTGGATCGACCTGCCCGAGACGATGCGCGGCGTCATCCTGACGGACACGCTCACACTGCCGAAGGCGCAGGCGGGCCGCTCGGGCCTTGGCGCGGCAGTCGACCTCGGTACGACGACGGTGGCGCTGCGGCTCTTCGACCGCGCAGACGGAAAGCTGCTCGCGCAGGCTCAGAACTGGAACGCGCAGGCGCCCTACGGCGCGGACGTTATCAGCCGCATCCAGCACACGATGGAAGCGTCCGACGGGCTCGGCGAGCTGTCGCGCTGCATCCGCGCGCAGACCGAGACGCTTTTAGGACAAACACTTTCCGCCGCCGGACGGAAGACGGATGAAGTCAAGGAGCTCATCATTGCGGGCAATACCGTGATGCAGCACATTTTCGACGGGCGCGAGGTCGCGTCCATCGCCCGCGCGCCGTTTCAGCCGGAAACGTTGTTTGAAGACGGCGCGGGCAAGCCGCTTTCGGGCATTCCCGTGCAATTTGCCCCGTGTGTCGCGGGCTATGTCGGCGGCGATATCACGGCGGGACTGTTGGCAGACGGGCTTTTCGCGCAGCCGGAATTGCGGCTGTTTCTCGATATCGGCACGAACGGCGAAATGGTGCTGGGAAATGAGAGTGGCGCGCTCTGCTGCGCGGTCGCCTCGGGCCCAGCGTTTGAGGGCGCGGGCATCAGCTGCGGCATGCCGGGCATCACGGGCGCGGTGAGCCATGTGCGCTATGACAGGGGCTTCCTCTGCGACATTGTCGGCGAGGGAGAGGCAAAGGGCATCTGCGGCTCGGGACTGGTCGACCTCGTCGCCGTGCTTTTGGACCGCGGCGTGATCGACGAAAGCGGGCGGCTGCTGCCGCCGCAGGACGCGCCGGAGGACATGCGCCGCTATCTGACCGAGGATGGCCAGGGCAACGGCGTCTTCCACCTGACGAAGGCCGTTAGCCTGACGGCGCGCGACGTGCGCAACCTGCAGCTTGCCAAGGCGGCGGTGGCAGGCGGTATTCGGGTGCTGCTTGAGCAGCGCGGCGTGACGGCGGACGACATTGCGAGTGTGGAGCTCGCGGGCGGGTTCGGCAACTATCTCTCGCCCGAGAATGTAGTGCGCATCGGCATGCTGCCGCGCGCGTGCCTTAGTAAAATCAGACCCCTTGGCAACGCGGCGCTCGCGGGCGCTTCGATGCTGGCGCTTGACGGGGAAAACTGGCGAAAGCTCGCGGAGATTCCCGAAAAGTGCCGCTATCTCGAGCTTTCCGGGCGCGACGACTTTTCCCGCGCGTTCACCGACAGTTTGACATTTTGAAAATCGTTCCGAACAGGAATTTTTAATGGAGGAAAACCCTATGGAAATGCAGTTTCCCGTGATTTTGGACGGCGCGACCGGCACCGAGCTCCAAAAGCGCGGCTTCACCGGCGACATGAGCGCCGAGCAATGGGTGCTCGAGCATCCCGAGAGCATCCTTGAAATTCAGCGCAAGTATGTGGCGAGCGGCTCGAATGTGCTCTACGCGCCGACGTTCGGCGGCAACCGCCAGAAGCTCGAAGAGCGCGGCATCTTCAACCGCACGGAGGAGATGAACAAAGCGCTCGCGCAGCTCTCGAAGCAGGCGGCGGACGGAAAAGCATGGGTCGCGGGCGATATCGCGCCCACGGGCCGCTTTTTAGCCCCCCTCGGCGATGCGTCGTTTGAAGAGCTCGTCGACATTTACACCGAGCAGGCGGCGGGCCTTGAGCAGGCGGGCGTCGACCTTTACGTTATCGAGACGATGATGACGCTGACCGATGCGCGTGCGGCGGTTCTGGCGATCCGCAGCATGAGCAAAAAGCCCATCCTTGTGTCCTTTACCTGCGATGAGAGCGGCAAGATCCTCTCCGGTACGGACGTGGCCGCGGCGCTTTCCGTGATGGAGGGCATGGGCGTGAGCGCATTCGGCCTGAACTGCTCGGCAGGCCCCGAGCAGATGTTGCCGCAGCTCCAACGCCTGCATAAATACGCGCGCGTGCCGCTGATCGCCAAGCCCAACGCCGGCATGCCGGAGATCGTGAACGGCGAGGCCGTGTACAACTGCCCGCCGGAGGAATTTGTCGCGCTGGTGCCCGAGATGCTCAAGGCAGGTGTGGCCCTCTTCGGCGGCTGCTGCGGCACGACGGAGGAGCACATCGCCGCGCTGAAAGCAGCGCTCAAGGACGCGGAATACGTTCGCCCCGCACCGGAATGCCTCGACCTTCTTCCCGCGGCAACGGAGAAGAAAGCCTTCTTCCTGCCCGCCGATGCGACGCACGGCGCGGTGCTGACCGCGGACAGCGATTTGGAGGACAAGCTCTCCGACGCGATGGATGACGAATGGCCGATGGTCGCGCTGAAGCTCGCGTCCTGGGCGGACGTCGACGCGCTGGCGGACTACCAGTACATGATCAGAAAGCCGCTGTGCCTTATCTGCGACGACGCGGAGCTTTTGGAAGCGGGCCTGCGCGCCTATCAGGGAAGAGCCTTGTACGAGGGAAATCTCACCGAAGATGCCCTTGCGCCGCTGGTCGAAAAATACGGTCTGCTGGTGTAAAAAGTGAAAAAGAAGAACGGGACGGAAATGAACATTTCCGTCCCGTTCTCTATATATTAAAGCGCGTCACGCCGCGGCGCCGCCAGTGCTGACGATGCGGAAATACGCATTCGACGTCAGGCGGTACATCGCGCAGTAGAGCAGCGCGAAAAGAAGCAGCGCCGCGCCGGTCACGCCGAGAAACAGCGTGAGGTTCTGGATGCCGAACAGCTGCATGATCTGCCAGACCATCGGCTGGGCGAAGGCGAGGTGCAGCGCCGCCGAGGCAAGCGGCAGCAGGAAAATGAGCAGCATTTGCGCGTTCACGCTCTCACGGATGTCGCGCTTAGTCATGCCCACGCGCTGCATGATGGCAAAGCGCGAGGCATCCTCATACCCCTCCACGACCTGTTTGTAGTAGAGCATCAGAAGCGTTGCGAACAGAAACAGCACACTTAAAAGAATGCCGAGGAAGAAGAGACTGCCGTAGAGGGAGAAAAACTCCGCACGGACGTCCGCCATTTCCGTGGGAAGCCAGTGATTCTGGACGGCAAGCGTGTTGATCGCGTCCTCCGCGCCAAAATAGAGGCTCGCCGTCGAGGCAAGCATCACCAACACCATCGTCGAGAGAATGCAAATGGAGGCGAGGCCTGCGCCGTTTCGCTTCATGCGGTAGGTGAGCGACGAGAGGGAAACAAAGTTGCGCTTTTTGTAGTAGAATTTTTCATCCTTCTGGAGTGTTTTACAGAGCGTCACGCTGCCGGAGATGAAGAGAAGATACGTCGATAGAATGACCATGATGACCGCGAGGAAGAAGAGCAGCATCGCCTGTACGGGGTCGTTGATGGTCGCGGCGATGTAGTACGCGCCGAGCAGCAGCGCAAGGCCGGGGATGACGAGCAGCCATTGCGACTTCGGCGGCTTTTCGCCGACGTTTTCGCTCTTCAAAAGCGCCGCGCCCTGTGCGTGGCGCAGCGACAGCACACCGCGCACATAGAGCAGCGCGAAGATGGCGATGAACGTGATGGCGCACTGCTTGATGGCGGCAAGGCTCACGGTGAAAGCCGCGGCGGGGAGAGATAAAAGCCGCAGCAGTGCGGACTGCGAGACATAGGAGAGCAGCAGGCCGAGGCCAAGCCCCGCGATCAGCGTGAACGCCGCGGCCAGAAGTGTCTCCCAGAAGAGAATGGCGCTGAGTGCGCCGCGGTCCATGCCGAGCACGCTGTAAAGGCCGAATTCCTTCTTGCGGCGGCGCAGGAGAAAGCTGTTCGTGTAGAAGAGAAACAGCGCGATGAACACCGATACGACGAACGAGCCGAGGCTCATCGTCATCGCGACCGCAGAGGTGCCGGAGCCGTTCACCTTGCCATTGACCGTATAGAGCGCGGGGGTGACGGCGAGGTACGCAATGACATACAGCATCGCTGCCATGAACGCGCAGGAGAGAAGATAGGGCACATAGAGCCTTGCGTTCTTTTTGATACCCATCCACGCAAGGCGGGGGTAAAAGGTGGGCTTCATGCGCATTCGCCTCCCGTCTGCTGCTGCGTGAGCGCGTCGGTGATGCGCTGGTAGAACTGGGAATCCGTGTCCTTGCCGCGCTTTAACTCCAGCGAGACCTCGCCGTCGCGCAGGAACAGCACGCGCGAGGCGCAGCTCGCCGCGCGCACAGAGTGCGTGACCATCACGATGGTCTGGCCAGAGGCGTTGATCTCGCCGAAGAGCTTCAAGAGCTCGTCGGTCGAGCGGGAGTCGAGCGCGCCGGTCGGCTCGTCGGCCAGCAAGATCTGCGGGTGGGTGATGAGCGCGCGGGCGACGGCGGCGCGCTGCTTCTGCCCGCCGGAGACCTCGTAGGGGTACTTTTTGAGCAGCGTCTCGATGCCGAGGTCGTAGGCGAGCGGTGAGAGCCGGTCGCGCATCTCCGTGCGCGACTTGCCCGCGAGCACGAGCGGCAGGCAGATGTTGTCCTCGAGCGAGAACGTGTCGAGCAGGCTGAAGTCCTGAAACACAAAGCCCAGATTGTCGCGGCGGAAGGCTGCGGCGGTCTCCTCGGGGATCTCGGAGAGGTTCTTGCCGCCGAGCAGCACTGTGCCGCCGGTGGGCTTGTCGAGCGCGGCGAGGATATTGAGAAGCGTCGTTTTGCCGCTGCCGCTCTCGCCCATGATGGCGACATACTCGCCGGATTCGACGGTGAAGTTGACATTTTTGAGCGCCTGGACCTTGCTGCCGCCAAAGCGCGTGGTGTAGGTCTTTTGAAGACCGGAAACAGTCAGGATTTGCATGAGATGACTCCTTTCAAACGAATGAGATAGATGTTGGAGGTTGACATAATCTTTTGTTTTCGAAAAATTTTGCCGAAAAAAGGGCGCAGAAAAGCAGCCGGAAAAGCGGAGACCTTTCGCGGCTGCTTTTTCGAAAACGCGTTATTCGAGATTCAGTTTTTTCGTCGTGAAGTACCACGTCACGGCGTAGCCGATCGCGCAGAAGAGAAGTTCGCCGAGCATGCCCCAGAGGAGCAGCAGCTCGATGCCTGTGGGCAGGGTGTTGGCGTCCAGTGAGATCCATGTATGGATGAACAGGCCGATCATGGCGATGGCGGTGAACTGCGCAAGCTGGAAGAACACGAGAATCAGGATGACCGTCCACAGCTCCTTGCGCTTATTGAAGCTGTAACCGATGGAATAGGCGGCGTAGACCACGAGCTCGGCGGCAGAAACGGCAAAGACGAAATTGCAGAAAAGCTCAAAGACGATCAGAAAAAATCGGGGACATACTGGAAAGTGCTCCAGCCGGAGGCAGCAATCAGCAGCGAGAGAAGTCCCACGATGAACGCCGCAGCATACCACACGGCGGAAACGATGAGCTTGGAGATGAGCAGCTGATGGAGGCTCACCGGCAGCGTCAGCGTGAGATAGCCCTCATCCTTGAGCACATGGTCGCGCCAGCGGACGGCGGAGAGCACCAGCGGCGCAAACGCCAGCGCAAAGAGGCCAAGCACGAAGCCGATGACCAGCAGTACGCCGATGAGCTGTAAGAGCCAGGGAATGTGCCCGCCGTTCAGGAGCAACTGAGAAAAACGCATCAGCGCCGTCAGAGCCAGCATTCCAAGAAAGACCGGCCACATGATGCGGCTCGTTGCGCGGAATTCATGTTTGATCAGTTTGCTCAGCATCTGAATACCTCCCGGAAGAGCTCGTCAACGCTCTTGCCCTTTTCATCTCGAATGGTCTCCACGCTCTCGTGGAGCATGACCTGCCCCTCGCGCAGGAACACGACCTCGTCAAGGATCTGTTCGACGTCGGCGATCAGGTGTGTGGAGATGATGACCGCTGCGTCCTCGCTGTAGTTGCCGATGATCGTGCGCAGGATGTAGTCGCGCGTCGCGGGGTCCACACCGCCGATGGGCTCGTCAAGGAGATAGAGCTTGGCGTCGCGGCTCATCGTCAGGATGAGCTGCGTCTTCTCGCGCATGCCTTTGGAGAGCGTCTTAATCTTCTGTGTGCGGTCAAGGCCGAGGTTCATCAGCATCGCTTCGGCCACGCCGCGGCGGAAGTCCGAATAAAAGTCGCCGTAGTAGTCAAGCGCCTGCGCGATCGTCATCCAGCCGGGCAGCGTGTTTCGGTCGGGCAGGTACGAGACGATGGCTTTCGTTGCGCGGCAGGGGGCCTTGCCTGCGATCAGAATTTCGCCCGACGTCGGCGTCAGAAGGCCGTTGGCGAGCTTGATGAGCGTCGTCTTGCCGCTGCCGTTGGGGCCGAGCAGGCCCACGATGCGCCCGGGTTCGATCGTGAGATCGATGCTGTCGAGCACCGTTTTGGCGCCGTAATTTTTCGTGAGCGCCTTGCATTCAAAAATACTCATTCTTCCTCCTCCTTAGCTTCCTGAATGAGAGCTATGACTTCGTCTCTCGTGCAGCCGAGCGTTTTCATCGAGTGGAGAAATTCTCCCACGCGCTCGTCCGCAATGCGGAGCTTGGCATTTGCGATCATGTTTTCATTTTCCGTGACGAACCGTCCCGCCGTGCGCTGGGAAAACACCAGACCGTCGCGTTCGAGCTCGGATAGCGCGCGCTGGACCGTGTTGGGGTTGACGCCCGCCTCCACCGCAAGCTCTCGCACGGAGGGGAGCTTTTCTCCCGGCGCGTAGATGCCGGAGACGATGGCCTCCGTCAACCGCTGTGTCAGCTGGGAGTAGATCGGCTGGTCATTGCGGAAGTTCCAGTCCATAGTGATCCTCCTTGTGTATCACTGTATTAAGTGATTAGTACAATAATACATCAAGCGGCATTTGTCAATAGCCGGACGCAAAAAAGATCAAAAAATTTTGCAGCAGAAAAAAAGCCGCGAAATTGACATAAAATCCTAAAACAGATGTTGCATTTCGGGAAAAATGTGGTATCATAAATTCGAACAAATGTTGGAAGGGGCGCACAAGATGGAAAAACTGTCCAGAATGCAGCAGCGCGTATACGATTATATAGCAGAGAGCATCGCCGAACACGGCTATGCCCCCTCTGTGCGCGAAGTCGGTGAGGCGCTGGGACTCAAGTCACCCTCCACGGTCCACTTCCATATCAAGCACCTGCAGGAGATGGGGCTCATTGAGAAGAGCGCGGGCAAGGGCCGTGCCATCACGCTCAAAAAGCAGCTGCAGGCCGTTCCCGTTGCGCCGCAGCCCGTCGAGATCGACGAGCTTGCCCCGCGCCGCCGTCAGGTGCCGATCCTCGGCAATGTTGCCGCCGGTAACCCGATTTTGGCGCAGGAGTGCATCGAGGACTACCTGACGTTCGACACCGGCGGGCACGATGACGAGTATTTCGCCCTGCGTGTGCGCGGCGAGTCGATGCTCGGCGTCGGCATCCTGCCGGACGACCTTGTCGTCGTCCACCGCCAGAACCTCGCGCAGAACGGGCAGATCGTGGTCGCGCTGCTTGGTGACGAGGCGACGGTCAAAACGCTCAAGCGCAAGGGCAGCGAGGTCTGGCTCATGCCCGCGAACCCCGACTACCAGCCCATCGACGGCCGCGAGTGCACGATCTTGGGCCGCGTCGTTGCCGTGGTGCGGCAGTATTAAGCGAGAAAAGCAAACGCTCCTCCGCGAATGCGGAGGAGCGTTTTTTGTTGTTACTGGGGAAAATGTGCTGTTGAGGGAAAGTGTTGGGATAAACTGAGATTTTAGATGAGTAATGCTGTACCACCAAAACTATTTGATAAGCCACCGTTCACGGTTTGGCATGATGCGAATATCACCGGAAAAACGCTCCAGAATCGTACCGTCTTGCGCCGAGCGGACTAATGTTTCTTCCCGATAGTCAGGATCCTCATACCAAATACTGAAGTAGAGCTTGTCTCCGTCGCGGAAATTAAGTGTTTCTCTACTACTGATTGCGAAACGTATCTGCTCAGGCCAGATGATCTCAAATGTACCATCATTTGGCTGCCGGGTCAGCGATAGCGGTGAGGGGTGAAGAATCAGATTGTAGCAGTCTTTCACCGCAGACAAAGGTAGCCGTACGACTTCCTGCGTTTTCTCTTGCTGATGTAAGAACCTCAGAATGTGTATCGCACTTTCTGTAAAGTTTACTACCAACAGTACGACAGACTCACCATCGAACACAGGATAGCCGAGATATTGCCCGTCCACAGGCAGCACAGGCTCATAGACCATACCATCTGGATAGTGGATAAGATATAGCCTATTGCTTTGCACAGAGTTTTTCTGCCGGAATAGTTCTTCAGCCTCATAGAGATCGCCGTGAACATAATCTGTTGCCCAGTACCATTCACTGGTTCCTCCCCGTACAAGTTCTATGTTAGTTATGCCACGTATGTCAATAGTCCGCATTAACGTATCTCTCTTTCACACGTTCCGATTTGTTTACGCCCTCATCCCTTGTCAAAGTGCACAGTCCAGCCCTCGATCCCGTAGAACGGGGAGGAGACGGTGGGGTTCAGTCCGTCGATGAGGCCGCTCGGCGTCAGGACCGACGCGGTCTTGAATGCGATGGGCGCGATGGGCGCGCTCTGGGCAAGGTAGCGGTACAGCGCGCGGGCGGTCTGATCCGTCTCATTGAGCGAGAACGCATCGAGCAGCGTGTTGCACTGCTCGTCCGCGTAGCGGCCGTAGTTCAGCGCGCCGCCGGTGCGCGCGAGGGACGAAATGTCCCAGTTCGCCGTCAGGCGCACTTCGCCGAGATACAGGTCAAAATTCCCGTTTTGCAGCGCGGTCAGATAGTCGCTCCACGGGAGTGAGCGCACGCTGACCGTCAAAACGTCGGTCGAGAGCGTGCGGCTCAGATAGTCGGCGATGGAGACCTTGAACGAGTCGCTCTCGCTGACCAGGATCGTCACCGTGCGGGGGCGGCTTTCCGTCACGCCCGCGCTTTCGAGCGCAGCGGCGAGGTCAGGCGAAGCGAGCGTCGACGCCATCTCCGTCGGATAGAGGCTGGAGTGCGGCGAGAGCGGGAAGCGCGCCGCCTCGGCGTGACCAGCGAGGTAGCCCGTCGTGATGGTCGCGCGGTCGATCGCACCCGCGAGGGCGCTGCGAAGCGATGCATCGGAGAGCGGCGCGCGCTGTGTGTTGAAGCCGAGGTAGATCATGTTCGCCGTCGCGTAGTCGGTGAGCGCCGTGTCCGCGCTGCGCAGATCGCCCGTGCTGCTCGTCAGGTCAGCCGAGAGCAGATGCACCTCGCGCGAGGAGAAAAGGTACGACGCCGTGTCCGCGTCCTTGACGGCGCGCAGCTCGATACGCTTGAACGGCAGCGTGACATCGCTGTGCCAGTCAGGATTCTGCTTGAGGCACGCGCCGTCGCTGTCCGTGACGAAGAGATACGGCCCCGTGCCGAGCGGCACGGTGTTCTTCTCCGAACCGGATTTGACGATGGGGATGTCAAGCAGCGCGGGGAACGCGCTGTCCGCGCGCGTGAGATTGACAATGAGCGCGCCGTTGCTTGCGCGCATCGAGGCGATGTTGGCAAAGCGCGCGCTGTAGCGCTCGCTCTCCTGCGCGCGGCGAAGCGTCGCGAGCACATCGCTTGCCGTCAGGCTGCTGCCGTCGGAAAAGCTGACGCCGTCGCGGAGGTAAAAGGTGTAGCTCGTGCAGTCGTCGTTGTGCTCATAGCGGCTGCACAGCACATTTTGCGGCGCAAACGACTCGTCCAGCACGAAAAGCCCCTCGTAGAGCAGCGCGCCAAGCGTCTGCTGCATGCCGTCGGGGCAGGTGATGGGGTCGAGCGTCACGCCCTGCAAATACGGCAGTGCGAACGACGTGATCGGCGTCAGGGTGGAGGAGGTGTCCGCTTCCACCGGCGGCGTTTCCTCCCAGAAGTCGCCGCTGCTGTCGTCGCTCACATCGCCGCTCCAGCAGCCCGAAAGCGAAAGCGCGAGCGTCAGCGCGCACAAAAGCGCAGAGAGGCGGCGCTTCACAGCGCATCCTCCGTAAGGCAGATCATCGCCGCCATGCCGCCGCGCCGGTCGCCCATCGCGCGGTGCGACCAGTAGCGCTCGGGGTGGCACTTCGTGCAGTCGGGGTGTACGTCGATGCGCGAGGGGTCGATGCCCGCGCGCAGCAGCCACAGGCGGTTGATCGCCTTCAGGTCGATGTGGTATTTGTCGCCGCACTTTTCGATGCGCTCGTCCATCGCGGGGTCGAGCAGGGCGAAAAAGGCGTCGGCCACGTCGCTGTCGGTCTCAAAGCAGCACTTGCCGATGCTCGGGCTGATGGCGGCGCGCAGTGTGTAGGGATCGGCGCCGTAGCAGCTCATCATCGACACGGCGGCCTTGAGTGCGATGCCGCTCGCCGTACCGCGCCAGCCGGCGTGCACCGCACCGATCGAACGCGAAGTCGGGTCGTAGAGCGTGATGACGCAGCAGTCCGTCCCGTAGGCGAACAGCGGCAGGTTCGGCACGTTCGTGATGAGCCCGTCGGCGTCGTAGGGACGGTCATCCCAGAGAATTTTGCCCGCGTCCCCTTCCGATGCAATGCGGACAAGGTCAGAGTGGATCTGGCGGCAGCCGACGGCGCGGCTCGCGTCAAAGCCTACGGCCTCGCCGAGACGGCGGTAGTTTTCGAGTAAGTTTTCGCTCGTGTCGCCCTTGTTGTCGGCAAAGTTGAGTGAATCGTAGGGCGCAGGGCTCACACCGCCGTGCCGCGTCGTGAACGCGTGCACCGCGCCGCTCCCCGCGGCGGTAATGACATCGGACGTGTCGTAGATGAGACCGTTTACGTTATGTTCGGTGAAAGACATCAAAAGTGCCTCCTTTTTCTGCACCAAAGGGTGCGGAGATGTCGCCGCCTGTCTCAGGCGGCGGGGGAAATGCGGCGTGTGCGCCGCAGCACCACACTCCCCCTCATTTTCTTTCCCGGGAAAGAAAACGGGCGGTGTGACCGTCCAAAAGAAAGGCGTTTGCATTGCAAGCAAGCAGCTCGAAGAGCTGCAATGCTTGCCGATTGCACTGCCCATAACGCGGCGTTGCCGCGTTTGAAGCTGCTATACGATTTGCCTCTGCTCCTACTATCCGCTGTTGCGCAGCCGTTGGCGGCTCTGCTGCCTTACGGATGCGGCACACCCCTTGCGGGTGCCGCTCTGCCAGTCTCGTAGTAGTGCAGCATAATTTCCGTCTACCGGAGCACTCATCAATGCGGCGAGCGCCAGCAATGCCGCATTCGGTACGCAGTCTGCCGCCGAGCAAACGTCACTCGCGCCTCACGATAGTAAGGCGCGGTTGAGAGTGGTAACGACTCGTAGGGATTCATGGCGAAGCCATGTACACCGCACCCACACTGCGCAGCGCGTGCAGCTCTTCGAGCTGCTCTCTTGCAATGTGCGGGGTCAAGGGGCGGCGCCCCTTGCGTTCTCTTGGGGGTCCAAGGGGGCCATTCTCTCACGTGAGAGAATGGCCCCCTTTCCCGTATCCCCCACGGGTGTGGGGGAAAATGTTCCACCACTTACAAGTGGTCAATCAGCGCCCACAGCACTGTTTATATTTCTTCCCGCTGCCGCAGGGGCAGGGATCGTTGCGGCCGATCTTCTTCGCCCTCGGTCTTGACGCGGGCGGAGAAGATGCGGCGCACCGTGTCGCCCTGAATGGCGGAGATCATGTCCTCAAACATCGTGAGGGATTCCTGCTTGTAGACGTCGATGGGCTTGTTGTTGCCGTAGGATTGTAAACGGATGGCCTGACGCAGCTCGCTCATCGCGTCGATGTGGTCCATCCAGTATTCGTCGACCACGCGCAGCAGCACCACGCGCTCGAGTTCGCGCATGATGGGCGAGGTGACGGCGGCCTCCTTGGCCTCGTAATACTTCTCAGCGGCCTCATAGAAGCGGTCGGACAGCTCGTCTGCGGAAAGGCCGGAGAGGGAGTTTGCATCCACAGCGCCGCGCGGGAAGTACGTGCCCTCGCAGCTCTTGAGCGCGTCGGCGCGGTGCTCGTCGTCGGTCTTGTCGTGCTCGCCGAAGGCGAAGGCAACCTGACTTTCGATGCTGCTTCTCAGCATGTTCAAAACGGTCTGCTTGATGTCCATGCCGTCGAGCACCTGCTTGCGCTGGCCGTAGATGATCTCGTGCGCGTTTTCAATCGCCTTGGAGAGCGTCTTGTTTTCAATCGGCGTATCCTCGTCGAGGTTGAAGCGCTCCATCAGGTTCGTGATGCGCTCGCCGCCAAACAGGCGCAGCAGATCGTCTTCAAGCGAGAGGTAGAAGCGCGTCTCGCCCGGGTCGCCCTGACGGCCGGCACGGCCGCGCAGCTGGTTGTCGATACGGCGGGAATCGTGGCGCTCCGTGCCGATGATGAAGAGGCCCCCCGCCTCGCGGACCTTGTCCGCCTCACCGCTGATCTCTTCGCGGTGCTTTTCAAGGGCCTTGGCGAACATATCGCGCGCGTCGAGGATCTCCTTGTTGTCGGTCTCGGCGTAGCCGGTCGCCTCGGCGATGAGCTCGTCGCTGAGACCCGCCTTGCGCAGATCGGTCTTTGCCATGTACTCGGCGTTGCCGCCGAGCATGATATCGGTACCACGGCCGGCCATGTTCGTCGCGACCGTGACTGCGCCGAGCTTACCGGCCTGCGCGACGATCTCGGCTTCCTTTTCGTGGTTCTTCGCGTTTAAGAGGTTGTGCTTGATGCCCTCGCGGGAGAGCAGATACGAGAGCTTTTCGTTCTTTTCGATCGACACCGTACCGACCAGCACGGGCTGGCCCTTGGCGTGGCAGGCCTTGACCTGCTCGATAACAGCGCGGTACTTTGCTGCCTCGGTCTTGTAGACGACGTCGGGGTCATCGATACGGGCGATGGGGCGGTTCGTCGGAATTTCAATGATGTCGAGGTTGTAGATCGTGCCGAATTCCTCTTCCTCGGTGAGCGCCGTACCGGTCATACCGGAGAGCTTGCCGTACAGGCGGAAGTAATTCTGGAACGTGATGGTCGCAAGCGTCTTGCTTTCTCGCGCGACCTCGACATGCTCCTTGGCCTCGATGGCCTGGTGCAGACCGTCGCTGTAGCGGCGGCCGAACATCAGTCGGCCGGTGAACTCGTCGACGATGACGACCTGACCGTCCTTGATGACATAGTCGATATCGCGCTTCATCGTGCCGTGGGCCTTGATGGCCTGGTTGATGTGGTGCGCGATGGTGGAGTTTTCGGGATCGGAGAGGTTTTCAAGGCCGAAGTATTCCTCGGCCTTCTTCACGCCGCGGGCGGTGAGCGTCGCGGTCTTGGCCTTTTCGTCGACGATGTAGTCGGCGTCGATGTTGACGTCTTCCTCTTCCTTGTCGTCGCTCTCGGCGATGACCTTCTTGCGGAAGCCGCGTACAAGGTTTTCCGTGCGGGAATACATCTCCGTGGACTTTTCGCCCATGCCGGAGATGATGAGCGGCGTGCGCGCTTCATCGATCAAAATGGAGTCGACCTCGTCGACGATGGCGAAGGCATGTCCGCGCTGGACGAGCTCGCTTGCGTAGATGGCCATGTTATCGCGCAGATAGTCAAAGCCCATCTCGTTGTTCGTGCCGTAGGTGATGTCTGCGGCGTAGGCCTTGCGGCGCTCCTCGCTCGTGAGGTCGTGGACGATCAGGCCGACCGTGAGACCTAAGAAACGGTGGACTTTGCCCATCCACTCGCTGTCTCGCTTGGCGAGGTAGTCGTTCACGGTGACGATGTGCACGCCGTTGCCGGTCAGGGCGTTTAAGTACGCGGGCAGCGTTGCCACCAGCGTTTTGCCTTCACCGGTCTTCATCTCGGCAATGCGGCCCTGATGGAGCACCACGCCGCCGACGAGCTGCACGCGGTAGGGGTACAGCCCCAGCACGCGGCGGGACGCTTCGCGCACGGTGGCAAACGCCTCAGGCAGGATGTCGTCGAGCGTTTCGCCGCTTTGCAGACGCGTCTTGAACTCCGGCGTTTTGGCCTGCAGCTCCGCGTCGCTCATCGCCTTGTATTCGTCCGCCATCGCTTCGATCTTGTCGACGATGGGGTAGATGCTCTTGAGCTCACGGTCGCTGTAGGAACCGAACATTTTACTAAAGAAACCCATATTCAAAACTTCCTTTCGTGGGAGCATAATGACACGCTTACAAGTATAGCATCCCTCTGCGCGATATGCAAAGGGAAATTTGCTGTATAATGTGAATGGATTGTAAATAAATTCTGATGCACCGGCGGGCATGTCTTGCACTCTATATAGCCGCTGTGGTAAAATACAAAGCAAGATGGTACAAAGCGACGAAACGCCCTCCGACGGCGGAGGACAGAAGCATAAGGAAGAAGTTTTTTCTCATCTCTCATCTAAGGAGGACATTCGCATGAAACTGCACTTTTACGGAGCTGACCGCTGCGTGACCGGCTCCTGCCACTGCCTGGAGATAAACGGTAAGAAGATCCTCGTCGACTGCGGCTTACAGCAGGGCCGCGACGAGCTCGACAACCGTTATCTCGCTTTCGCTCCCGGCAATATCGATATTCTGCTCGTCACCCACGCGCACATCGACCACACGGGCCGTATCCCGCTGCTGGTGAAAAACGGCTTCCACGGCCGCATCCTGACGACGCGCCTGACAGCAGATTTGATGAAGATCATGCTGCTCGACTCCGCTCACATTCAGGAGAGCGACGCTGAGTACGAAAACCGCAAGGGCGAGCGCGCGGGCCGCGAGCATGTCGATCCGCTCTACACCGAGCAGGACGCGCTGGACGTCTTCAAGTACGTGACGACCTGCGAGTATAAAGAAAAGCTCGACCTCTGCGAGGGTGTGAGCGCGGTGTTCACCGACGCGGGCCATCTGCTCGGTTCCGCGTCCATCACGCTTGAGCTCGAAGAAAACGGCGTGCACAAGACGATCGTCTTCTCCGGCGATATCGGCAACGTCGACCAGCCCATTATCCGCGACCCGCAGCTTCTCAAAAAGGCCGACTACGTCGTGATGGAGTCGACCTACGGCGACCGCAACCACACCGAGGTCTGGAGCTATACCGACGAGCTTGCCGAGATCATCGACGAAACGCTCGGCAAGGGAGGCAACGTCGTCATCCCGTCGTTCGCCGTGGGCCGCACGCAGGAGCTTTTGTACTTTATCCGCGAGATCAAGGATCAAAAGCTCGTCAAGTCGACGCCGAACTTCCCATCTCGACGAGCAGGCGCTCGAGCTTGTGAAGGACGGCACGCACATGTTTACCTTCCCGAACCTTAACCTGGTCGAGTCGAGCGAGGAGTCCAAGATGCTCAACATGGACTCGACGCCCAAGGTCATCATCTCGGCTTCCGGCATGTGCGACGCGGGCCGTATCCGCCATCACCTCAAGCACAACCTCTGGCGCGCGAACAGCGCGGTCGTGTTTGTCGGCTTCCAGTCGCCCGGCACGCTGGGCCGCAGATTGCTCGACGGCGTTGAAAAGGTCAAGCTCTTCGGCGAGGAGATCGCCGTCAAGGCGAAAATCGTCAACTTCCAGGGCCTGTCGTCCCACGCCGATCACGATCATCTCGTCCAGTGGATCAAGGCATTCGACCCGAAGCCGACGCACGTGTTTGTTGTCCACGGCGACGAGGACGTTGCGCCCGTGTTTGCCGAAGAGCTCAATTCCCTCGGCTTCCATGCGCACGCGGCCAAGTTTACCGAGTGCTACGACCTCGCTGCGAACGAAATGGTCAGCGAGGGCTACATTTCCGAGCGCAAGCGCACGGCGCAGAAGTCCCGCGCCGACAACCTCTACGCCAAGCTCGTGGCGGCAGCGGAGTCGCTG
>QWCN01006564.1_pt1 | contig 25285 bp, 27 predicted proteins | sample 1972711 | NCBI WGS metagenome assembly QWCN01 (sample SAMN09866707, study PRJNA288562) | Human gut metagenome isolate term1_stool, whole genome shotgun sequencing... | isolation source: gut | host: Homo sapiens | place: USA: California
CCGAAACTCCTGTCACGAAACAATTCAGCCAGACCTGAGATTTGTTTGAAACGGAGTAACTCGTTCTTGTCCATGCCTATGTTGCGCATGATCCAGCTGTCGGACATACCCGATTTTGACAGTTCCGCCACAATACCTGTCATAAGTTCCAGCGAGTGCATTCCCCTGGCCCTGTTATGACGGATAGTCGAGGCCATCCTGTTCGAGATGTCTTTGTTTATGACCGTTACAGGCAGCAATCCGTTCTCGCGCTTGTAAATCCTGACGGATGTTTTCATAACCAGATAGCGGTGGTAACCGTCAACCAGCTCGTAGATATCCTCTTCTTCCCGGTAATAACACACGAGGGGCATCGTGTAACCGTCTTCCCAGATGGACAGTTCCAACAGCTTCATCTCCGGGGGAGCAACGACATTCGGGTTATAGCTGTTGGCCACGATTTTCTCGACTGGCACGGCCTTGACGTTATACGCCGGACTTTTAAAACTTGACATGACAATCACAATTTATATCTTTTCAAAACTCTCTCTTTCATCTCCCTCTCCCGTTTGGTCTGCGTGAAACCCATATACTTGCAGGTATGATCGTTTTTCAGGATGCAGACGCACATTCGTTTGTAAGTGGGTATTTCACGAAATTCAGGGATATCTATCTCGTCTATATACTCCATGCGGACGGGCCTCTTGTCAGTCCGGTATGTCGTGCATTCTTCCACCGTGAACGGTACACCGGCCGCACGCAGCTTCCCGATCGTTTCCTCTCCCAGGCAGCCTCCTTTTTCTCTCCAGAATTTCTGGCTCACCCTCAGTTTCTCCAGGTAGTTCTCCCTTGTCGCCCGGGGAAGCGTGTCAAGGAGGAAGTACATGTACTCTTTCCACGTGAACCCGTCCGGACAACTGATGGAGCGCCAGCCCATCGCAACCGTGTTCCCGTACATTCCGGCGAAACTGACGCCGTTGACCCGGCTGACCATGCGTCCCCAGGTATCCGGATCAATAACTTTATAAAGATGTAGGGTCGAAACGGCCTGTGAGATAAACGGGCTGGCCACCCTCTGGCGGGACAAGGGAATCCCGGCCTGGTAATACAAGTCATACAAACGGTTATAATCCCAACCATACCGGGCATACCCCGTCCACACGTCCGTTGTCTTCCAGTCGTATATCGGGTAGGCGTTATAAGTGTAATATCCTACACGGTGAGTCCACTTGTAGTTGGCCAGCTTACGGTAATTCTTGTCGGAATGAATCGCCCGCCACCGGTTGAAGCTCTCCTGCGTGCGGATCCCCACGAGGCAGCAAACACGCTTGCATCCCTTCTTACGACGTATCCAGGAAGGGAAAAGAGACTGGAAGTCGTAATCCCACAGGCTGTCGTTCCAGAAATCAAAATCTTTCACGGTAAGAGCGGTGCCCGGCATCTGGCGAACCCAGATATTCTGGTACCCCTCTTGCCAGGGACGCCAGTACTGCTGGTACATGGAAGTACATGTGGGTACCTTGAAGGGGACACAACAGTGGAACACTTCAAGGATATCCCGGTTGTTGGAAAACATCCTTTCCACGTACTCCGTGCTCTGGCGGTACTGCACCTCGTAATCCATGTGGAACACACCCAGTTTTCTACCGGGTGCATGCATGCGGATATAATCCATGCACAAATGGAGAAGGATACCGCTATCCTTGCCACCGGAAAAAGAGACATACACGTAATCAAAATAGTCAAAGATGATCTTCAATCTCCGGTTGGCGGCCTCGTGGACATCCATCCGGCGCATCATGCCCCACCTCCTTCATGATAACGCATCTTGACATACTTCTTCCACTCGACACAGGGGATAAAATTCTTCATTGAAAAGTCTTCCACGTGACGTTCGTGTACAACGGCCACAAGGGAACCATCAGAAGAAAAATCATGGATAATACGGTCCAATAACACCTCTATTACAGAGGAGTTATCCCCGCTAATATAGTAGTTATCTATGCAATTGTTTGTCAAGGTCATTTTCACGGGCATGAATCCCAACACCCTTTGCTCATCCATGGCAATGTACCAGACATGGTTACGCGTCGTTTTGAAAGGGTAATTATTATTTTGCCGCAATACGGCCGGGTTCATTACCAAAGGCGCGACAAGGTCAAAAAGCCGACCGTCCAATCCTTGTAACTTCAGAATGTTCATGATTCCAATCCGTTATTACTAAAAATCGAATGTGTACCTATTATGCGTTTGTCCATGATTTCCGGCATTATCATGCCGCAAGCACGTTACAAATGACTATCCGCAAACATGGATATCAATGGGGACGGGAATGATACCTCCTGAGTTTCCAAAAGGGAGAAAAACATAAGAATGAACAATAATGCCACGGGAACGATCTCCACACCCCATTCCCCTATCAGCTCAAAAGTCACGTGCAGGTCACATACCCTTCTTTCCGAAAACATATGACCGGAAAGGCAGGAGCAGAGAACACGGAAAAAACAATTCAAAATTTAGTACATGATATTAAAAAATTATACATTGAAAATCAGAGGAGCGACCCGCCAATCAACTGGTGATTGGCGGGTGCCCTCTGGCTTAAAATAAAAAATCACCTTACCAGATTCGGGTTTTTCTGGGAATCCATATCAGGATATGGAAGATACATCAGATTGTCACTCCATGTCCTGTTCGTATATTCTACAGACTCCTTTACCAGGATCCCGTCGGCGACTTCAACAGCCGTGTTCTCCGCTCTTTCCTTAAAGGTGTCTTTCAGTCTGTTCATACGGAACTGGTCCGCACGGCGTGTGACAAGGGCCACCCAGTAGCCTGCCACCTCCCAACCATGCTCCTTATAAGCCGCTTCGGCAAGGTCATCTGCAGAAAGTCCGGTGAGCGGTTCCAGTCCGGCACGCTCGCGGACATCATTCAGACACTTGAATGCCAACTCGTCCGTCTGCCCCGTCCTGGCCTTGGCTTCCGCATACCACAACAAAACCTCCGAATAACGAATGATTCTATGCCGATGGTCATTACACATGTTCTGACTGGCCGGTTTTGTATAATCATACGGGGCACTGGTATTCACTTTTGACGCAGGATCCCAGTTGACGGAGAATATACTGAACATGGGGTGATGTTCCGGAACGACAGGGGTACCGTCCTCCTTCAACTCCCACCAGTCAACCAACGTTCCGTCTTTCAGACGAATCTTGGGATCATAAGTCGCATCTTTTCTCGGACCGTCAGGAAACTCCTTCCAGAAACGAATTTCACCCCAGGCGTCTCCCCAGCCGCCCAGCGATTCAAACTGGTTACATGAAGTAAGCTCCGAATCCTGTGCCCAATCCACGAACGGTGAATAGTTTATGCCGAGCACCGTCTCATTATTATAGTTATTGCTCATAGCATACACATCTTTGTAATCCTTATCGAGCTTATACTCGTATTCACCTCTGTTCACACCCTCAATGACCTCCTTCGCCTTTTCAGCAGCCTTTGCGTAATATTCCGTTTTGTTCATCGGCCAGCCGGCCATAGCCATATACACTGCTGCCAAAGTAGATTTGGCTGCCTGCCGGGTTACATACACATTCACTCCGTTCAGAAAGCGGGGGTTGCCACTGTAACCCGTAGGCAATACGGCCTCAGCTTCGGTCAGGTCCTGCACAATATGACCATACACTTCTTCCACGGGGGATAGAGGTTTGGTATAATCATCGTTGACATTGTCCAGATTCATCGGCAGCGGTCCCCAAAGTCGCACCAGGGTAAAATAAGCGTATGCCCTCCAGAATTTAGCCTGCCCGAGGGCGATATTTATCTCATCTTGAGTGGTAGGTGTTTTAGAAGCCCCCTGTATGATCAAATTGGCAGCCTTTACAATGGCATAATGCATGTTCCACGCATCTTTGACACCCTTGTTGTTGTTTGCTGCGGCAAACTTGTCCATTTCTGCGGCAGGCTGTTTGTTGCTCCCCGGATTGGTCGTTATATCATCCCCCTGCCACTGGGGCAGCTGCATGTTCGTATATACCTGTGAAAGATTGACTTTCTGGTAAAGGGCATATATGCTCATGTTCAATTCATCCTGGGTAGAGAAGAAGTTTTCCGGAGTGAGTTTTCCCCTGGGATCTTCCGTTAAGAAATCACTGCACGACATCAGTGAAAATGACAGGGCAACCATAGTGCCTGCTATTATTTTTATTTTCATAAGTTCTTCTATTTTAGATTTAAAAATTCATCCGGAGACCGAATGTGAATGTTCTTGGGGAAGGATAGGCTCCCATGTCAATACCCGCGTCAACGTCAACGCTGCTGTTCGAGAAGGTAGTACCGGCCGGATCCATCCCCTTGTACCCGGTTATTGTAAAAAGGTTCTGACAGCTGAAAGTAAGCCGCAAATCAGCGAATCCCGTTGTCTTTTTGGGGAAAGTGTATGAAAGACTGATATTCTCCAGACGAAGGAAGTCCGCGTTCTCCAGCCATTTGGTTGAAACCGGCTGCAGATTATTTCCACCTTCGGTCAGGCTCGGGTATGTTGCCGAAGAGCCAATCTTGTCGAATCCCTTCAGATAGGCGTCTGCCAGAGTTACAAAGCGGGAATTCCCTTCGGCCGAAGCCATCGTATATCTTACAAGATTCAAACGTTTGGCTCCGAAAGATCCGTTGAAGAACAGGTTCAGATCCCAGTTTTTATAAGACAGGGAGTTATTCCATCCCAGGGTGAAATCGGGATTGGCCTTGCCGATGACCTTGCGGTCGCCACCGTCTATCATCTGATTTCCATCTACATCCGTGTAAGTGTCATGTCCGTTTTCATCCAAGCCGGTCCATTCATATCCCCAAAAAGTACCGATGGCCTCACCCGGCTTGATAATGGTGGCATAATCAACCATACCGGCAGCCGGACTGGAGCCGTTGATGAAATCATTCTCACCACCGGAAAGGCGTTCCACGCGGTTCTTCAAATAAGTACCGTTCAAGGTGGAGGTCCATTGGAACCGGTCATTCTGCATAATCCGGGCGGTCACGCTCAAATCAATACCACGATTACTGATTTCGCCGTCATTCACCCAAAAAGAGTTACCGCCGACATATCCGGGGATACTTCTTTTAAGCAACGCATCTGTAGTACGCTTATAGAAATAGTCCACACTGAAATTCAGCCGCCTGTCGAACAGGGAGAACTCCAGACCCAGGTCGAACTGCTTGGTCTTCTCCCACGTAAGCTCGGGAGTCGCTATGTCATTTGCCCAATAACCGGTAAAATTACTGTTGGTTCCAAAATTGTATGCAGTAGCACTCATAAGGCCCATGGTCGCGTAAGGACTGATGGCCTGGCTACCCACAATACCATAACTGGCGCGAAGTTTAATGTCCTGAACCGAGGAAACATCCTTCATGAAATCCTCATTGCTCAACGTCCAAGCTGCGGCAATAGAAGGAAAGTACCCCCATTTCTTTTTGGCAAAGCGAGAAGAACCGTCGGCACGAAATGTTCCGGTAAGCATATAACGATCCTTAAAATTGTACATGACACGGGCCACTCCCGACATCAGCGCCCATTGCTCGTAACCATTGTTTGCATCACGAGAGGAAGCCATACCCACATTCCACCAGCCCACACCCTCGGTCAGCAGGTTGTTACCGGTTATACCCATTGTCCTGGTTTCGGAGGAGGTCACCTCATATACAGCCGTGGCTGTCAGATGATGGTCATTCCAGGAACCTGTATATGTCAGATTGTTGGAGCTTTGCAGCATCAGACGATAAGTATCGTTATTGCCCATACCACTCTTGGTCCCCACTCGTTTGGAGCTGAAACTATAACTTTTCCCGTCATAATAGTCTACGCCATTGGTTGTGGTGAATGTCAGCCCCTTCATTATATCAAGGCGCAAATCAACACGTCCGTTGAAAACATTGGTCATTGTCTCTCCCGACTGCAACTTTAGGATACCGACCGGGTTGGAAGCTATGGAATTATAAGTATCGGTGTTAGGCCTCTTAAGTTTTTCTTTTCTTGAAAGAAGAGTGTTTATAGACTTGTTCTTGGGTTCTGTCTTTATCTCGGATAAATGACATAAATAGTCATAGTGCATTTTATAAGATGCCAGATTCCAATCATAATCTTCAAAAAGAAACATGAAAGGAATAAGTTCCTCAAATGTAACCTTGTGTAGTAATTCACTTAATGTCATATTGCTTAGTTTTTAATAATCATAAATCTACCAATCAATGTGGTTATTTGCCATCTGTTTTATAGGTACTGTAATCTACTTCTACATGAATTTCCATATTGAAGTCGCGTACCCATAATAAATCAAAGATGGAAAATGCTGTATGGTCATATAGATTATGTACGGCATGAATAATGTTCATATTTCTGGTCTGGTTGCAGTCAAGACCTTCATTCCAATTATCCCTTTTCTCACTGAGATATAGCATCATGTTCTCTGTTTCCGGTTCTCCTCCTTGGTAATGCCAGCCATTAGAGATAACACCATCCTCATAGAGTGGGTCGTACTCATCAAGAGCCCCACTCAAGACCTCCCATATTTTCTTGGCTCTAACAGTCTGAATCGGGTGGATTCTTGAATACCCATATCCCATAAAGCATTTGCCTACAGCTTCAATTTTACCACTGATACCGGTTTTTATTACTGCCGAATACGCCTTGATCGTTTCGAGACGCATTATTTTCAATTGCTCACGCATGGCGGCATTGAACTCTTCCAGTAGCTGTCGGTAATGTTCGTCCATTACAAATTCATGATTAAGCAGTCGTTTACGTATTTCCAACAGTCGTCTAATAAATTCTTTTTGAGATTCGTAGCTGCCACACCGATGTTCAATTTTCCATTGAAGGTCAATAATTTCCTCTTCAACTTCTTTAATCAGAGAGGAATTGAGTATTTCCTGTATTGTCATAATCGAGCTTTTAAAGTTTGCCTCACAAAGTTATAGGGTACCTGTCTCAGAAAGTGTGACACCTTTATTTTTTTTTGTGGTAGGAACTTCCCGAAGCTGTATTTTGAACTCACCTGGTTTTTAAGTGTTACTATTAAAGCCATTGATGAAAGTTGCTTTAATCCTCATTTTATATGCCCGAAAGGGAGTTTTGCGGATCAAAAGCAACTTTACAGGTCAGTCAATCACATATCCCGTTTCAAGCAGTACGCCTCCTTGTACCCGTCCATCAACGTACGTTCAATGTCGGAAGCCCTGTACAGGATCCTGCCGCCTATCTGGATATAGGGCAATATGCCGTTGTTGCGGTAATCCTGAAGGCTCCTGCGGCTGACCTTCAGTCTGACGGCCAGTTCCTTGTCGGTATAATAGCGTTCCCCGTCCAGGGACGGCTTGTTGTTTTCACGTATTTTCTCTACCTTTTCCGATAGTTCTTCCAGCGACGAGAGGAAGGCTCTCACGCGCATGTCGTTTTCCGGTGTCAGCAGCCGGATATTGCCATTGTCATTCATAAATCAGATATCTGTTTGTTGGTTGGTTGGTTTGTTGGTTGGCTTATTTGTTTACTGGTCACATTGCATATTCTTTCCTTGCCGGCTGTTATACACCGTTTCATTTCCGCCACGGGAAAGACGGCCTTCACGTCCTCCGGCCTGTAATACACCTGCCAGCGTTCCGTTCTCCCGCATTGTCTGCAAGGTTCTCGGACTGATGCAGAGCAGTCTGCACACGTCATCGCTGTCAAGCCACTCCTTTTCTCCCAAGTCCTCCTGCTCCCGGCAGAGTCGTTCCACTTTTTCCGCGAAAATCTCAAATCCCGAGAGCATCCTCTCGAAAGTCGCCTTGTCTATGACCACTACTTCCATATTCCTGTAATTTTAAGTTTGACATTGATTTTTCATGCAAAACGAAACGGCGGAATCAGGCTGTGCCTACCGTTTCCTGTGCGAAGGAAACAAAAAAACGGAAACAGTCCGCAAACCGGACGGCATGTGTCACCGTCAGACATTCCTTTTCACCGCAAGAGGATAATTGCAGGCGGTAAAAAGCAGAAAAGGACACACTCATTTCTTTGAAGCAAAGGTAGCCGTTCCCCACCGGAGCGCAAGGCCGGGCCCTGCGGGTCGGCGGGGAAAAAATCATCCTCGCGCTCATCTATGGAAAAATCGACGAGGACGCATTCCATGACGCCTATCTGGCAGTCAGGAAACAGGTCATGTTCGCAAGTGGCGAGATCGAGGAGTTGGAATCCTATTTCTTCGGATGCTACCGGAGAATCCTGCAGTCGGGCGCAAGGGATGAAAGCCGTTACGACAGTCCCGGAGACGAGTATTTCGCAAGACTGGGCGAGACGGACTGCGCGGAAGAAACAGAAGAACGGGAAGAGATGCTGACCGGATGCGACAGGCTGGTAAGGGACATACAGAAGTTCCTCAGACGGCATTTCTCCTACGAGGATTACAGGATATTCATGCTGCGGTTCTACGAGACCGGAAGCTCGTTCCGCACCATAGCGAAACACATGGGCGAGAAGACCTCGGTGGTGACGCGCAGGGCACAGGCGATGATGGAATCCGTCCGGGCAAACCGGAAGTTCATCGCCAGAAGAAGGCTGATCATGGCCGGAGAGGCGGCATGACACGAATAAAGGACAACAAGGCATAACGAAAAAATATTGATGATTATGAAACTGACAGTTTATGACAAGAGCAATTCCCATCCGGCACTGACCTATAAGGGCAAACGGATCATCACGGTATGCCGTGACGGCAGCATGTATTTGAGCCGGATACTGAGCAGGGAACTGAGCCTGCACGCAGGAAACAGGCTGTGTATCGCCAGGGACGAAGACAGACCCAAGGACTGGTACATGTTCGTCTCGGATGACGAGAACGGCTTCACGATCTGGAACGACCCGCGTTGCGCCCGCTTCTCGAACAGCTTCATTGCCGGCATGATACTCGATGCGGCAAAAGTCGAGAAAAGCGCCGGCTTCATGGTGGCGAAAGAGCCGGTGAATGTGGACGGCAGACTATGCTACCGGATAATACTCGACAACCCGATACCGAAAGGGGGAAGTGTAAGGACCACCGGTACGAAATAAACCCGACACCTGAAAGAACAAGAAAGGGGCATCCGAAGGAAGGAAGAAGAAGAACCGACCTCCGGGTGTCCCTTTTTTCATGCGGCCGCAGGCAGAAGAAACGGGATGGATTTTCATTTTCTTGAACGGTACGCCTCCCTATAGCTATAGCCGTCCATCAGGGTACGTTCTATGTCGGAAGCCCTGTACAGAATCTTGCCGCCCACCTGAATATAGGGCAGTATGCCGTTGCTTCGGTAATCCTGCAATGTCCTGCGGCTCACTTTAAGCAGGTGCGACACCTCCTTGTCAGTCAGCAGCTCATCGTCATATACGGGAGGTCGGCGTTGGCTGAACAACTTTTCGAACGAAGCCAGAAGCCGGTCGAAATTCGAGTGGAATTTACATACCCACTCATGGTCTTTTTCTCTGATTTCACTACTCATACGGTTTGTCTTTAATTGATACTTCAACTGCTAAATGCTTTTGCCTTTCCATTTCGCCTCTTTCCGTCTCTCTTCCACATCCACAATGACCCGTTCCACGTCTTCCTGACGGTAGTAGGTGCGGTTGCCAATCTTGGTAAAGGCGAGTGTGCCGTTGTCACGGAGGGTCTGCAATGTCCTCGGGCTGATACGCAGTTTCCGGCAGACGGCATGACTGTCCATCCATCGTTCTGCCTTCTTCTCCCCGTGCTGTCGGCAGAGGTCATCCATCCGCTGCACGAAGTAATCCAACTTGGCAGCCATCTCCTCAAAGGTCCTTTTTTCAAAACTTACTATTTCCATAATCTCATTGTTTACTTCCATTTGATACTGTTTCCATCTTGTACCGCCAAGGCAAAGCCGGCTTACTGCCTTATCCGATACATCTGACAGGAGGGAACAAGTGGCATGGTTGCAGCAAGCCACTGGTCTGTCTTTCCTTTTCCCGGTACAAATTAAAGCAGTAATAATCACACTGCAATGGATTTGCAGACGGCTGACGGTCTGTTTCATCATCTGTCATCATGTTGCATGGCCGGTGGACAGTATGACCCGACTGAGCAATACCGCCATATGATTATTACTGCCTGAACTGACTGCAGCAAGTATACCGGTACGATTGCAACGGGTTATCCTATATCCGGTAAAGTGTCCGTTGGATTCAGTCTCCATACTGCCATGAAATCATTGTCCGATTCCATGGACGCCCGTGCAGGTGTGGCAAATCACAGCAGTCGCCACCGTTTGTCCGGTGCATATAATGCAGAACCGGCCATAATTGCCACACTCACTCCATTTGCTTGACACAGTGCACTATACACACTTCCTTTGCTGCCGATAACCGGTCAAGGTACATACCAAGACCACTGTATTGACTTATTAAACTTCAAAGATTATGGCTACAAGAAAAAGCTTTGACAAAGAGCGGTGGGAAGCTATGACAGGTATGGAAATGTCACAGCTCCTTCCTGAGTGTGAAAACCCTGAAAGTGCAGGAGAGGTTACTGACCATGCCGGGAATGAAATCCTGCCGACAGTCACGGAACAATCCGGGATCCAGGAGCCGGCAGAGAAAGACGGTTCCGCTCCTGCATCCAAGTGCCGGATTAGCGGCAGGCAACGCAGGCTGTCACTGGAAGAGTACCGCAGCACATTCCTGCAGGTTCCCAGAATAGAAGACCGCAAGCCCGTATTCGTGAGCTGCGAGGTAAGGGACAGGCTGGACGAGTATGTCCGCAAGCTCGGAAGCCGGAGGATGAGCGTTTCAGGACTGCTGGAAAATATCGCCCGGCAGCATCTTGAAATCTATTCGGAAGACTTCGAGCGGTGGCGCAAACTGTAAAAGACACCCGGTGCAAAATCCATCCGCATCATGGAATGATGGCATTCCGGCATTCAGAACCCGCCAGAGGCGGTCAACGGACGGAACATCAGTTTCGGGAGTTAGCGAGGTTATCTTTCGGGCATCCCGAAAACCTCGCTCCACTCCCGGAGTCGTGGAGGCAATCCGCTCCCAACGGTCGCAGATTGCAGGACACATCATCACAGTATAATAACAAATCACAGTAAACCAAGTAATATGAGTGACAAGGATAAAACCAGACCCAGAGGCAGACCGAAAGCAAGCGGTATCCGCAAGCTTTCCAAATCCGTAACGGTAAAGTTCTCCAGGATTGATTACGAGCGGTTGCTGCACCGCAGCAGACAGGCGAACCGCACATTGGCGGAATTCATCCGGGAAGCCGCATTCGAGGCAAGGATTGTGGCCAGGCATTCGACGGAGGAAGCAGCCGTCATACGCAATCTTGTGGGAATGGCGAACAACCTGAACCAGCTTACCAGGCTGTCCCATCAGACAGGATTCTACCGGACAAGGAATGCCGTCATGGAACTGCTCGAAAAACTGAAAGTGATCATGAACGAATATAAAAAAGTGGAAAGGAGGAATACATGATAGGCAAAATCAAGAAAGGCAAGTCCTTTGGCGGCTGCATCCGCTACGTGATGGGAAAGGACAATGCCGAGATCATCGGTTCCGATGGCGTATTGCTGGGCAATAACCGTGAAATAGCGGACAGTTTCAACTGCCAGTGCCTGCTTAATCCGAAGATAAAACAGCCCGTCGGACACATCGCGTTAAGCTTCAAACCGGAAGACAAGCCGGTATTGAGCAATGAATTCATGGCTAAGATAGCGATGGAATACATGGAGCTGATGGGCATCAGGAACACCCAGTTCATACTGGTAAGGCATCACCATACCGACAATCCGCATTGCCATCTGGTCTATAACCGCATCGGTTATGACGGCAAAGTAATCTCCTCACAGGGCGATTACAAGCGTAACGAGATTGCCACCAAAAGACTTAAAGACAAGTACGGACTGACCTATGCGGAGGATAAAGGCAAAACCAATGTAGCGAAATTGCATGATTCGGAACGCATTAAATACGAGATTCATCATGCCGTGAAGCAAGCGTTGAAACGCGCCAGGACATGGAAAGAACTTGTGGTCGGTCTGGCCTTGCAGGGTATAAAACTGGAATTTGTCGGAAGAGGCGGCAAAATGAAATCCGCCGGTGACATTCAAGGCATACGCCTTACCAAAGACGGCCTGACCTTCAAAGGCTCGCAAATCAGCAGGGAGTTCAGCTTTGCAAAACTGAATGCCATTCTGGGCGGAAACAGTCCGGAAACCGAAGTGGATTTAGAGGTTAAAAAGCAAAATCAAGCTCCGGCAAACCGCAACCTGAAGGAACAGGAACCATCCAATATGGCATTTATTGAAAGCAACGGACTGGGGCTGTTTTCTTCTTTTGGAGAGTCTGTTCCGGAAGAACAAATCCCGTACGACGAACTGCTGCGCAAGCGCAAGAAGAAAAAGAAACGGAAAGGGCTTGGATTGTAAGTCTGCCCCAAACAACCGATTATTAAAGTGTTAAACGTTAAAATCAATGAAATTATGAAACAGGAAGAGTTTATGGAAAGCATCTACGGATGCCTGGAGAGAATCGAAAACAAGATAAACGGGCTGTCCATGCCTCAATCGGCGGGCGGTGATGCCGAAGCGGACAAAGAGGTCATACAGGAACTGAATGCCTTAAAGACAGGCTTCAAACGTGTGCTGGAGGCTCTTGTCATGATCAAGGGCGATACATCCAATCTGCTGAAAAGAAACTCCATGCCGGACAAGTTCATGGAAACCCTGTCTGTATTGAAAAGCGAACAGCAGGCGTACCACAAGAATCAGAACGAGTTCCTGGAACGGTTCGCCCAAACAGAGAAAGACACCATCCTGCATATATCGGAGAAGATGGAATCGCTTTCCACTTCCGTCAGGAACAGAATGGAGGAACCCGATGTTGTCTGTCACAGACACAGCATCAGCATAGATACACCTTATATATTCTGGACCCTGATCTTACTGGTAACGTACTCGATAGTTGTCTCTGTGGCTTTCTACATCGAAAAGCGGCCTGATAATGACCGTATGGATAACGATTTGAAATACCGCTATATCAAGATGAAAGGTGAAGCCACTCCGAATGAAATATCAGAATTGGAAAACATTTTTGAACTGAACCGTGACAATGCCGGGATTGAACAGATACGCGAGGACGTGGAGGTATACGAGGATGCCGTCCGGAAGCAGGCTGCACTTACCGAGCAGGTACGCCTGAAAGAGCAGGCCGCAAAGGAGTTGGACAGCAAGGCGAAGTCCATCAAAAGCAAGTCTATCGGGAACGAATCTAAAAAATAGCCTATGGCCAGTGTAAAAGCAAAATTCAGACCTTCCGTCATAGAGGGAAAAGAAGGTACCGTCTATTATCAGATTATCCAGAACCGTGTAATCCGTCAGTTAAAGACGGATTACCGGATATTTGCAGATGAATGGAATGATGCAGAAAACAATATCGTCATCGGTAATTCAGAGCGAAGCAATCTGCTTCTCTCCTTGCAGGAACGTATGAAATGGGACCTGAAGCGGTTTGAAATGACCATTCGTAAATTGGGAAATCAGAAAAGTACATTTACGGCATCGCCCATCTCAGACAGATGGGCAAGATACGCACGGCCGAGAACTATTCCTGCACCCTGAAAAGTTTCATGCAGTTCAGGCAGGACCGGGATATTCTGCTGTCTGAAATTGATTCGGATTTGATGCAGCTTTATGAAGCCTATCTTCATGGGAAAGGTGTCGTACGGAATACCAGTTCATTCTATATGCGTATTCTGAGGGCGGTATATAACCGTGCCCTGGAAAAGGAACTGGTGGAACAGCACAATCCTTTCAGGCATGTCTATACGGGAGTGGACAAGACCGTCAAGCGTGCCGTTCCCTTATCCGCCATCAAGCGCATGAAGAACCTGGATCTGTCTTTGCAGCCTAATCTGGAATTTGCAAGGGACATGTTCCTGTTCAGCTTCTATACCCGTGGCATGTCGTTCATAGATATGGCTCACCTGAAAAAGAAGGACCTTCAGAACGGCTTTTTATCATATCGCAGACGAAAGACCGGGCAGCAGCTGGTTATCAGGTGGGAACAATGTATGCAGGAGATTGTCGGCAAGTATCCGGAAAACAGTCTCAGCCCCTATCTTCTGCCAATATTGAAATATCCTTTTGAAGATACGAACAAGCAGTACAGGAATGTGATGTCCGTAATAAACCGGAAACTGAAAGAAATAGCCGGACTGGCCGATATATCCGTTGCTCTGAGCATGTACTGTGCCCGCCATTCATGGGCAAGCGCAGCCAAAAGCAAGAATGTTCCGATTTCTGTCATCAGCGAGGGGATGGGACATGATTCTGAAATGACCACACAAATTTATTTGGCTTCATTGGACAATGCAGTAGTAGATAAAGCGAACCATCAAATACTGAAAGAGTTGTAAGATGGAAGTTGTTTAGCAAAAAAGTTTATCTCTTACCAAGAGGGAGTAAATCCGATTAGTGATATAAATCCTACCCTGAATGTGTATATAGAAAATTCTGGTAGTATGGATGGATATATGTGTGACGGATCACAATTAAAGGATGCTGTTTTTGATTATGTCAGCGATTTGAGTGTTTGTTCAGATACTACAAGTCTAAATTATATAAATAATCGGATTATTCCATATAAAGGAAGCCTTGAACAATATATAAAAACTATGTCTCCAACAACGTTCCAAAAAGCTGGAGGGAATCATTCAAATTCTGATTTGGGAGAAATGTTAAGTATGATTCTACAGGAGATGACAGACACTTCGGTCAGTATCTTTATTTCAGATTGTATTTTGGATCTTCCTGTATCCAACTCTCAAAAATTTTTAAGCAGGTGTCAAATTTCAATTAAAAATGCAATCAATGAAGGTCGGAATAGAATACCCAATCTTGGTGTGGAAATCATAAAAATGACTTCAGACTTTAACGGTAAATATTATTATCCGAACGGAGGTGTTGAGAAACTGAAAGACGTTAAAAGGCCATACTATATTTGGATTTTTGGAAATAACAATATATTGGCAAAGCTGAATTCAGTAGTGCCAGTGAACGAACTGAAAGATTTTGGCTTTGAAGGTATAGTAGCTTACTCTAAAAAAGTGGCGGAACCATATGAAATTAAGAATCGGAGTTTAACAAGTACAACTATAAATCCGAAAAAGGGAAATTACAACGCTACTATAAGAGTGAATCTTAGCTCTACACTTCAGCCTGAAACTGTAATACAAGACCTTTCCAACTATACATTTAATAATCAATCACTGGTAATTGAAGACATAAAACCTATTACAGCATCAAACAGTCCATATACGCATTTTATTAATATCGTAATTCCTAAGGGGGTTAACATCGCTGAGGATAACTTGATACTTAAAACTCCTCAAATGCCTGATTGGGTTATTGAATCTAATGATGACTCAGGAATCGATATTAATGATAACTTAAATAAAACAACAGGTATTAAATATCTTATAAATGGTGTTGCCGATGCTTATAAAAAAGATAAGGTATTAACATCACTTAGATTTACAGTTAAACGCAAATAAATTATGGGTGAATTTTTTGGAAGTATTTATTGCTGGTTTGAGGAATTCTTTGGAATAGAATTAGCAAATTATCTTTGGGGAGAATCTTCCCTGTTGTCACAGACCAATTCATTTATTGGTATCGGGTGGAGTATGTTCGGTATAAGTTTTGCGATGGTTCTTATTTATTACTATGTTATCAATCATCCTCAATTGAATCATTGGTGGGGATGGATTATTTTTCTTGTTATAAACGGCATTATAAACTTTATTGTTGGATGGCAGTGGGTTCTTAAAGACTATTATGACGGTAAAATGATAACAATAGATCCTGCAACCAATCTGCAAATGCCTTTAAATATAGGAGAATCCGAAATTATATATTTTGGAGTTTCTAATATGTTTATATCAGTTATTGCTTTTATAGTCTTCTCTTTCATTTTGAAGTGGTGGAGTACTAATTGTTCACGTGCACCTTTTTAAAATATAGCTATGTCAAAGATATTTATATTTGGAATTGGAGGAACGGGCTCTAGAGTCTTGCGTTCGCTCACAATGATACTTGCAACTGGAGTAAAATTTGGAGCGGATGAAATCGTTCCAATAATAATTGATCCAGATGCTGCTAATGCAGACCTGACTCGTACAGTTTCGTTACTAAATAATTATTCAGAAATAAGGGAGAATTTACAGTTCAACACAGATAATAAAAATAGATTTTTCCGTACTGAAATAGAACGAATCTTACCTAATTACACTCTACGTATCAACGATACAGATGATAAATCATTTCAGCAATTTATTGAGTACGCATCGATGTCCAAATCCAATAAGGCTTTGACAAAAATGTTATTCTCTGATAAAAACTTAGAATCATCTATGGAAGTTGGTTTCAAAGGTAATCCGAATATAGGTAGTGTCGTACTAAATCAGATTGCTCACTCTGACGACTTTTTAGATTTTGCCAACTCATTCAGTGATGGGGATAGGATATTTATTATCAGTTCAATATTTGGAGGTACGGGTGCAAGTGGATTTCCCCTGCTTTTAAAAACATTACGCGAGGGTAACAATTTTCCTAATTACGATCTTATTAACCGTGCTACAATTGGTGCAGTTACAATATTACCATATTTTAAGCTGAAGCAAGATGATGAAAGTGAAATTGATTCATCCACTTTTATTTCTAAAACCAAATCGGCATTAGCTTATTATGAAAATAATATAAGTAAAAACAATACAATAGATGCTTTGTACTATCTTGCCGATGATGTGACGAATACATATGAAAATCATGAAGGAGGTTCAGCGCAGCAAAATGCCGCCCATCTAATAGAATTTTTAGGAGCTACTTCTATTGTCGATTTTTCAAATTCAAGATTTGAAACTTCTGCAAATATGGAATTGGGAATAAAGGATGATTTTGGTGTAATATCATTCAGTTCATTCTATCGTAAAATGCATGAAATGCTTTATTTACCTTTGGTTCAATTCACTATGATGTCAAATGCGTTAACATATAAATTGGATTATTATAGTTCAAACAGCTTTAATGCCAATAAAGGTAATTTTTACAATTTATATTCAGGAGATTTTTTTGATCGCCTATCTTCTTTCCTTTTAAAATATCAAGAATGGCTAAAAGAGATGAAAGAGAATAAGCGGTCTCTTGATTTATTCAATCTTGCTTGTAAAGATAAGCCATTTGACCTTGTAACAAATGTCAAACCAAAACGTATTTTCAGCAAATTCTCTGATTATAATCTTGTGACAGACAGACTGAACAGCGCAATCAAGAACTGTAAAAGTAAAGGGATTGAAAATAAATTCCTTGAGATGTTTTTTATTGGAACAGAAAAATTGGTATCTGAAAAACTTAGTAATTAAATTCATTATGTCTAAAATATTTCGATTATACAAGGAAGGAACAACTACTTATGAGGATTGGAATAACAGTCCTTCGTTTCCCTACAATTCGGCAAGCCGTGACACAATCGAGGATCCTGATGGAGCATCAGCCCGACATGAAATTACCTCAATTCCGTCACCATTTGCTCGAATAGACCTGATAAAAACAGCCTTTAAGGAAGTTTGTAAACAGGATAGGAAAACGAAAAAGTCCAATCTTGATGGTGACACTATTTTCCATAAAATGGTGTCAGACACGTTGGATGTTGCAGAAATATTTTTCAATATAGATAAGTTCAGAAACAAAGTGGAAGTTATAAAATGGGATCCATCCATTATGTTGAAAGAACTTGACGATTCAGGAATTTCCGGACATCGTTATTTGGCGGATTCATTACGAAAATATATGTCTTCTGATTCCAGAACATACAATTTTGGAGATTTGAAGAATATTTACCTCCTAAATTATCTTCACGGACCTGACGAGTTAAATATAATTGGAGCAACTTCTCCTGCTACATTGTTTTTCAGTAATGCTAATGATTTAGGGTATATCAATGATATTTTCTTTGGGGAAGATAAGCCTTTTGATACAAAATATCAACCATTGTATAAGAGAGATTTTGAATTTGTGAAATATCTCTTTGCTTTAAGAAAAAGCATACAGAATTTTGCCGGACTGTTTCCCGAAGTTGATATGTATCTAACAAAAACATTTTCAACTATAAATGATATTGAGAGAAAGAATGAGTTGCTTAATATAAGCCCGACTGTTCTTGACGAACTGTCTGCTATATCAGTTATTGATATTCAACAGAATGACATCGTAGAAGTATTAGGATATACCCTCTACAAGAAAGCATCGCAGCCGGTAATTTCTACTAGTGATTTTTTAATAAGAACAACTAAGGAAACCGCAATCAAACCATTGATACTTCCTGTAGAAGCAGGGAATAAATATAGCGACCTTCAATATACATCAGGCAAATGGGGCAAATTAAATGCTGCTCCTTATTTTGATGCAGAAACAGATTTATCAAAGAGGACACTTCCTTTTGAGGGGTCATTAAACCCTTATTTGACAATTAGTGATTTTTTGGAGGACACCATCATTCGAGTACCGCATACGCTTAATACGGAAAATTATTTTAATGGCAATTTAAAGTTTGATGAAAAGGAACTTGCATATATACTCCCCATTAAACCTTTACTGTTCGAATATTTCACGGTAGAAGAAGTTAGAGGCAATATGCCTGATGGAAAGCCAATGCTCGAAATGAATATTTTGGCAGGGAATTCAGGTGTTAAGGTCGTCCTTCGTATTCCAATACAAGGAACTCGCAATATAGGTTATATAGAATACACGCGCCTTTACTATAATAATAGAGGTGCTGATGTACAGAATAATGAAGGTGGTATGACTGAGTTCAAGTTTACTGGTTTTATTATGCCATTGGTCAAATTCAACAACGAAGATGATGCCATTTTTAATGTATCCTGTATTCAATCTGTAACAAATAAAATTGAGTTTCAATTCTTTAAAGACAATGAAAGATTACAGTATAAGAATCGCACTTGTCGTAATGAAGACCAACAAATTATGAATAAGGCAGACAATTATCTGCTTGAAGGAACCAATTTTGACTTTATTCGAGTTCATAATAATCATGGATATGCTGGTATTCTCTTACCTGTTTTTAGACAACAAAGGAATATTGAGCGGTTTGAATTTGCCATTGATTTAGGAACGTCAAATACTCATATTGAATTCCGAAAAGGAAATGAAAAGCCAGAGGTGTTCAATTTTACAACTAAGGACAGACAATTGTGTGAAATGTTCATTCCTACCCAAAATGAGTATGGTTCAATTGAGGATTTAATTGAAGAGACCGAACTTATTGAGAAAGATTTTATACCAAATGAAATCGGACAGTCGGATTATCGTTTTCCTACACGCACGGTTCTTTCATATGCAAAAACAGTTGATTGGACAAATATCATAGATCCATTTACGCTTGTCAATTTACCATTTACTTATGATAAACGAAGCGAATTACCATACAATAATTTCAAGTACAATATCAAATGGGGCAATGGAGATGAATTATGTGTAATGGAATCCTATGTAAGATGCCTTATGCTTATCATTAGAAATAAAGTTTTGCTTAATAATGGGAATTTACAACATACAAAGATAACGTGGTTTTATCCTATTAGTATGGCTCCCAAACGCTTCCGAAGACTCAAATCAACATGGGATGATGCTTATGAAAAGTATTTCGGAAATGGGGTTACGGGATATATGACCGAGTCATCTGCTCCTATCCAGTATTTCTTCAAAAGATATTCTACTGCGACAGATTTGGTCAATGTGGACATCGGAGGAGGTACGACTGATATAGCTTTTGCAAAAGATAAAAGTATCAGCCATGTAACATCATTCCGTTTTGCTTCAAACGCCCTCTTTGAAAATTCATTTTCAGAGCTTGACGAGAATAATGGGATTGTTGATTGGCACAAAAATGTAATTCTTAAGCTCCTTGAAGAAAAGAATTTATTGGATTTGATACGTGTGTTTAATAGTCCAAGCAATGTTCATCCTGCGAATATGGCTTCTTTCCTTTTTGGGCTCAAAGACAATACAATTCCTCAAAAAGCAGGTATTAATATCAAGGCAATAGACTTCAATTATTTGCTTCAAGAAGATGAAGACTTTAAGATTGTGTTTATCATTTTCTATACTGCCATCATATATCATATTGCCAATATCGTCAAATTACTTAGACTTGATATGCCTCGCCATATATCGTTCAGCGGAAATGGAAGTAAGGTTATTCGTGTAATTACCACGGATACGAAGCTCCTTGCAAATTATACTAAATTGGTGTTTGAAAGAGTTTTAGGAAAGTCATACGGTAAAGAGCTGGATTTATTAGGACTTGAAAAAGATTCCAATCCTAAAGAAGCCACTTGTAAGGGCGGTATCATTGGAACGGGAATAGAAGATAACCGGGATAAAATGATTGTCTTTAAAAGTGACTGCTCCGGATTAGTAACAACAACTGACACTTATGCAACAATTGATAATGGTTATAAAGACCGTATAATTGCTGCAGTTGAGGACTTCTTTGATTTTGTGCTTGTGGATATGAATACCGTATTTAATTTCGACAAGAACTTTGGAGTAAAAACATCTTCAATTCGTATTGCGCAAGAAACAGCCAAAAAGGACTTACGTACATTCCTTGAAAAAGGAATAAGTCAGCGAATGGAAGAAACGGAAGCTAAGGACATGATAGAAGAAACTTTCTTCTATTATCCAATAAAGGGAGTTCTTAATGCTATATCGGCTGAAATATACAATGAATTACAACAATCATAAGCGATTATCATGAAACATAGTAAATCAATAATATATACATTATTGCTGTCCATGACTTTTTCTCTATATAGCTGCGAGGATGGTTGGTTTGGCAATCAGGAAGACAATACTGAGCAGAGTGAAACATTAATAGACAACTCTGCTAGAACAGCAACTGGCTCTGTCAATAATCTGCAAGAAAAGGTTAAAACCTTAGAGTCGCAATTAGTTGAGGTCTCACAAAAAGTTAATAATGTAGAGACTGATATAAAGCTATTTGCAAATGATAAATCCAGTAATACTTGGGGATTCCTTATAGGATATGGACTGGGAGTTATAAGTTTTATTATGGCTATTGTAGCCATGATGAAAGTCGGAAAATATAAGCAGAGATTAGATCGTCACCGTGAGGATATAGATACCCTTAAATCCAAATGTAGTGAATATAGACACTCGGATAATACTCCAAGAGCCAACTATTCATCTTATAGAACGACATCAAATTCAGATTATTCGGCATTAGAAAGAAGAATTCAATCTTTAGAGGAAGAACTATACAGGATGAAGAGTATGACATCGACTGCCTCAGTTATTAAACCCATTCCAGCATCAGAAGCTCCCACTACCAAAATCCAATCAGTAAAGACTGGGTATTTCGGAACAGTTATCAGCGGAGAAGGCGGTACTGGTTATTTTAAAAAGATGTTGGAATATAAGGATGGAGATGCACGTTTTTTAGTAAAATCCTCAGAAACAACTACCGAATTTGAGCCAATAGCGACATTGCCAATGATTAAATCCAGCGATTATATGGAACTAGCTGTTGAATTTAATGGATGTTCAAAATCAGAAGCAATGAATATGACTCTTGATCGTCCCGGAATAGTAGAACAATTAGGAGACAAATGGATTGTTAAACAGAAAGCATTAGTGACTTTAACAAAATAAAATATGCACGCAATAGTACCAATAATTATTATCCTTATCATTGTCGTACAGTTATTCTTTTTTGTAAAGAATTTCTTGCGGATGCGTCAATTTAGTAATATATTCACAGATACTGCTTCTTGGCGTTTAAGACGCAACGAAGAAACATCTTTAGTAGATGGAGTCTATGGAAATGGTAATGGAATTTTTACAGCAATAATATCTTCAATCAATAAATACTTGGAAAAGAACTCAGGGTCTGTTATAGATTTTGGACTTTTGAAAGATGCAGTAGATCGTCATTGCGATTCTGTAGAAAATGACATAGCCGTACAGACCCCGATTCCTCTTTATTGGGGCTTGGCTGGCACTATGGCAGGAGTTATTATGGGGTTATGGGACTTGTTGCAATCCAATGCAATAATGACTCTTATGAGTAGTAGCGGTGGAGTAATCAATAATGCTTCACAAAATGCAGCTTCTGGTATTAATTCTCTTCTGAGTGGTGTTGCATGGGCGATGTTGGCTTCAATTTGTGGAATACTTCTTACAACAGCCAACTCTTTGCTTTTTAAGAAATGCAAGCTAAAGGAAGAAGATGGCAAAAATTCATTCTTAGCATGGATGCAATCTGAACTTCTTCCAGAATTACCCTCTAACACCTCTGAGGCTCTTAATAATTTGGTTCGGAATCTCAATAAATTTAATAACACGTTTGCACAAAACACATCTAATCTTGGTAATGCTTTGAATGCAGTAAACCAATCGTATGCAATTCAGGCTGACATTATCAAGTCTGTTCATGACCTGGATATTATGAAAATGGCAAAAGCTAATGTCCGTGTACTTGAAGAATTACAGCAATGTACAGATAAATTGGAAATGTTTAATCTGTACTTGACTGATATTGAAGGATACACTCAGGCTATTCATCGTTTTGAAACATTATATCAGGAACAAGCAGATAAAGTCCATATTCTTGAAGAAATTAGAGATTTCTTTAGACGGCATAAGGGAGAAATAGCGAAGACAACAGCTGATGCAGACCGTACCCTTCAGGAATCATTACAGAGTATCCGTGAATCTACATCTTCAAATGTTGATGAACTTCATAAATACTTTGTGAATCAAAGTGAGATATTTAAGGATATATTAAAGGCTGAACAAGAGGAGTTTGAACAATTTACATCAGATTTGAAAACTCAATTTGGTATTCAAATGTCCAATATGCCAATAGTTGCAAAACAATTGGAGGAGATTTCTGCAATTCCGGCTCAACTTGACAAAATAATTGAGAAGATAGAACATTCAAATGCCAAGTTGGCAAATGATATATCACAATCAGTAAAACAATCATTGACATCAACCACGCCCAAAAACATATCGGATAATAGGGATAGATATTATGCACAAGATACCATACCTAATTGGATGAAAATATCCGGTTGGATAGCTTTGATAATTATTGCAATTGTAGGTATTATGAACATTGTGCTCATGTTCTTTCCTATAAATAACGTGAATGCTTAATAAGTTTGACTGATATAAAATACAACTTACTGTACTATAATCATGACTCAGAAAAAGGAATCATTTTTTTGGACAAGTTACTCAGATCTAATGACAAGTCTATTCTTTGTCATGCTCGTTCTATTTATTCTTGTTATCGTTCTATTGCATAAACGAATGGAGGCGACTGAAACTCAGCTATTGGAAATAAAGAAAGTAGAACAATCAACCAAGGATTTAAGTCGGGATTATTTTCAGTATCGTCCTGATTATAAAAAGTATGTTCTTACTATACAAGTGCGCTATCCAGCAGGCAAATCAGATTTGAAAGATATGATAACTACCGATAAAGATGCACAATTACGTCAGTTAGCTGCCGCAGGATGTGAGATACGAGACTTTTTGAAGAATCATAATGAAAATCAATATATTCTTATAATAGAAGGGCAAGCATCTAAAGATAATTTTCTTTACAATTATGAGTTAAGCTATCAACGAGCATTAGGACTAATGCGCTTTTGGATTGAAGATTCAAACATAACATTTGGGAACAATTGCGAAATACTTATTTCGGGCAGCGGTGACGGCAAACTAGATACTCATTCTATGCGTGAAACGAGCAATGAAAAAGAGAATCAACGTTTTCTTATTCACATTCTACCCAAAAATATTTTTGAACACAATGAAAACAAATAGCATTCTTACAATTTTTCTTTCTGTCAGTTGTTTATGTACTTCTTGTGCCCATAAATCAGGTCATGGAATGAATGAAAATACTAGAGGTACACAGCATTCTAAACAAATAGCTTCTGATAATGGAGTTAGAAACACAGCTGTTTCTATCGTTAGCAACAGAGGAAATAAAAACAAAATCGAAGGATCTAAAGTATTTGCTCAATATAACACAGCTGTGTTTATGGTTTTCACATCAGACGGATACAATATGTACCAAGGTTCTGGATTTTTTATCAATAAGTACGGATTGGCTGTTAGTAATTACCATGTATTCAAAGGTACAGGTATTGGTGAAGAAGGTATCAAACTTGCGGGAGACGATAAAACCTATAAAGTAGCTGAAGTTATTAAAAGCAGTGAGAAAGAGGACTTCATTCTATTCCGAGTGAATGCTTCTAATACAAATTTTATACCCATTGCTAAATATAAGCCCAATGTAGGTGAAAAAGTATATGCAATAGGCAGTCCTCGTGGACTGGAAAATACATTTTCATCTGGAGAGATTTCTCAGTGGCGTGATAAAAATTTAATGCAGATTTCGGCTCTTATAGACCATGGTAGTAGTGGTGGAGCACTTATAAACGAATACGGTGAAGCCGTTGGAATAACATCAGGAACATTTGTTGATGGTTCACAAGCAAATTTAAACTATGCGTGGAGTATTGATGTGATAAAGCCATATATAAAAAGCAAATAATAAAATTGCGAATGCGTGTTTTTTTCAAAAAATGCTATCTTTGCACATGAGAAAAGCGTTCTTTTGATTAGTGCAGAACATTCCAGAATGGAGAAGCTCGCTGGTTTCCACGTCGTTACCTATCAAGCTAACATTTTTTGTAAGTCTCTTGTTTTCAATGGGTAAGAAAAAGTAATATGTCTTGAGCAATGAAAGCTGATTTTCTTGGTGATGCCGCATTCCTTTATCATCTTTCCCATACGCTTGCATATTGACCAATAGTTGAGATTGGGAAATACAAGATTGTTTAAACTGGCGAAAACAAAAATATCACGGAGATAGGAGTTCTTGGGGTCTTTGAACTGAAATTCCATCAATGTTTTCAGCTCATTCTCCGTCAGATATTCACGCTCTTTCGTGTTCGGGCTTATATGGAACTGGGCAAACGGATTTCTCGGTATATGCCCGTTGAAATGTGCCCGCATCACCACACCTTTCAGCCACATGCAGTTTTCCCATATCGAACCGTTGTGCAGTCCGGCTTCGTTGGAAAGGAACACGGCGAACTCCTTGATGAAGTCGGGCGTAAGTTCAGGCATGGAGATGTCGTTCCGCTTGTAATGTGACCTGATG